>BNJS01001777.1_pt1 | contig 176537 bp, 264 predicted proteins | sample 8540461 | NCBI WGS metagenome assembly BNJS01 (sample SAMD00202454, study PRJDB9452) | human saliva metagenome | isolation source: human saliva | place: Japan
TGACAACGATTTCATATAGTGTTATACTTAGAACATAAAGTTAATTGAAAGAAGGTTAAACCTTGCGGGATTAGATCAATTCTTTGATAAAAGATCTTGTCTTTTTGTCTAGAAGCGGATAATCAAGCAGAACTTTTTGATAAGGTAGCAACTTTATTGGAAGAGCGAGAAATCGTAGCTCCAACTTATCGTGAAGCTTCCTTAATCACACGAGAAAAGTCATTTCCAACTGGATTAGATATGGAATTTTTGGGAAAAGATTTACCAAATGTTGCTATTCCTCATACGGATACAATTCATAATCTAGCTGAGAAAGTTGTAGTTGTTCGTATCGAGAAGCCTGTTACTTTTTCATAATATGATTGCACCGGATAAGGAAGTTCCAGTATCATTACTATTCTTTATCATTAATAACTCAAGTTCAAGCCAGACGAACATCCTTGCTCAGTTAATGGACTCTTCACAGGAAATGGACATTTAGCAGATTTAGCTAAAAATTACTGAACCAGAAGCTCTTTATACTTATATCACTGAAGCAACAGCATAACTTAGTTTATAAAAATAAATTTGGAGGAGATCCATATGATTAAAATTCTTGCTGCCTGCGGTGCAGGTGTAAACTCAAGTCACCAAATTAAAAGTGCTCTTGAAGAAGAACTAGCAAAACCGTGGCTATGATGTACATTGTGATGCAGTTATGGTTAAAGATGTTAACGAAGACCTTATTAAAGGTTACGATATCTTCACACCAATTGCTGCCACAGATCTTGGCTTTGACCCAGGTATTCCAGTAATTGAAGCTGGACCAATCTTGTTCCGTATTCCAGCAATGAGCGCTCCAGTATTTGATAATATTGAAGCAGCTATTAAAGAACACGGTTTAAACTAATTTTAATTTGTTATCATTCATATAATATAAAGAGGGAGGAAATATTATGGATGTCATTATCGAACTAGCCAATAAGCTGTTCAAACCTATCTTGGATATGGGTGGGACCGATCATCATGTTGATCATTTTGACAGTATTGGCTCTACTTTTTGGAGTGAAATTCTCCAAAGCGCTAGAAGGTGGTATTAAACTTGCCATCGCTCTTACAGGTATCGGGGCTATCATCGGAATGTTGAACGGTGCTTTCTCAGCATCACTTGCAAAATTCGTTGAAAACACTGGTATCCAATTGAACATCACTGACGTTGGTTGGGCACCACTTGCTACAATCACTTGGGGATCTGCTTGGACACTTTACTTCTTGCTCATCATGTTGATTGTCAACGTAGTGATGCTTGCTATGAAGAAAACTGATACACTTGACGTCGATATCTTCGATATCTGGCACTTGTCTATCACAGGTCTTTTGATTAAATGGTATGCTGACAACAATGGAGTTAGCCAAGGGGTTTCTCTCTTCATTGCAACTGCAGCAGTTGTCCTTGTAGGTGTTCTTAAAATCATCAACTCTGATTTGATGAAACCTACATTTGACGATCTTCTTAATGCACCAAGTTCATCACCAATGACTTCAACTCACATGAACTACATGATGAACCCAGTTATCATGGTTTTGGATAAGATTTTTGAAAAATTCTTCCCAGGTCTTGATAAATTTGACTTTGACGCTGCAAAAATTGAATAAGAAAAATCGGTTTCTAGGGGATCTAAATTCTTCATCGGTTTCATTCTTGGTATCGTTATCGGTTTGATGGGTACTCCACATCCTGTTGAAGGACTTAAAGATGCTGCAAACTGGCAAGAAGTTATCAAAGGTTGGTTGTCTCTTGGTTTGACAGCCGGTGTAGCTTTGGAACTCTTCTCACTAATCGGTTCATGGTTCATCGCGGCCGTAGAACCACTTTCACAAGGTATTACAAACGTTGCTACTAAACGTTTGGAAGGACGTAAATTCAACATCGGTCTTGACTGGCCATTCATCGCTGGTCGTGCTGAAATCTGGGCTTGTGCTAACGTACTTGCACCAATCATGTTGATCGAAGCAGTGCTTCTTTCAAACGTCGGAAATGGTATCTTGCCGCTTGCAGGTATCATCGCTATGGGTGTTACTCCAGCTCTCTTGGTTGTAACTCGTGGTAAATTGCTCCGTATGATTATCTTCGGAACACTCTTGTTGCCACTCTTCCTTCTTTCAGGTACACTTATTGCACCATTTGCAACAGAACTTGCTAAAGGTGTAGGTGCCTTCCCAGCAGGTGTGAGCCAAACTCAATTAATTACTCACTCAACACTTGAAGGACCAATCGAAAAACTATTTGGTTGGGCAATTGGTAACGCAACAACTGGTGACGTAACAGCACTTCTTGGTGCAGCTGCATTCCTTGTATTCTATGTAGGTATCTTTGCTTGGTATAGAAAACAAATGATCAAACGTAACGAAGAATACGCAGCAAACGCAAAATAATGCACTCCTATAAAATGTAAATTGTAAAAGCTAGGTTGTCAATTTCCTAATTGGGAGTGACAGCCTAGCTTTTTCTTAAGTATAAAATCTCGGAGGTAAATAACAGTGATTGAATTAAAATCAGATAAATTAACAGTTGAGTTTACAACACTCGGTGGTGCTCTTTCATCAATAAAAGACAATGAGGGTATTGAATACTTTATGGCAAGGTGATGCTAAATACTGGAGTGGTCAAGCACCAGTTCTATTTCCTATTTGCGGTTCTTTACGTAATGACACAGCTATTTATGTAGATAGTGAAGGAAATGAATCTAAAGGAAACATTCCAAGACATGGTTTGGTTCGTAAGAAAGAATTTGAATTAGTTGAACAGACAGACAAGAGTGTAACTTTTGCAATTGAAGATGACCAATCTTCTTATGAAAACTATCCTTATCATTTCCGCTTAGAAATTACTTATACAGTTATCGAGAAAACTGTTCGAACTCAATACAAAATCTTTAATAAAGAAACTACAAGCTCATGCCTTACTTTATAGGAGGTCATCCAGGTTTTAATTGTCCTCTTAGTGAAGATGAATCATATGAAGATTACTATTTAGAGTTTGAGAAAGAAGAGACTTGCTCTGTTCCACGTCCTTTCCCTGAAACTGGTATGCTGGATTTTCAAGATAGAAGTCCATGGCTAACAAATCAAAAAGAATTAGATCTAAGTTACGATCTTTTTAGTGTGGATGCTGTTACATTAGATGAATTAAAATCTAGAACGGTTACATTACGATCTCGTAAGCACACTAAAGGTCTAAAAGTAGACTTTTAAAGAGTTTTCAAATCTCATTATTTGGTCTACATTAAATAAGGGACCTTTCATTGCCTTTGAACCATGGTCTGGCTTATCAACATCTCTAGAAGAAGGCGATCATTTGGAAGATAAAAAGAATGTGCGACTCTTAGAAGCAGGACAGGTAGACCAAATTGGTTTTGAGATCGAAATTCTTTAAAAATTAAAATAGAAAACAAACATTAACTGTTGACTAAAAATAAGAGTATATTATGTTCGTAAGCAACAAATACTGTTTTGAAGCAAACAAATAGTAGGTTGTTATATTTTCTTTAATTCTAAAGAAAATCCCTTTAAGTCACCTTAAAGGAATCGTAAGGATGTTTATCATCTGAACAATTATTTATGTTAATAAACTGCTAGATAATCTTTATTGTCAAAAATGTACGATTAAGATTTGCTGGCCTAGAAAAATAAAAAGGAGTAAACAATATGGCTATTGTTATCGGTGCAGATGCTGCAGGTTTAAGATTGAAAGAAGTTGTGAAAGACTTCTTGAAAAAAAAACTTCCACGTTGTGGATGTTACAGCAGAGGGACAAGATTTTGTTGATGTAACTCTTGCTGTTGCTGCAGAAGTAAACAAAGAGGAACAAAACCTTGGTATCGTGATTGATGCTTATGGAGCTGGTCCATTTATGGTTGCAACTAAGATCAAAGGAATGGTTGCTGCAGAAGTTTCTGACGAACGCTCAGCTTATATGACTCGTGGCCACAACAACTCACGTATGATCACTATGGGTGCACAACTTGTTGGTGATGAATTGGCTAAAAATATTGCTAAAGGATTTGTTAACGGTAAATACGATGGTGGACGTCACCAAATTCGTGTCGATATGTTGAACAAAATGTGCTAATACTCTTCAAAAATCAAGATAATCTGTTGTCAGCTCACTTTGGCTAACCTCAGTTATGCTCGTAGCTCGCTTCCTAATACTCTTCGAAAATCAAATTCAAACCACGTCAGCTTCGCCTTGCCGTAGATATGGTCACTGACTTCGTCAGTCTTATCTACAACCTCAAAACTGTATTTTGAGCAACCTGCGCCTCGCTTCCTAGTTTGCTCTTTGATTTTGATTGAGTATAAGCTAATCTTGATTTTTCTTGAGTAAGGGATAAATGATATTAGATTTATATAATTAATCGGAGGGAATAACTAATGAGAATTGCAATTGGATGTGACCACATCATTACAAATGAAAAATGGCGGTTTCAGAATTTTTGAAATCAAAAGGTTATGAAGTCATTGACTTTGGTACATATGACCATACACGTACTCACTACCCAATCTTTGGTAAAAAGTAGGGAAGCAGTTGTTAGTGGACAAGCTGATCTTGGTGTTTGTATCTGTGGTACTGGTGTAGGTATCAACAATGCTGTAAACAAAGTTCCTGGTAGTGCGTTCTGCCTTGGTTCGTGATATGACTACAGCTCTTTTATGCCAAAAGAACAATTGAACGACAACGTTATCGGTTTTAGTGGTAAGATTACTGGTGAATTGCTCATGTGTATATCATTGAAGCTTTCATCCATGCTGAATACAAACCATCTGGAAGAAAAACAAAAAATTGATTGCTAAGATTGAACATGTTGAAAGTCACAATGCTCAACAAACTGATGCAAACTTCTTTACAGAATTCCTTGAAAAATGGGATCGTGGAGAATACCACGACTAAGAGGTGACCTATGATTTTAACAGTCACAATGAACCCATCCATTGATATTTCCTATCCTTTGGATGAGTTAAAAATTGATACTGTCAACCGAGTTGGTGATGTTACAAAAACAGCTGGTGGTAAGGGACTCAACGTTACACGAGTACTTTCAGAATTTGGAGATTCTGTTCTTGCTACTGGTTTAGTGGGTGGTAAACTTGGTGAGTTTTTGGTTGAACATATCGATGATCAAGTAAAAAAAGATTTCTTCTCAATTCAGGGAGAAACTCGTAACTGTATCGCTATTTTACACGGAGACAACCAAACAGAAGTATTAGAAAAAGGCCCAGAGGTTTTGGAACAAGAAGGACAAGCTTTCTTGAACCATTTCGAAAAACTTCTTGATAAAGTGGAAGTAGTCGCTATCTCAGGTAGTTTACCTGCAGGTCTTCCAGTGGATTACTATGCTCAACTTGTGAAAATTGCAAATGATGCTGGTAAGCCTGTTGTTTTGGATTGTTCAGGTGCAGCACTTCAGGCGGTTCTTGAATCACCACATAAACCAACAGTCATCAAACCAAATAATGAGGAATTATCTCAACTTCTAGGAAGAGAAGTTTCTGAGGATTTGGATGAATTAAAAGAAGTCCTTCAAGAACCTTTGGTTGCAGGTATTGAATGGATTATCGTTTCACTTGGTGCCAATGGTGCCTTTGCTAAACATGGTGACACTTTCTACAAGGTGAGATATTCCTAGAATTCGAGGTAGTAAATCCTGTTGGATCTGGAGACTCTACTGTGGCAGGAATTTCTTCAGGACTTCTTCATAAAGAGAATCGGATGCAGAACTTTTAATCAAGGCAAATGTCCTTGGAATGCTCAATGCTCAAGAAAAAATGACTGGTCATGTCAACATGGCCAACTATCAAGCTCTATATGATCAATTAATAGTAAAAGAGGTATAAAATGGCTTTAACAGAACAAAAACGTGCACGCTTAGAAAAACTTTCTGATGAAAATGGTATCATCTCAGCTCTTGCATTTGACCAACGTGGTGCTTTGAAACGCCTCATGGCTCAACACCAAACAGAAGAACCAACTGTGGCTCAAATGGAAGAACTTAAAGATTTTGGTAGCAGATGAATTGACTAAATACGCTTCATCTGTGCTCTGACCCTAGTATGGACTTCCAGCGACTAAAGCTCTTGATGAAAAAGCTGGTCTTCTCCTTGCTTATGAAAAAACAGGTTATGATACAACAAGCACAAAACGCTTGCCAGACTGCTTGGATGTTTGGTCTGCAAAACGTATTAAAGAAGAAGGTGCAGATGCAGTTAAATTCTTGCTTTACTATGATGTAGATAGCTCAGACGAACTCAACCAAGAAAAACAAGCTTACATCGAACGTATCGGTTCTGAATGTGTGGCTGAAGAGATATCCCATTCTTCCTTGAAATCCTTGCTTACGATGAAAAAGAAATTGCTGACGCTAGGTTCTGTAGAATACGCTAAAGTAAAACCACACAAAGTTATCGGTGCTATGAAAGTCTTCTCAGACCCACGCTTTAGCATTGATGTCTTGAAAGTTGAAGTTCCTGTTAACATTAAATATGTTGAAGGCTTCACTGAAGAGTGAAGTGGTTTATACACGTGAAGAAGCAGCAGCCTTCTTCAAAAGCACAAGATGAAGCAACTAACTTGCCATACATCTACTTGGTGCTGGTGTATCAGCTAAACTTTTCAAGATACTCTTGTATTTGCTCACGAATCAGGTGCAAACTTTAACGGAGTTCTTTGTGGCCCGTGCTACATGGGCTGGATCAGTTGAAGCATACATCAAAGATGGTGAAGCAGCAGCTCGCGAATGGCTTCGCACAACTGGATTGAAAAAGCATTGACGAACTCAATAAAGTTCTTCAAACAACAGCTACTTCATGGAAAGAACGCGTAGCACTCAAATTGCGACTTCAGTCTAGGGATCAGAAATATCTGAGACTTTTTGATAACGTAAAAATAACTGCGAGTTAGTTATCATCAAGGTTATATAATGAATTGAATCTAAAACAGTACATTATAGTTCTAAAACATTTCTAGAAATTAATTTTAATTTCCTAAGCTCTCTATTCATATCTTATTTCAATCCGCTATACTCTTCGAAAATCTCTTAAATCACGTCAGCGTCCTTACCGTATATAGTGACTGACTTCGTTAGTTCTATCCATAACCTCAAAACAGTGTTTTGAGCTGACTTCGTCAGTTCTATCCACAACCTCAAAACAGTGTTTTGAGCTGACTTCGCCAGTTCTATCCACAACCCCAAAACAGTGTTTTGAGCTGACTTCGTCAGTTCTATCTACAACCTCAAAGCAGTGCTTTTGAGCAGCCCTGCAACTAGCTTTTCTAGTTTGCTCTTTGATTTTCATTGAGTATTAGATAAAATATAGAAGGCGGAATGCAAGTTAATCGTGATATTCTCCACGATTCCACTTGGCATTCTCTTCATCGAAGATATGATCATTGGCAGCTACATCTGGGCTCACTTCAGATAGTTTATCAATTTTTCGCAATCAATTCCTCTTTTCAGGACTTGGTTTGTACTTTGAGTGATAAATTCATCTACAATGTTGTTAATGAAATTGATACCCAGGATTGCACCACCGAAAGCAACAATATTAGCATTGAGATTTTTCACGAGCGGAACGAGCAGTCGCAACATCTCCGACAAGTACAACTCGAGTTCCAGGAACTTTATCAGCAGATACAGCAATTCCAACACCTGTACCGCAAAGGGCGACTCCAAAGTCAGCCCTGTCCATTGACGACCTCCTCTGCAATTAAGCGACCATAAATAGGATAGTGAGTACGGACGAAATCATAAGTACCAACATCAATGATTTCATGACCTTGTTCTTTTTAGGTGTTTTGAAATCTTCATCTTCACATCTGTTACAATGTGATCACAGCCGAGAGCAATTTTCATGGGAATACCTCCTAGCAGAGCTTGTTCAGCATATCAATGCGAACTTGGTGACGACCAGCATCATAGTTGTGCTCAAGAAAGGCTTTGACTATTTCAACTGCTAAAATATCACCTGTAATTCCAGAACCAATTGTAATGATTGGAGTAGAATTGTGTCGAATAGTCATCATGGCAGAGTGTTCATCGGAAACAGCGGCGCAGATAATACCTTTAAACTTATTAGCAGGCATAAAAGAATGTCCAAACTTGTCAAAAAGAATAGCACGAGCTTGCTTATATTTTCTAAACTCTGTAATAGCATTGACAGTAGAATCAACGAAAATCTATAGAACCTTGTGTAGAGTTGAGGTCAATTACTTCATAACCAGAATGAAGCAGATAGTGTTTGACGGTTTCTTTCAGTTGGAAACCATCTTGGTCAGTAGCTAAAATAACTTTCATAAGAACCTTCTTTCTTTAGCTATCCAAAAGCATGCAATGAAATATCATTGTTGACGATATAGAAGATATATTATATCTCCAAATATAGTATAGTCCTTGTAAAATTATTTGTCAAGGATTTATAAAAACTAGTTGAAGAATTTTTTCTTCAGCTAGTTTTGGCATTTATTGATCCAATTTCTGATATCGGTTAAATCATAGTTAATCTCAGATTGATGGGCTACCTGGCTGAGTGTAATAGAAGTCAGGGTTGCAACTAAAGTATTTTCAATAACATCAAGAGAGTTGGTTATGACGCATTTTTTAGCTTTTTCCTTCCTCGTTACTCAAGAATTAGAAGATTTTGACTTTCAAAGATTCGATTTTTCCTTCTATAGCGACAAATACATCGTAAAAAGGTAATTTGGCTGAGGGGGTTTAGAAAGAGCAACGCCTCCATTTTTCCCTCTAACGGATTTAACCAATCCCTCGTTGTCTAATAGTTTTATAATTTTTTTCAAATAAGAATCTGAAACTTCTAGCCGTTCACTTAAGGAAATTGTATTGATATATTTTCCTTCAGGGAGCTGATCTAACATGAGTAAGACATAGACTGACTGTTCCCAACCTGATGACAATCGCATGTTTGTACCTCCATATAAAAAGATAATCATTATCCACAATTACCAGTATAGCCTTTTTTTGTTTTTTCTCAATACATAGGAGTTTAAAAATAATCTTGGAATTTTTGATAAATCTCTTGACATTCATTTTTAAAAAGAGTAGAATAAAAGACAAAAAATATCATCAATATCTTTTTGAAATGAAGGAAATAAATGAAACGAGGTTCAAATTTTTATTTTTTTGATTTCTATATTACTTACTACACTTTTTTTATGGGGTCGTCTTTTTCCAACTGGGAAATATCTCATAGTAGTTGAAAAAGACTCTCCATTATTACTTGGGGTGTTCGATTTATTATTGCTGGGTTAGTGATGTTGGTATTATCGTTTTTATTTTTGCAAGGGAGGGACTATCATTCCTAAAAAGTCAAGGTAGCAAGATAAAGGGGTTTATATTGGTTGTGACTATCGGGCTCTTACAGACAGCTGGAACCATGGGATTTCTTAATCTTGCCCTAGCTCATGATGTGTCGTCATCGATGTCTTCCATTATCTTATTTACGAATCCTCTTTGGTTAGCTTTCTTAGCACATTTTTTGTTAAAAGATACATTGACTATTCAGAAGATAAGTGCCTTAATATTAGGTGTGGCTGGAGTTGTTACTTGTATTGGACTAGATGTATCTGCGTTTAGTTTAGGTGCTTTGTTTGCTTTACTTGGTTCATTCTGTTGGTCAATCAATACAGTTGTCACCAAGAAAATTCCTTTTGATAACGGTCCATGGATATTTACAGCTTGGCAATTGTTATTAGGTGGGGTATTCCTTTACTTATTCTCAATACCTGTGCATGAAAGTTATAACTTTCTAAATTTAGGATTTTGGGGCTGGGTTTGGTTTATATGGTTAATTATTCCTGCGTCTGTTGGTTCGTTTGGACTGTGGTTTTTATAGTCTAGGACAAAGGGGAGCAACAGTAGCTAGCAGTTTCTTGTTTTTAGTTCCAGTATTTTCAACTATCTTTTCTATTATGGGCTTACATGAGCCGTTTACATTGAATTTGGTTCTTGGGGGTTCGATGGTTGTGTTAGCATTGGTATTAGTAAACTGGAAAGTCAAGGGAGAAGAGGCGTAGTCTATGGAAGTTGGAAATGATATTGTTATTCAAAATGGAACACAATGGAGTTTTGGTAATGGTGTAGCTCAACATTTTGATGAGCATGTTAGTCAATCTATTCCTTTATATGATGAAGGACATGACCTTGTTTGTCATCTAAGCGATTTTTTTATTCGTGACCATTCCTTATGTTATGAGCTAGGCTCCGCAACGGGTAATCTGATTGGTAAATTATACCAGCGTCATAAGTCTAAAAAAGAAGTTCGTTTTATCGGGATAGAAGAGATTCCAGAAATGAATCAGGTAACACAATCAAAATTTCTTGAGCTTGAATTTATAACAAGCTCCGTGGAGGAAGTCAGGTTAGAACCCAGCGATTTAATTATTAGCTATTATTTCCTTCAGTTTATTCTTCCAGACAAGAGACGATAAAAACATGCGGAAAAAAATAAAAAAAGTTATTCGGTAAGGGTTTACAAATTATCAGCATTATGATAGAATACAGTTACAAGTTAATACAAAGGTGAGTGTTACTAAGTAATATTAGGGCATGATCACAGGTGAATTAGAAATCGGATGATTTTCTAGTTCATTTGTGGTCATTTTTATACTCATATACCTTTTAAGATATAAAAGGAGGTTGACATGTATCGAATTATAAATCCAATGAATCACAATGTCTCGCTTGTCAGAAATGATAAAAGAGAAAGAAGTGATTGTGATTGGTAAGGAGTTGCATTTGGAAAGAGGAAGGGGATTTGATTGCTGAACATCAGGTTGAGAAAATCTTTCGGATGAAGACAGAAGAGTCCAGAGAAAACTTTATGGCTCTTCTCAAAGATGTTCCGCTTGATTTTATCACAGTGACCTATGAGATTATTGATAAGCTTTCCAAGAAATATCACTATCCGACTCAAGAGTATCTCTATGTAACCTTGACAGATCATATTTACTGTTCTTATCAAGCTCTAACTCAAGGAAGGTACAAGGATAGCAATTTGCCAGATATTTCTGCCAAGTATCCTGTCGCTTTTCAAATCGCAAATGAAGCATTTGAAATTTACCGTCAGAAGCTAGCGGATCATTTTCCTGAGGACGAAATTATTCGGATTGCTTATCATTTCATTAATGCCGAAGGTGAAAATGAAGTGGAACTTGTGGAGTCGATTGATAAGAGGAAAGAAATTCTCAGGAACGTTGAGGAAGTCTTAAAAGATTACGCTATTCAACGTACAAAAGAGAATAATCATTTCTATGATCGCTTTATGATCCATCTAAATTATTTCTTGGATTATTTGGATAGATCTAGAGATGATAACCAATCACTTCTGGATATGGAAGATCATATTAAACAATCCTATCCAAAAGCCTTCGAAATTGGTTCCAAGATCTATGATGTGATTACGCAACATACGGGTCTTGATTTGTATAAAAGTGAACGAGTTTATCTAGTTCTACATATCCAACGTTTATTGTCATAAAAATTTATTTAAAAACTATATAAGGAGAATTCTATCATGAATAGAAGAAGTAACATTGTTAGGTTTTGAAATTGTAGCCTATGCTGGCGATGCTCGTTCAAAACTATTGGAAGCCTTGAAGGCTGCTGAAGCTGGTGATTTTGCAAAAGCGGACGCTCTGGTAGAGGAAGCTGGTAGCTGTATTGCAGAGGCTCACCATGCTCAAACAAGTCTATTGACTAAGGAAGCTTCTGGTGAAGACTTAGCTTATAGTGTGACCATGATGCATGGCCAAGACCACTTGATGACAACCATCTTGTTAAAAGATTTGATGCACCACTTAATCGAACTCTACAAGAGAGGAGTTAAATAATGAATAAACTAATTGCATTTATTGAGAAAGGAAAGCCTTTCTTTGAGAAACTATCTCGTAATATCTATCTTCGTGCTATTCGTGATGGTTTTCATTGCTGGTATGCCTGTTATTCTCTTCTCAAAGTATCTTTATCTTGATTGCCTTTGTACCAAACTCATGGGGCTTTAAATGGTCTGATGATGTTGTTAATCTCCTCATGAAACCTTACAGCTATTCAATGGGGATTTTGGCTCTCTTGGTAGCTGGTACAACAGCTAAGTCATTGACCGACTCAGTAAACCGTAGCATGGAGAAAACCAATCAAATCAACTATATGTCAACATTGTTGGCAGCAATTGTTGGTTTGTTGATGTTGACAGCTGACCCTATCGAAAATGGTCTAGCTACTGGATTCTTGGGGACAAAAGGTTTGCTTTCAGCCTTCCTTGCTGCCTTTGTTACTGTAGCAATCTATAAGGTTTGTGTTAAGAACAACGTCACTATTCGTATGCCTGACGAAGTTCCACCAAATATCTCACAAGTCTTTAAAGATGTGATTCCATTCACTCTCTCAGTTGTTTCACTATACGCTCTTGATCTTTACTAGCTCGTCAACTTTTGTTGGTGCAAGTGTAGCAGAATCAATCGGTAAATTCTTTGCACCATTCTTCTCTGCAGCTGATGGCTATCTTGGTATTACCATTATCTTTGGTGCCTTTGCCTTCTTCTGGTTTGTTGGTATTCATGGTCCATCTATCGTTGAACCTGCTATCGCAGCTATTACCTATGCAAATGCCGAAGTCAACTTGAACCTTCTCCAACAAGGTATGCACGCTGACAAGATTCTTACTTCTGGTACACAAATGTTTATCGTTACCATGGGTGGTACTGGTGCGACACTGGTTGTTCCATTCATGTTCATGTGGTTAACAAAATCAAAACGTAACCGTGCAATCGGACGTGCTTCAGTAGTTCCTACCTTCTTTGGTGTAAATGAACCAATCTTGTTTGGTGCACCACTTGTATTGAACCCAATCTTCTTCATTCCATTTATTTTTGCTCCTATCGCAAACGTTTGGATCTTTCAAATTCTTTATTGAAACTCTTGGAATGAACTCATTTACTGCTAATCTACCATGGACAACTCCAGCTCCACTAGGTCTAGTTCTTGGTACGAACTTCCAAGTTCTATCATTCATTCTTGCTGCCCTTCTAATCGTGGTTGACGTAATCATTTACTATCCATTCCTTAAAGTATATGATGAACAAATTCTCGAAGAAGAGCGTTCAGGTAAATCTAATGATGAATTGAAAGAAAAAGTTGCTGCAAACTTCAACACTGCAAAAGCAGATGCTATTCTTGAAAAAGCGGGTGTCGAAGCAGCACAAAATACCATCACTGAAGAAACAAATGTCCTCGTTCTCTGTGCTGGTGGAGGTACAAGTGGTCTCCTTGCAAATGCTTTGAACAAGGCAGCTGCAGAATACAATGTTCCTGTGAAAGCAGCAGCAGGTGGCTATGGTGCTCACCGTGAAATGTTGCCAGAGTTTGATCTTGTTATCCTTGCCCCTCAAGTTGCTTCAAACTTTGAAGACATGAAAGCAGAAACAGATAAACTCGGTATTAAACTTGCGAAAACAGAAGGCGCTCAATACATCAAATTAACTCGTGATGGAAAAGGTGCTCTTGCATTTGTACAAGCTCAATTCGATTAACGATAGGGACTATAAAACAGTCTCCTCTCATTACCGAAATCGCTATGGCGAATTTCCTAATCGCCTTATTCATTCGTTGGTAAAAAGATAATGTTTTTTACCTTCTCATGTCACAATTCGATTAAGGCTAGGGACTGTGAAAATAGTTTCCTATCGTTACGGAAATCGCTATGGCGAATTTCCTAATCTTATGATTAATTCGTCGGTAAAAAATATCGTTTTTACCTCCTCATATCACAATTCGATTAAGACTAGGGACTATAAAAACAGTCTCCTGTCGTTACGAAATCGCTATGGCGAATTTCCTAATCCTTATGTTAATTCGTCGGTAAAAAGATATCGTTTTTACCTCCTCATGTCCTAATTCGATTAAGACTAGGGACTCTGAAACAGTCTCCTCTCGTTACGGAAATCGCTATGGCGAATTTCCTAATCATATGTTAATTCGTCGGTAAAAATATATCGTTTTTACCTCCTCGTATCACAATTCGGTGACTTGGTACAAGAAGTGAGATGGAGAAGGATGGCTCACTGACTCCTCTCCTCTCACTTTTACTTTATTTAAATCAAGAAATAGGTGAAAAAAATGACAAAAACATTCCCAAAAGACTTTATTTTTGGTGGCGCAACAGCTGCCTATCAAGCAGAAGGTGCTACACATACTGATGGGAAAGGACCAGTTGCGTGGGATAAATATCTTGAAGATAACTACTGGTACACTGCAGAACCAGCCAGTGATTTTTACAATCGATATCCAGTTGACCTCAAGCTGGCAGAAGAGTATGGTGTCAATGGCATTCGAATTTCTATTGCTTGGTCACGTATTTTCCCAATTGGTTACGGTCAAGTAAATGCTAAAGGTGTTGAGATTTTATCATAATTTATTTGCAGAGTGTCACAAACGTCATGTTGAGCCCTTTGTAACTCTTCATCACTTTGATACGCCAGAAGCTCTCCACTCAAATGGAGACTTCTTAAACCGTGAAAATATCGAACACTTTGTAGACTACGCTGCCTTCTGTTTTGAAGAATTCCCAGAAGTAAACTATTGGACAACCTTTAATGAAATTGGACCAATCGGTGATGGTCAATACTTGGTTGGTAAATTCCCTCCAGGTATCCAGTATGACCTTGCCAAAGTTTTTCAATCTCATCACAATATGATGGTGTCCCATGCGCGTGCAGTCAAGCTATATAAAGATAAAGGCTATAAAGGTGAAATTGGTGTGGTTCACGCTCTGCCAACCAAGTATCCTTTGGATCCTAAAAATCCAGCAGATGTTCGTGCAGCTGAGTTGGAAGATATCATTCACAATAAATTTATCTTGGATGCAACTTATCTTGGACGCTATTCAGATGAAACGATGGAAGGTGTCAACCATATCTTATCAGTCAATGGTGGTAGCTTGGATCTTCGTGAAGAAGATTTTACAGCATTAGAAGCAGCAAAAGACTTGAATGATTTTCTAGGCATCAAACTACTATATGAGTGACTGGATGGAAGCCTTTGATGGAGAAACTGAAATCATCCATAATGGTAAGGGTGAGAAAGGAAGCTCTAAATACCAAATCAAAGGTGTTGGTCGTCGTGTAGCTCCAGACTATGTACCACGTACGGACTGGGATTGGATTATCTACCCTCAAGGTTTGTATGACCAAATCATGCGCGTGAAGAAAGATTATCCTAACTACAAGAAGATTTACATCACTGAAAATGGTCTCGGATATAAAGATGAGTTCGTTGATAATACTGTTTACGATGATGGACGTATTGATTATGTGAAACAACACTTGGAAGTCTTGTCTGATGCGATTGCAGATGGAGCTAATGTAAAAGGTTACTTCATTTGGTCATTAATGGATGTCTTCTCATGGTCAAATGGTTATGAAAAACGTTACGGTCTCTTCTATGTAGACTTTGAAACTCAAGAACGTTATCCTAAGAAATCAGCTCATTGGTACAAGAAAATATCTGAAACGCAAATCATAGAGTAACTTATAAAAATCCTACCGTATGGTAGGATTTTTTTATAGTTTTAGATAGAATAATTTTTGTTTGTTTTAGACAGTTGAGAAAAGGCTCTTTATTTAATTTTTGAGTCTGAAACAATAGTATCAATATCCGAGAGATTGTAGAAAGTATAGAAGTCAAATTTATTAAATTTACTATTGTCTGCTAACAAGATTCTTTTATTAGCATTATTTAAAGCTATGCGTTGGACTTCGCCCTCTTCTTCACTAAAGGTTGCAATAGCATGATCCTTAATACCGTTACAACTTACGAAGGCCTTGGAAAATTGTAGGTTGCTCAAATCTTGTAATGTCATCGTACCAACAAAGGCACCTGTGATAGAACGATAGTTACCACCAATGAGAATCAAATCTGTTAGTTTTCGTTCGTTTAGAATGAGAAATACCGACAAACTGTTTGTTACTACCCGAATATTATCGATAGGAAGTTCTCGAGCAAAGCATTCTAAGGTTGTTCCTGGACCTATAAAAATAGTTTCGCCTGAATCAATTAAATGACCAGCGAATCTGCTAATCTCTTGTTTTTCTGCAATCTGTAAGCTCTGTTTTTCTATATTAGAACGTTCATTATTTAAAAAGAGAACCTGTACGAATTTTTCTGCTCCACCGTGTACACGAACGAGTAAGTCTTTGTCAGCAAGTTCTTGTAGGTAGCGTCGAGCTGTCATATCTGAAACATCCAATCGAAACATGATTTCTTTTACAGTAATAGTACCTTTTGTATTAACTGTTTCTAGAATACTGTCTAATTTTTCTTGCTTTAACATCTCTATCACCTCGATTTCTACTATTATTATCTTACCACAAAACAATCAATCATTCAAATATAAAAAAACACAAAAAAACAAAAATATCATGGTTTGTTTAAACAAATCATGATATTTTTATCACTATTAAATAGTTAAAATTAGCTTAAACCATAGTTGTAGTCATCATCTTGCATGGCTTCAACTTCACCTAACAGGTAACCATTTCCGACTTGAGAGAAGAAGTCGTGGTTAGAAGTTCCTGTAGAGATTCCGTTCATAACAATTGGATTGACATCATCTGCTGAATCAGGGAAAAGAGGATCTTGCCCTAGATTCATAAGAGCCTTATTAGCGTTGTAGCGTAGGAAGGTTTTAACTTCTTCAGTCCATCCAACACCGTCATAGAGACTTTCAGTATAGCCTTCTTCGTTCTCATAAAGTGTATAGAGAAGATCGTACATCCATTCCTTGAGTTTTTCTTGTTCATCTTCTGGTAATTCATTAAAACCAAGCTGGAACTTGTAGCCGATGTAGGTACCGTGAACAGATTCATCACGGATAATTAGTTTGATAATTTCTGCAACGTTAGCAAGTTTGTTGTTACCCAGGTAATAGAGGGGAGTAAAGAAACCAGAGTAGAAGAGGAAGGTTTCAAGGAAGACACTGGCAACTTTTTTCTCAAGTGGGCTACCATTGAGATAAATTTCATTGACAATTTCAGCCTTCCTTTGTAGGTAAGGGTTTGTATTTGTCCATTCGAAAATTTCGTCAATCTCAGATTTTGTATTCAAAGTTGAGAAGATAGAAGAGTAAGATTTTGCGTGGACTGATTCCATGAATTGAATGTTATTAAAGACAGCTTCTTCGTGTGGAGTACGGATATCTGAGCGAAGAGCCTGAACACCTGTTTCAGATTGCATGGTATCTAAGAGAGTTAATCCACCAAAAACCTTACCAACTAAGTCTTTTTCTTTATTTGATAATTTTCTCCAGTCATCCAAGTCATTTGATAGGGGGATACGTGTATCGAGCCAGAACTGCTCAGTTAACTTCTCCCAAGTTGATTTGTCGATGACATCTTCGATGGCATTCCAGTTAATGGCTTTGTAGTAAGTTTCCATTTGAAATCTCTTTCTGTATATAATAATGCTATTGCACAATCGTTTTTGCTTTATGATAATTCCTTTAGTGTATCGCACAAAAAGTCGGAGAACCGACTTTTACATGTGCTTAGCTAGTTTATAAAATGCTTGACCAAGTTCTCTTTTGAAGTTAGCTTACTAAAATTACAGAGAAATAGTAATTCCTTTGGTTAAAAACTAAATAACGCAGCTTTCACATTGGTTAGCACCAACTTCTCCACCGTCATCTGTAAAGGTACGGACGTAGTAGATAGACTTGATACCCTTATTGAAAGCATAGTTACGAAGGATAGATAAGTCACGAGTTGTTTGTTTGTTTTCTTTCTTCCATTCGTAAAGTCCTTTTGGAATGTCGCTACGCATGAAGAGAGTGAGGGATAGTCCTTGGTCTACGTGTTCAGTTGCAGCGGCATAAACATCTATGACTTTGCGCATGTCCATGTCGTAGGCAGAAGTGTAGTAAGGAATAGTCTCTGTAGATAATCCTGCAGCAGGATAGTAGATTTTACCGATTTTTCTTTTTCTTGGCGTTCTTCAATCCGTTGTGTAATTGGGTGGATAGAAGCTGAAACATCATTGATGTAGCTGATAGAGCCATTTGGAGCAACAGCTAGACGGTTTTTGGTGGTAAAGACCATCCGCTTGAACCTTGTCACGAAGCTCAGCCCAATCAGCTGCACTAGGGATAAAGACATCTTTGAAGAGTTCTTTGACACGGTCTAATGTTGGGACAAATTCGCCAGTCACATACTTCTCGAAGTAAGTACCGTTGGCATAATCTGATTTATCAAAATTATGGAAGGTGATGCCACGCTCACGTGCTATATTATTTGACTCTACCAAAGTCCAGTAGTTCATAAGCATAAAGTAGATGCTTGTAAATTCAACCGATTCAGCTGAACCGTATTCGATCAATTGTTGCGCTAGGTAGCTATGAAGTCCCCATAGCACCAAGACCAAAGGTATGTGCTTGACTGTTTCCATTATCGATAGTAGGAACAGCTACGATGTGAGAACTGTCTGTGACAAAGGTTAGAGCACGCACCATTGCTCGAATAGAACGACCAAAATCAGGTGAAGTCATCATGTTGACGACGTTGGTTGAACCAAGGTTACATGAGATATCAGTACCCATTTGGAGATATTCTTGAGCATCATTAATCAAGCTTGGCTCCTGAACTTGGAGAATCTCTGAACATAAGTTACTCATGATGATTTTTCCATCAATAGGATTTGCACGGTTAGCTGTATCAATATTGACTACATAAGGATAACCTGATTCTTGTTGCAATTTAGAAATTTCAGTCTCTAAATCACGGGCCTTGATTTTTGTTTTACGGATATTTGGATTGGCTACTAGTTCATCATATTTTTCAGTAATATCGATATAGTTGAATGGGATACCGTACTCAAGTTCAACAGAGTAAGGACTGAAGAGGTACATGTCTTCATTTTTGCGAGCCAATTCGTAGAATTTATCCGGAACTACAACACCGAGTGAAAGTGTTTTAACACGAACTTTCTCATCGGCATTTTCTTTTTTAGTTGAAAGAAAAGCAATGATGTCTGGGTGGAAAACGTTGAGATAAACAACACCAGCACCTTGACGTTGACCAAGTTGGTTAGAGTAAGAGAAACTATCTTCAAAGAGTTTCATAACTGGGACAACACCAGAAGCCGCTCCTTCATAACCTTTGATAGGTGCACCAGCTTCACGAAGGTTGCTAAGAGTGATTCCTACACCACCACCGATACGTGACAGTTGAAGGGCAGAGTTGATAGAACGACCGATAGAGTTCATATCATCTGTCACCTGAATCAAGAAGCAAGATACCAACTCTCCACGGCGGGCACGACCGGCGTTCAAGAAAGGAAGGAGTAGCAGGTTGGTAACGTTGATGGATAATCTCATTTGCAATATCAGTAGCAATAGCTTCATTTCCATCTGCGAAATAAAGAGCGTTAAATAAGACACGATCTTCCATGCTTTCAAGATAATACTCACCGTCATTTGTCTTCAAGGCATATTGATTGTAAAACTTGTAGGCTGCCATGAAGGACTTGAAACGGAAGTTTTGGTCCTTGATAAATTGAGATAACTCTTCTAAGAATTCAGGACGGTATTTCTTGATAAATGCTGTTTCGATATAGTTGTGTTTGATGAGGTAATTGATTTTTGTCGGAAATCGAATCAAAAACCATAGTATTCGGAAGAACATTTTTCCTTTAAAGAAGGCCTCTAAAGCATCTTGGTCTTTATGAAGCATGATTTGTCCATTAACAGGACGGTTGATTTCGTTGTTGAGACGGAAATAGGTTACGTCTGCAAGATGTTTTAATCCCATAAAATTTCCCTTATCTAATTAAAAAGAAAGGCTTCTAACTTAGAACTAGAAGCAGGTTTCTTCTGGATGATGTATTAAGATTAAGCTAATTGCTTTTAATTTTCCTGGTTGGAAACCTGAAAAGACTTCAGTTGGTGTTTCTATTACTGGAGCTGCATTGAAAACCAAGATCTTTTCACATGTTCAATATATTCAGGTTGCTCATCAAGATTAATCTCTTGATAGGTGATGTTATTACTGTCCAAGAAACGTTTGGTCATTTTGCATTGGACACAGTTGTTTTTAGAATAAACAGTTACCATAATTGTAGCTCTCTTTCAAAATAGATTCCTTTCTTAGTATATCAGAAAAAAAATTTATTTGTCAATCGATTAAGACTAAATATTGTGGTGAGATTTTATCTTACGAAATATAAAACACAATATATAGTATTTATGCAATTAGATGCTAATAGTTTAAGACAAAGTAGGGTTATTGGCCGGTTTTTATATTGTGTTTTTTATGAGATATTTGAAAGATTTTTCAGTAAGTTATCAGAAATGTATTAGAATAAAGTCTATAAAATACTTGAAAAATAATCTAGAAGGTGATATAATACAGAATTGTAAGGGTTATCACATATAACTCAAAAAAAGAAAGAACAAAAAGGAGAGTCAAACTATGGCTTCTAAAGATTTCCACGTAGTGGCAGAAACAGGTATTCACGCACGTCCAGCAACATTGTTGGTACAAACTGCTAGCAAATTTGCTTCAGATATCACTCTTGAGTACAAAGGTAAATCAGTTAACCTTAAATCAATCATGGGTGTTATGAGTCTTGGTGTTGGCCAAGGTGCTGACGTAACAATCTCAGCTGAAGGTGCAGATGCAGATGATGCTCTTGCTGCAATCTCAGAAACTATGGAAAAAGAAGGGTTGGCATAAGAGAAATGACAGAAATGCTTAAAGGAATTGCAGCATCTGATGGTGTTGCTGTTGCAAAAGCATATCTACTCGTTCAACCGGATTTGTCATTTGAGACTCTTACAGTCGAAGATACAAACGCAGAAGAGGCTCGTTTGGATGTAGCTCTTGAAGCTTCTCAAAACGAGCTTTCTCTTATCCGTGAGAAAGCTGTAGGTACGCTAGGTGAAGAAGCGGCACAAGTTTTTTTGACGCTCATTTGATGGTTCTTGCTGACCCAGAATTGATTGGTCAGATTAAAGAAACAATCCGTGCTAAGAAAGTCAATGCTGAAGCAGGTCTTAAAGAAGTGACTGACATGTTCATCACTATCTTTGAAGGTATGGAAGACAACCCATATATGCAAGAACGTGCAGCAGATATCCGCGACGTGACAAAACGTGTATTGGCAAAATCTTCTTGGTAAGAAATTACCAAACCCAGCTTCAATCAATGAAGAAGTTATCGTGATTGCTCATGACTTAACTCCTTCTGATACAGCTCAATTGGACAAAAACTTTGTAAAAGCTTTTGTAACAAACATCGGTGGACGTACAAGCCACTCAGCTATCATGGCACGTACACTTGAAATTGCAGCTGTATTGGGAACAAATAACATCACTGAAGTAGTGAAAGACGGTGATATCCTTGCCGTTAACGGAATTACTGGTGAAGTGATTATCAACCCAACAGATGAACAAGCGGCAGAATTTAAAGCAGCTGGTGAAGCTTATGCTAAACAAAAAGCTGAATGGGCACTTTTGAAAGATGCTCAAACAGTAACTGCTGACGGTAAACACTTCGAGTTGGCTGCTAACATCGGTACTCCAAAAGACGTTGAAGGTGTTAACAACAACGGTGCAGAAGCTGTTGGACTTTACCGTACAGAGTTCTTGTACATGGATTCTCAAGACTTCCCAACTGAAGATGAGCAGTATGAAGCATACAAGGCTGTTCTTGAGGGAATGAATGGTAAACCAGTGGTTGTTCGTACAATGGATATCGGTGGAGATAAGGAACTTCCTTACTTCGATATGCCACACGAAATGAACCCATTCCTTGGATTCCGTGCCCTTCGTATCTCTATTTCTGAGACTGGAGATGCGATGTTCCGTACACAAATCCGTGCCCTTCTTCGTGCTTCTGTTCATGGTCAATTGCGTATCATGTTCCCAATGGTTGCCCTTTTGAAAGAATTCCGTGCAGCTAAAGCAGTTTATGAAGAAGAAAAAGCAAACCTTCTTGCTGAAGGTGTTGCAGTTGCGGATGATATCCAAGTTGGTATCATGATTGAGATCCCTGCAGCAGCAATGCTTGCAGACCAATTTGCAAAAGAAGTAGACTTCATGTCAATTGGTACAAACGACTTGATTCAATACTCAATGGCAGCAGACCGTATGAACGAACAAGTTTCATACCTTTACCAACCATATAACCCATCAATCCTTCGCTTGATTAATAACGTTATCAAAGCAGCTCATGCTGAAGGTAAATGGGCAGGTATGTGTGGTGAGATGGCTGGTGATCAAAAAGCTGTTCCACTTCTTGTCGGAATGGGCTTGGATGAATTCTCTATGTCAGCGACATCAGTCCTTCGTACACGTAGCTTGATGAAAAAATTGGACACTGTTAAGATGCAAGAATACGCAATCGTGCTCTTACAGAATGTTCAACTATGGAAGAAGTTCTTGAGCTTCAAAAAGAATACGTTAATTTTGATTAATCTTATGAACCTTGTGACTTTGTTGCAAGGTTCTTTTCTTTGTGTAATTTTAGAGATTCTATTACTGAATGTAATTGGTAGACACGAATAGTTAAAAAATAGTAACTGGTAAATAACTTGACATCCCCTTAAAATAGGGGTAAAATATTTACCAGTTAATCAATTTACCAAGGAGTTATAATGAAAAAATCTATTTTTAATTTATACTGTTTAAGTCTACTAACTCTCATTTTTTTGGAGCTTGTAGTCAAAAAAAGAAACACAAGAGGTAAAAAGGGATATGAAAAATTGTGACCAGTTTTTTTATCCTATTTACTCTATGGTCAAAAGAAAGTTTCAGGTGATTTGAATGATGTTCGTATGATTCAATCAAGTAGTGGTATTCATTCATTCGAACCCTCGGCAAATGATATTGCAGCAATATATGATGCAGATGTTTTTATTTATCATTCTCATACATTGGAATCTTGGGCTGGAAGCCTTGATCCCCAAATTTGAAAAAAATCAAAAGTTAAAAGTTTTAGAAGCTTCTGAAGGGATGACACTAGACCGTGTACCAGGATTAGAGGGATGTTGAAGCAGGAGATAGAGTTGATGAGAAAAACTCTCTATGATCCTCATACATGGTTAGATCCTGTAAAAGTTGCTGAGGAAGCGCAGATTATAGCAGATAAATTATCAGATATCGATGTTGAGCATAAAAGATACTTATCAAAAAAATGCTAAAGAATTTATCAAAAAGCTACTGAATTAAATGTGAAGTATAAAGATAAATTTGATAAAAGTCAGTCAAAAAAACTTTTTGTTACTCAACATACTGCATTTTTCTTATCTTGCAAAGAGATTTGGGTTAAATCAACTTGGAATCGCAGGTATATCACCAGAACAAGAACCAAGTCCAAGGCAACTAACAGAAATACAAGAATTTGTTAAAGACATATAAGGTCAAGACGATATTCACAGAGAGTAATGCTTCTTCAAAAGTTGCTGAAACACTAGTAAAAATCAGCAGGTGTGAGTCTAAAAGACTTTAAATCCTCTAGAAGCCGATCCTGGGAAAATGATAAGACTTATTTAGAAAATCTTGAAGAAAAATATGCTATGTCTTAGTAGAGGAATTAAAATAAGAAAACACTTATACATAAAGTTGAAATCGATAAACGTTTAGATAAGTCTTCTGTTTAAAAATTTTTCTAAATAATAGTTTTTATAGTTTAGAAAGTATTATTTAGAAGAGAAAATCGAATTTAAGAGTCAGTAGTGATACTGGCTCTTTTTGATATATATAAATCTCTTGACATCCAAATTTAAAAAGAGGTAGAATATTAACTAATTAATTAACCAGTTAATTTAAAAAAATCAATTTTGAATATAGAAATGAGGAAATCATGAAATTTAAAAAGAAATATATAGCAGCTGGCTCTGCTGTTATCCTTTCCTTAAGTCTGTGCGTTTATGCTCTGAACCAACATAGTCAACAGGCCAATACAGATAAAAATCGTGTGTCCTATGTAAATGGGGATAAAGACACTAAGAAGACTGAAAATTTGACTCCAGACCAGGTTAGTCAAAAAGAAGGAATTCAAGCAGAACAAATTGTTATTAAGATTACGGATCAAGGCTATGTAACATCTCATGGTGATCATTATCACTATTATAATGGCAAGGTTCCTTTTGATGCACTCTTTAGTGAAGAGCTATTAATGAAAGACCCCAACTATCAGCTGAAAGATCAAGATATCGTCAGTGAAGTTAAGGGAGGATATATTATTAAGGTAGATGGAAAGTATTATGTTTACCTTAAAGATCAAGCTCATGCAGATAATGTACGAACCAAAGATGAAATTAATCGCCAGAAACAAGAACACGGAAAAGAAGATAAAACAGCTAACGCTGAAGTATCTGTAGCTAAGTTACAAGGACGTTATACTACTGATGATGGTTACGTCTTTAACGCTTCAGATATCATTAAAGATACAGGTGATGGTTATATAGTACCACATGGAGGTCACTATCATTTCATTCCTAAGAGTGACTTGTCGGCAGGTGAATTAGCAGCCGCAAAAGCATATTTATCAGGGAATACTACAGCTCTCAGTCAACCTTTGTCAGTGACACCGAATAATGGTGTTACTGCAGCAGATGATGGTTATGTCTTTAACCCTAATGACATTGTCAGAGATACAGGTGATGCTTATATAGTAAGACATGGGGACCACTATCATTATATTCCTAAGTCATCTCTTAACAATTCCCCATCACACTCTAACACGGAAGAGGTAGGAAGTTCTTCTAGTTCTGTATTAAGTAATCCGTCACCACATGTCCACCATGAGGAAGAAGATGGTCATGGTTTTGATGCCAATCGAATTATCAGTGAAGACTCAGAAGGTTTTGTCATGACCCATGGCGACCACAATCATTACTTCTTTAAGAAAGATTTGACAGCAGAACAAATCAAGGCAGCGCAAGATCATTTTGAAAGGTGTAAGAACAGGAACACCAAGTCCAGCACATGATGATCGATGACGACTGATGAAGATGCATGAGTCATCACCATGACGAACATGGTCATGGTTTTGATGCTAATCGAATTATCAGTGAAGATTCAGAAGGTTTTGTCATGACTCATGGTGACCACAATCATTACTTCTTTAAGAAGGATTTGACAGCAGAACAAATCAAGGCGGCGCAAGATCATTTGAGAGGTAAAACGCCAGTAACACCAAGTCCAGCACATGATGACGATGACGATGACGATCATGATGAAGATGCACATGGTCATCACCATGACGAAGATGGTCATGGTTTTGATGCCAATCGAGTTATCAGTGAAGATTCAGAAGGTTTTGTCATGACTCATGGCAACCATAATCATTACTTCTTTAAGAAAGATTTGACACCTGAGCAAATCAAGGCAGCACAAAAACATCTAGAGGAAGTTAAAACTAGTCATAATAGATTAGATTCTGTGCCATCTCATGAACAGGATTATCCAGTTAATGACAAAGAAATGAAAGATTTAGATAAAAAAATCGAAGAAAAAATTGCTGGCATTATGAAACAATATGGCGTCAAACGGGAAAGTATTATCGTGAATAAAGAAAAAAATGCGATTATCTACCCTCATGGAGATCACCATCATGCTGACCCAATTGATGAACATAAACCGGTTGGAATTGGTCATTCTCACAGTAACTATGAATTGTTTAAACCCGAAGAAGGAGTTGCTAAAAAAGAAGGTAATAAAGTTTATACTGGAGAAGAATTAACGAATGTTGTTAATTTGTTAAAAACAGCACCTTTAATAATCAAAACTTTACTCTAGCCAATGGTCAAAAACGCGTTTCTTTTTAGTTTTCCGCCTGAATTGGAGAAGAAATTAGGAACCAATATGCTGGTAAAATTAATAACACCAGATGGAAAAGTATTGGAGAAAGTATCTGGTAAAGTATTTGGAGAAGGAGTAGGGAATATTGCAAACTTTGAATTAGATCAACCTTATTTACCAGGACAAACATTTAAGTACACTATCGCTTCAAAAGATTATCCAGAAGTAAGTTATGATGGTACATTTACAGTTCCAACCTCTTTAGCTTATAAAATGGCTAGCCAAACGATTTTCTATCCTTTCCATGCAGGAGATACTTATTTAAGAGTGAAACCTCAATATGCAGTGCCTAAAGGAACTGATGCTTTAGTCAGAGTGTTTGATGAATTTCATGGAAATGCTTATTTAGAAAATAACTATAAAGTTGGTGAAATCAATTTACCGATTCCGAAATTAAACCAAGGAACAACCATAACAGCCGGAAATAAAATTCCTGTAACCTTCATGGCAAATGCCTATTTAGACAATCAATCTTCTTATATTGTGGAAGTACCTATCTTGGAAAAAGAAAATCAAACTGATAAACCAAGTGTTCTACCACAATTCAAAGGAAATAAAACACAAGAAAACTCAAAACCTGACGAAAAGGTAGAAGAAGCAAAGACTAGTGAGAAGGTAGAAAAAGAAAAACTTCCTGAAACTGGAAATAGTACTAGTAATTCAACGTTAGAAGAAGCTCCTACAGTGGATCCTGTACAAGAAAAAGTAGCAAAAATTTGCTGAAAGTTATGGGATGAAGCTAGAAAATGTTTTTGTTTAATATGGACGGAACAATTGAATTACATTTACCATCGGGAGAAGTCATTAAAAAGAATATGGCAGATTTTACAGGAAAGGCACCTCAAGGAAATGGTGAAAATAAACCATCTGAAATTGGAAAAGTATCCACTGGAAAAAGTTGAGAATCAAGCAACAGAAAATAAACCAGCAGATTCTTTACCAGAGGCACCAAAACCAAAACGAAAAACCTGTAAAACCAGAAAACTCAACGGATAATGGAATGTTGAATCCAGAAGGAATGTGGCGAGTGACCCTATGTTAGATCCAGCATTAGAGGAAGCTCAGCAGTAGATCCTGTACAAGAAAAAGTGGCAAAATTTGCAGCTAATTATGGATTAGGCTTGGATAGTGTTATATTCAATATGGATGGAACGATTGAATTAAGATTGCCAAGTGGAGAAGTGATAAAAAGAACTTATCTGATCTTACAGCGTAAGGAATAGCAGTAGAAAAAGTCTGAATCAAAAATGAAGTTCTCTCAAAAAGTTAGAAATACAACTCTGACTTTGGGAGAATTTTTATTTTATTATTAATATATAAAATCTCTTGACATCCAAGTTAAAAAGAGGTAGAATATTTACTAGTTAATTAAATTGGTTAAAGTAATTTATTTAATCATTTAATAATGAAGGGACATCATATAAATAATTATAGAAATGAGGAAATCATGAAATTTAAGTAAAGAAAATATAGCAGCTGGCTCTGCTGTTATCCTATCCTTAAGTCTGTGCGTTTATGCTCTGAATCAACATAGTCAACAGGCCAAATACAGGATAAACAATCGTGTGTCCTATGTAGATGGGAATACAGTACACTAAGAAAGACTGAAAATTTGACTCCAGACCAGGTTAGTCAAAAAGAAGGTATAAATGCCGAGCAAATAGTTATCAAGATTACGGATCAAGGCTATGTAACCTCTCATGGCGATCATTATCACTATTATAATGGCAAGGTTCCTTTTGATGCACTCTTTAGTGAAGAGCTATGATGAAAGGATCCAAACTATCAGCTGAAAGATCGAGATATCGTCAGTGAGGTTAAGGGAGGATATATTATTAAGGTAGATGGAAAAGTATTATGTCTACCTAAAAGATGCAGCTCATGCTGATAATGTTCGGACGAAAGATGAAATCAACCGTCAAAAACAAGAACATGGTAAAGACGAGAAAGGAGCTAGCTGCAGAAGTATCTGTAGCTAAAGTTACAGGGACGTTATACTACTGATGATGGTTACGTCTTTAACGCTTCAGATATCATTAAAGATACAGGTGATGGTTATATAGTACCACATGGTGGTCACTATCATTTCATTCCTAAGAGTGACTTGTCGGCAGGTGAATTAGCAGCCGCAAAAGCATATTTATCAGGGAATACTACAGCTCTCAGTCAACCTTTATCAGTGACACCGAATAATGGTGTTACTGCAGCAGATGATGGTTATGTCTTTAACCCTAATGACATTGTCAGAGATACAGGTGATGCTTATATAGTAAGACATGGGGATCACTATCATTATATTCCTAAGTCATCTCTTAACAATTCCCCATCACACTCTAACACGGAAGAGGTAGGAAGTTCTTCTAGTTCTGTATTAAGTAATCCGTCACCACATGTCCACCATGAGGAAGAAGATGGTCATGGTTTTGATGCCAATCGAATTATCAGTGAAGATTCAGAAGGTTTTGTCATGACTCATGGCGACCACAATCATTACTTCTTTCAAGAAGGATTTGACAGCAGAACAAATCAAGGCAGCGCAAGATCATTTGAAAGGTGTAAGAACAGGAACACCAAGTCCAGCACATGATGACGATGACGATCATGATGAAGATGCACATGGTCATCACCATGACGAACATGGTCATGGTTTTGATGCCAATCGAGTTATCAGTGAAGATGCGGCAGGTTTTGTCATGACTCATGGTGACCACAATCATTACTTCTTTAAGAAGGATTTGACACCAGAACAAATCAAGGCAGCACAAGATCATTTGAGAGGTAAAACGCCAGTAACACCAAGTCCAGCACATGATGACGATGATGATCATGATGAAGATGCACATGGTCATCACCATGACGAACATGGTCATGGTTTTGATGCCAATCGAGTCATCAGTGAAGATGCGGCAGGATTTGTCATGACTCATGGTGACCACAATCATTACTTCTTTAAGAAAGATTTGACACCAGAACAAATCAAGGCAGCACAAGATCATTTGAGAGGTAAAACGCCAGTAACACCAAGTCCAGCACATGATGACGATGATGATCATGATGAAGATGCACATGGTCATCACCATGACGAACATGGTCATGGCTTTGATGCAGATCGAGTTATCAGTGAAGATGAGCAAGGATTTGTTATGTCCCACGGTGACCACAATCATTATTTCTTTAAGAAAGATTTGACAGCAGAGCAAATCAAGGCAGCGCAAGACCATTTGAAAATCACATCATGATGCAGAGCCTGTTCAACCACTCGCTAAAACTGTTGAATCATTCTCTAAAGATGCTAGCGATGAAGAAAAGATTGCTTATATTTCTAAGACCTACGGGTGTTCCACTTGAAGCTATTAGAATTTCAAACGGATTCTTTGTATTTGGTAATCCAGACCAAGCCTACGATCCGACTCATATCCATCCCTATGCTGTTCGTAAGGAACATGTTCGACTTCCACTCCAAACTGGAAATCCAGAACTTGATTTCTTAAATGAACTCTATACTACTGCCTTACGTGATGGTGTGTCTCCTTATAGCTTACAGGTAGAAAATGGAAGTTTTGTGATTCCTCATGGCGACCACAATCACTATATCAAGGTTCAAACCAAGGGCTATGAAGTAGCTTTGAAAAACAAGATTCCAGCTCTCCAATCCAACTATCAACCTGGAGCTTTTGATGAGAAAGCAGTCTTGGCAAAAGTAGATCAACTTCTAGCTGAAAGTAGAACGATTTATCAAGATCAACCTATTAAACAAAGACAGATTGAGTTGGCTTTGGGTCAATTTACTGAGAGTATGAAGAAACTTGCAACCAACTCTACTGCGGGTTATCTTGCAAGACTTGACCTCTTTGATAAGCAATATATCCATATTGATGAAAGTGTCAAACCAGTCGAAACAAGTGCTTTAGATAAGAAATATCAGGCCTTTGATTGATAAAATCAATACACTAGATACTGACTCTTATGGACTTCCGAAAAAAGACCTTCTAGTTCGACTCCAAGAAGCTAAGTTGGCTAAAGATGAAGCTGGTTTAGCAGCAGTTGAATCACAACTTCAAGCTCTTCAAGACTTTAATGATCGTACTGGTGATACAACAGTGGAATACATCAAGTACTTCTATGAGCATGTAAATGATGGTCGTTTAAGTGATGAGCTTCGTAATAAAGTTGCTAATTTGACTTTTGACTTTATATCAATCACAATCTTTCCGTAAGGCTGTGGACTTGAATAAACTTTTCCCAAGCATTTATCAAACAAAACAAGAAGTAGAAGAGGCTTTGAAAAATCAGCCAACTTCTGCAAAAGTAAATGAAACAGTTTTAGATAAAGAAACAGTTGATAGTCAATCTGCTAAGCAAGCAATTTATGAATTCCTGAAAGAGATCTATCCTAATCTTAAGAAGGAGGAACACGTCAATCATGTAAGTAAAGAGCAAGTTGAAACTATCTTAACCAAAGCAGAGCAATTCTTAGCTCAAGTTAAAGAAGTAGGAATCAGACAATCCTTGGCAGAAGAAGTAGAAAATCTAAAAGTTGCAGCTAGCAAGGCTGATGCAGACTTGGATGAAATCAATGTCCAAGTTAACGATCTATTGAAACGTATTGTAGCTACTCTGCAAAAAGAGAAAGAGACTGCGCAACAAGATCCACAAATAATTAATCTACATAAACAACTCTATGGATATATCAACTCATTACATAAGTATTTAGAAGATAACAATGGTTCAAATGAAGAATTTGATAAAGTTGATAAACTATTCGATCAGCTTGATGATGATGTGAAAAATAATGATAAAGAAGCTTTACTTGAATTAGCCAAAACAATAGTAGCCTTGACTCAAGAAATCAAGTCAAAATCAAGAGCAAGTGAAGAAGCAACTCCGGCAGCAAAAGCTGAATCGAATGCTGATAGCACAAGTGCAGAGAATCAACCAATTGCAAGTACAGCAACCGAAGCACCAGTAGCATCTGAATCTAACAGTGATACTGCAAGCGACGAAAGCAAACCAAGCAACACAAGAGATTCTAAACCTGCTGAATCAACTTCAGAAAAGGAAACAACAGAATCTACAACAAGTACTGGAAATCAAGAAAAACCAGCTCAATAAAAAGAAAGGCGAAGTAGCTGAGCTACCTCGTCTTTTTAGTCTCTATAAGCTACGATACCAATGATGGTATCAACTGCACGTTCCATGGTCTGAAGGCTGACGTATTCAAAACGTCCGTGCATGTTCTCGCCGCCAGCAAAGATATTGGGAGTTGGGATTCCCATAAAGGAAATCTTAGAGCCATCTGTTCCACCACGGATTGGTTCAATAATAGGTTTAATCCCTAAATCCTCCATAACGGCTTTAGCAATAGTAATTGGAGTCATATCTTTTTCAATGACTTCTTTCATATTGTAGTACTGATCTGTCAGGTTTAGAGTGACACGGTCGCTACCAAGTTCTTGATTCATTTTATCAGCGATAGACTGCATAGCTGCTTTACGCGCTTCAAAGGCATCCTTTTCAAAATCGCGAATGATGTAGCTAGCACTCGCCTCCTCAACACTACCTGTTACATCCATAAGATGATAGAAACCTTGGTAACCCTCTGTCAGTTCAGGGCGATCATTTTCAGGTAGTTGATTATGGAAATCAATCGCTAGCTGAAGGGCATTGACCATCTGTCCTTTAGCAGTACCAGGGTGGACATTACGTCCTTGGAAATGCAATTCAGCACCAGCTGCAGAGAAGGTCTCGTACTGAAGTTCTCCTAGTGGACCTCCATCAACAGTGTAGGCAAAATCAACATCAAAATCTTCTGCATCAAATTTATTAGCACCAACACCGATTTCTTCATCTGGACCAAAACCAACACGAATCTCACAGTGTTTGATTTCAGGATGGGCAGTCAGATATTCAATAGCAGTCATAATTTCAGCAATCCCTGACTTGTCATCAGCACCTAGCAAGGTTGTTCCATCGGTTGTGATGAGCGTTTGTCCTGGATATTTTCTCAAGACTCTTAAAGTCAGCTGGATCTAGTTTGAAAACCAGAATTCCCTAGTTCAATCACACCACCATCGTAGTTTTCAATCACCTGAGGGATTGACTCCTTCGGCATTAAAATCAGCAGTATCCATGTGGGAGATGAAGCCAATCTTACGTGTTAAAGATGGATCATTGGCTGGTAAGGTTCCAATAGCAAAACCATTTGGAAGGTAGTAGACGTTTTGCAGTCCAACACGTTTCATTTCAGGGATAAGAACATTGGTTGCGAAGTCAACCTGACTCTGCGTACTTGGAGTAGTAGTAGAGTGTTCATCAGAGCGCGTGTTGACCTTAACGTAGGTTAAGAAACGATCCAAGAGATTTGGGTAAGTCATAAAAAACTCCTTTTGAATTTATTTTTTTCCATTGTATCATATAAAGAAGAGAAAAACAAAAGACAGAAGAGTGAGAATGTCACTATCTTGGCGTTTACTTATTAATAAATTAATGATAAAATATACTTGATAAAAATATCACAAGGAAGTAGTTATGAAAAAAGCAATTTTAATGATGACCTTCGGTTCGCCAGAAGAGATTACCTTTGAAGGTGTGGCTGATTTTTTCACAAATATTCGTCGTGGAGTGAGACCTCAAGACCACGAGATTCAAACCCTCTATGATAATTATGTACTAATTGGAGGGACCCCTCTGCAAAAAATTACTCGTGAAGAGGTTGCCTTGGTAGAAGCTAGACTGGGAAATGAATACAGTGTCTATTTTGCTAATAAGTTTTCCAGTCCCTTTATTCCAGATGTGATTGGTCAGATGGAAGCAGACGGAATTGAGCAGTGTATTTGCTTGATTTTGGAGCCCCATTATTCTTTTTACTCTGTCATGGGATACGAGAAATTTTTAGAAAGCAAACAAATTCAATTTTTGGTTATTAAGGATTGGTATCAAGAAGAGGCGCTCTTAAACTATTGGGCAGATGAAATTGCTAAGATTTTAAAAGAAGAAGTAAAGCAGGATAGCTTTAAAGTCATCTTTTCAGCCCACAGTGTGCCCATTTTTGCCTTGGATTTTGGTGATCCCTTATATCGATCAAATTTTTGAAAATAGCAAGTTAGTCGCTGAAAAACTAGGTTTGAGTTCTGAGCAATATACTAACACTTGGCAAAGTGAAAGTGATATCGGGATTCCATGGATTAAGCCAGATGTATTAGAGTACCTCAGAGAACAGACAGAACATCCAGAGCATTATATTTTTGTTCCTATCAGCTTTTTATCAGTGAGCACATTGAAGTCTTGTTTGATAACGATGTGGAATGTTATGACTTGTGTCAGGAATTTGGGGTAAACTACCATCGTCCACCAATGCCAAATACGGATTCTCGTTTGATTGATGCCTTGGTCAATACAGTCAGAGCCAATGAACATCAAGAATTTAAGGAATTTCTCCCAGAAGAAGAAACCTTTGATGAATTAGTTCCTTCAGATGAGACTAAAAATATCTTGGCTGAATCTCAAGATTTACAAATGCCTGAATTTGTGAAAAAACTGATTGAGAAAAAAGGTCGTGAAAATGTTAAGATGCCTTATCTTATCAAGAAAATGCTTGAAAAAGCAGGCAAGTTACCAAAAGAGTAAAGAAAAAGGATTTAGCTTTGCGCTAGATCCTTTTAATCGATTATTTTTTCTCAAGAAGAGCTTTGATTTCTTGAAGTACTTCCAACTCAGTTGGACCAGCTGGAGCTTCCTCTTCAACAACTTCTTCTTTTTTAGTAAGGCTTTGAGCTTTTTCCATAGCTTTAATAACAAAGAAGAGAACAGTACCTACAACAAGGAAGTTGATAATAGCACTCAAGAATTTACCATATGTAACACCATTCCATGCAAGCTCAGCGATATTTTTTACTTTCGCAGCTTCCAAGGCTGGGTTCAATAGGAGTGGAGTGATGATATCATTAACAAATGAAGTAACGATAGCACCAAAAGCAGAGGCAATGATCACACCGACAGCAAGGTCAACAACATTACCACGAAGCAAAAATGCTTTAAGATCTTTTAACATTTTCATAATTCCTTTCCAAAATTTTTACTCTTTATTATATATTAATTAAGAAAAGCTTGCAAGATATATGCTCAGAAATTATTATTTGTTAAAAACATAGACCTTTACTTATAAATATAATTGATAATAATTATTATATTTGTGCAATGAACGTTTCAATTGCATTTACTCTATCTAGATTTTCATTTACAAATTGACCCTATGATGTGAGGGAAATTGAGTTACAAAACAGAAAAGTAAAGTAGCAAATCTAACAGAAAAGTAGAAAGGCGAGCAAGAGAAAAATTTCACTAAACGATAGATCCAATTCTTCCTTACTTGCTTAAACACAATTGTATCATTTGTGATAAAAGGCAAAGAGGATACCGATACATATTTGCTAAAGGCAGTAGCGAGGAGTTCTTTGATGGGTTAGTTGATAAATGACTAGTCGAGAGAATATGGAAACTAGAGTTGTTGAAACGCCAAAAGAAAGAGATAAGCAAAAATTTCATTGTTAAAGATTTTTTTGAATACATTTTTCATGTCTTAAGTATAGCATAAAGCATGTATATTGTGCTATACTAGTAAGGTTGATGAAATCAACCCTTGGTGCTTAGCTTCTTTCACCAAGCATATTACACGTGGAAACCGCCAAAGGAGAAAAACATGAAAAATTAACTATTCGTGATGTTGCAGATATTGCAATCGTTGCTGCTATCTATGTCGTTTTTAACTGTCACACCACCACTCAAATGCCATTAGCTATGGTGCTTATCAGTTTCGTATTTCAGAAATGATGAACTTTATGGCATTTTTACAATCCTAAGTACATCATCAGAGTTACCATTGGTTGTATGATTGCTAAACTTCTTTTAGCTTTTCGGACTGCTAGATGTCTTTTGTTGGTGGAGGTTCAACCTAGTATTCCTCAGTCTAGGTGTTTGGCTTTTTGCAAAATACAGCAAGGATTATCTCTTTAATGGATTTGATTCGAAAAGATCATTTCTTCTTTTTGCAATCCTCTTTTTCAATTTCCATGTTTACCATTGCTATTGAGTTGAATATCGTAGCTCAATTACCATTTTTTCCTCACTTGGTTTACAACGGGAATTGGTGAATTTGCTTCATTAATCATTGGGGCCATTATCATTGGTAAAATTGGTCGTCGAATCGACTTTTAAGCTAAATAGAATATAGACAAGCTAGGTAGATTTTTACCTGGCTTTTTCTTACGTTCGAAAAATTTCTATGAAACTTGACAAGTGGGTTTTCTAATTATAGTATACTTTTTAGATAAGCTGATTTAGCTCAGTTGGCAGAGCGCATCCATGGTAAGGATGAGGTCGCCGGTTCAATCCCGGCAATTAGCATGATATAGACAGAAAAAGCCCTTGACTTTACAAGGGTTTTTGTTATCTAGCCCAAATCTGACTTAAATTTTTAAAGTTATCTTTATTTAACAGAAGATAAAAATAAGAAAGCTCAATTTTACTGATTTTTAGTATCATGCAATTAAAGAAGGAATTAAAGAGAATATATTCATAAACAGACAGTTAGAACCTTCTATGTTATACTAGATATATGTTAGATTTAAAAAGAATACGGTATCAAGATGTGGTCTGAGGATAGGATTTTTTCTTTCAGAGAAAAACTGCTCAACTGGTACGATGAGAATAAACGTGATTTACCTTGGAGACGAACTAGGAATCCATATCATATTTGGGTATCTGAAATTATGCTCCAGCAGACCAGGGTGGATACAGTTATCCCTTACTACGAACGGTTCTTGGACTGGTTTCCAACAGTTGAAAGTTTGGCTGAAGCATCTGAAGAACGTTTATTAAAGGCTTGGGAAGGTTTAGGTTACTATTCTCGAGTGCGCAACATGCAGGCTGCTGCTCAACAAATTATGACTGACTTTGAGGGACAATTTCCCAATTCTTATGAAGGGATTTCCAGTTTAAAAGGGATTGGGCCATACACTGCAGGAGCTATTTCTAGTATTGCTTTTTAACTTGCCTGAACCAGCTGTAGATGGTAATGTTATGCGAGTTTTAGCACGTTTATTTGAAGTCGATCACGATATTGGTATTCCGAGTAATCGTAAAATTTTTCAAGCAATGATGGAAATCTTGATTGATCCAGAACAGCCGGGTGACTTTAATCAGGCTCTGATGGACTTAGGTTCTGATATTGAAGCACCAGTAAATCCACGTCCAGAAGAAAGTCCTGTCAAGGAATTTAGTGCAGCTTATCAAAATGGAACTATGGCCTATTATCCTATCAAAGCTCCTAAGAAAAAGCCAATTCCTATTTATCTCAATGCTTTAGTAGTACAAAATAAAGATGGAAAAATTTTTACTTGAAAAATGAAAATGAGAAACTTTTGAAAGGTTTTTGGCATTTTTCCTTTGATAGAAGTTGATGATTTTTCACAAGAAGAGGAAATGAATCTTTTTCATCAAGTTTCTGAAGAAAAGTGTGAACTTTGGTCCCAGTCCAGAAGAGAGTTTCCAGCAGGATTATGATTTAAAAGTTGATTGGCTAGATTATCAGTTTGACCAAATTAAGCATGTCTTTAGTCATCGTAAGTGGCATGTAAAAAAATAATAGCAGGGCAGTAAATGACTTCCATGAATTTAAAGATAGAGAAGTACGATGGATTTCTCCAAAAGAGTTTAGTCACTATCCTTTTGCTAAACCTCAACAAAAGATATGGCAGGTTTATGAAAGAACTTATTTAGACAATGGACAGCAATAGCAATTGTGTTTTCTTCTAGTTTTTGTTATAATAGTAGAGAAAAAGGTGAAAAATGAAAAATATTAATTGTAGATGATGAAAAACCAATCTCAGATATTATCAAATTTAATATGACTAAGGAAGGTTACGAAGTTGTAACTGCTTTTAATGGTCGTGAAGCTTTAGAGCAATTTGAATCTGAGCAACCAGATGTTATTATTTTGGATTTGATGCTTCCAGAAATCGATGGATTAGAAGTTGCCAAAACCATTCGTAAGACTAGTAGTGTACCCATTATCATGCTTTCTGCAAAAGGACAGTGAATTTGATAAGGTTATTGGCTTAGAGCTTGGTGCAGATGATTATGTAACAAAAGCCCTTTTCAAATCGAGAGTTGCAGGCTCGTGTTAAGAGCAGTTTTACGGCGTGCAGAACTTCTTACTGTAGATCATCATGATGCAGAAGAAAAGAAATCTCAGTCAATACTAATTGGGGATTTAGAGATTGTGCCTGATGCATACGTTGCTAAGAAATATGGTGAAGAACTAGAATTAACACACCGTGAATTTGAACTCTTATATCCTTAGCATCTCATATTGGTCAAGTTATTACTCGAGAACACTTACTTGAGACTGTCTGGGGATATGATTATTTTGGAGATGTTCGTACAGTAGATGTAACCATTAGACGTTTACGTGAAAAATTGAAGACACACCAAGCCGCCCTGAGTATATCTTAACACGTCGTGGAGTCGGCTATTATATGAAAAATAATGATTAAAATTATTTAAAGAAATAGTTTTTAACTAGAGATTTTATCTTTTATCTTGATTTTTGTTAGGTTTTATCTTGGTAGTAACCTTGCTATTACTGGAGAATCGTAGAGATAATATCCGATTGAAGCAGATTAATCAAAAGGTAAAGGATCTAATTGCAGGAGATTATTCTCGAGTATTGGATTTACAGGGAAGTTCTGAAATTACAAATATCACCAATAATCTCAATGATATGTCAGAAGTGATTCGACTGACTCAAGAAAATCTTGAACAAGAAACTAAGAGACTAAATAGTATTCTTTCTTACATGACTGACGGAGTCCTTGCAAACCAATCGTCGTGGGAAAAATAACCATGATAAACGATATGGCTAAGAAACAACTGGGAATACAAAAGGAAGATGCCCTAAACAAAAATATATTAGATTTGCTAAATATTGGTGAAGAATATGAGCTTCGAGATTTAATTACAAAAGTTCCTGAGCTAATGATTGATTCCCAAGATGATAATGGTGAATACTTAATACTTCGTGTTCGTTTTGCTTTGATTCGTCGTGAGTCTGGTTTTATATCTGGTTTGGTTGCCGTTTTACACGATACAACGGAGCAGGAAAAGGAAGAACGAGAGCGTAGACTCTTCGTTTCGAATGTTAGCCATGAGTTGCGAACTCCTTTAACAAGTGTTAAATCCTATCTGGAAGCCTTGGATGAAGGTGCTCTTGCTGAGCCTGTTGCACCTGATTTTATCAAAGTATCTCTAGATGAAACCAACCGTATGATGCGGATGGTAACAGACCTCTTGCATTTATCAAGAATTGATAATACCACTAGTCACTTAGATGTGGAGTTGATTAATTTCACCGCTTTTATAACCTTTATCCTTAACCGCTTTGATACCATCAAATCCCAGGATGACCAACAAAAATATGAACTAGTACGTGATTACCCTATTACATCAGTTTGGATTGAAATTGATACAGATAAGATGACACAGGTTATTGATAATATTCTTAATAATGCCATTAAGTATTCACCAGATGGTGGAAAAATCACTGTTAGTATGAAAACAACAGATGAACAGATGATTTTATCTATTTCGGATCAAGGTTTGGGAATTCCTAAGCAGGATTTGCCTCGTATATTTGATCGTTTTTATCGCGTGGATCGTGCTCGAAGCCGTGCCCAAGGTGGAACTGGTTTGGGTCTATCTATTGCTAAAGAAATCATTAAACAACATAAAGGCTTTATCTGGGCTAAGAGTGAGTACGGTAAGGGATCAACCTTCACCATTGTACTTCCTTATGATAAGTATGCAGTAAAAGAAGAAGTATGGGAGGATGAAGTAGAAGACTAGAATGAGTGAAATAGGCTTTTAAATACAGTATTTTAGCATCAGGGTCCAGTGGAAATTCTTTTTATTTGGAAACACCGAAAAAGAAACTTTTAGTAGATGCAGGCTTGTCTGGGAAAAATCACTAGTCTCTTAGCTGAGATTAATCGAAAACCAGAAGACTTGGATGCCATTTTAATTACGCATGAGCATTCGGACCATATCCATGGAGTAGGTGTACTTGCTCGTAAGTACGGTATGGATCTCTATGCTAATGAAAAGACTTGGCAGGCCATGGAAAATAGCAAGTATCTTGGTAAGGTTGATTCTTCACAAAAAGCATATCTTTGAAATGGGCAAAACCAAAACCTTTGGAGACATCGATATCGAGAGTTTTGGAGTTAGTCATGATGCTGTCGCACCGCAGTTTTTATCGTTTTATGAAGGATGATAAGAGTTTTGTCCTTTTGACTGATACGGGTTATGTTAGTGATCGTATGGCAGGGATTGTGGAGAATGCAGATGCTTATCTTATCGAGTCTAACCATGATGTTGAAATTCTAAGAGCTGGTTCCTACGCTTGGAAATTGAAACAGAGAATCCTTTCAGACCTTGGACATCTATCAAACGAAGATGGGGCAGATGCTATGATTCGGACCTTAGGAAATCGTACTAAAAAGATTTATCTTGGACATTTGTCTAAGGAGAACAATATCAAGGAGTTAGCCCATATGACTATGGTCAATCAGTTGGCTCAAGCAGATTTGGGTGTAGGAGTGGATTTTAATGTCTATGATACATCACCAGATACCGCAACACCATTGACAGACATATAAGAGAGCACCTACGGGTGTTCTTTTTCTATTTGGCTCATTTCAGGACGGAAAATATGGTATAATAGGCCTTACGAAATATAAAACATGTTCACTACTGACTTCTTTTAGCATGATTAACATGCTAAAATTTATACAAAGAAGCATATTAGAGAGAAATAATGCCAAAAAGAAATTGATATTGAATACTACCACCAGCTTGCTCTTCAAAAACAAAAAGGAGCATCGCAAAGTGTTAGCTAATTTAAAGAAAAAGCCACCTAGAATTTGGATAAAATAGCCCAGCAAATTCATGAAGAAGTCTTTGCGGAGATTGATTGTACGGCCTGTGCTAACTGTTGCAAGACATTGGGGCCTGACTTTCAAAGAAGCGGACATTACACGAATCGCTAAGTATTTTAAGATGAAATTACCTGCTTTTGAAGCAGAGTTTTTGCAAGTAGATGAAGATGGGGACAAGGTTTTTAAATCCATGCCTTGTCCCTTTCTAGGAGGAGATAATCTCTGTTCCATCTACGATGTTCGTCCCAAGGCCTGTCGAGAGTTCCCCATACAGATCGTAAAAAGATCCATCAAATCAACCATTTGACGATTAAGAATACTTTGACCTGTCCAGCAGCCTATCTCTTTGTTGAGAAATTAAAGGATAAGTTATAGAGATTTAAAGGATAAAAAATTTCTAATAATAACTAGTAGATATGAAGGGAGTACTCCTGTGCCTAGACCAAAAACAAAAGAGGAGCTAATGCTGGCCTCTAAGGAAAACTATGAAAAGCTCAATCGTTTCATCTCCCAACTAAGTGAAGATGAGCTACAGACTCCATTTGATTTTTCAAGAGACCCAAAGAAAAAAGAAGCTCACTGGAAAAGGGATAATAATCTACGGGATGTCTTGATTCATCTCTATGAATGGCATCAGTTACTTTTGGCTTGGGTACATTCTAATCAAGAAGGTCACGAAAGACCTTTTCTCCCTGAACCTTATAATTGGAAAACTTATGGAGAAATGAATGTCGCTTTTTGGAAGAAGCACCAGAAAACATCTTTAGAAGAAGCGACTAGACTCCTAGAACAATCACATAGAGAGGTTTTAGAGTTGATAGAAGTTTTTAGCAATGACGAACTCTTTACCAAAGGTATCTATAAGTGGACGGGAGGGACAAGTCTAGGTTCCTACTTTGTCAGTAGCACTTCCAGTCACTATGATTGGGCTCTAAAAAAACTCAAAGCTCATCGGAAGAATTGTAAGGGATAGATGGCCTATTTGAAATAGAAAGAATAAATTCTTTTTATACATAATACTCAATGAAAATCAAAGAGCAAACTAGGAAACTAGCCGCAGGCTGCTCAAAATATTGTTTTGAGGTTGTGTATAGAACTGACGGAGTCAGTAACATATACCCTACGGTAAGGCGACGTTGACGTGGTTTGAAGAGATTTTCGAAGAGTATAAGATAAGATTAAAAGGGCTATCAAGTGATGTAGCCCTTTTGAGTTATACAAGCAAATTACCATGCAAAAGCTGTCGTTGGAGCATTGAGCGCTTCTAACCATTGTTTATTTTTTACGGGACAAAGAGTTACGGATATACCTGCCATATCCAGACTGGTCATAAATGTTCCTGATTTTATAAAGGTAATAGTGACTCCTTCAATTTCTAAGAGTTGAAGGAGATCATTGATAAATATGCCCATTTCTAGGTTGGTAGTCGTACCTAGATTATTTATAAGCAATATGAATTGATCACCTTTTTTCCAATGATAGTGCAATCTTAATTTACTTATAATTTCATTTGCAAGGATTTCCGATGATTGAAATGGGACGATACGATAGCCTTCTTCGCCATGTATCCCAATACCATAAGAAATATTTCCTTCTTCCAAGTTAAATAGTGGAAGGGTGGCTTGGGGGAGACTAGCAGCTTTCGTTGCAAAACCAATTGTTGCGATTTCGGGAGCAAGTTCATGACCTAAATCAGTTAGTTGCTCGATGTCGGCACCATTTTGAGCTGCATATCCTAGAACTTTTATGAAGTAAAATTGTCCCTGCAAGCCCTCTTCCTCTAATTTGAAATCTATTGTGAGGTTCAATAGAAATATCGTCGTGTGCTAGACTATAGCCGACCTTAATTCCTTCTGTCTAGCAGTATTAATGGCCCAGCTAAATTCTTTGATGTCTGCTTCGAAATTTTTTACAATGATGAAGACACCGTGACCATTGTTTAAAAAACGAATGGACTCTAAGATTTCAGTTCTTGTAGGAGGAGTAAATAATTGGCCATAGATAGCAGCAGTAAGCATTCCTTCTCCCACATATCCAATATGCGCAGGTTCGTGACCGGAACCTCCACCCGACAATATTGGAACCTGATGAGGATTGCAATTTTTTTGATAGACTAAAGGTAAGGTAGGGTGTTTTTCTAATTCAGGATGACTGCTGACAGTTGCCGAAATGTAACTTGAAATAATTTTCTGTTTATGATTTGAAATAAATGTCATTGTGGTCTCTTTCCAATAATTGTCATGATTAGAAAGTCTGGTTGTGGAACTGGACTTTTTTTATTGACGTAAGCCTTCACGATTTCTGCTAGAGCATGTGAATGATAGTCTAACAAAAAACAAGTATAGGCAGATGAATCGATATCAATCTGACCGTATTCTCTTAAAATTTTTGATACAAGCAAGCGACAGTAGCTGATAAAGTGATCATAGAAGTTATTTTGCCCTTGAATATCAAAAAGTTGAATATAAAAGTCACGCTCTTGTTCGAAATAAAAAAATAATTCTTGTAATAGTTTTTGGCCCGAAATGAAGTCCAAGTTATTGGTGATATACTCGGTTAAGTCATTTTCAAATATCCAGTCTAGCAGTTCATATTTGTCAAGAAAGTGATTATAAAAGGTCTGTCTACGAATGCCAGCTGATTCCATGATATCTACAATGGAGATTTTGTCAAATTCTCTAGTAGCTAATAGGTCTCTAAATGACTTGGCAATCCGTTTTTTTGTAATAAGTGATGATGCCATAGGAAGCCTTTCTGTTACTTCCTTCATTTTACCAAAAAATGTTTTAAATGGGTTTAAAAGGGGACAAATAATAGAATCTGTCCCTTACCAGCCAGTAATAAAAAATATATAATGAAAGCGAAAACAAAGGTAGATGCCGAAAGGAGTTTCTCATGAAAAAAAAATTATAAATGAACCGACACAAGTTGTTGATGAAATGTTGCAGGGATTGTCATTTATGCATGATGACTTGGTAGAACGCTTAGATGGTTTTGATGTCATCGTTAGAAAGGCAGAAAAGACAGGAAAAGTTGGACTCATTTCAGGTGGAGGTTCAGGACATGAACCAAGTCATGCTGGATTTGTAGGAGATGGAATGTTGTCTGCTGCCATTTGTGGAGCAGTCTTCACTTCACCTACTCCGGACCAAATTTTAGAAGCCATTAAGGCGGCTGATGAAGGTGCTGGAGTTTTCATGGTCATCAAGAACTATTCTGGTGACATTATGAACTTTGAAATTGCACAAGAACTTGCTGAAATGGAAGGTATTGATGTAGCAAGTGTTGTAGTCGATGATGATATTGCTGTTGAAAATAGTCTCTATACCCAAGGTCGTCGAGGTGTTGCAGGTACTATATTAGTCCATAAAATTTTGGGAGATGCAGCTCGTTCTGGTAAATCATTAGCTGAAATGAAGGACTTGGCCGATAAACTTGTCTTAGAAATTAAAACAATTGGGCTAGCCTTGTCTGGAGCAACCGTTCCTGAAGTTGGGAAACCTGGATTTGTTCTAGAAGATGATGAATTTGAATATGGAGTTGGTATTCATGGTGAGCCAGGATATAAAAAAGAGAAAATGCAACCTTCAGCACAATTGGTCTCAGAATTGGTTGAAAAACTATCTGAAGGTTTCCAACTTAAATCTGGTGAACGCTATGGGCTTCTCATCAATGGTTTAGGAAGCACTCCTCTTATGGAACAATACGTATTTGCAAATGATGTGGCTAAATTACTCCATGAAAAAGGTGTTGAGTTGGCATTTAAGAAAATTGGGAACTATATGACCTCAATCGATATGGCAGGCTTGTCATTAACATTGATTCGACTGGCAGATGATGAGTGGTTGGATGCTCTAAATGCACCTGTTACTACCCCAGCTTGGTAAGACTCAAGGAGGAAATGTCTCATGAATGCTGAACAAGCTCTTGAATGGATGAAGCTTTTTAATGAAAAGATTCAAGAACAGAAAGATTACCTTAGTGAGTTAGACACTCCTATAGGAGATGGAGACCACGGTGGAAATATGGCGCGTGGCATGGCTGCAGTTATGGAGAACTTAGAAGGAAAGCAATTTGAGACCAGCAGTGATGTGTTTTAAAGCTTGTCTCAATGCAACTGCTGAGTAAGGTAGGTGGTGCTTCTGGTCCCTTGTATGGCTCTGCTTTTTATGGGCATGGCCAAGGCTGATTCTCATTCAAAATTAGAAGAAATCTTACAAAGCGGTTTGGATATGATTGTCAAACGTGGGAAAGCAGAAGTTGGAGAAAAGACAATGGTTGATGTTTGGACTCCTGTTATTGCTGCCTTGTCTGCTGGTCAATTGACTCAAGAGGTTATTGATAAGGTAGTGAATGCTACCAAAGATTTACTTGCAACTAAAGGAAGGGCATCTTATGTAGGAGAACGTTCTCTTGGACATATTGATCCTGGGTCATTCTCATCAGGATTACTCTTTACTGCTCTTTTAGAAACTGGGGTGGTTTAATGGGAAGTATTGGTCTTGTTATCGTTTCACATTCCAAACACATTGCACAAGGTGTCGTTGAACTGATTAGTGAAGTAGCTAAAGATATCCCGATTACTTATGTAGGAGGAACCGAAGATGGAGGAATTGGAACAAGTTTTGATCAAGTAGATAGGGTTGTTTCCGAAAATCCAGCAGATACTTTATTAGCCTTTTTTGACCTAGGTTCTGCTAAAATGAACTTAGAAATGGTGGCTGATTTCAGTGATAAAAGTATCATGATCAATAGGGTTCCAATTGTAGAAGGTGCCTATACTGCAGCTGCTCTTCTTCAGGCTGGTGCAGAACTGTCAGTTATTCAAACACAGTTGTCGGAGCTTGAAATCAATAAATAAGGAATTTTACTATAACTCTTTTTATCGGTGAGCTATTGATTATCTCAACTATCAAATTTTAAGTAAATAATTTCAAAATCAGAAAGGGATTGCTTTATGCAGTTCCTTTTTAATGTCAAAAGGAGTGGAATCATAGCGTTTCTAAATTGTTAGTATCTTCGAAAATCAAAGTCAAACGACGTCAAACGTCGCCTTGCTGTACTGCAGTACAGCCTGCGGCTAGTTTCCTAGTTTGCTTTTTGATTTTCATTGAGTATAATAATTCAAAACTGATTGTGATGGGACTATTCTAGCTTTAGAATACTTTTAAAAATTAAAAATTTAAGGCAATCAATGACTTAGAATAGTGCGAAAAACATTTAGTTTATAGGAATTCTAGGTCTAGAATTACATAGATATTTATGAAGATAGGGTGTTCGATAGTTAGGATTGTTCTATTCTGAAAGATTTGGGCTGTCAATCTTCTAGAATAGTAGTTTGCCAATGAATTTATGTTGAAAGATTCCTTGTTTTATGGTAGTCTAAAGTAAAAGAAAGCCTTATCATTATATTTGTATCTTTAATCTGACTTGGTTTATGTCTAGAAGAGGGATAGATTTTTTGGGGTTTTCAAATAACAATTATATTTTCACTTGCAAAAAATGTATTTCAACTTTACCTAATGTAGAAGAAGGAAATATCATAAAATGCTTATGACTTGTTTGAAAGAGAATGTAAACTAAAAATGGATTCCCTTTTGCATATTTAGGAGTAGGTAGATGAGTAATCTAGAGTCAATTCGTAAAGCACATATCATCGTGTGGGGTGCCTATCTATTTTTATCATTAAGGGCGCCGCTAATTAGCAGCACAGAGTATTTCTTGCTTATTTTTTTAGCGTTTTTCTATTCAATAGTATCGCTACCTATATACTCTGTAAAGAATAAAATAGTATCCATTTGTATGGCTATAAACTCAATTCTGTTAATTAGTTTTCCAATTTTAATCAATAAATTTTTCCCAGGAAACGTTTCTACTTATATCGTATTAATAAGTAATTTTTATCCTGGAGTTCTTAATCTTTAATAAAATCAGTAAAGATTTTTGATACTAGATTAGCTAGCGAGTATAGGAAAATCAGTCAGTTTAAAAAGTAAGATGTCTCAATCTCCTTGGATAAAATATTTAGAGATTTCTAGTTTTATATTAACTATATTTCCATTTATTCTTCATGGTACAGTTGATAATCGTGTATTGGCTCTTATCTTTTTGATAAAAAAATTTGTGTAGATACTACGATAAAGTTTCTATTAAACAGAATCTTTTAAGTCAAGTGAGGTAATGAAAAGGAGGATATTTTTCTCTTTTTGTACTAGATTTGATTGTCTATTTATTTTTTTAGGTTATGTTTTTAGCAATTCAAAAAGACGGATATCTGTTTTCAATTCTACTAATTTTTTTCTAATTTTCTCACTTCCCTTTATCAGAGAAAAAGAGTATGAATTATTTAAAAAAATAAGAAAGTGAGATAAATAGGGGTCAAATCTTACTTCTCTTTAAAATCAAATCAGGTAGAGAAAGGATATCTTATCTAGGTAACAAAGTGCTTTAAACGCAGTCGACGATTACTTATTAGAGAACTATCCTAACCATGCAACGTTAAAGAGGAGAAATCTTATGAAACTCGTATCACCAAATAATTATGCTGCTATTGAGTAAGAAGAGATGAGGTGTCTTGATGGGGGATTATCTACATAAAGACGGGGAATGTTACAGTAAACGTAGCTATTGCTTATTTTATGGGAGACTCAAATATGTTTAAACTAAGTGATAAAGTCAGAGTGGTATTTGCTCTTTTAGGAGCAAGTTCCATATTGGTTAGTATGTATCTTATACCTTTTTATTAAAACTGAGAATAAATTTTTGGGAAATACTTTTTATTTATATTAGGTGTATTACTAATTGGAATTTCATTACTATTCCAAAAATAAATTTTTGGAATAGTATTCGTGAGAGGTAATCATTTTTTGGTAGGATTTTTTTAATGCTATTGATGAATGGGATGGAAAAAGGACAATAAATTAAGGATAGGATGGATAGTATTATGATGGTTGTTTTTAATTTTTGATGGTTGTGATATTTCTGTATTATGTAATTACAGAGTATTTTTCAGAATAGTTATATTGACTGTATACTATTTCTAACATTGCTGATTTCTCATTTGATATGGGATTACTATTTTTTGCCCATTGAAGTTTTAGTGGCATTAAGTGGAGTAAATTTGCTGTCAAGATTTTTTTCAAAAAAAAGAGAAGTTAATAGAGTTGTTAGTGGATTATTAAAGACGAAAGGTAAAATTGGGAATATTTAAAATGAAACATTTTTTTGCAGGAATTGGTGAGATAAGATTTAGTAATTATCTATTGTCTCTATGTGTAGGACTAGCCCCTCTTTTTCATATCTATGTAATAGGCTCTGAAATGAATTTTGTGAAAATAGTGTTATCTATTTTGGGAATTATATTTGTTTGTATTTTTAACTATTGCTCGAATTTATAGAAGATTTTTTTCTATAATTCACTAGAATAGTATGGGTTAGTTAATCAATTGGAACGATTATTTTTGTTATACTTTACCACTTTTAAGTTTTTACATTAAACAACCGAATGAAGTGAAAGTTCTTTATTCTAGAAAGGAAAACCTCAAATTGTCCTACAAATTTCTACTTTTCGATCTCGACCACACTCTTCTTGATTTTGATGTTGCTGAGGATGTGGCTTTGACCCAACTCCTAAAAGAAGAAGGGGTTACAGATATTCAGGCTTATAAAGACTATTATGTTCCTACGAACAAGGCTCTATGGAAGGACTTGGAACAAAAGAAAATCAGTAAACAAGAGCTGGTTAACACGCGCTTTTCTCGTTTATTTGCCCATTTTGGATTTGAGAAGGACGGTGCTTTACTTGCCCAGCGTTACCAATTTTACCTCGCCCAACAGGGGCAAACTTTTTCAGGCGCTCATGAACTTTTGGACAGTCTCATCGATCGTGATTATGACTTGTATGCTGCGACAAATGGAATAACTGCCATTCAGACAGGGCGTTTGGCTCAGTCTGGTCTGGCACCTTATTTCAATCAAGTCTTTATCTCTGAGCAATTGCAAACACAAAAGCCAGATGCTCTCTTTTATGAAAAAATTGGTCAACAGATTGCAGGTTTTAGCAAAGAAAAGACGCTGATGATTGGAGACTCTCTAACCGCCGACATTCAAGGTGGTAATAATGCGGGGATTGACACTATCTGGTACAACCCTCATCACCTCGAAAATCATACGCAAGCCCAGCCGACTTACGAAGTCCATTCTTACCAAGACTTGCTGGATTATTTAGATAAACTGTAAAAAGTGGTTTAGAAAGCCACTTTTTGCTATAATAGAGGCAGTAAAAACGAAGGAGTCGGCTATGGAACACTCGTCTTGGCATGCTTTGATTAAGGCGCAATTACCTGAGGGTTATTTTGCGAAAATCAATCAGTTTATGGAGCAGGTCTATTCTCAAGGGACTATTTATCCACCCAAGGAAAAGATTTTTCAGGCTCTCTTGACAACACCGCTTGAAGACGTTAAGGTGGTGATTCTAGGGCAAGACCCCTATCACGGGCCAGGTCAAGCGCAGGGTTTGAGTTTTTCTGTACCGGACTCTATCCCAGCTCCGCCATCCTTGCAAAATATCTTGAAAGAATTGTCAGATGATATCGGGGTCAAGAAATCTCATGATTTGACAGCTTGGGCTGAACAAGGAGTCTTGCTTCTTAATGCTTGTTTGACGGTTCCTGCTGGACAGGCCAATGGGCATGCTGGTCAGATATGGGAGCCTTTTACGGATGCTGTGATTCAGGTGGTCAATCATCTAGATAGACCAGTCGTTTTTGTACTCTGGGGAGCCTATGCACGCAAGAAGAAGGTCTTGGTTACCAATCCTCATCACTTGATTATCGAATCAGCCCATCCCAGTCCTTTGTCAGTTTATAGAGGATTTTGGGGTTCCAAGCCTTTTTCCAAGTCCAATGCATTCTTAAAAGAGACAGGACAAGAGCCAATCGATTGGCTTAGATAAGGAGAGAATATGCCTCAGTTAGCGACGATTTGCTACATTGATAACGGGAAAGAACTGCTCATGCTTCATCGCAATAAAAAGCCAAATGACGTCCATGCGGGTAAATGGATTGGTGTGGGTGGTAAGCTAGAGAGAGGAGAGACACCTCAGGAGTGCGCGGCGCGTGAAATCCTTGAAGAAACAGGACTGAAAGCCAAGCCAGTTCTAAAAGGTGTTATCACTTTTCCAGAATTTACGCCAGATTTAGACTGGTACACCTATGTTTTTAAAGTGACGGAGTTTGAAGGGGACTTGATTGATTGCAACGAGGGAACGCTAGAATGGGTTCCTTATGACGAGGTTTTGAGAAAGCCGACTTGGGAAGGTGACCATACCTTTGTTGAGTGGCTTTTAGAAGATAAACCCTTCTTTTCAGCCAAGTTTGTTTATGATGGGGATAAATTGTTGGATACCCAAGTCGATTTCTATGAATAAAGGAGAAAGCAGATGCTACTAATCAAAAATGGTCGTGTAATGGATCCCAAGTCTGGTTTGGATCAAGTGTGTGACGTTTTAGTCCAAGATGGGAAAATTATCAAAATTGCGCCTGAGATTAAAGAAGAAGGAGCAGAAATATTAGATGCTAGTGGTCTTGTAGTTGCTCCTGGTTTGGTCGATATTCATGTGCATTTCCGTGAACCTGGTCAAACACATAAAGAAGACATTCATACTGGTGCCCTAGCAGCCGCTGCAGGTGGTTTTACAACTGTTGTCATGATGGCTAATACTAGTCCAACCATTTCAGACGTGGAGACTTTGCAAGAAGTTCTCCAGTCAGCTTCCAAAGAGAAGATTAATGTTAAGACGGTTGCGACCATTACTAAAAACTTTAATGGCCAAGATTTGACTGACTTTAAAGCACTTTTAGAAGCAGGTGCGGTTGGTTTCTCTGATGACGGTATCCCACTTGAAAGTAGTAAAGTTGTCAAGGAAGCCATGGAGGAAGCTAAAAAGCTTAATACCTTTATTAGTCTTCATGAGGAAGATCCAGGATTGAACGGTGTTCTTGGATTTAATGAAAATATTGCTAAAGAGCATTTCCATATCTGCGGTGCAACTGGGGTGGCTGAGTACGCTATGATGGCGCGTGATGTCATGATTGCCTATGCAACTAAGGCCCATGTTCATATCCAGCATTTGTCTAAGGAGGAAAGTGTTAAAGTAGTGGAGTTTGCTCAGGGGCTAGGTGCGCAAGTCACAGCAGAAGTAGCGCCACAGCATTTCTCTAAGACCGAAGCACTCCTATTGACACAAGGTAGCAATGCTAAGATGAATCCTCCGCTTCGTTTGGAATCAGACCGTCGTGCCGTGATTGAAGGTCTCAAATCAGGCATCATCACAGTTATCGCAACTGACCACGCGCCTCACCATGCGGATGAAAAAAACGTTGAGGATATTACCAAAGCACCATCTGGTATGACAGGTTTGGAAACATCTCTTTCTCTCGGTTTAACTTATTTGGTGGAAGCTGGTGAGTTAAGCTTGATGGAATTACTTGAAAAAATGACATACAACCCAGCCCAGCTTTATAACTTTGAAGCAGGTTACTTGGCTGAGAATGGTCCAGCGGACATCACTATTTTTGATGCTAAGGCTGACCGCCTGGTGGACTCCCACTTTGCTTCCAAAGCAGCTAATTCACCATTTATCGGTGAAACCTTAAAAGGGCAGGTTAAATATACCATCTGTAAGGGACAAATTGTCTATCAAAACTAGGTGGGTGTCTGCTCTGTAAACAAAAAGAATAGAGAGCCTATATGTACCAAACCCATCATTTTAAAGACAAGTTCATCTTATTTTTAAAGATATTTTTCCCTATCCTGATTTATCAATTTGCCAATTATTCCGCTTCCTTTGTAGATACCACTATGACTGGTCAATACAATACCATGGATTTGGCTGGTGTCTCTACAGCAACTAGTTTATGGAACCCTTTTTTCACATTTTTGACAGGTATCGTCTATGCTATGATTCCCATTATTGGACACAATTTAGGGAGAGGAAAAAAGGAAGAAGTTGCTTCTGATTTTTATCAGTTTATTTACATAGCCTTTAGGACTTTCTATCTTCTTATTTGGATTGGTGATTTTCCTAGCACCATTAATTTTAAATCATATTGGTTTAGAACCAAAGGTAGCCGCAGTAGCTATATACTATTTACAGTTTTTAGCGATTGGTATTATTCCTCTCTTACTTTTTAGTGTTATCCGTTCCTTGTTGGATTCCTTAGGATTCACAAAACTTTCCATGTATCTGATGCTTTTGTTACTGCCTCTAAATAGTGGCTTTAACTATCTCTTGATTTATGGAGTTTTTGGCTTGCCTGAGTTAGGGAGGAGCAGGAGCTGGTTTAGGAACATCTCTAGCTTATTGGTGCCTTCTAGCCATTTTCAATTTTTCATTTTTGATAAAGAATAAGAAACTGAAGGAATATCAATTTTCCAAAATCATTTCCTTGATTTTGAAAGAATGAAGGAAGGTGTCAGACTTGGTTTGCCAATAGGAGGAACAGTTTTTGCTGAAGTAGCTGTTTTCTCTGTAGTTGGTTTGTTGATGGCTAAATTTTCATCGCTTATTATAGCCAGTCATCAATCTGCTATGAACTTTTCAACACTCATGTACGCCTTTCCTATGAGTATTTCTTCCGCCATGGCGATTGTTGTATCTTACGAACTTGGAGCTAAACGATTTCCAAGATGCAAAAAAATTTATTCATATAGGAAGAAGTGTAGCTCTTGTTTTTGCAGCTTTTACCTTGTCCTTCCTCTATATTTTTAGAGATAATGTAGCTAGTTTATATGGAAAATGATCCGAAATTTATAGAAACAACAGCAGTATTCTTAACTTACAGCCTCTTCTTTCAGTTAGCTGATACCTTTGCAGCTCCCTTCAAGGTATTTTAAGAGGATATAAGGATACTGTGGTTCCCTTTTTACTTAGGTTTAATTTTGGCTACTGGGGCATCTCTATTCCACTCGGCTTTATGCTAGACCAGCTAACCGATCTAGGCGCTACAGCTATTGGATTGGTTTGATCGTAAGTTTAGTGATAACAGGTCTATTATATGAATGGCGCCTACAAGTTGTGATGAAAAAAGTCAGTTCTTAAATTTTAAGTTCATTTTTTTATTAAATCAATAAGCAGGGCAAAATTCTATTTTTAAAGAAAGGAAATCTTTCTATAATAAAAACGCATAGTATCAAGTTTTTCTAATACCTGATATTATGCGTTTTTTTCTGATTTTCAAAAAGACTAGTTATCTAGTATCTTTTTTATAAAAATTTAAACATAATATAATTTATGTAAAACTATAGGCTGTCTAAAGCATTTTTGTTCATCATTGACGATATGAGTATAGAGGTCAGTGACTTGAGTACTTGCGTGACCTAGCTGGTGACTGACTAATACTTGAGATTTGGTCGCATCATAGAGCCTAGTTGCTAGTGTATGGCGGAGTTTGTGGGGTGTGACACGTACTTTAAAAGTCTCTCAGAATACTTAGCGACCATTTTTCAACACTAGAAGCATCAATTCGATTTGGAATCCACTGTATAGAGTCAAAAAGGGCTGTATCTGTTTTTTCAGTCTGATAACGCTGACTTTCTGAATGAGAGATAGTTTTTCTAGATAAGGTTTAGCAAAGGCAGCGACGTGACAGAGTCTCGTTTTCCACCTTTTTCGAATGACATCAATAACCATCATCTTAAGATTCAGGTCTTTTAGATCTAGATTAACTGCTTCTGACAAGCGGACACCTGAAGCCAGTAGAAGTGCAATAATAGCCAAATCACGTTCTTTATTTTTTTATTAAATGAAGATAGAGCGCGATTTGACAACTCGTTGTGATACTCTTGGTCGATATAGGTAAGGAAAACCTTCAGTTTCATCACCCTAGAAAAAGAGTTTTTTTGCTTGATATTTTCAGCTCTAGCAGCTAGGGTTTCTTTCTTTTTTCTTAGTTGAAACTTTCTTCATTACATTACGATAAAAATAAGGCTCACCTTGATCATTTTCAACTTCCTCGGTCAGATACTTGTAAAGACTAGAAAGTGCTGACAAAGTTCGATTGATGGTTGTCTGTGAAACACCTTGCTTTGTCGTATTAGCATTCAGCAAAGGACGTTCACGTAGATAAAGGATAAAGGCCTCCATATCTTTTTTGGTTAGATTTTCCAACACGGATAAAGGAATCTCAGACATTTTATCAGCATTTGAAATGCCAGATTCCAAAAACCCAACTGAAAAATCGGTCATATTCCTTAAGGTATTCGTACAAGGTAGTAAAACTGTATGGAACAGCCAATTTAGATTGGTAGTATTCCAGAACATACCAGGGCATGATTTGTTTTAGTTTGTCGATTCGTTCTAGTAAAATCTCACGTTTCATGTATTTTCTCCATAAGTAAGTCTACTAGTAGTATAGCATAGACCTATATTTTTTTCAAGAAAATTATAGTTTTTCGGAAAGATGTTATAGAGATTTTTGTTAGAAGTAATAAAAAGAAATTATATAAAGATTTTTCATAACATAAAAAAAACTTTTTTTTGAACAAAAAAATAGCTAAAAATGTACCTTATCAAAGTGAAAAACTGGAAAATTTTTTAAATGCTGCTTATTTTCATCAATAATGTACTCTTATTAAAGTGAAAACTAAAAATTGTACTTTTCATAAATGTGTCATTTTTAGTGAAAAATGTACTTTATCCAATCTTAAAATAAAGCACATTTCAATTATAAAGTACACTTTTTTCAAAGAGTGTACATTAGGGCCTTAAACTCAGTCGTATCAAGGGTTTAATCACTATCTAGGGAAAAGTACAAAGAAATTTCCAGTTTTTTTGGAGTTGTCTATTGTGAATCATTATCTAGTGCTTTTTTTCTAGTTTCCAAATACTAAACCAGAATGAAATAGTCAACAGAATAAGGAAAATAAAAAAAGAGATTATCAGTAACGATACTTCTGTTCATTCTACATAACTGAAGAGCTATATAAGGAGCTATGAGATACAAAAATACATTGTATAATTGCTATTGTTTTTCTTTTTTTCATGATTTTAATCTTACTGTACAGATTTGATACAGTAAACTCCTTTCTAGCTTTATGCTTTATCATTCCTAACTTGATTATAGTCTTATTTTTACCAAAGTTCAATTATTTGTATGTGAAATATCTTATCTGTAAAAAATAACCGATCTCATTGCTGAGAATCGGTTTTCAAATATATTTAATTAAGAAACTTATATTTACATAATATAAATTATGTAAAAAAACTCTACAATAACAAGTCTTTTACTTTTCCCAATTTCACTTTTTGGAATAACCAGATGAATCATATCACCGAGATACATTCTGGTTGAGCCGTTAACTGTTTGGCTCTTACCATTATGAACTTGGGTTGTGATGAGGACATTGTGTGGTAGGTTAAGTTCGTGTACTTGTTTTCCAGCGATTTTGTCTGATACAGGGATTTCAATGAGGGTGACTTCTCCTTCATCCGACGCTTCTTTTGGTAGCATTTTTTCCAACATAGCCTCATATACTGGCGCACCCTTGAGCAGATCCATGATGATGTAGGAAACTAGGGTCACTAATCCAAGTGGCATGAGGTTGCGAATATCTCCTACCATCTCAGTTACAAGTATCATAGCAGTTAAGGGGGCCTTAGATATTGCTCCAAAATAGCCACTCATTCCTAGAATGACAAATATAGGAAACTGCTCTTGACTGACAAGCCCAAGATTGACACAAATAATACCAACTAGAGCACCGAGTAAGGAACCAAGCGCCAAAATTGGTAAAAATATACCTCCAGGAAGGCCACTTCCATAACTAATCATGCTCCAAATAAAGCGGATGATAAAGTATACTAATAAGACTTGAAAACTAAAATTTTGACCAGTTAGAGACAGGACAAGTTGATTTCCACCACCAAGAATTTGGGGTAAGAAGATTCCGACTGGTATGATAAGAATGAAGGCTAGAATTGGATAATACGCTCTATCCAAACGGATTTTTTGACCAATCCAATCATAAACTCTGCCAACATTAAGTACAGCTTTCTCATAGAAAAAACCAGATAGTCCAAGAAAAACTCCCATAAGGAGGTATATCCAATACTGATCCAGGGTCATGAGGAGGAATATTATCTCAGCATATCCAGTACAGGTGTTAGGGCCAAATATGAGTAGAGAAACAAAGTTTGCTACGAGACTGGCTGCTAGAGTGAAACCCAGAAAAAGCGTGAGAAATGATGGTGAGACTTCTTCTACACAAATAGGAGTCCCGCAATGGGAGCATTAAAGGCAGCAGCTAGACCTGCAGCAGCTCCACTAGCGATTAAAGAGCGCTCTTCTACAGGGCTTGATTTGAGCCATTTTGCAATTCCCTTTTCCACCAACTGCTCCTAATTGAATACTGGGACCTTCACGACCCAACATCAATCCGCTAGCAATTGCTACTGTACCAAGAAGATACTTTTTCCAAAGAACACTCCACCAGTTCAAAGACATAAGCCCTTTTAATTCAGCTTCAACTTGAGGGATTCCTGATCCCTTAATATCCTTTTCTGATGTAGTTAGTTTGGCACTAAGTACGGAAATGATCAGATACAAAAATCCAATTATAAAACAAATTAGGTATTAGGTTTGCTTGATCTCGATAAAGTCCTTGAATAAAGTGGAAACCTTTTTCGATTAAAAATCGAAATGATCCAACAATCATGCCGACAACAAGGCCGACCATAACTCCTCTTCCTACTTGGGCTAATATGGTACTGGATGCAAAGGCAAAATTCTTTTTTAGAGCGGATTATTTCCGTCTGTTCTTCCATTGTTATTTCCTTAACCTAACTTTTTGCTTTGATGAAAACCAATGATTTTTATGGGTTCAAAAGCTTAAACGATGAATGGCTGTAATTCCCTGTTTTTCAATACCTTCCAAATGCTTTGCTGTACCATAGCCAGCATTCGCCGAAAAGTCATAACCAGGAAATTGACTATCGTAATCCTTCATGAGTTCATCACGTGTAACCTTAGCTATGATTGAGGCCGCTGCGATAGAGAGGGAATTAGCATCTCCCTTGATGATAGATGTCTGAGAAATAGGTAAGTCTAGTTTCATGGCATCTATCAAAAGGTGTTGAGGTTGTAGACTTAACTGAGAAATAGCTTCTTTCATGGCTAGTTTGGTCGCTTCATAGATATTGACTTGGTCAATGACTTGATTGTCTATGATTCCGATTCCGATTGACAGGGCTTGGTCTTGAACAGCTTGGAAAATCTCCAGATGTTTCTTTTTAGGGATTTTTTTACTGTCGTTAAGGCCCTTAATTTTACAACCTTGAGGCAAAATAACTGCTGCGGCCACTACTGGACCAGCCAGGGGACCACGACCTACTTCATCAACACCTGCAATCAAGGTCAAACCTTGCTTGTAAAGGTCTTTTTCATAAGTAAGCATATTTTCCAAGCGAAGATTCTCATCCAATTCAACTTGAATGTGTTTTTTACGCTTGCTAATCTCCTTTTGAACTCCAGACCGAGTATCCTTTTCGAGTTCTAAAAAAATAGGACTATCTAACTCCTTGACTGTAGCAAGGAGTTCTTTAATTTCTTTAATCGTCGTCATTGAGGTCTTCCAATGTATCTAAGGTATAGTTACCAAGTTTGCCATCGCGGACTTCCTTCACGAAGAGAGTATAGAATCGGTCATAGTCATCCACGGAAACCGAGGGCACGCGTCATATCCATGATAATGGCTGGAGCTTCCTCTTCAAGATTCATTTGTTTGAAGCGTTCGGCCAACTTTTCTGGATAATGTTCTTTGAAATAATTGAGACCAAAAATAGTCACTTCATCCATGGGAAGGAGCTGATCTTTAATAGCTCCTGTTAGTGCCAACTTAAGAGCAACTGACTCATCTTCAAATTTAGGCCAAAGGATCCCAGGAGTATCCAATATTTCCAAATCTTTGTTGGTTTTGAGCCATTGTTGCCCTTTTGTGACCCCCTGGCTTGTTTCCAACAACAGCAATTTTTCTTACCAGCTAAACGGTTCATAAGAGTGGATTTACCAGCATTTGGAATCCCTATAATCATTGTTCTCAAAGGTTTCAATCTGAATGCCACGTTCCTTTTTGGCGAGCAATCTTATCTGCCATGAGTTTTTTAGCGGCCTCTGTCACGACTTTTACAGTAACTTGTTCTTTTGAATTTATAGCAAGAGTTTGAATGCCCTGAGATTCAAAAATACTGGCGCCATTCCTTAGTCATAGCTGGATCAGCAAGGTCAGCCTTATTTAAAATCAAGAGTTTTTGGTTTATCGCCGACAATCTTGGTTAACATAGGATTTTGACTAGATAATGGTAGACGAGCATCCACCAAAATCGTCACAAAATCAACAAATTTTAAATTTTCCTGAACCTGCCATGAGCCTTGGACATATGCCCAGGAAACCATTGAATAGTAGCCATTGAGTTTTTCCTTTCGTAGCAAGGGTTTAGAGCCCCTATTTTTATTATCGTTTGAACATAGAAAGTTTTAAAATGAATGATGTCCAAACAGTTCTCGTTTTTATGACATAGAAATCTACTTTTATATTATATCATGACTTCTTTATTTTTGTCCGCCCTTGTTTCCAGATTATACTAATTCAAAATGAAGGTCTATCATTTTATTGAAGTCTTACTCAAGACATAATTTAATTCAAGTATATCCTTTTGAAATTCAATATCTATTATAGCTATTACTTCATATTAGGGAGAGAATAATATATGTTAGCTAATACTCTTCTAAAATCTCTTCAAACCACGTCAGCTTCCATCTGCAACCTCAAAACAGTGTTTTGAGCTGACTTTGTCAGTCTTATCTACAACCTCAAAGCAGTGCTTTGAGCAACCTACGGCTAGCTTTCTAGTTTGCTCTTTGATTTTCATTGAGTATAAGAGTGGAATTTTATGAGTTTTTGGGATTTTTTAGGTATAAAACGCTAACCATTCAAAAACCACACAATGTTTCTTTCAGCTTCATTGAGTAGAAAACTGAAATCACTGTGTGGTTTTTATGTTGAATCTAGTTTTTTGTACAGACTCATATTAAATAGCAATTTGTTATGTTCATTTAAATAAAGGATTAAAGAAACCATCAGTTGCTTTTCAACAAGGGCTTTTAAACACTTTTTCTTTGAGTGCAACAGTATGTGAGAAATCACCCGATTTATTTAAAGTCTTCCTCAACCAGCTTTGTAACAAAGATATCCTTCAATTCGTGTATAGTTGCTAATTTGTTTACCGTTAATTTCAATAGCAGTAAATCCTTGCTCTGCTTTAGCTTTAACATCGTGATACCAATGTTTCTTCCAGTCTTCTAGGTTTAAGAATTGGTTGTCTGAAACCTTTTTGATAATGAAATCATCACCCAATCTACCTTGGTTTTGTTTATCAGCTTCACCTTGGTATTTACTAGATACATATCCGATAAATCCATTTGCATAGCCAAAGTAACCCCACATACGGAAGGCATTATGCTTGAATGATAATGAACCTGGAGCACCTTTGCTTGTATTACCACCATAAATACCAGCCATCATTTGAACATTAACATATGCCGAATTAGGCGTGAAGTCCTCTGGTCGGAACACACCATTACCAGGATTGTTATGTTTGGTCATAAAGTTATTATCAACCAAATCATCAATACTTGACAATGGCTTAGTTTTCTCTCCTTCGTTTAAGTCACGAACTTTGTCCCATTGGTGTGGAGCAGTTAAATTATTTAAGCCATCAACATGTCTATCGACTCTGTCAATTTTCTTGAACCACTTGCTATTATCACCATTTAATTTTGGAATTACAGCATCTGCTTCAACATAATCCAACATCATTAACGCTTCATTGTAGTTCTTCATGTAGCGATCAATATCTTCACGAGTTTTCAATTTATCTGGATCATAGTTATACCATTGATTACCATCATTTTCACGATGATAAGCCATATTCAAACCTAAAGCACCATATTCACCATTAGTTGTTGATTTATCAGGTGTTTGTAACATACCTTGAGCATAGGCTTCAACATCTGTACCTTGACGATGCTTATGACCACCGAAATAAAGCATCCTATCGTTTACGTGTGTTGTTTCGTGAGTAAAGGCTGAAATACCAAACGGACTAATCATATCCGTCACCATAAACAAGACCTTGTCATCATTATTTGGATTAGGGAATATTGAGGCCATAGCGCCCATACGCCAGTCTCTATCATGGTGTCGCCATGTTGGACCATATAATTCACGAATTGGGGCTACAGGGTTACCCTTACTGTCAAATCCTCGACGACCTACAGGAGAACCATTGTAGGTCTGGTTATCCCATACAGGTGTCGGAACCATTTTCTCACTCTTAAGCAATCTATCTCGTACACTTGGCAATGCTAAACGTGACCAGAAGTCAAGGTAAGTTTGTTGTGCATGTGCAACCTTATCAATTTCTTTTTTGAATTCATTTCTAGCTTCTTCTGTATGTTTACCATATTTCTCAAATGAACTATAAGCCATCGTATTATATGTTGAAATTAAGAACATATGAGCATTCTTAAGTGTTAATAAAGGCAAAATCATACGTCCATGAACACCGTTGTCTAAACCATCGAATACACGGTGACGTTTATCTTTCAACTCTGTATTTGTTGTCTTAGGTTCTGAAACATAAACATTTTTAGCAGAATGGATAAACCAATCGTTAATGTCTTTATCCTCAGTGAACAAACGCATGTTGTATTCTAGGAAGTTACGTAGACTACCTTTACCAGTATTACCTGCAATAATTTCACGATAAGCATCTTGTGTTCTATCGCCTTTTAAGTTTTTCTCACTAGAACCAATATTAATTAATCTATCAATAACACTTGGCGTTTTACCGTAGAAGTCAGGTTTGAACATCATGATGTTTTTGATACTCATACTGTTGTCAGTATACTTAATGTTATAGTAGCGGTTCAAGTAAGATAGAGCCATCATGAATTTTCGCTTTATTGTCGTCAACTTTCTTCACAAGTGCTTTCATCGCAGCTTCGTCACTATTCAATTGATGATCTTCATTTTCGACTAAAGCTTTCACAAATTTATCAAGATTGTCTTTGACATCAGTAAAGCTTTCTTCTAGATACAAATCAGCTGGATTTCCAATAATTTTACGAACATCTTGCGAATCGTATGTGACTGAAGTCAACTTCTCTTTCACATCTGCAATCAGTTTCACACGGTCTTTCTCAACCATATTTGGTGTATAAACAACGTTTTGTCCAGCGATGGTATATTCACGAACTTGTTTCACTTTAGAATCAGTATTCTTAGTAACATCCATTTCTTCCTTAGTACCATCAGCATAGTGAAGCATAATCTTATCAATATCTGATAAATCAGTCACGAATTGACCATCCTTCATACCCGTAACAGAAAGAACTTCTTTCTTAACTAAGTTTGATTCTTCAAGCAACTTGTTGCCTTGGTTAACAATCCATTCTTTATTGTAGAATGGTTGGAGTTTTGCAATATTTCGATAAGCTAAATCACGTTCTGTTTTGTAGTCTTGGGTTGTCTTATACTCATTTTCACGGGAAGTCAACGCATTCAATTTGTTTACAACAGGATTGTTAATATCAAAGGTGTTAGCCGTAATCCCATATCCTTCAATTTTCTTATTTGCTTCTTCTATTTTTGATGACCTTAACATTCTTAGAACGTTTAAAGCTTGAAGTACCTGTGCTTACACCTTCAACAACGAAGTCTCTATTCAATCGATTTCCTGAAAAATAACCGTCTTCTTCGTCAATGTTCCTAGAACCGTAGAAGATTTCACCTTTGGTAACTTTCATCATAGAAACGTTGTCTTCTAGTAAACCTAGAACCCAGTTCGAACTGATAAATCCACCAACTTCAACTGGATTATCAATATCAATCGTACCTTTTGCCACAGAATGGCGAATTGACCCTTCTTTACCAACAGTGTTGTTATCCATGCCGTTATCGGTTGTTGCTGCAATACCACCAGCTTTAGCTTTATTACCTGTAATATCGGCTTCAACATAGGCTTTATCTACGTTACCTTTCCAGATTTCACCAACAATACCAGCTACTCTCCAACCTTTGTCACCGAATGAATGTATTTTACCAATGAAGGCAACGTCATTCAATTTACCACCTTTGTCAAGTTTATTAATAATACCAGCAACATTGTTATTACCAACAACAGAACCTGTCACTTTAACTTTTTCAACAGTAGCATTTTTAACCATATTAGCAAGAGGTGCTACATTATCAGCCCAAGGCATATTGACATCAACATTACCTAGATTAATGTTTTTAATTGAACCATTTTCAACACGATCAAATAACGGTCGAGCGATGTTATGAATCGTGTATTGCTTACCATCGACACTTGATAAATGACCTTGGAATGTACCGGGTACATATTGTTTACCCGCAGCAGGAACATTTGTAGCATTCAAATCTGCTCCGATTTTAAATGTACCTTTCATGTCCGCTCTCATCGCCTCAACCAACTCTTTAAAGTTGTAGTAAACATTATCCGTTTTTGGTACAGGTTTTTCGAGGTAGTAAATATACTGATTACGAACCTTAGATGGGTCTGTATGTTGAATCAAATCTTGAGCAGTTGCTGTAATTTTATAAAGCTCTTTTTCTTTTTCAGTCACCAAGTCAATCTTATCAACTGCTAGACGTGTTACTTTATTATCACTACTAGTGATTTTTAAGTACATTTTCTTCACATCTTCATCTGAAGGTTTTTCAGTCATGAAATCACTAGGTGTTTCAGTACCATCGTCATTTACCTTCACTAAATTAGTAGATGCGATATTTTTAATTTCAACTTTTTTCAAATCCAATCGAAGTGGTTTCTCTTCTAATGTTGCAGTTTCTTCTCCCTTACCACGGTCATAGGTCATAGTGGTTTCTATCTTATAATCCTTGTAGAATTTTTAAATCTTCTACCTGCTTATCTAATTGCTCTGAAGTTAAATCTACTGTTTTGACAATTTCATTTCCATCTTTAATTGTCGCAGTAATTTTATTGATCTTGACTCCATCTGTATTAACCAAATGATAAGAAAGATTTGCGGAGCGGTCTAATACATTTGTATCTGTTCGCTCCAAAGTCAAAACAGGAGCCGTTTTTTCTTTAGGCTTTTCTTTTGTACCTTTTACAAGAGTTTCAGGCTTCATTTCTTTCAAAATAGTTACTGTTTCAACTGGTTCACTAATTTTTTTGCCATGTAACTCTTCATAGCTAGTAACAATTTGACGTTCGCCATCCTCACCAATTTGTTTAACAGAATCATCGCCTATAAATTTGGTAGGATCAGATTCTTCTATAGTCGTTTTAGAAATAGTTTCTGTCCGGATATCGGTATGTAAAGAAGGCAACTCTTCTCTTTCTGATGCAACTTCTGAAACTGTAGATATTGGTTCAGTATACTCTGGAATGTCGATAACAGGTGGCTCAATCAAGTTTCCATTTTCATCTACTCCTGTTGCACCTACAGGTTCAGTATATTCTGGTTTCTCAGTTTTAGGCGCTTCATCTGGAACTGTACCTACAGGAGCTGTGTACTCAGTTTTCTCTACTTTAGGAGCTTCGTCTGGGACTGTACTTAAAGGAGCCGTATATTCTGATTTTTCATGAACTGCAGGTTCTACCTTTTCTGAGACTACAGCTTCTGGTAATTCAGGCTGAACTAAGGCTTCGCCTTTTTCAGTTACAACAGCTTCTGGTAAAGCTGGTTGAACTGCAGGTTCCCCCTTTTCTGAGACTGCGGCTACTGGCAATTCAGGCTGAACTAAGGCTTCGCCTCTTTCAGTTACAATAGCTTCTGGTAATACTGGTTGAACTGCAGGTTCGCCTTTCTCTGCCACAACTTTGGGTTGCTCAACTGGCGAAACAGTTGATGCCGGAGAAACCGACGAAACACTTCTATCATCAAGCTCCAAGTAACCAACATATCTGTAACCAGAAATTTGTAACACACCATCACGTCCAGACTCATGGATGGTAGCATTCAAATTAAGTGCTGAAGCAGTTGATAGTGTAACTAAACCTGTCGCCCCTACAATCAAAAATGTAGCTATTTTTTTATTTCTCTTATCTTTTGTAATAACTACAACAAGACTACCGATGGTCAATAAACCAAATACAGTCATAATAGATTGTGATTGACCAGTATTGGGATAGTGCGTCTTTCTCATAAACCAAAGCATATGATTCTTTTTGATTCGTCAGGTCTACCTTGTTTGAGTTGATCACGTTCAGTTTGTGTTAAATTACTATAATCCAAGTAGTGATATGTAGATGCACCAACAATTGACGGTGCGAATAAAAGACTTCCCAAGAATACTGAGCCAACAATACCTTTTTATTTTCCGAATGGAAAAATTTATCTTTTAATAATGACAATTGTAATCCTCTACCTTTACTTTTTTTATTTCCTAATAGCAAACGCTATTTTTTTATTCTCAAAAATTGAACTTCTAAAAATCATTCGTTTGATCGAGATAAGCTTTAAAGATTGCTTGTTTAAGTTTATGAACTCTATTATGTTCAAGATACATTTTCGCTAAATCATCCTCTGCATCAGCTTTAACAGCATCAGTTATCATTTTGCAGAAGCATATCAATATTAGTTATTGTTACCTTACTATTTCTTGAGAAACTTACATTTGGATTATAAAAAGCTAATACTTATTAGATTATTGAATTTAGCTTTTCGTTCTTCATACATTGCTTTTTAAATTCAACCCAAGATGAGTAACGATTATCAAATACTTTCTTAAGCACTAAATCATCAGTTACATTACCGACTTTTTACCATATGATGTAATAACGTCACCATTTGCTTTTGCTTCTTCTGCGAATTGATTAGAAAATATATGGTACCATTCCATCTTTAAATCCTTTTTGCAGCTAACAACTCGAACGCCATACGACGTCCCATTAAATCACCCGGTGTTCCTTTTATTATTACTTAAAGCTGAATATATTGGTGAAAATAGTTTAATTGTATAATAGCCATTTCGTTTAAAGGTATTATCATTGTCATTTTCATATCCTCTTCTTGTAATAACATCATTTTCAATTAGACTATTAAATGTCGTTAATTTGCTAAGTTCACTATCATTTAAGTAACGAATAACATTAGTTGCATATACTTTACTTCCGTCTGGATCCGTTTCAAATTTATTTTTCTATTTTTCTCAACAACTCATTTTTTCTTAGAAATATCTAAGTTAACAACAGCATTACCTTCTAGATATTCTAGCATATAAATTACATCAAACAGATTATGCATATATTTTTGTAAGTCTTCTGCATTTTTAAATCGTTCTGTAGGATCTTTCACCTGAAGTCTAGTTGGATTTTCTGCTTCTTCATACTTCAATATAGAGTTAATCGTAATAGTAGGATCGTATGGATGATCAGGAGCTTGTAACAATCCTTTAGCATAAAAACTCTGGTCCAAGTCCATTTCGTCTTCCATATCCTCCAAGATAAATTTCTCTATCAGAGTTATGCGTCATTTCGTGTGTATAAGTTACCGCACCATCTTTATCAAGCATACGATATGCCATATAGTAGAATGCATCCCCCGTAGCGTATGCTCCATTAGCATTATGAACAACATTATTTCCTGCTGGACCAAAGAAATGTTTTATTGCTGGATGATCAGTTTCAAAAGTAGCTTGGTATGTATCTTTATCTTCTTTTTCATCTGTACCAAATCTAAATGCATCATAGACAAGAACACTTCTATATAATTTTTCTTTATTTTTATCATCCAGTATTTTATACCAGTAATCATAGTGATCTCTAAATCTAACAGCCGCTTCTTTTGCTTTTGTCTCAACATAGTCATTTAAATTAGTTCCTGCTGGATGCTCTTTACTTCTATATCTATCATAAGCACCGAAACCTATTGTCGAAATATTAGCTATAATAAACACAGATTTTTTTCAGGTAATGTTAATAGCGGCAAGACCATACTAGGGTATTTCCACGATGGGCTAGTTAATCTATCATAAAACCCCTATAGATTGCGGAGTGCCTGCTTTTGATTGTTTATCACTTACCTCTTTAATCGTAGATTTTTTTCTTCTACAATATAGGCTTTTAGTTTGTTCTTTAAACCACTCGTTATTTGTTTTTATCTGGTACAAAAAGCTCTTCTATATTTTTCTAATGCATCAAATAAATTAGTAGTTTTATAATTTTTTTGCTAATAAAACGTTATAAGTTATAACATTATTTTTTTGCTAGCAAAATTATTAAATCCAGATTTACCTAATTCGATAACATTATCTAAAGCTGAACTATTTGATTTACCGAAGAAATCCAAGTGATACATAACTAAATCTTTTTGCTTTTTGTTTCACCATATTTGAAATTGTACCAACGCTCTAAGTATGTTAATCCTAGAAGTAGAGCTTCTTTATTATTTTTAATTTTTCGATTACATAATTATCTATTATCTTATTATTATTTTCAGCTATTGCAGCATCTGCAGTAAGAAGTTTTTGTTAAACTGTCTCTCAAATCACGTTTAGTAGTATTGAACTGTTCTTCTAAATATAACTCCGTTAAGCTAACATCATTAGAAACATCTAATACTTTTCTTATTGCCTCTGATTTATATTCTACATTATTTAATGCTGGTAATACTTTTTCCAAGATATTATCATAATTGCGAAGTAATGTATTCAGTGTATAAATTAAATTTGTATTGCCTATTCTATACTCTGCTACATTTGAAAAATCACTTTGATATTCTAAATTTATCGTTTCTGATGTATTGTCCGTGTAATATAGTAGCAGTTTATTTATACTTGATTTGTATTGGTTAATATCACTAATTACTTCATTATCTTTCATAGGAACTACTGATAATAATTCCCTTATTGTAAAGATTACTACTTGACTCTACTAAATTTCCGTACTTAACTATTGTTTCTCTATTATAAAATGGTAATAGTTTTTTCTATATTTTTATATACTTTTTCTTTAGATGAAACGGCATTTTCAAGATTTCTATAGTCAGTTACATATCTAGAAGAGAAATTAAAGTCTTCTATTTTTAATAGTATTTTTTTAGTAACAAAAGCAGATTTTTCTCTTTTAATCTGTGCATCTTCTAATACTTCTCCTCTTTGAACAGTAGAATCCTTAGTTAAGATTTCATCATCTTCTGCTACTACGTTCACAACCTTATTATTTTTGTTGCTATATACATGATTTGCTTTCATGTTAGTGAAATCTTTTCCAGTTATTGCATTACCGTTCGTAACATTAACGTCGCTTAGCACATTAGATAGTTGACCAGATTTTTCTAATCCGCCTACTGGGTCCCAAAGATTACCAACTACTCCACCTACATTTGCAAAACGTTGCACATTATTAAGATTTCCTTCAGCGTAGCTATTACTAATTAGCGCACTATCTTCTACTGCACCAACTATTCCGCCAATAGATTGATCCCCTTTAGTTGCGTTTTGATGATAAATCAATTGATGCAATCGACTTATCTATTAATCCCCTTGAACCAGAAAGTTTACCAACTAAACCTCCAATTTGATAAGCTGAATTTGTTTCATAAGTATTAGTAATTCTTCCTGTAAAGCTACTATTTGAAATTCTAGAATTCTCTACTTGTGATACTAATCCTCCTATTCCATGTTCACCAGCTATTGCTCCATCAGCATGAACATTACTAATTACAGTTCCATTTTTCGCTTCTTTCGCTACTGTTGCAGCATCTTCTTTTGCTGAAATATTAGTATCTTTTAGTGAAAAGATTTTTGTACTGTAGCACCATTTAATCTCCCAAACAATGGTTTTTTCAAATTATAAATAGCATAATATTTCTCATTATTTGTTCCTACTAACTTTCCATGGAATTCCTTTTTCACATAACTTTCTTGATCATCCGAAAGTTCAACTTCACGAGCATCCATAGTTGCCCCTAAACGGAATGTACCATTAGGATCGCTATTCATTGCATCGACTAAATTTTTTAAATGATGTATATACTTCAGTTTCACTTTGCTGAGTTTTTGGTAAATAGTATGTATAATTTTTCTAGTACATTATTATTTTCATGCTGTATCAGATTATTTGCACTTGCTACTATTTTATAAACAGCTCTATTATCTTTATTATCATTAGTAATGTTTTTTAACTGGAAGCATCACGTCTTTAAAGTTCTCTGATTTTTACTTTCATGAAGTAATTTTTCTGGGTCATTTGGCATAGAATCTAATGTAGTTACATGACGATACTTATTACCATCTTTTGAATATAGTTCTACAGAAGATATATTTCTAAGTTCTAATTTCTTATTAACGTCTTTTTCTTCTGTAACATCGTCTTTTTTCTCATCTTTATGACGTTCTAGTGCATCATATGTCGGAGTAATTTCATTCCCTGCGATAATACTCTTAATCCAAGATAATTGTGTAGGGGATAAAATCAATCCTCCTGAGCGATTTTGTGCTCCATTTTGATGCACACCAATAACTTCACCATTAGCATTAAATATTCCTCCACCACTCATACCAGGATTTCCGCCTTGATATTGGACACCGTAGGTATTATTCGCATATTTTTGTTCCATTTCTACCGTAGTATCTTTTAAGTGCGTATATTTCCCACCTGGATATCCATGAACATTAAGTTTGTCATAAACATTTACTTTCGAATAATTATCTACTAGATTTACATGTTTTTCTTTCTAAAAGATTGTGGTAATTTAATCACTGCTAAATCATAGATAAATCCTTTTTGGATAATCTTTTTGATTATAAAAATGAATATCATTAGCGGTAAATGTTCCTTTTTGTCCGTCAGGAGTCACCCACTCATATTCGTTTTTAGATTTATCACCTCTAAATTCACCCGTAGTATTATCAGTAGAATTATGAATGAAATTATGAGCGACTGTTAAAAAGTACATTTGGTGCAATAAAAGTCGCTGAGCCCACTCCAGTTCCCCTTGACGAATCTGTAATAAAGGTCATATTAATTAATGCACTAGATTTTTTCTGAATACTCATTTCTTCTGGTGTATTAGTATTTTTCATTATTTAGCTTAGGCTCTTCTGTACCTGGCTGTTCAATACTTCCAGAATACTCTCTAGTAGGCTCTATTTTTTCTGGTTCTACTATCGCTCCAGCTTGCACTCCTGTATATTCCTTCGGTGATTCTACTTTTTCTGGTTCTACTAATGCTCCAGCCTGTACTCCTGTATATTCTCTTGGGGCTTCTACTTTCTCTGGCTCTACTAATGCTCCAGCTTGTACTCCTGTATATTCTCTTGGGGCTTCTACTTTCTCTGGTTCTACTAGTGCTCCAGCTTGTACTCCTGTGTATTCTCTTGGTGCTTCTACTTTTTCTGGTTCTTCGATTGCTCCAGCTTGTACTCCTGTATATTCTCTTGGTGCTTCTACTTTTCTGGTTCTTCGATTGCTCCTGCTTGTACTCCTGTATATTCTCTTGGTGCTTCCACTTTCTCAGGTTCTGCTAGTACTCCAGCTTGCACTCCTGTATATTCATTCGGTGATTCTACTTTTTCTGGTTCTACTAATGCTCCAGCCTGTACTCCTGTATATTCTGGCAGTGGGACTGCCTGCTCTGGTTCCACTATAGCCCCCGATTGGACACCCACATATTCAGGTTCAACTGTTTCTGGTTCTACTAGTGCTCCAGCTTGCACTCCTGTATATTCTCTGAGGGCTTCCACTTTCTCAGGTTCTGCTAAGGCTCCAGCCTGTACTCCAGTATATTCAGGTTTCTCCATTTTTGCCGCTTCTACTAATGCTCCGGCTTGTACCCTGTGTATTCTGATAGTGGGGCGAGACTGTTTCTGGTTTAACAATAGCTCCAGCCTGTACTTCCCATGTTCTGCACTAGTCTCAGGTTGTTCCTTCATTACTTGAACTTTTTTAGTACCTTTTTCGACTATTCTTAAAACAGGCGCAGTTGTTGAAGTTGAAACGATTTCTCTAGAAACTTCTTCCTTGTTTACAGAGAATATTCTGACGACTTCAACTTTCTTACCTAATTTACCTTCTTGTTTTACGCTTACAGTTCCTTCTGCTAAATCAGGATTCTCCTGAATTTCTTCTTGAAAATCTATTTTTGTTTCTATAGTTTCCTCGCGATATAGGGAGTTCAGGTTTGTTCAACTGGCCTGATAGGGACTTCATCCTGTGGATTTAATGTATTTACCCCAGTCTTTTCTTTTTGGAGAAACTCTTCTCGTCTTTCTTCGTCTCTAGATTCTTGTATTCGGCTAATTGTGCTTGAGAATCTGAAGATTGTTTCTCTTCTTTTCTTGTATTCGTTAATTCTGTAGAAAGTGGTTTTTCAACTACTTGAACTTCTGTCGGCTTAGTTGAAGAAACAGGTGTTTGTTCCTGAATAGCTTGTACTGTTGATGGATTTTCTACAAAAGTCAGGTGTAACATTATAATCTACCTTTTTGTTGATTTTTGGGAGTAGCTACTGATTTCTCTTGATTGCTACTTTAGATTCAGAAGTTATTTTTTCCTCTTTGATATATCCAATATAAGTGTAACCTGAAATGTCTTTAGGAAGAGGTAATTTTTCTCCTGAGGTTAATTCATAGTCAGTATTATAGTTCAGTAAGAGATTATTTTCTAAAGCATGAGCTGAAACTAAGACACCATTTCCTATTCCTGCAACCAATACTAAATGTAATACTGTTTTATTCTTAACTTTTTTCTTAGAAACGGCAAAAATTAAAATCCCCAGAGCCGCTAAGCTAGCACCAGCAACTAGGGTTTGCATCTCATTCTTACTTCCAGTGTTGGGTAATTCCCCCAGTTGATTTTGGGAATTTAATTTATAAACAAGATAATAAGTCTCATCATCATTCTCCACGTATGTCGGAATACCATAGACAAGTTGCTTCTTTTCATCTGATGATAGCTCTGACTCGGTCACATATTTATAGTGAACACCTTTAGTCTCTGAGCTTCTACAGATGAACTACCTAATACAGACATAAAAAAATAAACTTGAAATCGTTGCAGATACAAGTCCTACTGATAATTTTTCTAAATGAAAAAAACGCTTTTGTTTTTCACCAAAATACTTTTCCATTATTCCTCCTTGAAATAAAATTTAAAAAAATATGCAAGACAAAATTTATCATATTAGCTTGTTATCTTATAAAAAGGTAATACACTTTAATTATACTCTTAATTTACAAAAAGTCTTAAAAATCGAGTTGCGCTTTCATGCTTAGTTTTACATGTAAAAATACGAATGAGCAGGGGTTTGCCATTTCTTATATTTTTGGATAAAATATAACCTACCATGAAATTTCCACGGTAGGTGTTACTTATATAACTAATCGTTCTAAAAAAATGGTTTGAGACAGTTGGTTAAAAATACCTTCTATCCAAACTGTTTGTGCAGATGATAAATGTTCTGCTTCTAAGCATTCTTTTTAGAAAATCTCGGACTTTTTTCAGGTGTGATTTCAAATTCAAATGCCTTCATCTTGTGAAAAGTCAATGACTTGATCGGAGAGGAAGTTCTGTGAAAAAGAATGTGACCTGTTTTGCGGTATTCTAGCAGAAGCCGTGAAAAGCGGGCTTTTTCATTAGGGATATCCTTGAAATAAAATTAAAAGCCATATCTGCTTTTTGTTTTCTCTCGATTGGGTCTTGATTAGCAATTTTCTGGTCTTTTGCTAACTCATTTTTGGTATTGTTTTGGATTTTAGAGCTCGCTCTGTTCTATTTTTCCCAAAGAGAATTTTTCCCACTTCCGTTCTTCTTTGGTTAGGGGCTTCTGTGAATCCAAAAGTAGTCCTGATAGGCTCGTTCTGCTGGCCCCATGGCTAGAACGAGATTGTCAGCATGTTAGCTAGCAATATTATCTCGTTTTTCGTTCTTTCTCTGCCCGAATCCGCAAATCTTGCTCGTAGTCGATCTTTTCCTTGCCTAGCTTGACAAGGTAGAAGTTATCATCTGATTTTCCAAGTAAAAAGGGCTTAATACACTTTTTCTGGGACTTCTTCCATACGAGATTTTTCTTTGGTTCTGCCTTGCTCCAACTTCCACCTCTAAATACTTCTAGAAATAGTTCATAATCTCTTTCTGGAGTAAATTGATTGCCTCGATTGGCTTTAAAAACGCCTTTTTCCATAACCAGTCTAAAAGACGCTCGTCAAAATCCGTCTTATTAACCTTGATGATTTCTTTCTTTTGTGCTTTTCTAGTTAGACTTTCAATTTTTCTGAGCAGTTTTTCTTCTTCTTCGAGTTGTTGGTCTAGGTTGAGCTTCTTAAAAATGCCTGACGCAGTCTACCGATAGAAATAGTCGCTGCCCTGTCACTCCGTTAAAGAGTTCATAGCCATATTTGATGGCGTTTCCACAAATGCAATTGCTTCGACCAATTCCATTAAAAATCAAGGAAACTTCACTCCATTCCTTGGTAGCTTGTTCCCAAGTATCAGCCTTTGAAGCCTGTAAAACAGCGTCATGCAGGGATTTTTCTAACTGGAAGTGTCATGAGGTCTCCTTTCTAGATTAGACTTTTATAACTTGAATCTCTTCTTTACCGAGGTAAAATCAAGTATTTCTCAATATGTTCAATCGAATAGGCTCGAGATAAAAGCCTCTCCGTATAGCGCTAACTGACCACGATAGCGATCTATGAGTTGACTTGGTTCATCATAGCGGTCTGTCTTGTAGTCAAAGAGGACAATGCGGTCATCATATACTAAATAACCATCAAAAATCCCACGAACTACAAAAATTTTCTTGACTTTTATGGTCTCGTTTTAACATGGAGAAGGGTTGTTCTCGATGGAGATTATCTGTGTTCGCCAAATTTCCTGACCAAGTGCTGTGTCAAAGATGCAAGAATTTTAGCAAGGTTGATTTTTTCTTTAACAGCAGGGCTTGCTTGAACCTGTTTGAGAGTTTCTGTCAGGCTAGCAAGTGTCGGTTTCTGGCTGAGATCTATTCGCTGCATGAGCTCATGGGTAGCACTACCAATCTGGGCACCTGTAACCTTGTCTTTCTTAGAAAAATCGGGTACTTCAAAGCTGATTTTTTTGTCTCTTATTCGGCTTTGATTTGCGATTTCAACACCTTCCATATCCATAACAGGTTCGTAAAATTTTTTAAGTTGACTTGGGGTTTGAACACTGGGGAGTTTAATCGTTGCTCCATGTAAGACATTATAGACCTCTACCTCTCTCAGCATTTCTAAGGCTTCTTTGATGGTCTCTGATTGACAGTTTGTTTGCTTGAGAGCTTTCCTGAAGTGGCGTATTGGTTTGTAATACTCCGATAGCTTCTTTGGTCAGTCCTTCTTCTCCTACAAAGCGATAGCTAAAGTTTAAAGAATCCTTGGCAAATACCTTGCTGATAGCCCAAATCCAACTCTGGAAATTTTTGGCTTGGAGTCTGATTTGGCTAGCAAGGCGTCCATTAACAGGGGCTGGATATTCTTCATCTTCCAGGTTTTTGCTTGTTCCCTTGCCAATTAAGTAGACTTTTTTCTCTGCCCTCGTCATGGCAACATAGAGCAAGCGCATTTGCTCGGAATAGCTGGCTAGTTTTAATTCTTCTTCATTTTGGCTATAAGTCAAGCTAGGAATGGAAAGCTTGATGGTCTTTGGATAATAGTCTTCTACTGCTCCTGTCTCAATCTTGGCAATGTATTTGACACCCAGACCATTTTTACGACTAAGAATGACCTCTGACATGCTATCTTGTTTGTTAAAGGCTTGATCCAAGTTGAGGATAAAGACATAGGGAAATTCTAAGCCCTTGCTTTTGTGAATGGTCATGAGTTCTACTGCATCTTTTGGAGGAGCAACTGCAACACTGGCTAAATCATGCTGGGCTTCTAAGACCTGATCAATCATACCTATAAAGCGTGACAAGCCCTTGAAATTGCTCTTTTCAAATTGGTCAGCCCTTAGAGCTAAAGCATAGAGATTAGCCTGTCTAGCTGCTCCATTTGGCAAGGCACCGACATAGTCATAATAAAAACGGTCCCTGTAGATTTTCCATATCAAATCGTAGAGCGAATGCGTTTTGGCGTAGAGCCGCCAGCTTTCCAAAAATTCCATAAAACGAGCTAGCTTTTCAGCTAACTGAGGAGTAATCAATTCTTTTTGATCTGAAACTTGCTTAGCTGCATTGAGCAATTTTTCATAGAGATTTTCTTTGATTTTATCTTCTAATTTTTGGAGAGACAAGCGTACCAATTCGTCCTCGTCAAAGTCAAACATAGGAGACTTCATAAGGGCAACCAAGGCATAGTCTTGCAAGGGATTGTGGATGACACGAAGGGTGTCTAGCATGACTTGCACTTCTAGGGATTGAGGTAGTGTTTTGCTCTCCGTCTGTTTTGACAGGGTATGCCGTATTCCGATAGGGCTAGGAGAATTTGGTCATTGCGGCTACGGCTGGAGGTTAGAAGGGCTATTTCTTTGAAGGATATACCTTTTTCTTGATGGAGGTTGAGAATCTCCTTAATAACTAGACGCATTTCACCACTTAGTTTGGTGTCAACAAGATTTTTCTTCTTGCTCTGTCGACTCTTCCTTGTCGTATAATAAAAACTCAGCTTTGTTTTTCTGGGTCGGGAGTGAGTGACGTATTGGCAAAGATAAGCTGATGCATGCTATCGTAGTTAATTTCCCCCACCTCTTTGTCCATGAGCCGTTCGAAGATATCGTTGGTTGCCGATAAAACCTCTGAACTACTCCGGAAGTTTTTCCTTCAGGAGAATCAGACTTGCCCTCTTTTGGATTTTGCGCATATCCTTGGAATTTTTCATTGAAAATCTGAGGGTCTGCCTGACGAAAACAGTAGATGGACTGCTTGATATCACCTACCATAAAGCGATTATGACCATTAGATGGGAGTTCTAGCATCCTCTCTTGAATATGGTTGGTATCCTGATACTCATCGACCATGACTTCGTGGAAGCGCTCTTGATAAGCCTGTCTAACTTGAGGAAAATTCTCTAAAATTTCAATGGTATAATGGCTGATGTCTGAAAATTCAAAGGCATTTTTCTTGGCGTTTTCTGAGGCCGTATGCCTCGACAAAATCCTCGATAAAAAGTCTGGAAAGTTCGCGCTAGTTGCCAAGTCTCTTGGTGGTAGGATTCCTGATAGCTAAGAAGGTTGAGCTGATCAGATAGCTGTCCCAGTTTAGCAAATTGAATCTTCCTCTCCTCATTATAAGCATCAGCAAGAGGTTTCAAATCAGTTTTTCGACTGGCATTGGATAGAGCACGGCTGTTCTTCTCTTTTGAGATGGCTATCACGCGCACTAGCAAAAGCTTGGTAATCTTCTGTCGTGGACTGGTGGTTTAAAGAGCAAGCTCGTCCAGGACCAACTGAACAGTTTTCAAGATAGGGTGCCTTGGGAAATTCCTTAGCATCATTATCCAAATGGTAGCGGAAAAACTTTCTAAATCATAGAGAGACATCTTTGACTTGCTCTATTAGTTTCTCTTTTTCACTAGGAAAATCTGCCTCTTCAAATCCTTTTCAGGAAAAAAGTCCTTTAGCCAGTTTTGAGGGATTGCTGGTCGATTGTAAAAAGTCATAGATTTTATAAACTTGCTGACGGAGACCGCGCTCATCCTTTCCACGACCTGCAAAATTTTTAAGCAAGTGACTGAAAAGCTCTTTTTCTTTTTCCCTGGTAATGTTGCTCAAAAAGGTGATGAAAGACTTCGTTTTTAAGATTAACTGTTCACTTTCATTTTGTAAAAATACGGAAATTAGGCGCTATGTCAATTAGATAGCCGTGTTTGCCAAGGAATTTTTGGGTAAAAGGAATCCATGGTTCCAATGGCAGCATTGGGCAGGTCTGCCAACTGCCGTCCCAAATGTTGTTTGAGATCAAATCCTTGGTTTCTTGGATTTGCTGGCTGATTTTTCTCCAAACGTTCTTTTTAATTCTGAGGCCGCTTTTACTGTAAAGGTTGAGATAAAGAGTTGACGAATTTCCACACCGCGCGCAAGTTGATCCAGAATCCGTTCAGCCATTACAAAGGTTTTTCCAGATCCAGCTGAAGCTGAAACCAGAATATTTTGACCAGAAGTGTAGATTGCTTCAATTTGCTCAGCCGTTCTCTTTTTGTTTCTTGCTAGAACTCGCTTCTCTTTCTTGCAACTGTTTTATCTCTACATCCGTTAAAAAGGGAATGGGCTTCATCGTTTCAACTCCTCTCTCATTTTTTTAAACCAGGCTTGTTTTAAGTTTTTCTCCGACCAGCCGTTTGCCATCAGCTAAGTCCAACTTCTCTAGGAAGCAGGCTTGTCCTAGATGATAATTAGCTTCAAAAGCCAGTAATAGCTTGATGTTGTTGAACATACGGGGCAATACTTCTGCCATTTTCTGTATAAGGATTGATAGCAAATCGTCCTTCTAGAATTTTTCAGCAGCTTTCTTGTAAAGATGGGCATTGTAGTCCAATAGGATTTGGAATTCTTCATCCGTCAGCTGGTTAGCCTTGTTTTTGTTGTAAAATTCGCTCAAATGACTGCTTTCCTTTTTCTAAAAAAAGAGTCCTTGGTATTTCATAGACTTGCTGGCTTCTACTACTGCACCTGCCAGACTTTTGACGGCTAGTAAGGATTGGACAGGTTCTGCCATTTCCAAGTACATAGCACCGAAAAAGTGTTTCTCACCCTCTTTCTTAAGTGCTGCCAGATAAGTTGGCAGTTGGGAATTTAACCCATTAAAGAAATGGGGAAACTGAAACTGAGTTAGACTGGATTTGTAGTCTACTACTCCTATCGCCCCATCAGCTTTTAATTGGTCAATCCGATCCACTTTGCCTCGCACATAGACATTTCGTCCATTTTCAAGCTTAATAAAGGCTTGGTTTTTCCCACCAAAATTTGCTTCCTCTTGAATGGTTTCGATGGCTGGATTGTGCTCTAGGATATGGCCTGTCGTGCGAGCAACATCAAGGAGAACTTCCTTGGTAAATTGTGCTTCTAGACTTTCTTGATAAATAGCTGCAAACTCTCTTTCTTGCCCAGTTTCTTGAATGGCATATTCCAAACGTCGGTCAAAGGAATCTTCGTCAGACAACTGCAAGGTACGTTCAAAAATGCGGTGCAAGAAATTCCCATGACTACGGGCATCAGGACGCAGACGTAATTCCTCTTGTAAGCCCAAGACATAACGGAGAAAATAACTGTATTCGTTGCGATAAAACTCAGTCAAACCAGAGGTAGACAAGTAAAAACTCCTTATCAGCAGGATAGAGAGTCTGTAAAGTATCCTTGGCTAAGGGCTTGCTAGTTGGACTGGTTGGCAGGGCTTGGTTTTCCAAACCTTGCTGGTCCAGTTTTTTCCCCATGACACGTGCAAGAACAGTGATAAAGCTAAGATCTTGGTCTATCTCATCTGCGTTAGCTTCTTGATGATAAGCCACCAAACTAGACAAAAAGACTATGGTAAGAACCAATATCGTCCTTGGAAAGTGATTTGTGGTTGATTCTCTTTTCTTTCAAAGGAAAACCAAAGCTGACTAGCTCCTGAAGGTAGGCAGATTCTTTACTGGTAGTTTCATTTAGGAGTGTTGGAGCAGATACTATCAACTGCTTGCGTGCAGCATTGACCAGTGACAACATGGTATAGCGATTTTTCTTGAGATTTTCGCTACTTGCAATCAAAAGTTGAGAACTCTCGTCAGTCGCTTGATTTAAGATTTCACGTTCTTCATCCGTCAACAGACTAGTATTTTGAGCAATTTTTAGGAAATGATCCTGAGTGAGTCCAAGGGCATAGACAAAGTCAGCAGTCAAAGGAGCAATCAAATCATAACTTTGTATGACAACCGTGTTCACTGTCGCTGGAATGGTGCGATACTGGGATAAACTCATTCCTGAATAAAGTAAGGCTAGAAAGTCTTCTAAACTAACCTGAGAATCAGCAAAGACAGTCGCAAATTGTTCTAAAATGTGGCAAAAAGCCTTCCAGACTTCTTCTTGTTTTCCTTGCTCTGCTTCTTCTAAATTTTCTGTTAACGCTTGCAGTTGTTTGCTGAGACAAGACCCCTTCAAAAAGACTGTCCATTTTTTAAGAAGATTTTCAGACTTTTGTTTTACGGCTGGTAAATAGATGCTTCAAGCGGTGCTAAAATTCTCAGACGAAGGGCATTCAAATCTTCAAATCAAACTTTTCCATGGTGGGATTTGGTGAAGGCTTTGCTGAAAGGCTGGCAAGCCATTGATACCAAGATAGCGGATATATTGCTCAAATGCGTCAATATCAGCCTGGCTAAGGTCGGTATACAGACCTGTTCTGAGAAGGTTAATCAAATCCTCCTGGCGGAAACGATAGCGTTTCAAAGCAAAATAGACTCGACAAACTGAGTCAAAGGATGGTGCGCCATGGATTCGCTTTTACCAAGATAGAAAGGAATCTGGTACTGGTCAAAAATGGTCTTTAAAGACAACTGATAAGAAGCTACATCGCCTAAAAGTATACGGAAATGCTTGTAACTCAGATCTGGATTTTCATGTAATTTCTGACGAATGCTACGTGCAACCAATTCCAACTCTTCTTTTTGCGTCAAACAAGACCAGATTTGTAAGTTTTCACGGTCCTCATCATCTATATTCAATGTTAATTTTGAAAAGTCATAAGAAGATTCTAACAAACGAGATGCCTTGTCAAAACTATCCATCTTCTCATGAGTTTGAGAACAGTCCTGAGCAGGAGTTTGGTATTTAGAGGCTAGATGATGGAGAAACTCCACACTGGCTTGGTAGAGATTGCCCTCACTAAAAGGACTAGTATAAGCTTTTTTACTAGCATAAACCCCAATGACAATCTCAACTCCCTTGCCATGAAGTAAGTCCACAATCCGCTCTTCCTCGGCAGAAAAACGGGTAAATCCATCAATAATCAAGGCGATTTGAGTAAAATCACTACTTAACTTTGTCATTCTCAATAGCCTCAATCAAATGGGACAACTGACTTCCCTGAGCTAACTGCCCTTGGTTAAGATAGGCCGTTACTTTCTCAAAAATCAAGAGTAAATCTGCTCTCTTATCCTCATCCGTCAAAGCTCTCCAAGTCCAAAAAGCTCATCTGAGCAGTCGTCATCTCGTGGTAAAGCTCAATCAACTGCTGGATAAATTGAGGATCCTGCTTGATGGCGCCATAAACACGTAAAGTCCTTTGGGATCAAGTTCAGCAAGGCATCTATAAAAGACCATCCCAAGACCAATGTCATCAAGACTGGTCTTTGGCAGGCAAATCATTCAAAATCAGGTAACGAGCCATCTGAGCAAAGCGCGTGACGGTAATCGCAAAAGAAGCCTGCTGGGACAAGCATTCCAGCACGGCACGTTCCTTTTCAAAAGAAAGAGAGTTGGGGAGCGATGTAAAAGACCCGCTTGCCAGCAGCAACTAACTCTTCTGCCTCTCTAGTTAGAATTTCTGTCAAAGAAGTCCGAATATCAGTATAAAGTAATTTCATCTCTGCCTCGTTGGAATTTTTCATTACCTTTTATTATACCATGATTAGCCCGAAGATTCCTCCTCCTTTCCTCCAAAATATGCTATAATAATACCAAAAGATAAAGAAGGAAAACCTATGATTAAACTACTAGCCTTGGATATGGACGGAACCCTCCTCAATGAAGCTAAGGAAATTCCACAAGCTCACATTACTGCTATTCACCAAGCCATTGAAAAAGGTGTCAAACTGGTTCTCTGTACGGGTCGCCCGCTTTTCGGTGTCCTTCCCTACTATAAAAAACTGGGGCTGGACCTCCAGAATGAGTATGTCATTGTCAATAACGGTTGTTCAACTCACCAGACCAGTGACTGGGGGCTAGTTGACTGGCAGGAACTCAGTCCATCTGACATCGAATACCTCTATGATCTAGCTGAAAAAAGTGATGTTCAGTTGACTCTTTTTGATGAGGAACATTATTTTGTTCTTGGAGGCAAGCCTAATCAAGTCATTGAAAATGATGCCGAGCTAGTCTTTTCAGACCTGACTGAAATTTCTCTTGAGGAAGCGACTAGTGGTAAGTATCGTATGTTCCAAGGTATGTTTTTGGGAACAAAAGAACAAACAGATGATTTTGAAGAGCGTTTTGCTGAGGAACTCTGCCAACGATTCAGTGGAGTTCGTTCGCAGCCTGTTATTTATGAAGCTATGCCACTTGGTACGACAAAGGCTACTGCTCTTTCTCGACTAGCAGAAATTTTGAAGATTGAGCCGTCAGAGATCATGGCTATGGGCGATGCTAATAACGATATCGAAATGCTCCAGTTTGCAGGACTTGGCATTGCTATGGGAAATGCCAGCGATTATGTCAAATCTCTTGCGGATACCGTTACAGCCAGCAACGAAGAAGACGGCGTTGCGCGTGCCCTTGAGAAATATATTTTATAATTAAGAAGCCCAGTTCATATCAACTGGGTTTTGATATTTAAGAATGCCTAAAACTTTAGAAACTCTTTAGAAATCCTTGAGCTTTCTTTGATTTCTATGCTTTATACTAAAGTTATCAAAATAAATCAAAAGGAGAGAATCATGAAAACAGTACTTGACATTCATGGATTGTCCAAAAACTTTGACAAACAAGCTATCCTTCAGGATCTTCATCTAACGATAAGAGAGGGAGATATTTATGGACTTATCGGGAAGAATGGAGCGGGGAAAACAACCTTGATAAAAATCATTACGCAACTACTTTTTGCGGATAAAGGAACTGTTTCCCTCTTTTCTAGTCAATCGGAAAATGAGTGGACCAAGGCTCTATCTCGAGTAGGTTCAGTGATAGAATCACCCGTAGCTCATAATCACTTAACAGCTTATCAAAATCTGAAATATTACTGTATGATTCGTCATATTCCAAATGCTGATCAAGTCATTCGAGAAACACTAGACTATGTAGGTTTGTCAGATACAGGTAAGAAAGTCTTTCGTGATTTCTCGCTAGGAATGAAACAAAGACTTGGTATCGCCATTGCCCTTCTATCCAAACCAGACTTCCTGATTTTAGATGAACCTATTAACGGTCTCGACCCAATCGGTATCAAAGAATTTCGACTAATGATTCAACGACTAAATCAAGAAAAAGGGATCACCATTCTCATCTCTAGCCATATCTTGTCAGAACTCTATCTCGTAGCAAATCGCTTTGGTATTTTAGATCAAGGCAAGATTATCCGTGAAATCAGCAAAGCTGAATTTGAAACACTAAGTGAAGATTATATTGTTCTTAAGACAGCTGATAAAGAGAAAGCTTGCCAAGTATTGAAAGAACAAATCCAGCTCCAGTTCAAAGTTGTTAATCCAGAAAATGAAATCCATATCTTTGGTCAGGAACAAGATGTCAAACAGATTCTCAAAGAATTAACCTTGGCAGATGTTGCCATTGACGAGATTTACTATGCCCGTCAAAACCTAGAAGAATACTTCACTCAATTGGTCCAATAGGAGGAAAATCATGATACATACCATTCAAGCAGACTTTTACCGTCTTTTCCGTTCCAAAGGATTCTGGATTACAGAATTCATTCTCTTTATACTCATGTTAATGGGGGCTATTTTTGGGGCTACTGGCCATCTGATGGCAATCCAGACAGAAGAACCAGAAATTCCAACCCATGGCTGGGACGGTATTCAAGCTCTTATCAATGCGTCTAGCAATGATTCAAACATTGTTTTTCTCTGCATTATTCTAATATGTTTAGTTCTTGGGGTCGATCTAATCGGCAAGCTTTATAAAAATAGTTTGACAGTTGGCGTTTCTCGTACAGAGTTTTTCTTCGCTAAATCCTTTGTACTAGCAAGCATCGCTCTCTTGCAACTCATCGCCAGCCTTGTGATTGCTTTTGTTCCCTCAACTCTACTGAACGGACTTGGTACGATGCCTGATGGTTTTATTGCCAATCTCCTCTTAATGATTTTCCTTCAATTTCTATGCCTACTCGCTTGGCTTTCCATTATTTCCTTTATTCTCTACCTGACTCATTCTTATATTGCAGTATTTATTGGATATTTGGTCAGCTCTATCATCCTTTCTATGCCAATGATCATTTTTCCAAATATCAAATTTTTACCATATTTATCCTTGCATTTTTCCTATGCTATGACTGCTAATAATGAATCCATTTTCTATACCCTTATAGTTAGCTTAGCTGTTATTGTAATCTTTAATCTAAGTGGACTGGCAGTTTTCAAAAAGAAAAGTCTATAAAAAATGACCTCCTCTAGCCTACAGAGGAGGTTTCTTTCGTTAAAAGTAAATGAAAACCGACAACCACTGCCCATCTGTGCTTAGTTTCATCTCTGCACTGAGAAGATGGCATAATTCCTCAGTGATATAAAGGCCTAAACCAGAGGATTCTTCCGTATCAGATAGATTTTCAGAATAAAAACGATTGCTGAGATTTTCTATTTTTTTGATGGGCTGTTTGACAAGGTTTGCAATCTCTAAGACAAGCTGTGTCTTTTCCTTTCTCAAAGATAGCCGCGCTTCTTCCTTGCCATGTTTGAGGACATTTCCAAGCAAATTTTGTAAAATGCGATCCAGTAAGTCTTCATCAGTCCTCATTTTTAAATCATCTTCAACCTTAAAATCAAGCGTGATATTTGCCGCCTGAAAAACATCATAATAAGCCAGAGTCTTTTTGGTGATAAAAGCTGAAAAATCCACTTCTTCCAGTTTCGGTTTGACAGCTCCTTCCATCAAACGACGATATTCTAGAAGAGCCTCCAAACGTTTGGAAACTAAATCAAGATGCTGGGCGATTTTTTGTAATGTTTCTCCTTTGTCTTCAGGAGACTTTATCAATTGTTGGGTGTAGCCTGAAGCGATAGTCAAAGGTGTCCGAATATCATGGGCGATATTGCTGATGGCCATATCCAGAGTCTGCTTTTCCCTTTTCATCACCAACCGAGATTGTTCCACTTCCTGAAATAGATTTTCAATCTGCTGGTAGAGATGTAAAAAATGTTTGGAAAAAATGCTGACTCCGACTCTTTTCATACTACCTGTGAGAATCTTGTCTTCAATCTGTTGACTCAAGTTTTTAAGTGCTAGATGGTAGCGAATCAATGCAATCGATAAAATAATTAGGAGTACCAGTAGGACAAAAATTATCATGTAGGTCATTGCTTGTCTCCTTTTAATCTTACCCCAACTCCCCAGATGGTTTCAATATATTCTTGATTTGGGTCAAGCTGGTTTAATTTTTTACGAAGATTACTCAAATGCGTATTGAGGGTATTATCTCCAGGTAGGTAGCTATCCTCCCAGACCAATTCATAAAGTTCTTCCTTGGTGAAAATTTTCTTAGGATGTTTGAGGAGAGTTTGGAGAATCAAGCATTCTTTCTTGGCAAGGCGAATCGTTTCCTGACTATTTTTGATTTCAAAACTTTCTGCATCAAACTGGATATTTTTCAAGTTTTGTGGCAGATTTTCAGTTTTTCCTATTTCCATAGGCTGTTTTTCTACGCTTTGACGTAACTGAACAGTAACTCTAGCAAAGACTTCGTCTAAGTCAAAAGGTTTGACTATGTAATCATTGGCACCGTCTAAGAGGTATTGACTGATTAACTTCTTATCGCTCAAAGCCGTTAGCATAATGACTGGAATTTGACTTTGTTCCCTGATGGCTTTTAAAACCTGATCTCCATTTTTCCCAGGAAGCATGATATCTAGCAAAACGAGTTCAATCCCACCTTGGTCAAAAAGCATGATTCCTTCAGTTCCTGAAAAGGCTTGAATCACCTCATGCTCCTCAGTGAGAAGTGTTCGCAAAATCTCTTGAATGTCACTATTGTCTTCAATAACCAATATCCTAGCCATAAACACCAACCTTTCTGCAACTATTATAGCATGTTTTATTGATAAAGCTTAAACAGAAAAGCTCCTCGCATCAAAGCGCGAGAAAGCCTTAGAGGGTTAAAATATAAAATCCATTTACTAGATAACATTGTATCCTTATAGTTGCTAGTGAAAACGAGTCTAGCAGAATGAATCTCTCATTTCTCCCCTACTAGTCCGTAATGCGTTGATACATTTCGGGTCTTCTATCTCGAAACAAGCCCCAGTTTAGGCGTTCGCTTGCTCCCTTATCTAGGTCATAAGTAGCTAACAGAACAGCTTCACCTTGTCTTTCAGCTCGCTCTAGAATAGCGCCAGTTTCATCCGTCATAAAGGATGAACCGTAGAAGTCAAGACTGGAACTCTGTCCACCATTTTCTTCACTTGAAGTGACTTCCTCCAAACCATAACGATTGGCTGCAATAACTGGAACAATATTTGCTGCTGCGTGGCCTTGCATGGTACGTTGCCAATGACCACAACTGTCCGTATCTAGGATAGGCTCAGAGCCAATAGCAGTTGGATAAAAGAGCAATTCAGCACCATTTAACGCAAGACAGCGTGCTGTTTCAGGGAACCATTGATCCCAACAGATACCGATCCCAATCTTAGCATAGCGAGTATCCCAGACCTCGAAACCAGTGTTACCAGGCGTGAAATAAAATTTTTCTTGATAGTAATGGTCATCTGGTATGTGGGTCTTCCGATAAACGCCCAGCACTTCTCCATCTGCATCAATGACGGCAATAGAGTTATACAAGACATTGCCATCTTTTTCATAGAAACTGATCGGTAAAACAATCTGTAGTTCCTTAGCAATCACCTTAAAATGCTGAATGGCAGTATTTTCTGCTACGGATTGGGCATGCTGGTAGTAGTCATACTGACGTTCCTGACAAAAGTATGGACGTTCAAATAATTCGGGTAAAAGAATAATTTGTGCACCTTGTTCTGCAGCTTGACGTACTAAACGCTCTGCTGTTTGAATATTTGTTGCCACATCCTGAGCACATTGCATCTGAATGGCTGAAACTTTTACATTTCTCATCTTTTTCTCCTATTCTGGGATTTGTTGGGTGATACAGTGAATATTTCCTCCACCTAAGAGAATATCTCTGGCTGGTATTCCGACAACTTTACGGTCTGGGAAACACTTACTGAGGATATCTAAGGCTACTTGGTCGTTTTTATCCTGAAACTGTGGCACTAAAACAGACTTGTTAGCAATATAGAAATTGACATAGGAAGCAGCAAGCCTTTCACCTGCGTAGCGTTCTTCTTCACCTTCTTCGTAGGAATAACCAGGAAGATCTTCTTTTGTAACAACTTGTCGAACTGCAGGGATAGGCAATTTATGAATGGTGAAGTGACGACCTTTTGCATCCGTTTCCTTCTCTAAAAGCGCTAAATCAGCTGCTGACATGGCATATTGAGGATCATTTTGATCATCTGTCCAAGCCAAGACAAGCTCAGCAGGACCAACAAAGGCAGCAACGTTGTCAACGTGTTCATTGGTTTCGTCCTGATAAATACCATAAGGAAGCCAGATAACTTTTTCAGCTCCAAGGCACTCTAATAAGGTATTCTCGATTTCCTCTTTAGTCAGGTGAGGATTGCGACCAGAACTAAGCAAGCAACTTTTAGTCACAAGAATGGTTCCTTGACCATCGCTATGTATCGCTCCGCCTTCTAGTACAAAAGGCTTGGCATCGTAAACAGGCATTTCCAACTCTTCAGCAAAACGACTGGCTACTTGGTCATCATCTTCATAGTCTTGGTATAGACCATCTACAGCTCCACCCCAAGCATTAAAAGACCAATCCACGGCTAATTTCTGGCATTTATCATTGACAAGAATAGTCGGACCTGTATCACGGGCCCAGGCATCATTGGTGGGAATGTCTAGATAAATAACGCTATCTCCAAGGTAGTCTTGGGCTTCAGATAGATAGTCTTGCTCCACCAAGAGATAAACGGTTTCCCCTTCTGCTATGGTTTTTATAATCTGGCTAAAAGCCTTTTTAGCTGCCTTACCTTGAAAGGGCCATGAACCTGGTCGAGTCGGCCATATCATGAGGGTACCATGATGGGGTTCGTACTCTGCTGGCATACGATAGCCTAATTTTTTTGGACTCTCCATCATGATAATCTCCCTTTAAAATCTTGATAGCCAAAGGCTTTGACTAAGCTGCAGTCTCCCTGTTCGTCCATGAGATAGAGACTTGGCAATCCAATACCATTAAAAGTATTATTTTTGACAAAAGAATAAATGGCCATGTCTTCGAAATAAAGTCTATCACTGATTTGGACTGGATTTTCAAAACTATAATCACCAATTACATCGCCCGTCAGACAGGTATTAGAAGAAAGTCTGTAGGTATGAGCTTTTTCCTGTGCCTCAAAGCCATTTCTCAAAGGTGGACGATAGGGCATCTCAAGTACATCAGGCATATGGCAGGTCGCAGAGGCGTCTAAAATCAATATTTCCATACCGTTTTCGACAATATCCAATACTTCAGTTGCTAGATAACCAGCATTGAGCGCAATAGCTTCACCCGGCTCGATATAGACTTCAAGATTGTAAGTTTCTCGGATACGCTTGATTTCGGAAATCAGTAAATCCACATCATAGTCTTCTCTTGTGATATGGTGGCCACCGCCCATATTGAGCCATTTAACTTCATGTAAATAAGGACCAAACTGTTCTTCTACTGCTTTCAAAGTTGTCTGTAAATCATCTGCCCCTTGCTCGCAAAGGGTATGAAAATGAAGTCCATCCACCAAATCCAACAAATCACTAGGAATTTTATCTAGTGTCACGCCAAAACGAGAACCTGGTGCACAGGGGTCATAGAGCGCGTGATCACCCTGAGTTGAACACTGAGGGTTGAGACGTAAACCGACACTGATACCAGCCTCACGACAACGCGAACCATGCTTACGCAACTGTCTCTCAGAGTTAAAGACGATATGGTCTGTTATCTCCAGCAATTCCTCCAAGTCCGCATCCTTGAAAGCAGGTGCAAAAACATGGACTTCACCAGGAAATTCTTCCCTTGCCAATTTGGCTTCATAAAGTCCACTAGCTGTTGTACCAGATAGATACTGGCTAATCAAGGGATAGGTTTTGTAGAGGGAATAAGCCTTCTGGGCAAGCAAAACCTTGCAACCGCTCTCTTCTTGAACATATTGTAGAATGCGGCAGTTGCCTTCTAACTTTGCTAAGTCAATTATATAAGAAGGTGTTAGTACTTGTTCTAGCTTCATTAGTCCACCATTTGTGGATTTTCAACCACAACCCAAGGTAAACCATACTCATTCAAAGCCTCCATGAATGGATCTGGATCCAATTCTTCAAGGTTATACACTCCAGCTTGTTTCCAAGTACCGTTCATAACCAATTTTGTCCCAATCATGGCTGGAACGCCTGTCGTGTAAGAAATGGCCTGTGAACCAACTTCTGCGTAACATTCCTGATGGTCGCAGACATTGTAGATGTAGATGGTCTTTTCAACGCCATCTTTTACACCTGTAAAGATACATCCAATATTGGTCTTACCTACAGTGCGTGGGCCAAGGCTTGCTAGGATCTGGAAGCAAGGCTTTTAAAAATTGAATTGGAACAATTTCTTGGCCGTTGAAGTTAATGGTATCCGTACGAAGGAGTCCAACATTTTCAAGACATTTCATGTGCGTCAAGTAAGATTGACCAAAGGTCATAAAGAAACGAATGCGTTTAACACCTGGAATGTTCTTAGCCAATGATTCGATTTCTTCATGGTGAAGGAGATACATGTCTTTTTGTCCAACTTGAGGGAAATCGTACTCGCGCTTTGATAGACATAGCTTCCACTTCAACCCACTTACCATCTTCCCAGTAAGAACCTGGTGCTGAAACCTCACGTGAGATTGATTTCTGGGTTGAAGTTGGTTGCAAATGGATAACCGTGGTCACCACCATTACAGTCCAAAATGTCGATATAGTGGATTTCATCAAAATAGTGTTTGAGAGCATAGGCTGAAAAAACACTGGTTACACCTGGGTCAAAACCAGAACCAAGCAGAGCGGTCAAGCCAGCTTCTTTGAATTTTTCCTGATAAGCCCACTGCCATGAGTAGTCAAAGTAGGCTGTAAAACCAAGTTCCTTGCAACGTTTCTCATAAATAGCACGCCATTCAGGGTCTTCTGTATCCTCAGCCTCATAGTTGGCTGTATCGATATAGTGAACACCTGTTGCCAAACAAGCGTCCATAATTGTTAAATCTTGATATGGTAAAGCTACGTTCAAAACAGCTTCTGGTTTGTAGCTTTCAATCAGGGCAATCACTTCTTCAACCTTGTCAGCATCAAGAGATGCTGTTTCAATCTTAGTATTTGTTTTGCCTTCTAATTTAGCTTTCAAGTCATCGCATTTTGACTTGGTACGGCTAGCAATCATAATTTCTGTAAATGTTTCGCTATCTTGACAAATCTTTGAAATAGCAACTTGGGCAACGCCCCCACATCCGATAACTAATAAACGACTCATTTTTTTCCTTCCTCTTCTTCTAAAATGTCCTCAACATACTTGGGCAACATAAAGGCTCCCACGTGTAAGTTTGCAGTGTAGTATTCTGTGAAAAGCTGGCGTTTTTTCCAGCCTTCCTTGTCAAAATCTTTGACAGGGTGGTATTTTTTCGATGCAAAACCAAACAACCAATAGCCAGCTGGACTGGTTGGGATGTGGGCTTGGTAGACCCGACTAATTGGAAAGGCTTGATTAACCTTACGGTGCATGCTTCGGCAAGCTGACTCATCCTCGTCAAAGAAGGGACTCCCATGCTGGTAAATCATGATGCCGTCTTCCTTGAAAGCACGGTAGCTATTGCCATAAAATTCTTTGGTAAAGAGACCTTCCGTATGACCAAATGGATCCGTCGCATCATTGATGATGATATCGTAGTCATCTTCGCAATTTCTCAAAAAGCGTAGCCCATCTTGGTAGTAGATAGTAACACGAGGATCATCTAGACCCGTTGCAAAAATCAGGGAAATACTTACGACAAACTTCAACTAACATTTCGTCGGGCTCTACAATATCAATTTGTTCTAGCTCAGGATAGAGGGTTAAAACTTGGGCAACCCCGCCGTCACCACCACCTAAAACCAAGACTTTTTTAGGATTGGGATGGACAGCCATAGGAACGTGAACGGTCATTTCATTGTAGACAAAATCATCTGCATCTGAAAACAAGACATGGCCGTTTAAAATCAAAGATTTTTCCCAAAAGCTGGGTGTCTAAGACATCGATGTCCTGCCACTCGCTTTTTCCTGCATATAATTGCTTAGCAGTTCGTAAGGATAATTTAACATCTGGAGTATGAACCTCTGAAAACCATAAATCCATTTAGCTCTCCTTTCCTTCAATGACATTGATATGGTTGACTTCAGGATCCTCGGTTCCCTGGAGTGAACAACCACGTTCTTTAGCAAATTGGATATAATCCACTATTTCTTGGGTAATGCGTTCACCTGGTGCCAAGATGGGAATTCCTGGTGGATAACACATAACAAACTCACCGCAGACTTCTCCAACAGCATCAGCCAAGGCCAGACTTCTGCGTTGCGAATAAAAGGCCTCTTGAGGAGTTAGCACCAATTCTGGCTGGATATATTCTCCAGCTATTAAATCTTCTCCATCCCGTGAATATAAACGTTTAATATCGGCTAGTGCGCCGACTAGACGTTCTATATCTTGTATCCGATCTCCAATTGAAATGTAAGCCAGAATGTTCCCGATGTCTCCAAATTCTATCTGGATGTCGTATTCATCTCGCAGCAGATCATAAACTTCAATACCTGTCAGACCGATTCCTTGAGTGTAAACCGATAATTTAGTCACATCAAAATCACAAACGGTGATGCCATCAATTAATTCCTTGGAGTAGGCATAATAACCACCAATGGCATTGATTTCACGACGAGCATATTCTGATAATTCAATGACCTTTTCAAAAGACTCTTTACCACGTAGGGCCAGATTTCTACGCGAAATATCTAGACTTGACATCAGTAAATAAGAGGCAGATGTTGATTGGGTAAGGTTGATAATCTGACGAACGTACTCAGGATTTATTTCTTCACCCGATTAAAGTAATATAGAACTTTGTGTCAAACTTCCACCCGACTTATGCATAGAGACCGCTGCCATATCAGCACCAGCATCCATAGCAGACATTGGCAGCTTTATCTGTAAAAGTGCAAATGCGCTCCGTGGGCTTCATCAACTAAGACTCATCATTCCCAGCTTCATGAGCCATTTCTGTCAAACCCCTTTAGGGTCTGAACAGATGCCGTAGTAAGTAGGGATTGTTAATCAAAATGGCCTTGGCATCTGGATGGTCCTTTATGGCCTGAGCTACTCGATCATTTTTCAAGACCTAAAGCGATACCAATCTTTGGATTGACGCTCATTTTCGATATAGATGGGAATCGCTCCGCACATAGAACTAGCGCATTGATAGCAGATTTGTGGACATTTCGTGGCAGAATAATCTTATCTCCAGCCTTGCAGGTTGCCAGAATCATAGTCTGTACCGATGAAGTTGTTCCACCAATCATTAGAAAAGCATGACTAGCTCCAAAAGCATCTGCAGCCAGCTCCTCTGCATCACGAATAATCGAAATAGGATGGCCTAAATTATCCAAGGGTTTCATCGAATTGACATCAATGCCAACACATTTTTCACCCAAACAGTTCAACTAACTCAGGATTTCCCCGTCCACGCTTGTGACCTGGAACATCAAAGGGAACAATCCGTTTCTTGCGTAACTTCACCAAGGCCTCATAAATTGGGGCTTGGTTTTGATCTAACTCTTTCAAGACATACTCCTTTCAATATTTTTAGGACCTTATGAAAACTAAGGAACTAAAGGTTGACTCATGAAAAAAGAGCAGGTTTTCACCTGCTCTGCAATCTTCTGACGTTTTATGTTTTGTTTCTTTTGAGTATGTCTGTTCCCGATGTTTCCAAACTCTCTAGTAGCAAATATTACGTACTTTATTGATCGTTTCACAAGATGACGTGTGCTTTCACCACACTAAAATTTATGAATTAGGACAAGTGTCCTAACATCAACTTATAAAAGTAGGCTTTTAACCCTATCAATAATGTGGTTTTTCAACCACGCTTCGGCATTCAACCCTGCCTGTCCGTAGGCATTTTTTACTCGGGTTTATATTTGCTAGAAAACATCATCTCATTTTCTAAGCTTTATTACTATATCATACTTCCAACACTCTGTAAAGTACTTTTTTGAAAAAATATCTATTTTTGTTCGGAAAAATAATGATTTATGTATTTGAACTTAATTTTTCCATTAATTCTAAAAGGAATGTTCAGAAATCCATTTGGCGTAAGTGATTAACCTTTCATCTGTTAAGGATTTTACTGCGATAGTTACGCACATATTTACCGCTTCTTCAACCGTTACAGAAAAACGATAATGATTTAACTGTAGAAATTTCACCAAAACGAAGAAAGCAGTTCGTTTATTAGCATTGGCAAAAAATATGCTTCTTTATCAATTGGACAAATAGTATCGTTGCTTTATCAAAAATTGTTGGATAAAGAGGTTTCCCGAAGACAAATTATTCTGGTAAATTAACAATCATGTTTAAAGCCGAAGGACTAACTGTTTGAATTTTCTCATTTGGAGAATACCGTTGAATTGCTAAAGCATTTATTTTTTCAATTTGCTTTTCTGTTAGATAGATTGTCATTTTTCACCAAAGCTTTGAAAACATCGTCGTATTCGTCAAATATTTTTATCTAAATTTAGGTCAAAGGCATCATCAGATACATAAGAAACCTGATGACCCAATTCTTCCGATTTTACACCACTTGGAATAGTGATTGAATTTCCTTGTTTTCTTATTTTTCACGACCATCTTATTTTCTCCTTTTCTGTATCAAAATAAATAATTGCGGTAATTGCAATGGCAGGATAATTCGCTCCCGTAACAATCTCTATCAGAGCAAATAAATATTATGGTTTTGAAAAGTTATTAATGCTGCTATTTTAAATCTTATAACATTTTTTAGTAATACAAATAGATCAATGAGTATAAGAGGCCACTCATTAATCATACTGGCGATTTCTTTTAGGTGCTTCAGTATAAAGTTCATGGCTAACGTTTTTCTAGAAAAATAGTATCAAAATAATCTGGCAATTCTTTTTAGGGCTTCCTCTCTCCATGTAGCTTCATTAGGATAGCAAGGACTAATAAACAAGGTCTCTCCCACTTCTCTCTTAAAAGCTTGGATTTTTCTTCGTAGGCGGAGTATCGCTTCTATATTTTTATCATTTATAGCTAACTCATATCTATTATACTGCGCATTCCAGTGATAGGACTGCCTTACGGCTTCCTCTATATTTTCTGACCAATGTTTTGCTTCAGATTTTTCTTTAGAAATAAGAACATCTAAGTCCGGAATAATTTGAGATTTGATATAGTTCTTAGTTTCCTCTAACTCTGTATCTAAAGGTAAAATCTTATCTAAATCTAGATAGCCACCATCCAAAAGAATCAGTTTCTTCACTTCTTCAAATTCCGATGCGAGATAACGAGCCAAATCACCCCCGAGAGAATGCCCTATCAGACAGATAGATTCTTCCTCTACAATCTCATTTTTAAACCATGATTTCAATTCTGTTTCATCTCGAAGATGCTTTTCATATGGATTTAGAAAATAGACCTGCGAATCTATCTCTTGAAGAAAATCCTTGCTATGATAGACATTGCTTCCCAAACCGCCAATAAAATATGTTTTCATTCTCTACTTAATACTATGCTTATTCATCTTTTGTTCAAAGATTGTCGTGATAATCTGGCGCAATTCTTCTCTTTCTTTTTCAGGATTTTCACCACTAGTTTGAGCTGCTGCGTAGAGCTCAGGGTATTCAATAGAAATTCGCTTGATTGTACGTGTTGTTGCATGTTTTTCTGACGAAAAATGGAATTTTTCACTAATTCTTGAGGGACTAGAGCTAGAATTTTAGCAGCAGTTTCCTTGTCACTAATCTTAGACGTCGTAAGTCCCTTCTTAATCATTTCCTGTTCTTTTTCTGTAAAATCTTTTTAATTCCATTCGATAAATCCTCCTATTTTTCTCTATGTTAAAATTATATACCAATCCATATAAAACTACAAATGGACTGTTTGGAAAGATGAAAATACCGTAAAAGAAATCATTAATCTTCCTCGTCAGTTACTTCTATACTTCCTGTTGATAAAGCTTCACCATCTATGACATATCACTGGATGTAAGTGATAAAATGTTTCATTCTTATTGAGTTTCGACTGGAGGTGATTGCATTTTATCTATAATGACTATCAAGAATAAACATAAAATGCCTAATACTATATCCATGTTAGATTACCTTTAGATATTAACCCACTGATCATTATCCATGATAAAAAGGTTTAGCTAGACCTTCTCCTGTATAATCCTCATACTTGGTATTTAGATATTTGTAACAATCTTCTATAGTTGCAAATTTAATGGCTTGATAAGGTTCTTCAAAAGTTAATTTCTCTACAAATAAGAAACCATCATCAGCTGGCACTAGAACTCCAACGTGCCCAACAAACAAATATTCCCCATCTAAATTATCATGCAAGACTACAGAAAGCATTCGAGCTTTATCGTTAAATTGAAATTGAGAAAAGAATTTTTCCATTTTCTCAGCATGAACCTTGACATCCGTAGTGGCTTCTGTTTTGACTCTAGAAAAAAGCACATCAAACTCTTCTTTGTCTTTGGAATCAAAAACCTGACCTTTATCAATGGCATCATTATCTAGGAAAAGCAAGTCATCGTTTTTTTCTAATTTGGGAATTGAAATACTATGTTTCAAGAGACAGTAACTATTGATACGACAGTTGGTTCCAAGAAAATCACCTTTCTTTTGCTTCCATAAATTGCTGATTTTTTCAACATCGTACTCAGTCTTTGAAAAAGAAGAAAAATCTCCAGATAAACCAATCGACCCTACAATTGTATTATAGTCATTTACAAGATTAAAAGTCATCTACACTCCTTGAATCCAAATGTGCTGATAAGAGGCTTTTTAACTTCTTCAGAACTAACCTGATTATTGAGATTGCTATATGAAGCCTTCCAAGAACTTGCTTCCTTAGTAGAACTAATTTGGGTCTGACTTGTATTTTTTCTGCATCTGTAGTTCTAGGATTTTGATGACAGGCAGCTAAGCCTAAAAAGTAATAGAGAACAAATTCCTAGCCTTAGAATGTTTTCTCGATTGGTTCATACATTTCTCCTTTTACAAGTTTTATAAAAAACACTATTAACTAAGCATTAATAGTGTCAATTAGTTTTTCTATCTTTATTATACTATATAACTTTTAAAAAAAGACTGTAATCTTCAAAAATCATTGAAACTAACTTCTAAATGTTTGGACTAATCTTTTTAGCCTCTTTTGACTTTTCAAATAGATTAATAGGAGCAACATCAAATTCCACAATAATAGTATGATATGACTAGCAGATATCGCTGATATTTTTAAAACTTTCAGAAATAGTTTCATAATAAATATGATAATACTTCAGGAAATACACGTTCAATATAGGGTATAACTAATATTGGAAATAGTAGCAAAGTAGCTATCGCTGTCATCGAACTCTTAAAAATAAAGTTAAATAATATGCAATCAAGAAACATAAAAACGCTACTAAATAGATAAGAGAAAAACTGTATTAAGCTAACTTCTTTAATATCTCCTTTAAAAATGAAGAAAATGACGATAACTAAAAATGATAGAATGGCTTGTAATACACAATCTATCAACTCAACAATCATAATTTTTTGTGTACTACTATTTTTTTGTTTCCGGTTACTAAATAGACTATCTTAGATTCTGGACTCTCGACTTCTATAGAGCCATTTATCAGTCCACCTATCATAAATAAATAAGATGTGATTGCAAAAATTTGATTCAATGATAACACAATAGTATTATCATTGATTTCAAATATTATCAAACTAAGAATACAGATAAGTAAAATTAACAATAACTGACTTAAAATTTGTATTTTCACCGCAATCAAACTATATTTTATAAATAAGAGCATATATGATTTCATCCATATTTCTTGTCCTTCTGATTTTTATACCAAGCTTTTAAAATACATCAAAAATAGTTACTATCGATGCTTGAGATAATAATAATAACTAAACCATACATTTTTCCGAAGGATTATTATTTTCTACTCTTCCAAATACAAATGATTTTGCACCTATTAGGGGGAGTAAATGTTCAAGTGTCGGAGAAAGGACTCTCAATATACCTGATAAAGTGATAACAAGAAGACTTACAATAATAATGACAGATGGAATAGCCTTTCTTGTTATTGTTACTAAAAACATTGAAAGCAAGGTCAATGTTATGGCAAAGATAATGATCCTTAACGTTACTTCCAAAACAAGACCCTAGGTTAAGATAATCTTGTAATGTTTTATCTAACATCATATAGAGCATTGCACTATTTATGAGAGAGAGAACAATTGTCAAGGTACTGACTACAATTATCCCAGAGCAAATCTGACCTGTTAAAACGGTCTGCCATTTTGGTGTTAATAATGTAGTTAATGATTCCTGACCAAATTTATACTCCGTAGATAGAATTAGTGCAAATAAGATTGGGGAAAATAGAATACTCGATTGATAAGGAGAAGACAATACCGCATCTCTTACTGTTTGAAACTCTGTTAATTGACTAGTCCTATCTTCAAGCATAAGAATCTCTGTATTCCCATTTGCTATCGCATTAATAACTTGAATATTTTGAAAGGTAAAGAATACACTGATTCCAATCACAATTGCTACACCCATCCAAAAGAGTGGCAATGATACTATTTTATATAGTTCACTACGAATATTTTTCATAAAGCACTACCCCATCTAATTTGAAACAGATTTAAAATAGGCTTCCTCAAAAGAGCCATATTCTTCAAGAACATCTTTACTACTACCATCAATGACTATCTTACCATTTGATAATGCCTACAATTTTATCAACTGTAAGTTCTAATTCATTCATATAATGGCTTGTGATTAAAACTATTTTATCGTCTCTAACAAATTCTCTTAGAAACTCTCTAACCCATCTAATTCCATCTGGGTCAGAGTCCATTAATGGGTTCATCCAAAATAAGTATTTTAGGATTCGCTAAAATAGCCGTAGCCAGCCCAGTCTTTGTTTCATTCCAAGAGAGTAGTCTTTTATCCTTTTATTACCAACATCCTGAAGGCCAACTATTTTTAAACATTCTAAACATCTCTGCTTATCTATACCACTAGTTAAAGCAATCCACCTCAAGTGACTATAGGCCGTCCTTGTTGGATTGGGTTGAAAACTATCTCATGCACCTACATATCTGAAGGGTATTTCCCTAATTCTTCATAATTTTTTTCCATCAAAAGTCGCTCTGCCTTCATCTGGCCGAAATCAAGCCAAGTAAAATTTTTATTAAAGTTGATTTACCAGACCCATTTGGCCCGATTAGTGCCGTTACCTCTCCTTCGTTTGCTGTAAACGAAATTTTTGAAAGAACAACCTTATCGCTAAAAAGCTTTACTAATATTTTTCTATTTTAATCATTTACCTTTGTCCTCCTTTTACAAATATAATTATTTGAAATTTAGATAAATCCATTTCTTCACCAATTGGTATTCCATCAATTTCTAGCCATGCATGAGCTATAAATGCTACTACTTGGAAAGCTGAAACCCGAACTGAAGTTTATCTATCTATTATTCCTCGTAGTATAACTGCAACTGCCCTTTGTAAGCACCCATTACCTGCACCATTTGTCAAAGTTCGATAGTTACCGATTTTTGTAATAGTTGGTTTTTGGTACATAATATTCTCCTTCCTATTATTCATATTCCCTAGAGCCATTTCAAACGAGTAACAACTATGTTTACCTGCTAAATCCTGAGCAAATTGATTTAACTTACCACATATATTACTGATTGGGAGTTTTGAACCACTCTCAGAAAAACACGCTATAGAATCATTCCTAATTCCTCATAGTGACTATTAGGGCAGATGATAAGTTGTTATCTACATTTCATATTCTACAAAAGGAATATCGGAAAAATATCAGAATTTCTGATTTCTATGTAATGATTCCAGATTATCGTATTGTCATATACTAGTGATGAGGTAATAAACTATATACTCATTTCTATAAGAAGTCTGTATGATTTAGATGATTATTACCCTATATCATTACTTGAGGAGTAAATATGGTATAATATAATTAGAATATATTTTTAAAAGGAGAGGCAAATTAGAAATATAAAAATCCTAGTCATAGATGATGATATTGCCATTTTAAGACTTATTAAAAATGTTCTAGAGAATAAAAACTTTGTCAGTAGATACACGGACTACTATTCCAGAAATTGACATCTGTCATTTTATTGGCTATGATTTAATTATTTTTAGATATCATGATGCCTCACAGTGGAATTGAAATCTGTAAGTACATCCGAGACTTATTTCTGTTCCAATCATATTTTTAACAGCCAAAAATTTAGAAGAGGATATTGTGTATGGCATACAGTCCGGTGCAGATGACCATATTACAAAAGCCATTCAGCATACCTGAACTAGTAGCAAGAGTACAGATGCATATCCGTCGAGAAGTACGCAATAATCATTCTAGTGAGATTCTACAATTTGGACCTCTCACCATTGATAAAACGAAAGAAGAACTTAGAATTGCGGATATACATATTCCAACTACAAAAAGAGAATTTCCAATTACTTTTTGTTACTCTCCAGCAATCCAAATAGAATATTTTCAAACGACGAACTCTTTAATTATCTTTACCCTCATGAGTTCTGAAACACAGGGGAGATCAATTACAGAGTATGTATACCAAATCAGGCAAAAATTAAAACCTTATGACATTAATCCAATTAAAACAATCTGGGAGGTGGTTATCAGTGGATAACGCTCTGACTTTTAACCAACTGATTAAACAAACATATTTTAAGATTTTAAGACAATTTCTTATTAGTCTTTTTCTATTTTAGTTGCTACCAATGTTATTTACTGCTTTTACTAATATGTACTGATGCAGGTGCATTTGACTATCTATTTCAGTACGATTTCTTGGATCTATATTAGTTTAATTTTTGTTTTCTATTATTGCTAAAAATATTAGTAATCTTTTTAGAAAAGATAAAACAAAGAAACCAACATTGTCTATAATCAAAAGTCTACTTGTTGATATAAATGAACAAGCCCCAGCTAAGTTAACTTTAATTGAACTGATTGAAACAAGACAAAAAATTCAGGAAATGCAGTCAACAATATGATTCAATCTGAAAAAGAGCAGGAAATTGATGTTTCAAGTCTCAGCAGCAGCACATGATTTGAAGACACCTTTAACAGTTATTCAAGGAAATGCTCAATTTTTACAATCTATGGATATTACTGGAAATATTGGACAATGTTTAGGAGATATTGAACTTGCTAGTCAACAACTTAATAGATACTTTAACCAGCTAATCAATTACTCTAAAACATTCTATAATGATACTTCCAATTGGGAGACCTTGTCTTCGGATTACTTAGTTGAATTATTTGAACAAGAAATTAAGCTAATTACTGACAACAAGGCTAATACTCAATTTTCAAACAAGCTACCAATCCCTATCTATGTAACACTGAATCTAAACCTATTCCTACGAGCCATTTTAAATATTATCAATAATGCGATTGACCATTCTAAAAGTAGTTGTCCAGTAATTAGAGTAGACTACAAGTTAATAGATAATAAATTTACTATTTCCATATGGAATAGCGATTCCTCATTTTTCGGAGAATATACTCGAGAAATACGGATTACTATTCTATCAAGATGAACAGGCAACAAATTCAGAGCCAGGAAGTCATTTCGGAATTGGATTAGCATTTATTAATCGGGTAGCGAAAATCCATGGCGGACAAGTAAATTTGAGTAATTTTGAGAACGGTGCTCTTGTCACTATTTCTATACCAGTCTAGACTTTAGTTTTCAACTATTTTATGTCAATATTCTTGCTAGTCCATCATACTCACTAAGTGATTGACTTACTTCCCCTTGTAGTAATCTTATTTCTTCAATTACTTGATCTACTGTAATGGATTCTGGCAAATTTAATTTTGAAAATCATACCTTACAAACTTTTGGACTGCTCACATCCTCACTCTTCAAATTGATAGCACTTCCGCCATCTTATTTAAGTTGGCGATTTTTCATTAATTTGATTTAGTTTTATATCTATCTCGCTATTTTCTTTTTACTAACTCGTCTTTAATGTCTTGGTATTTCTTATCTGCTTCAGTTAATTCAATGAAGAGGTTCATCTCAGTAATTTTTCCTGTAACCTCTTAACAGTAGGTCTTCTGTATGGTATTACTCGACTATCGTTGGTTAGCTGTCTTATCAAGGTTCGTCCTTTGATATATTGATTCTTATCCGAATGTTCTTTGTTATAGACAAAGTATGAGGTTGCCTCACGTATCAAAAACTTTATATTTTTGTCTGATTCTCTTCCAGAATATCTAATTGATAATTGGGAATGAAAATGAGACCACTCTGCTTAATACCAAAAGACACCTTTATATAAAATGCCCTCATCAACTAGCTCCTCTATTTAGTTCTCTGCAAGTTCCCCTTCAAATTCATAAATAGTTATTTTCCCAGAATCTGGTTTTTAAAATCCCTAAAATCATTTTGATAATTGTAGTTTTTCCAGCCCCATTTGGTCCAACAAAAACCATATGCTTTTTCCCTAATTTAAATAAAATGAAGTGTTATGAATAACTCTCAATATCTTTAAAAGCTTTTTGTTAGATTTATAATTTCAACTATAGCCATCTCTACTCCTTAGTTTACAGCAAAAATTATGCTTAATTTTTATTGTTTTTGTATGAAATCAGCAAACCCAATACTATTCCATTCAACAAGCCTAAAGAAATACCATATTCAACTGGAAAATCTAAAAATTGCAAACACTATTCCAATCATCACCCCTAGTGAAGCTGCTGTTGAAATTACATATTCATCTTCATTTTTCTTTACCCTCATTTCCTCTTTGTATATAAAGCTGTAGTACTTCCACCAAGAGCCATTAAGTACTTATGATTTCCTGACTCAACAATCTTATATATTTATTCTTGTAATAATCCATTCTGTTGACAAAAAGTTTTTCCCTGAAGAACGCCTCTAGCTTTTTAGAGTAGAGATATCTCCAATAATTGAACGATACAGCAAAGTGTTGATTCTATCCGCAACATATCAATACAGAGTAAGCTCAAAAATTCATCCGAATCTTCAATGCTCTTATTTCTGGAAATGGTATAAGAAAAACTCAGAAAAATATTTGCCAATGAATGTGTATAGTAATTGAAGAAAATAAATATTTTTCTTCAATTATTTCTTTTAAATTATTTTAGAATAGCCTCTAAATTTAAAACTAACGTACTTAAATATAATATTTACATCCACAGTCTTGTAATCTTTATAGAAATTTAAAAGTTTCTCGATATAATTCTCTCCTAAATGCTTTGTTAACTCCTTTTCAAACGTTTCTAAACTATACTCCGGAAAATAATTTAACCAATAATTAATCATACCATCCTTCATCGTATCCTCCAACCAGTACTAAGAGCCTGGGACAAAAGATTTTGATTTTAAGAAATTCTTTATTTTAAATTTTTAAAATCGATAGATTGGATCAGCGAACAAGACAGAATTATGAATTTCAGATAACTCTTTTTGTTCGCTTTTTATATTTAAGGTTAGACTTTGTACCAGCCTCTTGAAGCTACACTAATTCTTTTAGAGTTTTGTTCATTTTTCTTTTGCCGATTTTTCGTTTTACTTATATAAGAATTCAGGTTTAAGAGATGGATTGTTGAAATTATTTGTTTCGTAACATTGTTCGTATTCAATCAATTCAGGAATAGCTTCTATACCATTTATTGCAAGAGCGAGTGATAATAGATGATTACAGGATCATTGTCATCCAAAACACGTTCTCTAATTAAATTGAATAAAAACTTTTGTGTTGGGAAATAACCTTCTTTGCTTATAAAATCATTTAATTTATCATCGTACTTAGTAGAGTAATATGGAAAATATTCAGCTAAAGCAACGTGTTTTGAAAACCAAGGAAGCTTTTCTTTTAAATCCTGTAAATTGTCTACATCATCAAACCATACTTTAAACTTTTTAGCCCAGTAACCAAATTCATTCGTATCTAGGTCAAAAGCATGAAAATAGAGGTTTCCTTTTAGCTGTAGATTATTTAAAAGAGTCTTTTGGTAGTTTTTATCGTGGTCATAAAGTGTTTTAAATTCAGGGGTGTAGCCAGGATTTTTAGATAAAACAATGATATCAGCATTTTGAATATCCCCCACAAATTGTTGCGGACAAAAACCTAATTGTAAACGGTAGATATCATCTTTTAGATTTTTGTAGTGTTTTGTAGAGGTGAATGATTAGTTCAACATCTTCGGTAGCAAGAATAGCTTGCTCTCCATTTTATATCGACGTTAGATAATTTATTCCACGGGTTTTTTTAGTTACAGTCATTTTTATTTTTCCTTTCTTTTTGTAGAATAACTATATTTTAACATGTTTTTAATATCAAATACAAAAATAGATTTTTATTAATATATTTTTCGATTATAAACAAGCTGAGTAAAAACACTTTTTGAATATCAATAAGTAGGACATTATTTACATCCCCTTTCACACCACCGGAAATGATGTTCGGCATACGTCGATTCTACTAAAAATATAACTCACTCCCTCATTTTTCAGTCTACAAATTATTTTCAATACTATAGGCCAGATAGAATTAACTAAAAAGTATAAGACTAGCATAAAAAGTCCAATAAATTAGAAATATTTTTGAGAACAACGATTAATTAAAAAAGAATGACGGTGAGATTTATTACTTTTAATTATACTCACTTTGTTAGTTTATTTTTAAAGCTATTTTTGACTATAATCTAAGAGCTAGCATTTTTAATAAACTTTACTTTAAAATTCTAACTCTAACAACCATTTCAATTAGTTAAATCTTTAAATCTTTCTTCTCCAGATTTAAGCATATCTTTCTCCACTTGATTCCATTCTCCAAATAGTAAATCCTGAACGATGGTTGCTGCTGAAATTGTACTTCATATCCCTTACTTTATCTTTTTGCCATATTCTTGCTGCAGTTCTAAATAGTGTGGATGCTGGGAGTGAAAACTACCTCCATCAATGATAATAGTATTTCCTTGAAATTCTTTCTGTTTAATACGATGAATTGTAGTCTTACCAGCTCCACTTTGCCCTCCAAGCAAAATCGCTATAGGTTGCTTACTGGACTTTTTTCCTCTTGTCAGTGAACGAAGATTCCGTGCTAGAGCATGTTTGAATTCACTGTCAGTATAATCTTGGATTTCCACTAGGCTACCATCCGTTTTTCAGATATCTCTAACATACGTTCAATTCCATCCAAATAGCCGCTATATCTCTCTATTTCATCAAAAGTTTCTACTAAATAGATATTCGTATGAATCAAGTCAGATAGATCATCACTCATTAAAATCCAAGGATTAGATTCATCATCAATGCTAATTCCCTGACTATCTTGATAACGATAGAGTCGAGATAAAAGATTAGCACCTCTTTCTTTCACAATTTCAATTTTTAAAGTCAATTCATAGTCTTCAACAGGATTGAGCATTTTATCTTCTCCTACAATATCGACATAAGATACATTAAACTTCTGACAAATGATGTCTATTAATTCGGTAGAGACTGAACTCGTTCCATTTTCATAACGACTCAAGCTATTTCGAGAAATTCCTATAATTCGTGCAAATTCGGGTTGTGTTAAGTCATGTGTTTTACGTAAGGATTTTATGTTCTTTCCAATCATGGCAAACTCCTTTTATTTTTATAATTCAATTATAGCATAAAAAAGTATAACGCACCAATTTTGGTGCGTTATACTTTTTCTAGCTCTAAACTTTACTTCTAAAAAGCCACCTAAAGAGCCATAAATATTTATACTTGTATTATTAGGCTATTAGTAAAGCGTATCCAACATCTCAATAAAGTGTTGTTTTTACTGATATTTTAACTATATTGTATAGTCTACTATTTAAACTCTCAATTGGGATATTTTATAGAATACCCAAAATTCAACAATAACTAAAAGTAAGATTCCATTGTATTTCCTTGTTGATCTTTCATATCACGAATTTTATTTTTCAGAAGATCAAAGTTACAAATTTCATCTCTAATATCGTTATCCGCTCTGTAGCCATTAATCATCTCAGTTAGAGTTTTCCCTTGACTACCATTCTTTATAGTGGTATTCACTCTTTTTATCTTGATATCAAAAGGCTCATATGTTTTATACTTAATTACTTCGTCTTTAAAATCAAATAAAGGTGTATCCGGTTTAGCATCCCATAAGATAATCAACCACATTATCGCATTATAAAGCTGTTTTGCAGTTTTATTCCACTCTTCAGGTTGTAAATTTCCACTCCCTCTATTGTAATGTTCTTGTCTATTATTTACATGAGAATTACCTACAAGCGGATTAAAAAGAGGTAGCCCTTTGTGATTAATTAGTTCTAAAAAATTCCTTGCCGCACCCATGCCACACTGAATAACTTCCTTCTTGCCATCAATTTTACTCTCAGCGATAAATACATAATATTCATCTTCAATAGTTGCTCCTGCATCACTATGTTTTTGTTGATTTGCTAACAGCTTAATATGTGCTTTAGGCTGAACTTCAAAATCTCTAACAATTCTTTGTCTTGTTTCATGTCCTCTACAATTCATTTAAGTTCTCCTTTACAAGTTTAGTAACTAGCCTTATTATACTATACAAGTTGAGTAAAAAATCATAACCTTCATCAACTAGTTTTTGAAAATCACAAATCCTTTTGGAGAGATGACAAGCTGATTCTCTAATTCTTGGCAATTGCTTGCTAGTGCTACTGTTTCCTTCTCTAAAAGATAATCTTCTTTGGACTGGTTAAAGATAGCTTTAAGAATTTGTCCATCGCATTTCCATTCCAATGCTACTACATCTTGTTTAATTTCTTGGAGACTATACTTGCCATGCTGAATGATTGCTGACGCGGGTTTCCGAATCTCAATCAGCTTCTTCATAAAGTTCAGCATATCATTATCACTTGAGACGCGTTCCCAAGGCATACAACGACGGCAATCTGGATCTGGACCTCCAGTTAAGGATAACTCTGTTCCGTAATAGATACACGGTGTTCCTTTTTGTAGAAAGAGAAAGGCTAAGGCTGATTTGACCAGTTGAACATCCTCATTGGCCGTCCACAAGATTCGCTCTGTATCATGCGAATCCAAGAGATTAAACATAACTTCTGAAATCTGCTGCTTGTAATACATAGATTGGTCATTGATTTCATCGATGAACTGGTCTGTCTTCTTAACTCCTCGTAAGAAATAGTCCTTGATGCTATCAGATAAAGGATAATTCATGACCACGTGGAACTCATCTCCATTTAGCCAAGGCTGAGACGTATGCCAGACTTCTCCTAAAATATAAAGATCAGGCTTTTTAGCTAGAACTGTCTTGCGAAAATCCCTCCAAAACTGATGGTCAATCTCATTAGCCACATCCAAACGCCAAGCATCGATATCAAACTCTTCAATCCAATAAGTCGCAACCTTTAAAAGATAATCCTTGACCTCTGGATTAGCTGTATTTAATAATAGGGGTAACTATTGCCGGCGAGGCTAGTTACCCTTAAGTTATTGGTATGACTGGTTTTAAGCGCAAAAAAAGTTGCTTTTTCGTACCTATTAATGTATCGTTTTAAATGACTAGTAAAAAACATACATAGAAAGGGGAAAAAGCAACTTTTTTTATTGTCATAGTTTGTGAAAACTAAGTTGTTTTTATGTGTTATAACATGGAAAAGTATACTGAGAAAAAACAAAGAAATCAAGTATTTCAGAAATTTATTAAACGTCATATTGGAGAGAATCAAATGGATTTAGTTGAAGATTGCAATACATTTCTGTCTTTTGTAGCTGATAAAACTTTAGAAAAACAGAAATTATATAAAGCTAATTCTTGTAAAAATCGATTTTGTCCTGTCTGTGCTTGGAGAAAAGCTAGAAAAGATGCATTGGGTTTATCTTTGATGATGCAATATATTAAGCAGCAAGAGAAAAAGGAGTTTATCTTTTTAACTTTGACTACACCTAATGTAATGAGTGATGAATTAGAAAATGAAATAAAAACGTTATAATAATTCTTTTAGAAAACTTATAAAGAGAAAAAGTAGGTAGTGTTATAAAGGGATATGTTCGTAAGTTAGAGATTACATATAATAGAGATGATTATAATCCTCATTTTTCATGTGTTAATTGCAGTAAATAAATCGTATTTCACAGATAAAAGATATTATATTAGCCAACAAGAATGGTTAGATTTATGGCGTGATGTAACGGGCATTTCAGAAATAACACAAGTTCAAGTTCAAAAAATAAGACAAAATAATAATAAAGAATTATATGAAATGGCTAAGTATTCTGGTAAAGATAGTGATTATTTAATAAATCAAAAAGTCTTTGATGCATTTTATAAATCACTTAAAGGTAAACAGGTATTAGTTTATTCAGGATTATTTAAAGAGGCTAAAAGAAATTAAAAATGGGATTTAGATTACTTAAAAAGAAATTGATCCAACCGAATATATCTATCAAATTTTTATATTTGGAAACAAAAAAGTATTTAGCTAGTGAACTTTATGACTTAACAGAACAAGAAAAAGAGAAATTAATCACAAAATGATAGACGAAATCGAGGAAGAACAATAACAAAATATAGAGTGTAACAGCTGACCTCCGATAACACCATGTAGTTATTGGGAGGTCAGCTGTGAATTATGCAGAGTATTTTAAAAAGTTATTGTGATGACGACGATAAACGATTATCAAAAGTATAATGTTAAAAATGCTTTATTATACTAACGTTATATAAACATTATACTTTCGTTATACAAATTTTAACCCTGTTAGAACTATAAAAATCATGAAAAATTTTAATTTGCATGTAATTTGAGCAGTGTCTTAAAAATCGACACTGAATTTGCTCAAATTTTTGTTTTGTAGAATTAGAATATATTTATTTGGCTCATATTTGCTTTTTAAAAGCTTCTGTAGTTTTTAGGCATAAAAACTATATGATTTACCCCTAAATCTTTAAAATGCCCCTTAAAATTCAAAATAAAGGCATTTAAAATTTAAATATTTCTTGTGATAAAGTTTGTTAAAAAGGAGTGGTTTTATGACTGTTATGTGGTTATCGATTATAGGTATGTGGTTTTGTATTGGAATGGCATTTTTTGCTATCAAGGTTATTAAAAATAAAAATTAGACCACGCATTTATACCGAGAAAATTTATTGTGCGTTGAGAAGAACCCTTAACTAAACTTGCAGACGAATGTCGGCATAGCGTGAGCTATTAAGCCGACCATTCGACAAGTTTTGGGATTGTTAAGGGTTCCGAGGCTCAACGTCAATAAAGCAATTGGAATAAAGAAGCGAAAAAGGAGAAGTCGGTTCAGAAAAAGAAGGATATGGATCTGGAGCTGTAATATAAAAACCTTTAGCATTAAGCCAACAAGCTCATCTGTGATAATCTATACTGAGGTAATCAATCGCTTTAAAGAATGTTACACAGGTGGGGGAATTCAAGGTTTTACGATTCAATTTGATAAAAATACCCTTGCCTCTGCATAGAAAGGATTTGATATGATTGACCGTTCATATTTACCATTTCAATCAGCAAGAGAGTACCAGGATACAAAGATGCAAAAATGGATGGGCTTTTTCCTATCTGAACATGCATCAGCACTCTCTGATGATACAAACAAAGTAACGTACATGTCTGACTTATCACTAGAGAAGAAATTATTACTCCTCAGTCAAGTATACGCCGGGCAGCTACGCACACGCATTCAAGTGATTGAAAAAAACAAGTGTGTTTCCTACACTGGAACAATACCAAGTCTGACCAAAGATTTCATTTTGATAAAAACTACAACAGGTCACATCAATTTGAAATTAAAAGACATTATTAGTATTGAACTTGTCGAGGAGGTGCTCTATGAATCAGCTTGAGTTTCAGCGTAATCACCTACAAATGGACTATTATAGCGAGAGCTAGCAAGATTTTGAACGTGACTTCTACCGCTACTCTAACATGAATATTCCATTGACCTTCCTAACTGATGATATCCTAAAAACAATGGCGACTTCACGTAAGAATTACTTTGTCCTCAATAAGGAAAAGTCCAGAGATAACCGCGATCACTTCTTCATATTTGAAGTAAGTACCGTAGATGAGAATCCGCTAATCTATCATTATACATATAAGAAAACTACAATATATTTAGCAGAAAAATAGGAGCAGTTCAATTGACTGTTCCTATTTTTAATATTCATAAAATCTAAAGTCTTTATACTCTTTAACAATGGAGTCGCCAACCAGAACAGACTATACTGACCAGCGACTACCTTAAATTTAATGTTTCAGATTTATTTTCTTATCTCTAATTTCATAAACTACATCTGCTACATTTTCGAGTAATCGTTTATCGTGGGTGATAAACACGATAGTTCAGTGTACTCCTTCATTAGTATCTCAGCCTCTAAACTTGGTATGTCAAGGAAGTTACTGGGTTCATCCATTATTAGGATGTTATATCTACCCATGAGCATTTTAGCAAGCAACAATTTTATAATTTCTCCACCGCTTAAAACAGATAAACTTTTTCCAATATCGTTCTGTTTGAACCCCATAGATGCTAGCACTGAACGAATTTCTGATATAGTGTAGTCACAATCCTTCTGCATAAACTCCATAACATTCTGATTACTGTTGTACTTGTAACCATTCTGTGCACAGTAACCTATTTTTGCCTTAGGCGAAATAGAAATTCCTTCTTCATGGTTTAAGATCATTTTGGATTAAAGTTGTTTTCCGATTCCATTACCACCAGTTAACGCCACTTTTTGCTCCTAACGGAATTTGAAAAGATGCATTTTTCAAACAGAGCCTTATCCCCCAAATACTTTATTAATTTCTGCACCGACTATAGGGGTATGGATTATGGAGCTCCAATGCTTTACTTTGCCTGAAACAGAATTCTGCGAATGCCTTCGGAGCTTCTACTTTTTCCTAAGGCCGCAATCCTGTGCTCTAGGGTTTTAGCAGCATTATACATCTCCTTACTTCCTATTGATTTTGATGAGCTAAAACGCCCTCCGTCTTCAGTACTTTTCTTTGAAGAACCTTTTTGCCTTTCCTGTTCTATTTTTTACGAGCCTGTTTTCGCTTTTTCCTCCGCAGCCCTTTTCCAATCGGGCACGTTCCGCAATAAATTGTTCGTATTCTGCAGCTTGGCTCTTACGTTCTTCCTCTTTCTGACGAAGATAATCAGAATAGTTTCCCCAATACTCAGTGATTTTGCCATCTTTCAGTTCCCATATTTTATCTACTATTTCATCAAGAAAATAGAGGTCATGGCTAATAACTAACAGTGCACCTGTAAAATATTTTAGCTGTCCTATTAGAAAATCAATTCCTTCACGGTCTAAATGGCTCGTAGGTTCATCCGCTAAAATACCATGAACCTGTGCCGATAAGGCCTGTGCTATTTTAAGCCTTGTTTCTTCACCACCGCTCATAGTCTGTATATTTAATTGCTCAACACCTAGCTTGCCTACAAGTGCAAAATCTTTTTCCTCCTGCAGAGTTACTTCGTCCAACTGGGGAATATAGGCAAGTTCACCCAGACGATTCATTTTACATCCTGGGGGAGTTAATTCTCCTAAAAGTACCCTGAGTAAAGTGCTTTTTCCAGCACCATTTGCTCCTACTAAACCAATACGGTCATAATCATATACTTCTAATTCATTTATATCTAAAACATCGCGTCCTTTGAATTCCACACGAATGTCTTTTGCTTTTAATATTAATTCCATAACATTTCCTCCTGTCTATAATCGCATGCTTTCATTTGCTTGTATGCAGGGAAAACCCTGCGATTTTAGCAGGAAGAGTTACATGAAAATAAGATACATAAATATTCCTCCAATATTGTTTATTTTAAATCTAATTTTCTAACCTCAGTTATCATTTGGCAAACTATAGCAATGCCAATAATTAAAATACCTGATAGTAAAAACCAATGATTTACACCGATTTTATCAGCAAAGAATCCAGAAAGAATTAACCCAATTGGCATAGCAAGTGACATGATACTTCCGATCAAAGAAAATACACGTCCCTAAATATTCAGGCTTAATTTTCCTGAAAAAGAGACTGTTTGCACACCGCTATAAAATGGCACTGAAAGCCCCATTATTGCACAGCAAACTACGAATATTACAAATCCATTTGGAGGAAGTATTCCCGAAACGGCTAAACTGGTCCCTCATTATAAAAATGAACTTGTTATTAGTAATACATGCTTTTCTGAAGCCCCCTAATCTTCCTAATAATAAGCCTCCTGCTAGCATCCCAAATGCAAAGGAAATTTCCGTAATAGAAATATGCACAGGCGTTCCATTAAAGTGTTCCATGCTTATTAAAGGAAATAGTGCATTGATTGGCATATAAACAAAAGTATATAGTGTTCCTAAGAGTAATAAGGCAAACAATCCTTTGTTTTGTCTCAGAACCACAACTCCTTCTTTCATCTCCCTTATGAAATTTGGTTCTAAACTTTGCACTTGATTACCCAACTTAGGTATACGCATACAATTGCTACCGTAATAGATGCAATCACAGCACTCAATACGTCGATGGCAATAATAGCATTTAAATCCCCAAACGAGTATAAGAGTGCTGCAACCGCCGGACTAACCAATATAGCTTATAGACTGCAGACTGACTATAGCCTGCGCATTTCGTTAGCTGTTCTTCTGGTACTAAAAAGTGGTGTAACCGCACTGAGTGCTGGGGTATGAAAAGCTGTTCCAATGCTACGGATAAACAATACTATCATAATCATCCAGACAGGTAGCTCCATACAGGAATGCAACAATAGCAAGCACTGCACCAGCTGCTGCGATAATTAAATCGGCACCAATCATTATCTTCTTCCTATCATGACGATCCACTAGCACACCAATGGCAGGTCCCAAAAATCGCATGCGGGGTAAAAACCTACTAATGAAGCTACAGACAAGACCATCGCAGATCCTGTTTTTCTGTAAGGTAAAATAATCGCCATTTGCAGGATGGCACTAGTGATTAATGATACTGCTTTGCCCTGCCCATATTGCATAAAAATTTTTCGTTTCCAATTGTTGTATTTTCCATTTATATTATCTCCTGCATATTATTTTTGCTTGAATTTCTATTTTTGAATAGCATTCTAGGGCAATAAAAAATGCAGGCCAAACCCCACAATGTGGCTTTTGGTCTGCATACATACAATTTGGAAACATTCATATTAAAGACATAGTTAAATAAAGGTATAGTTAAATAACCAATATCCTCACCGTAACTAATGAATGCTCAATATCGTATAAATAAGCACAACAAAAAAGCCTATCATCGGATAGATTCTGCTATTGCCAGCTTATCTTAAACGCATTGAGGCTGTCATAGTTTCGGTTCCTCCTACATCTTTGTTTATATCAATTTATAGTATAACACAACAAGATGATATGTTCAATATAAAAGTTATGGAATGAGACTCATACTTCCAATTCGATGCCAGATTTAAAGGATATGACGAAGTTTTCTTCATAGACTGTAACGCTCTGGATTATCTTCCTTAGTAGCAAGCGATTAGCTTTCACAAAATCTTCTGTTTGTAGTTTTAAAAATTCATCAGGATTTTCTAACTCAACCTCAAAATATTTCATTTTACATTCCCTCATTTCATTTATTGATAAATTGAGTTTGATAGAGTGGACAATTTTTGTCTACTCTAACCTTTGATAGTAGTAATCGATTTGAAGTTGCCTAAATTATTACTTATTCGGTAAAATGAAGTATTGCTTTCAACAGATTTCCTTCAACTACACTTCACTTGATTCAAACAAGTTGGGTACATTTCTATTCCCACAAACTCCTTGTCAATGGAAACAAACACGTACCCACAGGGTAAATGGAAATAGAAACTGATAATTTCTAGCTATCACTTCTACTCATTCCAAAAATTTTCTCACTCTGATACTTACCCACCATAAAGCAAAAAGCCTTGCAATCAAGGCTTTCCATTATCCTTTCGTTCAAAGGTTTCTAAAGCTTTTTACGAGCAGCGACACCCTGAGCGGTTATTCTCGTTCTGTCTGCGCTGCGTACCGTCAATCACGGACAGCTATCGCATGGGCGGGAAGTAAATGCTAATCTTCGTCGTTTTACGCCTGATCAGCAGACTTACCGCCTCGACATGCGTTGTCTTTTATTTGTACACTCGTCATCGGTTACGGAATTGAAAACACAATTTATCGTTATCTATTTTAGCATTCTCTCTCTAGATTTGTAAGATTTTGCATTCAGTCGAAGAATCTCCCGTTTTAAAAATTATAGTCAGCATTGCTGGATCAATTTCTCCATCAGAATTTTATTCCAGCTTCATATTATTTTTCAACGATACTTCAAAAATGTCCTTGTCAAACCCGTCAAAGTGTGAAGTTAAAATTTCTAAAATTCTCTAATCACTTTTTATATCAACTTCTGATTTTGTGTTACTTAAGTTTATTTTTCTTCTAAAAGTTTTTCTTTCTCAATTTGTATTTGATTGAATTTATCTCTCATATACAGAATCACTTATTTTTCCTATCTAGATTCATTGAAACTAATTTTTCTTCTTTTTGTACAACGAATTTAATTTACTAACCATCTCAGTCAACTCCACTTTTAAGGTATCAGTAAGCCTTCTTTTATAATTTCAAGAAAGTCTTCAGTTAGGTTATTATTTTCATAAAACAACTGTTGGTAGCCTTCAAGCTATTTCTATTGTTTTTTCTCTATTCCTTTTACTATGAGTGCATACTTTTTACCTCTCTTTATAGATGTTGTACAGTGCCAAATAATCTTTTTGTACTCTGAACTTAGAGTGCAACTTTCTAGACAGAACAGCACCACAAAAGCCACATTCTAATCTACTCGCTAAAAGGGTACATTCTGAATATCTTTCGTTTACCTTGTATTTGCTCAGTGTTTCGATCTCGTAATCGAATTTCTTTGCGCCTGTGTAAAAATTTCTGGACTAATTATCGCATCATGATTATTTTTAATGTAGTATCTATCTTCTTCACCGAAATTTATTAAACGTCTCTTACTAATGGGGTCAACAGTGAAAGTTTTTCCCATTAGAATATCACCTCATACTTTCGTTTTTACTAACCCTAAAACTGCTGTATCTGCCAGTGATCAAGACTCTCTGGAGTTTTATAACCTAAGTTCACTCCGCTAGCCATTCCTCTACAATACCATCAATGTATCGTTCAAAATATAACGTACTATCTTTGGCTTCTTTTTTCATTTTATTGATATCGACTTTGTATCTTGATTATAGTCACACCAAGACAACCTTGAAAACCAATAAGTTCTCCACGTTGCATCTTCATTTTTAACCCCTTTTTAACATGGGCAGATGTATTTTCAACTTCCTGTTGAGCCACTGAACTTAATATCGTCAATAGTAACTCACCATCCAGGTTAAAGTATCAATATTTTTCTTCGAAAATACACCAATTTGTTTATCTTTGAGCAAACGAAAATAAGTAGTTTATTCAGGATTATTTAAAGAGGCTAAAAAGAAATTAAAAATGGGGATTTAGATTTACTTAAAAGAAATTGATCCAACCGAATATATCTATCAGAATTTTTATATTTGGAAACAAAAAGAGTATTTAGCTAGTGAACTTTATGACTTAACAGAACAAGAAAAAGAGAAATTAATCACAAAAATGATAGACGAAATGAGGAAGAACAATAACAAAATATAGTATCAGCTGACCTCCTGATAACACCGTGTAGTTATTGGGAGGTCAGCTGTTGAATTATGCACGAGTATTTTAAAAGTTATTGTGATGACGACGATAAACGATTATCAAAAGTATAATGTTAAAATGCTTTTATTATACTAACGTTATATAAACATTATACTTTCGTTATACAAATTTTAACCCTGTTAGGAACTATAAAAATCATGAAAATTTTAATTTGCAGTAACTGGGCAGTGTCTTTAAAAATCGACACTGAAATTTGTTTCAAATTTTGTTTGTAGAATTAGAATATATTTATTTGGCTCATATTTGCTTTTTAAAAGCTGTAGGTTTTTAGGCATAAACTATATGATTTACCCTTTCAAATCTTTAAAATGCCCCTTAAAAATTCAAAAATAAAGGCATTTAAAATTTAAATATTTCTTGTGATAAAGTTTGTTAAAAAGGAGTGGTTTTATGACTGTTATGTGGTTATCGATTATAGGTATGTGGTTTTGTATTGGAATGGCATTTTTTGCTATCAAGGTTATTAAAAATAAAAATTAGACCACGCATTTATGCCGAGAAAATTTAGTGTGCGTTGAGAAGAACCCTTAACTAAACTTGCAGACGAATGTCGGCATAGCGTGAGCTATTATGCCGACCATTCGACAAGTTTTGGGATTGTTAAGGGTTCCGAGGCTCAACGTCAATAAAGCAATTGGAATAAAGAAGCGAAAAAGGAGAAGTCGGTTCAGAAAAAGAAGGATATGGATCTGGAGCTGTAATATAAAAACCTTCTTCAACTAACGGGGCAGGTTAGTGACATTAGAAAACCGACTGTAAAAAGTACAGTCGGCATTATCTCATATTATAAAAGCCAGTCATTAGGCCTATCTGACAATTCCTGAATAGAGTTCATAAACAATCCTGCATGATAACCATCACAAACAGAATGATGTACCTGTAAAGATAGCGGTAAATATATTGAATTACCTTTATTAATGAATTTTCCTGCTGTAATAATGGGTAGAAGGTAATTACTATTATTATTGATATTTAAGTTAAACCCAGTAAATGAAGTCCATGGAATAATAGAAAGAGAAAAAGCATTTTCAGGTATAGGTGTTTTGGGAAACAATTTCCCCGAACCATTATATTTCTCTACATCAGAAAGGTATAAATCATAAAACTCTTTGAAGTCATTCTTTACAGGAGTCCAAATACCAGAGAATGTTTTAGATACACCATCAAAAATTGTATAAAGTGGCTCTAACTTATCCCAATAACCTAACTCTCCGTCGCTATTGTAACCAGTTCTAAAAAGCTGTATTTGAGTTTATCACCTTGTCACTAAGAAAAATAAATGCAGGTAAAATTTATATCCTTCTTGTTTTTATGTTTCGGTATAAAACACTAATATCAATTTCTGTGGTTATACTAGAAGTCGTTTGTTGGTTCAAATAATGATTAAATATCTCTTTTCTCTTCCAATTGTCTAAATCAATTTTATTAAAGTTCATTTGATATGCCTCCTAAATTTTTATCTAAAGTGAATTTAGGAGGCTTACTTGTCTGCTTTCTTCATTAGAATCAATCCTTTTTTAAAAGTCAATATTACTGTAACATAATATATATTTTAAAAATATCCCACTTTATCCAATTTTCGTTTGTTGAACTAATAGGGTGCTTTTAAATGATTACAGGTATAATTTTGCCCTTATGTTTTCTAATAATTTGAATTTTTACTAATTTGTATGTTTTCTTCTTGATTTATCTCTGTAAGCGCTTCATCGATATGTGATATTAGGCGAGTTCCCTCTCCTTTACCAATATAGAAAGGTAGTTTGCTACCTTCTTCATAGAGTCCGTAAACATAGTATTTATCTTTTTTTCATTTTTGGTAGCACCAGTAATATCATTTAATTTTTGATAATTCATTTTTACTCCTATTTAAATATATTATAAAAAGTTCTGCTCCATACTATTAAAAATTAATTAAAAATAATCCTCTTATTCTACCTTCATTCTGATTCTGAACTATTTATATGTTAAACTATATTTTCTTTAAAATCAAGTAAAATCCTAGAGAATAATCTAAATAAATTTGGGGACAATATATAGGGTTTTACTAATAACTACACAATACAGTATTTACGATAGCATTAAAAAGAGACTGTTTTATTTATGCTCTAGCTTTTTCAATGAATCTTCTAATACTTTTTCAACCTCTTTTTTAGCAGAATATCGTTTGACTTTTAATAAATTCTCAGGTTTTAAAGAAGGATTACTAGGATTACTCGTTTCATAACAATTTTTATACTCTTTTAATTGAGGAATTGCATCGTACCACTTATTGTAAGATCGTGTGATGATAATGATTACAGGATCATTGTCATCCAAAACACGTTCTCTAATTAAATTGAATAAAAACTTTTGTGTTGGGAAATAACCTTCTTTGCTTATAAAATCATTTAATTTATCATCGTACTTAGTAGAGTAATATGGAAAATATTCAGCTAAAGCAACGTGTTTTGAAAACCAAGGAAGCTTTTCTTTTAAATCCTGTAAATTGTCTACATCATCAAACCATACTTTAAACTTTTTAGCCCAGTAACCAAATTCATTCGTATCTAGGTCAAAAGCATGAAAATAGAGGTTTCCTTTTAGCTGTAGATTATTTAAAAGAGTCTTTTGGTAGTTTTTATCGTGGTCATAAAGTGTTTTAAATTCAGGGGTGTAGCCAGGATTTTTAGATAAAACAATGATATCAGCATTTTGAATATCCCCCACAAATTGTTGCGGACAAAAACCTAATTGTAAACGGTAGATATCATCTTTTAGATTTTTGTAGTGTTTTGTAGAGGTGTATTTTTTGATTAGTTCAACATCTTCGGTAGCAAGAATAGCTTGCTCTCCATTTATATCGACGTTAGATAATTGATTCCAGGGATTTTTAGTTGTAGTCATTTTATTTTTCCTTTCTTTTTGTAGAATTACTATATTTTACGATGTTTTAATATTAAATACAAAAATAGATTTTTATTAATATATTCTCGATTATAAAAGAATCTGAGTGAGGAAACGATTTTGAATATCAATAGATATAATATTATTTATATCACCTTTCACACCGCCGTAAATGATGTTCGGAATACGTCGGCTCTACTAAACTGTAACGAATTCTCATTGCCAAGTCTACAAATTATTTTCAATACTATAGGCCAGATAGAATTAACTAAAAAGTATAAGACTAGTACAAAAAGTCCGATAAATTGGAAATATTTTGAGAACAACGATTAATTTAAAAAAGAATGACGGTGAGATTTATTACTTTTATTTATACTCACTTTGTTAGTTTAATTAAAAGCCATTTTTTTACCATAATCTAAGAGATAGCAATTTTTAATAGGCTTTATTTTAAAACTCAAGATCTAACAACCATTTCAATTAGTTAAATCTTTCAATCTTTCTTCTCCAGATTTAAGCATATCCTTCTCTACTTGACTCCACTCCCCAAACAGTAACTCTTGAAGAACATCTGCCGCTGAAGTTGTATTTTCTTTTGCATCATATACACAACCTCTATCTCGTTGGTAAATTTGAATTCTTTCAAAGATAGCTAGTTCTTCCAATTGTCGTGTATTATCAACTAGATGATTTACAATGAAATCATGATGTTCTTTTGGAGTTGCGCGTGCTTGATTTGGGTTAATAGCGTACAGTTCTTCGTATCGGATAAGGGTGCTCAGATAGGACAGCTTAGGCTTTGTCGCAATCAAGGCTAATTGTATTTCATATCCCCTACTTTTCAAGAGTTGTGCTGTTTTCTTTGGAACATCAATAGTTCGTAAAGTTCCCTCTATCAAAAGATTGTATCCCAAATGACTCAATTCTCTTACTAAAGACTCTACCATTTTACCTGCAAAATATTTGGTGTATTCAACACTGTCTTTGCCATATTCTTGCTGAAGTTCTAAATAGTGTGGATGCTGAGAACGAAAACTATCTCCATCTATGATAACAATATTTCCTTGAAATTCTTTCTGTTTAATACGATGAATTGTAGTCTTACCGGCACCACTTTGCCCTCCAAGCAAAATCGCTATAGGTTGCTTACTGGACTTTTTTCCTCTTGTCAGTGAACGAAGATTCCGTGCTAGAGCATGTTTGAATTCACTATCAGTATAATCTTGGATATCCATTAGGCTACCATCCGTTTTTCAGATATCTCTAACATACGTTCAATTCCATCCAAATAGCCGCTATATCTCTATTTCATCAAAAAGTTTCTACTAGATAGATATTCGTATGAATCAAATCAGATAAATCATCACTCATTAAAATCCAAGGATTAGATTCATCATCAATGCTAATTCCCCGATTATCTTGATAACGATAGAGTCGAGATAATAGATTCGCACCTCTTTCTTTCACAATTTCAATTTTTTAAAGTTAATTCATAATCTTCAACAGGATTGAGCATTTTATCTTCTCCTACAATATCGACATAAGATACATTAAACTTCTGGCAAATGATGTCTATTAGTTCCGTAGAAACTGAACTCGTTCCATTTTCATATCGACTCAGACTATTACGTGAAATACCCTACAATCCGTGCAAATTCAGGGTTGGGTTAAGTCATGTGTTTTTACGTAAGGATTTTATGTTCTTTCAATCATGGCAAACTCCTTTTTATTTGATACCACCATTATAATATTTAGAAGAAAAGAAATGCACCATTTTTGGTGCGTTGTTTCTATGTTTTCTAGCCTAAACTTTATTTTCTAAAAAGCCACCTTAAAGAGTCATTCTTTTTCGGTGGCTTTTTCAAAAATACTATACATTAAAATACTCTTGTTTAATTTTTGTAAGCAAATTAGTTAGCAACAGAAGTTACACCAACATGCATCAGTTCAGGATCAGAATAATCTAGATTACGAGCATAGCCTTCTGCAACAGTCTGAGCAATACGCTCATCCAATTTATAATTGAGGCTTTTAATAGTGCTTGAAATAATTCTGAACTATATAGTTTAATATTATTTTCCAATGATACTACTGCCATTTTTGTAACTCCTCTCCTGTTTTTGATTGATAAACCTTCTCTATTTTCATTATATCACAAAAAGATTGGTTGTGAATGGATAATTGTTTAAAAGAATAGGGTTTTCTAAACTCAGCAAGCATTTCTTCTTTTGTAATTTCATTCTGACGAAAACGAGCTAAAGCTTGGGTTGGATTGTCATCAGTCTGAACACCATAGATAAAATCAAAATGGTGTTGTAATTTATCTGGATTTTCCCGATTTTGAACGACAAATTCCGCAAAATCTAAATCTGACTCTGACTTTTTATGTTTTGCAAAATAGTGACAATGATAGTCAGGATTCTTAAAAATTTCTACAAAATTTGAAATACGAAATTCTACTATAATACCCTACTTCTTCCTTCTGAGTCAAAAATATTATTATTAGAGGTGCTTCGATTTAATACTTCAACTTGCTTGTTAATAAATTTTTCTAGCTTGTTCAAAGTCAGGCGTAATATAGAAACCAGGTCCAAAATCTAGCTCCTCCCTAAATTAAATTTAACATCTATACCACTTTTTTAAGGATTCTAAATGTTTCAATAATGTAGCATGAAACCACTGCGTCTGACCTAGTTGCTTTTTCCTGCTTGGTAGTCAACTCCAAAATACTTTACTTCCTTCTCTAGTCTATACTAAAAGTATAACACAAGACTTTTATTCAAGTAAAGAAAATTTTATAAAACGATTTATTTCACTTTCCATCTTTTCTAAATCTCTAGTTTTCTTCTTCAATTGTTCCTTATGAAGTTGGTTCTTAGCTTCCTTTAATGTGTCGTCCAAAGTTTCTTCTCTATAAGTTGATTCTGTTTTTAGTTGTTCTGATCCTTGATCTGGAGTGAAAATGATATCTAGCAGTCGGTCTATTTTTTTCAAGATCTTTGGACAGACATATCAGATAGTCTATGAATTAGCTTCTAAATACATCACTATTGTCGTGGTTTTTCTTAAAAATGTTGTAAACATCTATAACCTCTCAAGCAGCCTATTAGGACTGCTTTGGTGTAATTCGGAAATCGCATCATAAATGGACTGCAATTTCTTATTGTCTTTATTCTTTGTGTCAATCAAAGTATGTAGCTCTTCAATTTTCTTTTGACTACTTTGAATATCACTATTGTTATCTGCAATCAACCTTTTAAGATCTTGCTGATAACTTGTAGTGATATCTGTCTCTTTTCCTGTTCTAACCTCATAAGAGACCATGGCAATGGCTTGATTCGTAGTCTGATTGACAAAGATATCTGCTTTTTCAAAATGATAATCCAAAATATAGTCCTTATAAACTTGGTTCATGGCCTCATTTTGACTTGACAAATCTTGAGAATAAGCTGATTCAGTCATATAAGGTTGAATACGTGTATTATTTTCCCCTAGTTTTTTCAATACCTGACACTATGCGCTTTTTTCTTTTAAAGACTTTTTGCCCAGTTTAACTTCTTAAGAAAGCCAAATGATATTCTCCATTCAATTTAACTGCTACTTTCTCATGGATAGACTGATTTTTTAAAGAACAAATTTCTCCATATTTCCAACTTTCGTGCTCTCTGATAATCTAGTGACTGACTTCACTTGATTATCTAAGTAGCTAACTCAGCACTAAGCTCTTCTTTGGAATACTTTCTTCAGTAATTGTAAATGATTGTCTCTATCGTCAACTCTCTGGCTTCTTGCTCATTGATAGTAAATCCTCCTACTAAGCGAACATTAAATAAGTCGGAAACTTTAGGAGTTCTTCTTTAGAAATATTATCAACTCAGTCTACATTTATAGAAAGTACTATCAATTTTATGGCAAATTTTCTATTCTTGGTTTGATATAAATCACCAATCTCCAAACTAAATCATTCTTTACTTTCATTATGGAATCATCAAGATATTTTATAAGTATCATCATGATTGCCTACTTTTACTTTCTATATCTTCTATATAAGGAAATTAATTTGACTAGTTCACCATAATGCCTCCTTTATAATCGAATCGATTATAACTGAGTCGAGAAATTTAACATCATACTTCTATATGTACATCCAGCCAACCAAGTAAACTTAAGATTACGGAAAGATAGATCTTTTGAATTTCATAGTTCTCCTCCTAATTTTCTATAGTTAAATTATCAAAATCAATAACGCCTCTTCCAATATGTCTTTACAGACTGGATATGAAGTAAAGTCAAAACAATTCCCAAACTTCCATCGAAAAATTTAACACTTCCTTCATTTCCATCAGAGTATATAATTAAACACCTTTCTCTGCTCACAACTACTAAATTAGCAACAAACAATAATACAAACATAAAAAGTTAAAGCTAATAAATTGGTTGTGCTTCTAAAAATTATTTTCTAAAATTATATTAACTGGCAAAAATACTGGCATCCAAAAATATTAAGAAAAACTTTATTTGTTGAAAATAATATAAATAAACTTTCTAACAACTATAAGTAAATTGCCGCCTTTCGCAATAAACAATGTCAATAGCATGTGAAAGTGATTTAGTAATATAGTAATAACCAACCAACTATTCCTACGTAAAAATAATATGAAAAGTGTCCTAACTCTATACCCTACAACTACCCATAAAGGAATAGTGAGTGAAAGATAATAGTAAATCTAACTACAAAAAGTTTCTGCTCCCTATATACTGGATATTTTCTCCTGCTCCTAATATTCTGATAATGATTAGCATTGATTTCTTGTTCAGATACTAATAAAGTGATTATCGTAGTTATCATCAATAGCCTAACATGGGTAAAAAGATAATATTTTCCAATACAATTGTGTTATTTACAGATAATATGTAAATTGGAATTGTCAATAGTTGTATAGTAGACAAAATCAAAATAATGTATAGTTGATACGAACCTTTAAATTTAATCATTTCACTTTTTTAGCAATTGAATCATTACTTAACCTCCAATTTAACATTAACAAAAGAAACGATAAATAGAATCAATGATAGAAATACGGCAAATACTACCATTTTAACGTCTGTTACATGATTTGTTAAATCTAAATCTCCTGATGGTTTTATATACATAAGACTATAAGCACTTTTATAATGATATGTAAAGGAAAGAAGAACCAAAAGCTACTTTTGAGCGATAAAAGGTGCAACCAAAACAAATCAAGGAGTTAATAGATACTAAGATATAGGGGTTGATCCGTCGGAAAATAGATACAAGAGTGGCAATACCTATATGGATGTTATCGAAATAAGTACTGCAAAACAAATTAAGTCACCAATTATATTCAATGATTAAGTCGCTATACAAAAATTACTTGTAAATAATAATATAGTTAAAACCATACGTTCGAAATGAGTAAACCTTTAATTTTAAAAGTATCTTTTACGATATATATTTTTATGCTATCATTCTGAAAGTATATATTCTGAAGTTTCCCAGCTTCTCTGCTTTTATAATCATATAAAATAACAATCCAATAAGCGTGTACAAAAGACGGCTTCCCACCAATATATTGAAAAACTTTCTAGGAATACTCGGTCCAACAAGTAATATAGCTATTAAAATCGACAATCCAGGAGCTATTATCAAGAATTTTTGGATGTATTTTTCGCTGTTTTAACCATTCTGATTTAAATATTTTTATCATATTGCGTCACCTCCATGAACAATTCTTATAAATAAAGATTCTAAATCATCACTTTGAACATTCGAACCATCGTAAAAAATTTGACCATCATGTAAAATAACAACTTTATCTGCCACTTTACTAACTTCATACAGTTGATGGCTAGATAAAAGAATTGTCATTCCTGATTTCTTTAAAGAAATCATTAAATTCAACAATCTTTATACCATCTGGATCCAATCCATTGGTAGGTCTCATCCAAATGAGCAAATCTGATCAGTAATGATTGCCATACCCTAATCCCAAACGTTGTTTCTACCTAAAGAAAAGCTCCTTGCTCTTCCCGTATTAGATAGCCCAATCAAGTTTAATACTTCATTAATTCGTTCGTCAGAAATGTCATATAACAATGCTCTTGTTTTTAAGTTATCATAAGCAGATAAGTTCATGTAGATAGCTGGAGTTTCAATAAGCGCTCCAATCTCATATATACCCGCATTTTTTTTCCCATTAAAAATAACCGTACCACTATCAGCATTTTCAAGACCAAAAATAATCTTCATAATTGTTGATTTTTCCTGCACCATTAATACCTAATAATCCACAACATACTCCCCCTTTATTTCAAAAGAAATATTTTTCAGTACTTTCATCCTTATATGATTTTCTAAGTTTTTGAACTTGTATATTCATAACTATAATTCCTCCTTGTTTTATACTTGTATGTTATACTTTTTATTTTTCAAAAATTTGTTCAGAATTTCCAATTTTATAAAAATTATAGACAGTCCTCAATTTAGAAAACCATCTATTTTTATACGTAACTATTATATGGAAGTTATCTAATATATCCCTATAGAATTATTTTTTAATAAGCAACGTCACTTGAGCACCACTCTATCTGGATTAGATAAAAACAATTCTCCAAAATGTCTAGTTGCAACTTGTTTTAGCAAATGCTAACCCTAAACCATAGTGCTTATTATTCCTACCTTTATTCTCAGTATAAAATAACTTATCTGCATTTAATAAGGACTGTTCAGTAAAAGGCAGACCATTATTCCACACTCCAAAATTAATATACTCTGTTTCCTCTACGATAGTAAGAGTAACTCTCCAGAACTATATCTTGCTGCATTTGCTAAAATGTTAATTAATGCCTGATTTAAATTAAAGCGATTTCTTAAAAATATTAATTTTGTAGTATTAATAATTTTGAAATCAACCTTGCATTATTCATTACAGATTTCTTCTACTGACAGCTCACTTAAAAATTCGGATAAATGTATCTGTTCTCCATAATCTTTATCTTCAATTAGTAATCTTGAATAATCAATCATTGAACTAAAGTATCTTTCAAAACCACTATACTGTTATTCATTGACTGAGTGTATTCCTTCTGTTGAACAGTCAAGTTAGTTAATTCAAGCAACTCTAAATTTCCCTTTAGTACTGTTAAAGGAGTTTTTACATCATGAGCTAATGCACCAACTTGAAAAGATAAATCTTCCTTCCCTTCTCTCTGATTTGAGTAAATTAGTTAACCTCGTCGTCCTTTTGATATAATACGAGAAAGAATTTCATCGAACTCTTTGTATTTGAGCAGGAATGTTTTTATCTTTAAATGTTAACTGTCCCATGTTTAAAGTCTTGTATGAGGAGAAAATTATTTGAAAATCTCTTTTTATTAATCTTTGTAAGTGACCAAATGAGTAAAATTGTTTCGATAACGAAGAAAAATAAATAAGAAAATAGATTAAATGAAAAGTGACGCAAATTCGGATTAACAAACTCAGGTATCATGGGTTGCCTGACAGTAAGTACAATCTCTGAATTAGCGTAATACCCATAATACACTGCATCATTACTTATGGATTCATTTTTAGCAAAAACTTCTCGATAGGCTGGCAAATCCTTTTTTTGATAGTTACCCTCTTCAATTGTACCTGTCTTGCGATTAAATATAACTATAGTCAAATATAGAGTTATTCATTGCTTGGACTACATCACTTTAAATTGCTTATATCACTCACTGAAATTTCCATTTTAGAGCCGTATACATTTAATTGTCCAGTAAAAACAAGTAAATAAGTAAATATAAAAAATAAAAGTATACTCAGTAACGTACCTGTTACTAGTTCTAAAACAGTCCTTATTATGCGCCCTCTAATTGTACTCTTCTTACTCATGCCACTTGTATCCCATACCTCTAACTGTTTTTATAGGATTAATTCCATACGATGAGAATTTTAATCTTATTTGATAGATATACTCAGATATTGAACGAAAGAGGGTTTCAGCATCATCATCATAAACATTTTTCATATATCTTGTACAGTAAAAATTTTTCTTGGATTGCTAGATAATAGCTCTATGATATCATATTCCTACTTGTAAAGCAAGACTATCTCCATTAATACAAACAATTTTCTTGTAAATAAATCACATTGTTGGGGATAATTTCTAGAACAATTTGATTACTTAATTCCACCTTGTTTGTATCGTTCTTCCTCGTTTGAGATTTGGCAGCAACTTTTGGCAATTAATTGATTGATGCTGAAAAGGTTTTGTAATATAGTCATCTCCTCCCCAAAATTCAACCCTGATACTATCATCTTCGGTATCTTTTGCACTAACAAAATAATAGGAGATCTTACTTTATTTCTAATCTGCTTACAAATTTGCATACCATCTATATTAGGCATCATTACATCTAATACAAAATCAAATCAAATCCTTTTAGAAATTATTAATATTGATTGGTACATGGTGACTTCTTGATACGTCGTTACCTGATAGTTTTTCATCTCTAAAATAGTTCGCATCAGTTTCAAAATTTCAAAATCGTCATCTACAACTAATATCTTATACATTCTATCACCTCAAAATATTTTTGAGAGAACTATCTGCAAAGCTCCGTATTCTTGACAAAAGAATAGTCTCAATACATCAATTTGTAATTGTTCTTTATTTTAAATTATATTTTTAAAAATAGTACAAATCTATTTTTACACTATCTTGAACAAAATTCGTAATATTTAATAATCTAATTTGAGTGCCGTCAATGTCATTACTTATCCAGCAGGAATATCCATACTTTTCCCATCTATATGTGAATAATCCTTCCCCTTAAGTTCTCCAAGGTAATGTTTCAATGATTCTTGATTATTTAAATCTAGACCATCATCATCACCTACTGAAGCAACAATTATTGAACCTTGACATTTGAGATTATACAGAGAAAATTCAGATTTTATTCAGAGAAAAATCATCTTTACACTACTAGTGAAATTCAAATTTAAGAAAGAATCAATCTCTAAAATTTTTCATGTCCTAAAAACAGAATAAGTTTTGAACTTGTTCAGATTATTTTCTATCCCTTCTTCCACTTATACCCTGCCCAGCCTGCCAAGACAAGCAAAGCAAGGTTAAAGATGATAAAGAAAGTCGTAAAACCAAATAATCCATTCTGTGCCAAATCTTCCGTGTAAAGTTCAGTCTCTGTAAAGAACAGATAAATTCCATAGCCCTCCACGAAAATAAGAAAACTGACAAAACCAATCAGGAAAAGTCCACTGGCAATGAGTAAGAGTCTCCATAAAAGAATGAGAATTCCTCCTACTGCTAAAAAAATTACTGGGACAAGGAGTAAATCATTCATGACTTTCTCCTTCCTAGTCAATCAATTGGCGATAATGGGTGGCAAGAGAGGAATCAAACTCTTCTAATTTTTGAACTAAGTCCAAATACTCCTCTTTCTCATGTTCTTCAAAGTCCACACCTCGATGATTCTGAAGAGCGATTTCCAATTGACTAGTGAGTTCTCGTTTGGAAAAGCTGTAATCGCCTGTCACTTCCTCATAATCTTCCTTTAGCTCCTTGTAGACTTGGTATTCTTCAGGCGTTTGAAATCCCAGTACCAAGGCTTCTTCTAATTGATAATTAGACCTTCTTTCTATAAAAACTAGATCAAGCATATCAGATAAAGCTTGGAGCTTTTATCACAAGAAAAAGACTCCGAAGAGTCTTCGCATTACTTATGTAATTCTTTATTACTCAATGTATGAAAAATCCCCCACAGAAGAATATTTACAATGATAAACAGCACTATTTCCACTAAATTAAAGTCTATCAAATTCCGTGACCGCATTGCCACCATAGCTTGGGAGTAGGGATAGATTAAAGATAATTTATCTGATACAAAAATCATCATAAATCCTACGAAGGTACCAATAGCACCAATTCCCACAGATTTACTGAATACACGAGTTTTAGCTGTCACAAAAAACTGCACTGCCATCATACTAATTGTTCCAAAAATCCCCAATAAATCCCACTTGAGGTAGGTGAACAAATTAGAAATTTCTAAATGAGCTAGGTGAGCACTGACATAAAAAATACCAAACAAGAACAACTGTAAAACAGCAATAAACAAGATAATTACTGATCTTTTTGCCAACAATACTTCTCCCAAGACTGACATTATTAGCTCTGGAGAAATTCAATATTTTTCTATCAAACTCTTTTCCTAACATCATGGCTACATAAAAGCGCTGACCAAGATCGGAAAGAAAAAGCTGGCTATATAGAAGGTCAATCTGTCCCCATAAAACAGGCACTTTTTCACTTTCTTCAACCATAGAATAAGCTGCACCAAAGTAAATCCCAAGACCAATCAGGCTACAAAAAGCTAAGAAGCAAATACCAATCATCAACATGGAAAATTTTTTGGTTTTCCGCCATTCTACTGATAGATAAGACATCATAGCTTGCCTCCTTCTTCTTTCAACCAAATAGAGAGATAAGAAGAGATAGATTAGGCTATTGGCAAATATGTAAAGAGTTTTAAATCCTAGGTTTGTCGCAAAAAACATAACTTAACTTGACTGGCGACTTGCTGGTAATCCACCAGAGACAGATATCCTATACCACTCAAAAAGGGAAAATCAGTTGTAGAAAAGCTGGTGCATGACCAAGCCAACCCAAGAAATCCTCCGAAAATCCCTAATGCTGCAGTATCAATGCCTGCTTCTTTACTAAAAACTGCAAAGTCAAAAACAGACAGGTTAAGACAAAAGAGGCTAGCAAGAAAATGACGATTTGCCAGAGGATTAGGCTAACAGGCATTTCTAAACCTGATAAGATTGCAATCAACTGGACTACTACTCCCTCCAAAAAAGCGAGGAAGGTCAAAATGAACATGGTCAGGCCAAGCTTACTCAGAAAGATATGCCGTACATTTTCACCATTTGCCAAAAGCAGTTTGAAAGTGTTGCCCTCCTTCTCGTTCTTGACAATCCGCGATACAAAGAGAGCAATCATAATAGGGAGAATCAAGCCATTTACTTCTTTTATCATATAGAAAATTAGGCTAATCTGGTGCATGTCTGGATTACTTAGGTAGCGTGTAGCAGCTGCACTGCCCAAGCAAATCCGACTCCATAACTAGTATGCTAATGAGGAAGGATTTGGTCTGTTTTGCCTTGAGCAATTCAATAGACAAATTATTCAACATAAGACTCACTCCTTGGTTAAGTTGAGGAAGATAGATTCCAAGGTTTCTTGTTCTTGCTTCACTTCATAAATTGGAACTTTCTCGACTATTAAATCTCGTAACAAACTAGAAATCTGCTGATCGGCAAGGTTAGTCAGCTTGAGTTTATCCTCTTGTATCTCCAACATCTTGCACGGATAACCAAATAACACTTGGCTAATGGCTCACGTCGACCTCTAAAATCCCCACGCACTTCCAGCCATTTATTGGACTGAATTTTACGAATTTCTCCCTCGTAAACCAGTTGACCATGATTGATAATCCCCACACGGTCAGCGATATGCTCTACTTCTGAAAGGATATGGGTAGAGATGAAGACAGTAATGCCCTGTTCTTTTGCCAACTTGATAATCAGTTCCCGAATTTCATGAATCCCTGCTGGGTCTAGCCCGTTTGTTGGCTCATCCAGTATCAACAAACTCGGTTTCTTGACTAAGGCAAAGGCTAAAGCCAAGCGCTGTTTCATACCCAGAGAATAATCTTTAACCAATTTTTTCTTGTTTTTAGGTTGATCTAACCCAACAATTTTCAATGTTTCCTGAATATTTTTCTTATCAAATCCAAGGATTTTTTGGAAGACCAAGAGATTTTCATAGCCTGTCAAATTAGGATAATAAGACGGTTCTTCAATCATAGAGCCAATCTGATTAAGATACTGCTTGTCCGTACCTATAGATTGACCGAACACTTCAATCTCCCCAGCTGTACGAGAAATCAAAGACAAAATCATCTTCATGGTTGTTGTTTTCCCAGCTCCATTTGGACCTAGAAAACCATAAATCTCACCTTGTTGAACTGATAAGGAACTAAGGTTAACTACCTGAGTATCCTTAAACCCTTTTTGTAAGTATCTGTAAACATTACTAATCATTATGAACTCTCTCCTTTAAACCAAATAATTTTCTATAATTTTGATTTCTATAAATCAAATTATCATGAGTATCTTTGATAACATCTCTACTACTCCTCATCAACAAAAATGATAGAATCAACATAATTCACAATATCTAATTGGTGACTCACTATTACCATTGTTTTGTTTAAATAAAATGAATTATTCCACTATCAGCACCAAGAACGTTATCACGTTCTTCAAGAGTTCATTCTTGAAGAGAATTCATTACTCAATCTCAACGAGATTCATTTGTTGTTTAGCTATTTGCACACCTCACTGATTAAAAATTTATTTGAGAAGTATCTCTATCTAGGTTATATCTTTATTATAGACATGCTAGATTAATTTTTAAAACTAAGCTAACCTTAATTTTACATTAAGATTAAAGTATCTTGCTTTTTTCATTCTTTTAAATGGTATAATATAGATAAGCGAGGTAAGATTATGAATTTCGAACAACAACTCCTGAATAAGCACATCCTTATCATTGATGACGATAAAATTTTAAACTCTTCCATAAGAGATATTCTCACTGCATACGGATTTTCCAATCTAACATCAGCCTATGATATAGAATCTAGTTTGGACATGATTGAAACAGAGCAGTTCGACCTTTTCCTTTTGGACATTATGCTCCCCGATGGTGATGGCTATACATTAGCAAAACATATCCGAAAAAAAGGCGATACTCCTATCCTCTTTCTGACTGCCAAAAATAATCCTGAAGATGAGATAGCTGGTTTCAATGCTGGTGGTGATGATTATGTCATAAAACCCTTCATTCCAAAAAATCTTATCTATCGTATTATGGCTCTGCTCCGGAGAAGCTATAAATCAGAACAGGAAGCAATACAGATTGGACAGACTTTGGTGAGTTTTCGGAATGCAACAGTACAAAAAAATGGAGCAGAAATTTCTATTACACCAATTGAAATTCAGATTTTGAAAAAACTTTACGATAATAAAAATTACATCGTTTCAACTGAATCTCTCTGTGATACGATTTGGGGAGTGGATAGCTTTGGTTATGAAAACTCTTTGACTGTACATATTCGGAAAATTCGAGAAAAAATAGAAGAAAATCCTTCAAAACCTCAATATTTAAAGACAGCTAAAGGGCTGGGATATAAATTGTTATCATGATTATGAAACAAACCAAAATTTTAAGGTATTCACTAAAGAAATTTATCTTTTTCCATCATTATCTTTATTACCATATTATTCTAATTGCCAGTTTTTGTTTTCTACATTAGGGAAAAGCAAACTGCTACTGAGACTGTAAAAATAATTTCTGAACACATTACCATCACATAACGTCCACATACCTAAAAAGATATCTCTAATCTAAAAGAACAAAAAGTTATGGCTCATGGTATTGGATAAGCAGACTGGAAAACAAGTGTACGAACAGTATAAAACCTACAGAAGTTCCTTCTCAATTTGACTATGGGGACATTTACAGTTTTCTCAGCTATTATCTTTCAGATTATCCTGTTTTTAGTCAGATAAAAAGGTGACTACATCATTGTTGTTGTTTTCCAAAAGATAAAATTACTCGTTATAGTTATAATTACTTAGATATAGATAGTATTCGCCTGATTCCACTAGTAGCATTTGGAGTATTGCTTTTCAACTGCCTTTATTTCGCTTTTCTTTACTACTATGGTGTGACGCATATCAATCGTAAAATTGCGCCTCTTGTAACTGCTATTCAGAATCTCCCAGATGGTTTGAAAAATCCAATAAATTCTATATCAGAACTAGAATATCTTACAACTGCAATTAATCAAACCGATACTCTACTCAAAGAGAATGAAGTCTTTAAAGAGCAATGGATTTCAGGAATTGCACACGATATCAAAACACCTCTTTCTGTCATCATTTCTAACGCGTCCTTGTTAAATGATTCTGAACTAGATACACAGTCTAAAAAACATATTCGCCCAATATTGACAGAATCCTATTACATCCAAAATATTTTAAATGACTTAAATATAGTAGCTCGCCTTTCATCCGGTCATCTTCAATTAAATCAGACTGAAACAAAAATTATCCCCTTCTTCAAAGACATTCTCATCCATATTTTAAATCAAGAAATCTGGAATGATTTTGAATTTGAATTTGATTACGATTATTCACTTGTTAATCAATCTATCATGATTGAGCAGTTTTTAATCACAAGAGTTATCCATAATATCATCTACAACTCTGTTTTACATAACGAAAAGGGTTGCACAATAAGAATCAACTTATTCAAAAAAGATACAAATGTAATTGTCGAAATCAAAGATAATGGACAGGAGCTTCACCAGATTGCTGAACTTAATGAATTATCTTTTTAAAAACATTGATATTTCTAAAATTAGAACGACTGAATTGGGCTAAAAATTTCAAAACAAATTGTTGATTTGCATCAGGGTTCTATTTTCATTTGCTAGTGTCCAAAAATGAATTCTTTGAAAGTATCATTTCACTTCCGATTTTCAACATTCCCAATTAGATAATGGAGAAGAACCACTAGAGTTTTCTCCATTTTATTCATCTTATCTCCCACTTATACCCTGCCCAGCCTGCCAAGACAAGCAAAGCAAGGTTAAAGATGATGAAGAAGGTTGTAAAGCTGAGGGAGTCCATTTTGTGCTAAGCCTGCTGTATACAGTTCAGGTTCTGTAAAAGAAGATAGAATCCATATACCTCAGTAAAGAGAGTAGCACAGGCTAGTCCAATTAAAAACAATCCACTAGCCAAAACTATGAGCCCTTTTTTGAAGCTTGGTTTCAGAAGTTTCTCTTACCAACCTTAAACAAACCATCAGTTATTATTATGGATAATGCAAGATTCCATAGAATGGGTAAGCTAGAACTCTTGTGTGAAGAGTTTGGGCATAAACTTTTACCTCTTCCTCCCTACTCACCTAAGTACAATCCCTATTGAGAAAACACAGGCTCATATCAAAAGCACCTCAAAAGTAGCATTACCGAGTTGTAGTACTTTTTTCGAGGCTTTTTTGTCTTACTCTTGTTTCAAATGACTATATTTGCAAGGAATGTTCAACCTTAAAAGAACAATCTTTTTAAGTATACAAAAAGCCTTAAAAAAGGCTTTCTCTATATACTAATCCTCTTTCGGTTTTGAAAATACTTCTACTCGTTGAGCTAGGACTTTGATTTCTACAGGTAGGTTATCCGATTTATCGCCGTCAACATCTGACTCCAATTCACTATCTGAAGAGATCTTAATATTACGCGCTCTGATATACTCAATATTATCATTGCCGACAACATCTCCTTTTAGTAAATCAGGAATGACAGATAATTTGGAGAATATAGAGGCATCTTTTAGAATTAAGATATTGGCATAGCCGTCTTTGTTTTCTTCAAAGATTTTCTTATCAGCGAAGTAATTTGTCAAGAGAACCAAAACATGGCTAGCTTCACCAACATAATTTCCATTCTCTGTCTCCACCTTAATGTTAAAGACCTGATCCGTCATGACAGACTTCATGGTATTTACAGCATAGGCTAAAATACCAAATTTTGTCTTATCCTCGATTTCAACATTGTGAATCGCCTCTGGAAGTGAACCGATACTAAAGATATAACCAAAATAGTTATCATTTGCTTTACCGATATCAATCTTGTTGGTTAAGTTAAAATCGAGTTCATCTATCGCGCCATCGATGTCTTGATTGATTTCCAACAATTTTGTAATGAGGTTACCCGTACCGCCTGGAATAATACCCAACTTAGGAATGTAGTCTCTCTCAGCAATACCCGAAATAACTTCATTGACAGTCCCATCTCCACCAAACACAAGCACTGCATCGTACTGCTCACGAGAAGCTTCTTCAGCAAAATGTGTTGCATCCAGCGCTTTTTCGGTAATTTTGGTTTCCACGTGTTCAAAGTATTCTTTTGCTTTATTTTCCAGCTTTTCTTTGTAATCTAAAGCCTTCTCGCCACCAGAAGTAGGGTTGATAATTACCATTGCTTTTTTCATTGATAATACTCCTTAATTTTTAAATAGAAATGTTAGCGTAGCTACATTTGCCGTTACATATAATGATATTATATAATGAAAACTCAGAAAAGAGAAATCTTACGTACTGGAGATTGATACGCTTTTATTCTATTTTCCCATCGTATAACTACATCCTTTAAGGGTTCATCCAAGTAAGAATAGGCCTTTCCCTTTATCCAATCAGGAATACCGTAAGCTGCCTCGGCTATGCTGCCAGTGATTGCAGCCAGAGTATCACTGTCGCCACCAAGTGAGATGGCGTTTCTTATGGCATCTTCGAAATCTGTACTTTCAAGAAAGGCAATAATGGCTTGAGGGACAGTTTCCTGGCATGTTTCATTAAAACGGTAGTTAGGACGGATTTCATCTAAAGTTTGAGATAGATTGTAGCCGTATGTCTTCTCTATATAATCCTTAATCCGTCTTTTACACTCTGTAGGATTGTCATTAATTGGTTGCTCGTATTCTCTACAATAACCACCAAAGTAAAAACGACATAGAAAGATAGCATCAGCTGTAGCCATAGCGCCTTTGACACCTTCAGGATGATTATGAGTTACCTCTGCAGAAAGACTCGCAAGTTCTCTAGATGATGGCCACATTCCAGTTCTCGCATAAAAACTACAGTCCATGTCCCAAGCGCATGGAGAAACACGCATAGCCGAACCATTCCCAAAGCTATTGTAAGGCTCACGGTTATCGCTCTTTAGCCATTCATTAAAGCGAGCACCGTAATCAGCATTCGGATACAGTCTGCCATATTTCTTCATCGCGTCAATGAAGTCATCTTTTTGTCCCCCATTCATAATGGCTTCTGCAACAGCACAGGTCATAACCGTGTCATCTGTGAAAAAGCAGTCCTTCCTAAATAAAGGAAAGTCCTTCGTTTTGATATTGTTCCATTCATAAACAGAACCGACAATGTCTCCAACAATTGCTCCTAGCATCAGATTCCTCCTTGTGAACTATTGGTTTAGACTGATTTTTCTATTTCCCATACTCGTTTATTTTATCAGCATATTCAGTCAAAAGATTCTTTGAATAAATTTTTTCAGCTTTTGAATTTCTAACTTCTTTCCAAAGAATAGAAGCTACTTTTAACTTGTTTGAGTAGTTAAGACTATTTTCGTCTGCACAGAAATCCTTTAAAAATTGGTTCCATTGACAAACCGAATGATCATACTTTGCATAATCTGAATTTCCATAATAAACTTTTAGCATATCTTGGATTGTAAAACTCAAATCATTTTCTTTTTACTTTTCTCCAAGCTGTAGCCATATCAGCAGTAAATTTAAATGGCGAAACATCTGTTAAAGTTGAGAAATATTCTCTAAAGTGTGCATTAAAGGAGAATCCACATTCAAGTAAGGGCGTATTTAAGGTAAGGACTTCAACTTGTTTCTTTTTCCTTTTTATTGATGATTTTTTAATCAAATTACCCTTAAAGTACTGCTCAATAATATGATTGAGTTCTTGTTTGGTACCTCTATATTCTAATCCCTAATGATTTACATAGTCTGTGAAAGTTCATCACGATACCAATAGTATTTATTAAACTCATCAAAGGATGTGATTTTATCAAACTCAGGTCTGCTTTCTATCAATATAACACCTCCTTAAAACCAATTTAGGTTTTCATTTCTAAATAATGGAGTTTTAGTTTCTTTATTATGAGGATTAGCTACGTTTCACTAACAAGCTTTACACACTCAGTTGTTCGGACTTACCGTATCATCCGTGAAAAAGCAGTCCTTCCGAAATAAAGGAAAGTCCTTTGTTTTGATATTGTTCCATTCGTAAACAGAACCTACAATGTCTCCAACAATTGCTCCTAGCATAAGACTCCTCCTTGTGACATATCAGATTCATTACATATTCCCAATGGATTGCTCTTTAAAAATGGCTCAACTAAATCAATCCACTCCTGATGTAGGTAAGATGATAAATAACCGTGATTATAGCCCTTTGCTTCATACAAAATTGTATTTGCATGTAGCTGATGAAATAATTTCGCTGATTCTTTCACACAGTTCAATTCTTTTTCACCATAGATATACAGAACCTGAGCCTTGCTAGCAGAAATCGTATCCTTCAGCTTGTAACGCCCCATATAGGTTTTGTAAATAGTTACTAATGTTTTGATGGGCGTCCTTGGCAGATCCTCCAAATAATAAGATTTAATTTCATCTGGATAAGCGAGTTTAGGATAAATTTTGTTCATCATGCCTAATTGGATTTTACAAGAGAATTTATTGAACATCAGTTTACCAAATAGAGACACTAGAAAAATGCTGATTTTAGCTAACCTTGGTTGAGGAATACAGAGGCTTCCGTCTATGATGGCCTTCTCAGCAATTTCACTATCTAAAGATAAAAGCTCCATGGCAATTTGACCACCAAGTGAAACACCACCGATTGCAAACAATTTCCCACCACAGTTTGCTTTGATATAGTCCAGAATCTCCAAAGCCGAATCTTCAGTAGAAACATAATTAAGTTGATATTCTTCGCCATGACCATTCAAAGTAGGTAAAATAACACGGTGTTTTTCTGACAAGATACGTGCCTGCCGAAGATAATTCCACCAAGAACTGCCACCACCATGTATCAGTAAAATAGGAGGCAAATTCTTATTACCAAATTCATGGAATTTCATGTTTAAACTCCTTACTGTAGGACTTTCACTAGCTACATCCTTGTTTAATCAGTTTGAACAAGCGGTGATACTGCCTCAACATGTGGTGCTAGTCAACATCTATATTATAAAACGAAAGTGATAGAGTGTTTTATAGAATTATACTATAAAACGAAAGAGAATTACACACTCAACTCAACCAATTTATAAAATTCACCTTTCCGATCCATCAAGTTATCAAAAGAACCATCTTCAACAATAACTCCATTTTTCATAAAAAGAATTCTATTGTATTTTTTTCAACATGCTCTTATTTAACTTATGCGTAACAACAAGAACTGTCAAATCTTGAATTTCTAAAATTGAATTTTTCAATTTCAGTAGTAACTTTATTATCTAAAAGACGAGGTAGCCTCATCTAATAATAAGATTGGTGTTTTTTTCGAATTAAAGCACGCGCAATACTAAGTCTCTGTCTCTCTCCCCCAGATAGATTTGATCCATTCTCGCCACATGAAGTTTGTAGACCTAATTCATTTTCTAAAACATAACTTTCTAAACCAGACTGCTGCACAGCTTTTTATATCATCTTCAGTAAAAGGATTGACTAAGGGTAATATTTGCTTTTAAAGTATCATCAAAGATATAAACATCTTGCTGAACAATAGTCATTAAGTTATAAAGGCTCTCTGATGAAATAGCTTGCAAATCTCGATTATCAATTGAGATATACCCACTTGTTACATCATAGAAACGCAGTAATAGATTGAGTAAAGTTGATTTTCCACTACCTGACATACCTACTATTGCAATTTTTTTCCCCCTTTTGATCTGCAAAAGATAAATGATTAAAAATCTTTTTCCTCAGCATTAGGGTAGGAAAAATCTACATTTGAAAAAGAAATGACATCATCAAAATATTCTTTTGTTTTACCAGTTTGAAGTTCGATTACATCTTTTACCTCAAATGAATTCAGTGTAGCCTGACCTTCGCGGAATTTACTCATTCCCATACCAATTTCATTTAGTGGCATTACTACAAAATTGACTAGTTGAACAATAGCTGTAACACTCCCAATTGTGGTATGCCCACCGAAGACCAGATACATTCCTCCACCAAAGGCTACTAAAAAAACAATCATCCCTGAAAGTTGAGAAATAACATTAGATAAAACATCAAATTTCCCTTTGATGAAATATATCTCATCCAATTTTTCGCTTTCGTTTTTGTAATCTTGACGGATAGCCTCTTTCACATTAAAACTTTTTATAACTAGAAACCCTGCTAAAATATCTTTAACCTTAGCTAAATATTTCTGATCGGCTATCATAGAACTATTTTGTAGAGAGGCTGATTTTTGTCCAATAAATCCTGAAATCATCATAGGAATAATGCTAGCAATGATAACTAATAAGGTCAAAAACCAATTACCTATAAACATAGCTAGGAGTGAAAAAATCATTAAGGAAATATTTTTGAAAATATTAAAATACTGGTACAAATAATCCTGCTCAATTTTCTTTATGTTCTCAGTTAATATTGAAATAAATTTCCCTGATCTTTTCCTTAGAAAATTCTCTATAATCCCTATCTAAAATAGATTTAAACACCTTATTTTTGTATCTTGACATAATCTGCCTAACAAGTTTATTTCTTAATCGAAGGGATATAAAATTAAGACTGGTATAGATAAATATTACGATAGCACCTATTAGTATCGCTTGGGTTAGATCTTCCCTATTTTGGGACATTCCACTATCAATTATAATTTTAATAGAATAAGCAAAAGCAATATTAGTTAAAGGAACTAATATATTAAAAATCATGAAAGTATAAAAAGACTTCTTATGGTACTTTGTCAATTGTTTCATTCCTAATCTACCTCGTAATTTTTACATTTCATGTAGAAAGTGTGACATAAAATATTCTTCTAAGTCAATATTCTCTCTCCTAATCTCTTTCATAGAGACCTGTTCTACAATTTCTCCATTTTTGATAAAACCAATTTTATCTGCTATCTGTGAAATTTCCGATAATATATGACTCGATATTAGTATTGTAATTCCATGCTCCTTAGAAAGCGACAACAAAAGATTTCGAATTTCTTGAATTCCTATTGGATCTAAACCATTGATTGGCTCATCTAAAATTAACAATTTAGGTTTTGTTAGAAAGGCACGAGCTAAACCAAGCCTTTGCCTCATTCCTAACGAAAAATCTTTTACTTTTTTAGTCGTATTCTTTAATCCGACCATTCTTAAGGCTCTTATTATATCTGATTCAATAATATTTTTCCCCATATACTGAGCGTGAATTTCTAAAATTTCTTTTGCAGTGCAATGATCATAAAAAATTGGTGTTTCAATAACACTTCCAACCTGACTTAGAATCTCCTCTGTGATCTTGTAAATTTTTCCAAAGATTTCAATACTACCAGATGTAACAGTCGATAAGGATAACATGCATTTCATTAAAGTTGTTTTTTTCCAGCACCATTGGGACCTAAAAAAACCATATATTTCTCCGTCAGCAATTTGAAGGTTGATACCACTTAAAAATTTCTTCCTTAGCAATAGTTTTAAAAACTTCTTTTACTTCAATAATATTTCTCATTTCTATCTCTCTTTCTATATCCAGCTTTTAAATGTAAGGATTTTCTTCAGGAGCATAAATACCAACTTATACCGTCTCTTCGTTTAAATAAATCATCACAAAATTAGCACTTTCTTTCCATTAAATTTAGCCACACTACTTGATATTAATATCTTTTCTTGAAATAGTATAAATTGAAAATGAAGTAATCATTAAACTTATGAAACTTGCAAATATCAAAAAGAATAAGTTATCAGCAATATTATTAGATAAACTTCCTGGACTTACATTTTGAAAGTAATGCTGCTAAACCAAGTCCTGTAAGCATTGTTATAGCTATTGAATGCCTAATCATGCCTAAAACAAAAGGTAGTATTCCGATTAATACTGTTCCAACAGTAATTCCAGCTAAGTTAATCATTTGATTAGATAGTGGGATATAATTTGATTCAGTTAAAATTGCTACTAATTTAATTAATAATTGAATCACTAAATGTGCAGTAAAATGAGCAATAAATGATATCAGAATTACTGTAAGCATTTTTCCCCATAGTAACTTTATTTTAGAAACAGGGTAGGAAAAACAGCTGAAAAATTGTTCTTCGTTGAAATTCATCAATAATAATCGTAGACAATAAATAAGATTCGAAAATCAAAAAAATGCTGATTTTTGTAAATAAAGATGAAAACAATGAAGCTACAATCGCCCAACCTTCCCATTTACCAGTAACTCTAATAACATTAGAATCCTGTCCAGTGAATTCTCCTAGTTTATTGTCAGTACCTAATCCCATAATAATGATTGCTGTAATACCTAGCACTATCAATATAGTACCCAACCAGGCTAAAAATAATTTAGATTTAGAAACTTTATTTAATTCAATTTTAATAAGCGAAAACATAGATTTTTCCTCCAAAAAAATTTTGTTAATGACACTAGTCAAAAAGCACTTTACATACTTCTGGTATGTAAAACCTAAAAAGAAACATACTAAAGGTATGTATAAGAAGATTTTTAATACCATATCTAGAGTATGGTATTTTTTTAAAATATAAATACTTAAAATTTATTTGGCACTTTTTTAAGTGATCAAATAAGTTGAAAAATTACTTCCATCATTTTCATCAGAAATCAACTGCACCCCTAGTCCTTCAAAAAGTAAGTTTAATGAAATTCATTTTTACGCTTTAATTCTTCTACTGAATAAATAGAAATTTGGAACCCAATCCAAATATTCAATGTTAAAAACAATCAAATCAGCTAGCTCTTCTGGATATTCTGTTTTAATTGATTTATCTTCAACACCTTCGAAAACTTTTTCTCTAATCCCTGGTAAAAAAATCAGAAAAATAAATTTAGATACTGTTCACCTAATAAACGTGGGCTTCTTAACATAATTGAAGCTGAGTATACAAGCCTTTGTTGTTCAAAAATCAGAGAAAGCATCCATCAAAGAATTTTTGTATTTTTCTAATGCAGTATCTCCCTATCCAATTATAATTTAAAAATTTCTTGATTATTTTCGCTAATGATTGATTGCAATATTTCATCTTTAGACGCGAAATGATGATAAATAACACCTTTCGTCAATCCACCTAACCCATCGATTATATCTTGTATTGAGGTATTATCAAATCCTTTTTTTCTAAAAATAAATCTTTCGAAACTTCTAATATTTTTCCTTCTTGTTTCTTCCGGATTTCTATTCCTTGCCATTTTAGTTCCTTTCTATCATACCGATGGTATGTAATTGTATTATAATGTATTAAACTCATAATGTCAAGTTTCTTGTTATTTACTATAATTTTACGCCATTCATTTTTCCCTCCTGAAAAATAAAAAAAGGAGAACAATATACAATTGTTCTCTCTTTAGATAAATATTTATTGTTGTATTCATTTTTCCGATGCGCAAACGACATCTACAAATACATATACATCTATGTGCCTTTTTAGGACTTTTTCTGACGTCAAAATTGCCTTTATCTACAAAGACAAAATGCTTGTAAAATAGCTTAAAATCAAGGATTTTCACCCTTTTTTTCGTTGTAGCAACACTACACACTCCACGTGATGCGTTTGAGGAAACAAATCCACCGGCTGTACTTTCTTCAACTCATATCCCAATTCTTGGTAGAGTTTGATATCACGCGCCATGGTTGCGACATTACATGAGATATAGGCGATGCGGTCTGCTCCTGTTTGAGCTACTTGCCTTTGATAAAGCTTTCTGTGAGTCCTTTTCTTGGTGGGTCCACTAGGATAAGGCTTGGTTGAATTCCATCTTTAAGCCAATTCTTCATAGCATTTTCAGCTGTGTCACAGACATAGTGGGCGTTTGAAATATTGTTCAGTTGAGCATTCTTCTTGCTATTCTCAACCGCTTCTGGAATCACTTCAACACCATAGACTTCCTTTGACATGTTTCGCAACAGAAAGACCAATCGTCCCGATACCAGAATAGGCATCAATGACCACATCATCTTCTTTTAATTCAGCAAAGTCAATGGCTGTTTGATAGAGTTTTTCAGCCATTTCAGTATTGACTTGGTAAAAAGCTGGTCCAGCGATTTGGTAGTCATTTCCCAACATCTGGTCAGTGATAAAGTCTTGTCCATAAAGTGTGCGCCATTCCTTACCAAAAATCGCATTGGTATTTCTGGTCGTTGATATTTTGCATAACAGACACAATCTCTGGGAAACTGCTTGATTAGTTGTTCAATCAATTGCTCCACACGAAAAACTTTGGGACGAGTTGTTACCAAAATAACCATGATTTGTCCTGAATAGTGTCCGCGACGCACCACAAGATTTCGAATCAAGCCAGCTTGTTCCTTTTTCATCATAAGGTTTCAAATCATAACGACGGAGCAAGTCGCGTAGGGCTACAACTACCTCATCAATCACAGGATCTTGGATAAAGAAATCTTCTAGAGGCATGAGGTCGTGGGAATTCTTACGGAAAAATCCAGTTTCCAAGACACCATTCACTCGACGAACAGGGACCTGTGCCTTGTTGCGGTACTTGATTGGATTTTCCATACCAAGCGTTTCAGCAACCTCTATATCAGCAATTCCAGCAATCTTATATAGACTGTCCTTGACTTGCTTGGTTTTAAATTTGAGCTGTTCTGGATAGGCAAGATGATCCTAAATCAGCGATTCCTGAACGCAGGTAAGCCAAATCTAGATCTTGATTACGGTGTGGTGATTGGACAAGGTATTCTTCTACTTTTCCCAAAAACCAATCTTTTTATTAACCTTGAGGACACGCATGAGGAATTTTTTCACTCGGTAAAGCATTCTCAACAAAAAATACCAAACCATCTACCTTGGCAACTCCTGCACCTTCATGGGTCAAGTCAACAATTTCAACTTCTACAATATCATTTTTCTTTAACATTTCTCTTCTCTTTCTATTGGCCGACAAAAAAGACGGCAACGTTACGGTTACCATCTATTATACCATGAAATTTCTTAAGAACCAAAACTCTTGAAGAAGTTGACAATGGCTTGCCAGAGGGAGCTTAAGAAGTTTCCGCCGTCCTCTAGTGCCTTATCAGCATCAAAGTTAAGGTTGATATTTTTAAAACTGTCGCCAGCTTGTGAAACAATACTTTGTTTAAGGTCATTCAGGGTTTTAGTGAAAGTCTGCATTGCTGAGGATATCACTCTTTGAGAGATTCAAAGCAAAATTGATGATGATATTGATCTGGTTTCCTGTTATAACCTGATCAAGTTTGTAATTTTTCAAGGTATCTTCAACAATTTTACGGACATCTTCCTCTGTCAGATTTCCCTTACTTTCTTTAGCTTTGGCGAGTCCTGACTTGATATCAGCTAGGGCAACGTTTAATTTATTAGCATCATAGCCTGATTTGTCCTTGTTTTCAGCATTGATATCTGACAAAGCCTTCAACTCTTCTTGAGCCAAATCTTTGTTGGCTTGTGGCACCTTTGGCTCCATTAGCTTCTAGCGAATAGTAAATCCCTGCTAAAGGCACTCTCACCTGTAACTGGAATAGGTGCTGCTACAGTGATTTTGGCGTGTTCCACACCCAAAGTTACGGCTGCATTTCGGTACATATCCTGAGTCACCTTAGTGATGTTTTCTGGTGTTTCAATCTTGACCTCAAGTGGCGACTTGTCACCCTAGCTTTTGAATCTTGGCTGATGAATACAATTGTAAAGCTAGAGTCATTGGCCACATTCATAATCTTAGAATAGACATCAGGTGTCATGGTCTTGAGTTCTTTGGTGTCTGTTGAGGCATTGTAGCCTAGTTTTTTTAAGGGTTTGATTTTTTTGGTCTTCAGATAATGAAGAACCTAGGACATATTCAGGTTGGACATAGGTTTCATCGATGACTTTTTGAACATCTGTTGCTGCATGGGACGCTATTCATAGCTGTTACTGCCCACAAGACCGCAGCACTAGTCAGAAAGAGTTTCTTTCTCATAGGGATTTTCCTCCTTTACCTTTCTAGAGTAATATAAGTAACTTAAAGAAAACTTATAATTAGCTTTCATTCTAAAATGCGGTTTAATAAACTTTTTCAGCAGAATTTTGGGGTTAGAATTCATACTGTTTACTCAAATTAGTTTCTTAGTGCAAACTATTATCTTTGACTTTTTCTCTTTTACCTATCAAATATACATAGTTTTAAAAACCCCAAGTTAATTTTAAACTAGTCTCCCAAGTAGATAATACTTTTTGCCCCTTTTTGCCCCTGAACAGAAAAAGCCCTCCGGATAAAATCCGAGGGGCTAGAAACCTTGTTAAATCAACGGACCGAACTTTTTGAATTTCAGGTTCGGGATGAAATAGTTCACTGAACTGTTTTTATTTTTCAGTTATCTTCCTATATTTAGATACTAAAAACAGGCGCAAGCCTGTTATATATCTATCTTAATTTCTTCAAAAACTTTTAAGTTTAAACAAGTATAGGAAACTTCAATGGTAACAAAAAGGAACTTAAAATGATGAGTTCAGCAGGCAAGAAACTAGCACGGTCAAACGTGCTTTTTTATTTTAATAATACTGCACTTCAATTCCATCCATAATATTTATTAAAGTGTTATCGCCAATTTTTAAAGAAATCAGATCATTGAATGACGATACCTGGTATTCCTTATCTCAATTACTACCCTAATATCATAAATAGAATTAGGGAAAATACCACATACTTGACCATTATAATCAAAAGAAGCGTCCCATCCATTATCATATAACGCTTGTAAGTCATCTAATATCGCCATAATATATCTTGATTCTCCTTTATTTCATCGTCTGTTAATTCCCTAGTACTCCTACTAACGAACTTAACTTATTATATACGTTTTCTAACACTTTTCAACCACAAAAAACCCTAGATTCGTTTCTAAGGGCTGTTAGTTTATCCGTGGTGTTTTAATAAAGTAAAATACGGGCAAAAATATGAAGTCTCAGCCTACTTATACACTTCTAGTTCTCCGTTCTGGTGGATTCTCGCAAAGTTTAAGACGGCTATCTGTTTGTGTCTGTGGTAACTTGTAACACTAGTACCTGCCATCTCTACGCATTCGCTTATAGTTTTCTTTCTCATGTAGCAATAATGGATAATAAAGTATTTTCTGGCTCGCTTATTTTCTATGCTGTTGATGTCGTGGGCGAATATTTCCAATCCCTCACGGATTGCTTTTTCATGTTCACCGCTCAAATTCCACTGATCAGGTAAGACAAGTTTCCAAGCCTCTTCATCTATCGTAACTTGGTTTTCACTCCCTGCCATCCTCTGGAATCTCAGAAAATAAGTCATCCGCTTTCTGACGTTCATCATCGTTTTAAACTTATCTAGCTCCATTAGTTCGCTCCTTTGTGGTATAATTAGTCTAAAGAGAAGTGAGGTAGAGATGATAGTGTCGCTACGCAACTTCATAGTATGAGATGACGGGACAGGCACACCGTCCACTGCTCTTGAGCACTTAGGTTATTCTAAGTGCTTTTTTTTGTCATTTCGATTATTTCTTTTAAAGTTGGCTTAGTCTTCGTCAATATCCCAATCACCTACCTTGATTTCAATATTTTTATTGACCTGCTCAATTTCTGTTTATCTCGCCAATCTTCAGGGACTCGATTTTTAACCCAAAAAGATGCCTGCCGTTATGTTAGGGTTTGCTATATTTCCTTACCGACACAACTTGCCCTGTGTTTGTTACTGTTTCTTCTGAATAATATCCAACAGCTGACCTATGCAAAGCGTTGACAACTTGGGCATCTGCTACCTCTTTACCGTCCTTTAAGGCCTCCGAAAACTCCGGATACTTCTTTTTCCATTCATAAAAAGTTGAGGGAACAATGCCTATATTTTCAGCTATTTGCGTATCAATCAAACCTTTTTGCCCAATATGAAACAAGCGCTAGTTTTTCTTCATTCAACCATTCTTTAGCTTTTAGCTTTAGTTTTAGCCATTCGCCCCTCCTTTGCTAAACGTTTCTTAATAGTTCTCACTGTTTTCCCTCACTATCTCAATCATCACAAAAACCGATATTATCCCAGAATATTATCAACTCTTTTTGTGTTTTTATCTCGGATAATGCTTTCTCTGCTTCTTCTTTTGTTGGATAGACTTCTATAAAATCTTTAGGATTCTTTCCACCTATCCTATATCTTACCTCAAACTTTCCACTGTCTATTTGAGTTAAAAAGACAATATCAACTTCATCAGCTATTATCAGTTCATTCAACCGTTTCAAGCGTTTCTTGATTGCTCTCATTCTGGCAACCTCGCTTCTAATATCTCGATTTGTTCCATAACTTCAACAGTCTCTACTGACTTATAAGCCATGTTTAGAATAGTCTGGGCGCTTTGTTGTCTAGCGTAAGGGCTGATATTCCTATCAAGCATGATTTCCCTTAATACGTTAACTGCCTCGACGCTGGCATTTTGCAATAAAGTAGTCGCTTCTTTGAATTGCTCGCTACGTCTTTTCACGGTAAACCCTTTTAAACGTTGCGTCATTCAAGTAATTATAAGCCGTTTTTCTTGTAATATCACTCATCTCACTGGCTTTTTCACATTTCCCAGTCATGAGATAGTTTGCTAAAAAGATCTCTTTTTTCTGCTTAATTCTGTCAAATACTTTTCACCTCACTTTATTAGTCTAATTCTGGAAACTCACTTATCCCAGTCATTTCCCTAAGTTCATTCATACGTTTTTGTGATTTCTTATAGTCTGCTAGCTTAATATCTTTAAATGGCATTTTGATGAAATCATCCATATCTATCTTTATTTCATCTTGCTGAAAAGCAAATCTTAAACAATCCACATATAGAGATATACATTCATCAGTTGTCGCATATTCTGTCTTTTGAAGCATATTCTTGTAGTCTCTTCAGTCTTTCCTTTAAACTTCTAACCATTCCCCCTACCTCGTGTGTATTTTTGTTTAATTTATGTAAAAAGGGGGATTCCTTCCCCTCTGCATTACAAACCACGTTTTACTTTATCACGCAACTTATTATATAAGTCTGATCACTATTTTAAAAGGTTAACACGCTCTGAGTAACTCATTTTCTCAAACTCTTTAGCTTTGTCATTCAATTCTAGCTTCTTCCCTGGGCGCTCACTAGTCTATCCAGTTTCTTGTTAACGTTCTCGATAAACTCCTTTTGACGGCGTTCTTCTTCAACCTCACGGATCGTTTCTTCTAATTCTTTATCAATCATCTGTTATTCCCCCTCAAAATAGTTAATACGATTCACAAAATACGCCAATTCATCTTTTGGATCTAAATAGCGGTGCTGGCTTCCCATATAACCAGCTACACCACTGTAAATATAAGGCTTTACTTTACTCCACTATATTCTGGGGATGTATTCAGGCGGTCAAATAACTCTTCGATACCTGTTTCTCTTACCTCATCCGCCAATCTTTTAGCAGTGTTTTTGTAGTTTTCGTTATAATTCGCAATCAATTCCAAAAGCTCAATAGATTTCTGTTTGATTTCTTGGCGCTGACGCTTCACTGTTTCATCTTGCTCTAATGTTGTCTCTAAATAACCTAACGCATTAATTTTTCTGGCGTCTGCTACGATTGAGTCAATCCGTTCTTTCTCAAGTTTTGTTCTTTTGGACTTTCATATCAGCAATATACTTTTCTTTTGCGTTGATAGCTTGAAAATCTTCAAATGTTTGCACATCTGCTTTTCTTGGATTTGATATCCTTGACTTCTGTTTCTGCTTTCTTGATTTCCTCATCAAAGCGATCAAAAATCTCTAATTGAGTCCGTACTTTATCCATCTGGTTTTTAACTTCTTGCAATGTTGGCATTTCTTTTTCCTCCAATCTTTCCAAAAACAAAAGAGGCATAGCCAAAATAGATTCCTCTACTTCATGCTATACCTCTGATTTTTTCAGTCAGTATTCTTTTTGTATTGTGTTGTTTTAGATTCCACGCTGGAGACAATCTCGCCATCTTGTATTTTTAGCGTTACGCTTCCAAACTTCGGGATCTCTAACAGTTTTATTTTACCATAATTTCTAAAATAAATAAAGCCATTTTGTATCTCCATTCGTTATCCTTTTCATCTGTTTTAAGGGTGTCACTAGTAGTTACACCCTTGCAAGGGGGTCGGTACTATCTAACCCATTTTGTTATCTGTATAATACCAATACGATAGCCACCGAACTCATTGATTTTATAAATAAATGATGATACACTATCAAGTAGAGGTTGGGGCTTCGCCTCTTTTCTCTACTTTTTTTGTTTTGAAGCTTACGTTTGTGTTCTAAGATTTGTTTGTGCCACAAACGTGCTTCTCTGACTAAGCCTAGTACCAAGATGACGGTTGCAGTGTCCTTGGTTGCTAGGCTTTTTCTATTCGTCAATCTACCATCTTAATTTCTTATAAACTCTTTTCTTAAATCCACATATTCAACCACTAGAGTGACCTCTTTTTCATTGCACTTTCTCAAACTTAAGTGAATCAATTTTAGATCTGGATTTTCTTTCATCCATTCGTTTAAGCTATCTAAAGCCACTGTCAATTCTTTTTCAGTTACAAAAATTCATCTTTGTTCCTTTTTCCTTTATTATTTTAGTTATTCCAAAAAGTGTAGGCGTTTTTTTGAATATTGGGCGCCTACACCTCCGCCTTACAGCCCCAAGGGTTAAACCCTTGTGTAGGCGTGTAGGCACTTTTTCAAAAATATATAAATAACGCATTAGGTATTTAATTAAATATACTTTTTATAAAATATATGTTTTTGTCTACATTTATCTTATAAAGTCAGTAATATCAAGGGTTTAGATGTGTAGGCGTTTTTAGTTCTTGCCTACACTCTTTCAAAAACCTCAATAATATCAAGGGTTTTAGGTGTAGGCACTTTTGACCTTTTCGCCTCACTACCTACCACTTTTAATCTTTAATCTTAGAAAATCCACGTTTGATTGTTTTACCAAATCTTAAAGACTTCCTTTGGTTCCCAATCCTCTTTGTTTTGCATGATTTTTAACCTTATTTTTCTCTTTTTGTATTCGGTATTCTATCCAGATAAACCTCTGAAAAGAATAAATTCACTGCCACCTTGTCCCTTTCCACTAACTCCCCGTATTTATCCGTATCTAAAGGGATTTCTGTTCCATTACTTCCAACGTGATAGCTATAGTTTATCATGTCATAGATATAATAGTGTCTCGTGCTATCAGTAATCGGGAATTGGTACATATTTTTAGGGTAGGGGGTATTTAAATACCTATCTACGTCTTCATCTATTTCATCAACAAACTTATATCGGCTTCTAACATCGTTTACTAGCTTTTCCTGCTCGTCTGTCAGCGTCAAAGACTGGTTAGATTTCCAAGCCACCACCATAGCACCCCAAAAGGTTCTACGGTCTTTCTCTGTCCATTTCCTGCCCTTATAAGTGGTATCCTTGTGTACCTCAGCAACCAGAAAGCGCCTTTCCCCTGTTAGATCGTTCAAATAATCGTGGTCATTGGTTGCTCTGACAATAATAAAACTTTTAGGCAATCGCCTATCACTGGAAGCGTAAGGAGGTCTATACTCAAGTTTTGTTTCGGTAATGAATTTCTTCAACTCTGAGAAACTAGCCTTTTTGCTTGCCACCATCTCATCATCAAATACACACCAGTTTCTTACCATTCTAGCCTTATCGTCTTTGTCTGTGAAGGTTTCAACCGTTGTAAAACACTTGTGAGTAAAAAGCCCCTCAAAAAACTGTGTCTTTCCTACCCCCTGCCGTCCAGTCAAATCTAAAACAAAATCAAACTTGATAGAGGGGTTAAATACCTTAGCAATCGCCCCCCGGAAAAACAAGTCTATGATAATTCGGTTATATTCATCATCCTTGATATTGAGATAATACCTTAAAATATCAAAGGGATCACGCTGATTCACTAACTCTTTATACTCACTTTCACACTCTTCTAGAAAGTCTTTTAAAGGGTTGTAGCTATGCTCTCCAGCTACCACTTCCAGCATATCAGCTATATCTGTCTTTTTGTAGTCAATTTTGTATTTTGTGGCAATATAAACCCTAATTTCTCTGATAATCAAGTCATCAATTACACCGTCTAAGATTCTACCATTGAGTTTTAGAGGCTTAGTTACATTAATTTCATAAGTAAAGGAGTTGTATTGTATCGCCCCTTTTAGCTTGCTATCACCGTTTAAAATCTTTTTGAGATTATCTAAAGTCCCTGCAAAACCGTCCCCTCTTGGTTTTTTCGCTAGTTCTAGGCTATTGTTATTCTCGTTTGTTTCCCTTGCTTGTGTCAAGTCCACCATCTTAGGCGGTTCATGTTTCTGATCATCTTCAATTATTTTATTTACAATGTCATTACTATTCAAATGCTACCTCCTTATAAAATATTCTTGCTACTTCTAAGAAATAGCTTGCTAGGTCTTTGCGTTTAACAATCGCTGAAAACAAATCCACCAGCTGACTAAAACTGTAGCCATTGACAAATAGCAGTCGGACAAAAAGTGAAGTCTCATATCTGGTATAAATGCCATTACAAATCAGGTCAAAAATCCAACCTTTTAACTCCACTCCAAACCCCTGTCGTTGCTCGGTCAATTTGTTTACCTCTAATTCTTTCAAGACTAAAAGTAATTCTTGACTGGCCAAAGCAATATCCAAATTTCTGACCAATTCCCAGCCCTCTACTGCCTCTTTTTCGTCTTTGATAGACACATATAGGTCTTTGTATTGAAAACACGTCAAAGCCTCGTCTACAGGCTCATAATAGATAAATTTGTAGTGTTCCCCATTCTTCCATACTTGAGTAGGATTTGACTTGAGAAAGCCAAATAAAGGTAATTTCTCAGTTTGTACAGTTAACTCTATTACTCTCATTACCCTCCTAATCTACTGCAAGAAAATTATAAACATCACTCTTGCGGTAATAAACTTTCTTACTACTTTCAAATGGTGAACGGAGCGGTTTCAAACCTCTTTTTCCCAATTATTTAAGGTAGTTCCACTTATACCTAGCTTTTTGAGTAATTCAGGCCTAGAAATTATGTCCCAGTTGTCATCACGTTGCTTTTTCAGTTCCATCCTTTTAGCTAAGTGATCTCCCACTTTCTCCAGTAGCTCCAGCTCTGCCTCTCTTGATAATAGTTGCATATTACACCCCTTTCTAATTATGAATCTTACCTGCAAGCTGGATATAACGCCCATAGTAAGGACTCAAATCCTCTCTAGGTGTTTCTATCGTCTGTTGGTTTTCTCGCTCAAATTGGGCGCTTTTTTTGCGGTCTCGGTGGTTTAAATAAAGCAGTAAGCCAATCAATACCACGCTAACAAAAACCGCCTGTGTATTGTTTAAATCTAGTTCGTTCATGTTATGCCCTCACCTTATAGTTCTTGATAAATTCCGCTTGTTTAGGTTGTTCCATATTCAGCAAGTCGTCTTCGGCTTGTTCCATTTCTTTAATATCTTTAGTCATGGTATGCCTCCAGCTCTTTAGTGTTGTCATTGTTCAAAAGCAAAAAGGCTATTTCATTTAGACGATCGTATAGCTTTTCGTTCTGGGCGTATGCTGTATCAGTGTATTTTTTAGCAAGCCATAAGAACGTGGTTGTATCTTTCTGTAGTGCAAACTCAAGCCCTTCAAGAGCTAGGTTATTCATTTCTAAAACATTCATGATGTCGGTTAATTCGTTCCCTAATTCTGCTAGTTTCTTAGCCGATAATAGAACTTGTTGGCTTGATGTTGCTTTTTTTGTTGTCATGTTTTTTACCTCTTTTTCTATCTTTTTATACTTGCCCTGAGGGCTTTTTAATGCTTTTTACTATACTGGATATCCTCACACTCAAAGTTGGGCGATGGCGAGTGTAGGGATTTTGAATGGTTGTTTCTTATACAGTTTTTCTTGTAATTCCTAGCCTCACGCTCAGAAGTTTGCCGACCGAGAGCGTGGGGCTTTTTGAGTTGTTTCTTATAACGCTAATCCTCACGCTCAGAGTCGCCAAATTGAAAGCGTGAGAAAGTACCAGTTTTAAGAGTTGGCGCTCTATGTTTTTCAAAAACCTTTTCTAATTGCTTGCCTGCCATTAGTTGTTATTGATTGAATAGTTTATTTTTGTTATAATTGAGATAGAAAAAAATATCATATTCTTGATCCAGTCGCTTGCTTCTGTCGCCAAACGTTCAGCAAGTGACTTTTTTTGTTGTCTTTTTTAATCTTCATGTCTAGGTTTTCTATAAATCAGTTGACGGCTTTCCACTAACTCAGCGATAAAAGATAGGTTATTGGCCGTATTTTCTATCAAGTCGTCAAGCACCCCTTTATTTTCAGGTAATGCCATAGCTTCAGCCACACTCACGGCATCATCTAGCCATGTTTTTAAATTCTTTAAAGTTCATTTCTTTGCTCCTTTTTGTTGTCAATCCTCAGTGGTAAAGCACCAGTGGAGTATCTTGTAAATGTATTGTAGTATTGCGATTGGTTCGCTCCTTTCTAATAGTCTTCTGCAAGCCACTGCATGGCTTTTTGATAAATGCTAGGCTTTACTTCGCCACCGTCTCGGATTTTTGCGATAGGTAACTCAGAAACCCCTATTTCTTCGCCTGCTTGCTTTGCAGTCAATTTCTTGTCTGCCTGCTTTCGGCGAATCGCTTTTGCTTGTGTTGAGGTAATAAGCAATGAAATTCCTCCTTTCTCTAGCTAACTATTTGTTAGCTTGATTGTAGTATAGCGTATTTTTTGTTAGCTGTCAATGATTAAATAACAAAAAGTGAATTTTTGTTAGCTTTTTGTTATTTTGTGATATAATTGAAATTGAGGTAATATACATGAACAGACTAAAAGAATTGAGACAGGCGACACACAGGAGGTCGTTGCTAAAGCTATGGGCGTGACCCGTAGAGGGTACCAAAAATGGGAAAAACGAAGAAAGCCAAATCAAACCAGAAAAAGCCCAGCAACTAGCTGACTACTTCGGAGTAAGCGTTGGGTCTCTGTTGAGTATGATGAATTTCCAAAAGAATTAATAGATGAATTAGAATTACAGCTAGATCATGTTTTAACTCCAACTGAAAAAGAAGATTTAGAAAATAATCCAGAATTAAAAATCACTATTTTATCTATTGTTCGGAACAGACTTCTACATAATCAAAGAAAAGAGGTTGAAAAAACTGCGCAAGCATTTGACAAAAGATTTTATAAAATTTATAGAAAAATACTCTATTTATCTCTCTGATGATCAGATTGAGCAAATCAAAGATCTTATGAAAAACAATGTCAAATATAAATAATAGATATTTGATGGTTGCAATGGGAGCAGGCTATCAAAGTGAAATGGAAATTGCTAAGACTTATGACTTCAAACAATTATTTGAATATAGCTCAACATGGAAAGACAATTATTCTTCAATTGAAAAAGAATCAGATGACTAATATCATTTGAGAACTAAAAAGGAAAAATACCCATGAAAAACTACTAAGCACATCAGCTATTTTTACTCTGCTACAGTTCTAGTAGCATGTTCTAACAACCAATCGGCTGCCAAAGATGGCTCGGAGAAACCAAAAACCGAGCAAACTAAAGCAAATGACAAACCTGCTTCTAAAAAGGCTACTAGCTTAGACGATTTTAAAAAAGCGCTAGAAAGTAATGGCTTCACAATCAAAGAGGAAATCTCAAAAGAAGCTAGTCTTATTCAAGCCGAATCAGGGAAAGGTTTCATCTTAGAAGATGATACTGCTGTAGAGGTTTACGAATATTACGATAAAAACCCAATGTTTGAAGAAGCTAAGAAAGAAAAAGAGTTGATTGGACACCCTGCTTATATCTACGGGAATTATGTTATTTTAGTGCTTAATGCTACAGACTCAAAAGATAAGATTTTAGATAGTTTCAAAGGATTTGAATAAATAAAAAAATCCCCACACTCTCAAAGTTTGGCCAGTCTGAGCGTGTATAGAGGGAAATAAAAAAGAAAGTAGATAATTACAATGGAATTAAAAGAAATTATAGAAAATATAAAAAGAAATCCCTGTTTTTAGATTCTTCTAGTGATTATTGGCTAGTGCGTGCTAACTCTGGAGAATATTATACGGATTTTAATCTAAATGGCTATATAGGTATTGGATGGAATGAGATTACCCTTGAAGATATTAGACGAGCAGATAATAACTCCAATGTATTAAAAGAAATTTTAAAAGAAAAACTAACATTTCAAGATGACTTAGAACCATCTGAAAACAAATATGGTATCACTGCAGGCCAACTGCTTCGCTTTGTAAATAACATTAAGAAAAACGATATAGTTGTTGTCCCATCTGAAGGATCTGAACGATTTTTAGTCGGTAAAGTTATTGGACCACTTTACGAACTCGATCAATATGAGCTTGAACAATACAAAAGTGAAGAGTTGACGCATAGTCGATCTGACTTTGCAAAAAGGTGGAAAGTCCATTGGTTAGGATGGTTTAATCGTTCCGATGCAGACAGCGCATTGTATAAAATGATTTATTCTCATGCAACACTATCAAATATAAATGATTATAAACCGTTCATTAACCGCGCACTTTTCCCTTGCTATATTGAAGACGAAAAACTATATATTAGCTACCATGTAACAGAAGAAAAAGATATTCAAGGGGTTTATTTGGGTCAATTTGTTTATCAATATTCTCTATTAACAAGGTTGCTTTTCCCTGAAACACGAGTAGATTCAAAAATAAATGTACAGTCCGAGGGTATTATAGAACTTATTACGCATACTGTAAACTATGGACTTATAATTTCAATGATACTTGGTGGAGCAATTGTTCTGACAAGTGGGGGGAAACTAAAGGTTATGGGATTAGAACTTGAAGTCCCGGGATTAATAAATACGTATCAAGACTATCAAAAAAACAAACTCGACCGGATTAAGCAAGCAAAAGAACTAGCTGATGAACTCGGTGTACCAATATCTGAATTAGGAATTCGTATTCCGAGAAAACTAACAGCTGCTATAGAAAACAAATCAGTTGTACAACAGACTACTAGTAATCCACCAGGTAAGTTTGAGGAATAAAAAAGTCTAACATCAGTTAGACTCGAAAGAAATAAATTTTTTTAATAAAAATGTGACAAGTGTAGTTATCGCTATTGAAAGATAGCTATTTGTGATGTAAATCGTAGTTATTGAGATCTTGAAAATTAAGAGAAATATAAATGTCGATACAATAAAAATTTTTTTAACTCTTTTTAACATATTTTTCTCCTCTCTTTTTAAATAATTATAACATAAACAAGTAAAAACAACTGTTTCCAAAAATGAAATAGTTGACAATAATAAAAATAAATTTAACAAAAACTTGACAAAAAAAGTTAAAAAGCAGTACACTGATAATGTCAAAAGCCTTGTTCGTCAAGGATACGATATTTACTTATAAAGCCTTGTTCGTCAAGGACAAAACGGTCTGGTGTACTTCTAAGAGGTACACCTTATTTTATTATCTGGAGCATTATATGAAATTTCAACAAGGCGAAGTTTATCTAATCAACTTCCCACAAAAAGGTGGGAATGAATTTTACGGAAAACACTACGCTATCATCTTAACAATTCCTGACAAAGCTGATGGAACACTCCTAGTAGCACCTTTAACTGGTAAAAAATCAGGAAAGAAATATCGTGGTGGTATCACGATTGAAAATAGTAAATATCAAAACACTCCTTCCAAGCCAAAAGCCTATGCTTATGTCCGAAAAATCCAAGAAATAGACAAACGGAAAATCGTCTATAAAACAAAGAAAAAGACTGATAGTGATGGACAAGTAATGCTAGATGCAGCGGGAAAAGAGTTATATGATAAAGTTTATAGACCAGCTTATAAGCTAGATACAAACGACCATAAAAAACTATTAGACAAGATAAAAGAAGTTCTTGGACTAGATTTATATTAAATAAAAAATTGACTTTTTTTAAAATTAGGGTTAGAATTAAATCATAAAGTCGCTTGACGACAAAATAGATGATACTGTCCCAAGAGGACATCTCTAGCCCTGCTCTTATGAGTTGGGCTTTTAGTTTATTAAAAATCCCTGGAACCTCATCCCTAATATTTTTCTTTTAGGGTAGCCGAAAAGTCCGATTATAGCAACAAAGGCGCGTGGATTCTCGGGCTTCCTCAAGCTTCAAGCCTATATAAGCCCCATATCCGCATTTTTTCATGCTCTGGCATTATTTATCGTCTGACTGCTTAAAATCGAAAATAAGGGGTTTCTCGTAGCCCCTCGCATGGTATAAACTCAAAACTTAACCTATCCGCTTGCCTGCTGATGGAAAAGGAGTAAAACCATGAAGATTACAGAATACAAAAAGAAAAACGGAACTATCGTATATCGATCAAGCGTGTATCTTGGAGTTGATAAACTTACAGGAAAGAAAGCTAGAACTACAGTTACAGCCAAAACAAAAACAGGCGTTAAAATCAAAGCTAGAGAGGCCATTAATGCTTTTGCTTCTAACGGGTATACAGTTAAAGATAAACCAACAATCACAACATACAAAGAACTGGTAAAAGTTTGGTGGGATAGTTACAAGAATACAGTTAAGCCCAATACTCGTCAATCTATGGATGGATTGGTTAGAGTTCATTTATTGCCTGTATTTGGCGATTACAAGCTAGATAAGATAACCACTCCTATTCTTCAAAAGCAAGTAAATAAATGGGCTGACAAGGCCAATAAGGGCGAAAAAGGGGCGTTTGCTAACTACTCCTTACTTCACAACATGAATAAGCGTATTTTGAAGTATGGCGTAGCTATTCAGGTAATACAATACAATACAATCCAGCTAATGATGTCATCGTTCCACGCAAACAGCAAAAAGAAAAGTCTACTGTAAAATACTTAGACAACAAAGAATTAAAACAGTTTCTTGGCTATTTAGATACTCTGGATCAATCAAATTATGAAAACCTATTTGATGTTGTCCTGTATAAAACTTTATTGGCAACTGGTTGCCGTATCGGTGAAGCATTAGCCCTTGAGTAGTCTGATATTGACCTAGAAAGCGGTGTTATCAGTATCACTAAAACACTAAACCGCTATCAAGAAATAAATTCGCCTAAATCAAGCGCTGGTTATCGTGATATACCAATAGACAAAGCCACCCTACTTTTACTTAAACAATACAAAAATCGTCAACAAATTCAGTCTTGGAAATTAGGCCGAACTGAAACAGTTGTATTCTCAGTATTTACAGAAAAATATGCTTATGCTTGCAAACTACGCAAACGCCTAAATAAGCATTTTGAGAACGCTGGTGTAACGAATGTATCATTCCACGGTTTCCGCCATACACATACCACTATGATATTGTACGCTCAGACTAGCCCTAAAGATGTCCAATATAGATTGGGACACTCTAACTTATTAGTGACTGAAAATGTTTACTGGCATACAAACCAAGAGAATGCAAAAAAAGCTGTCTCAAATTATGAAACAGCCATCAATAATTTATAAAGGGTGTCACGTTTAGTGACTACCCTCTTACTATACCTAAAATCAGTTAAGGGTAACTAAAAGGGTAGTAAAATTAGAAAAAGCACTAAGGGAAAGCGCCCCAAAGTGCTTAGTTTAAAGGCTTGACGCCCTCTAATCTAGAAATTAGATTATTTTTTCAAGTTGTAGAATGATTTCAATCCACGGTATTCAGCTACTTCACCAAGTTGGTCTTCGATGCGAAGCAATTGGTTGTAGTTAGCAATACGGTCTGTACGTGAAAGTGAACCAGTCTTGATTTGTCCTGCGTTAGTTGCAACTGCGATGTCAGCGATTGTTGAATCTTCAGTTTCACCTGAACGGTGTGATACAACGGCAGTGTAACCAGCTTCTTTAGCCATTTCAATAGCTTCGAAAGTTTCAGTAAGAGTACCGATTTGGTTAACTTTGATAAGGATTGAGTTAGCAGCACCTTCTGCGATACCACGTGCAAGGTAGTCAGTGTTTGTTACGAAGAAGTCGTCACCAACAAGTTGTACTTTCTTACCAAGACGTTCAGTAAGAGCTTTCCAACCATCCCCAGTCGTTTTCATCCATACCATCTTCGATAGTGATGATTGGGTATTTGTTAACCAATTCTTCAAGGTAGTCGATTTGTTCTGCAGATGTACGAACAGCAGCTCTTCACCTTCAAATTTAGTGTAGTCGTAAACTTTACGTTCTTTATCGTAGAATTCTGATGAAGCACAGTCAAATCCGATAAATACGTCTTTACCTGGAACATATCCAGCAGCTTCGATCGCAGCAAGGATAGTTTCAACACCGTCTTCAGTTCCTTCGAAACGAGGAGCGAATCCACCTTCGTCACCTACAGCAGTTTCCAAACCACGTGATTTATCAGTGCGTGGAAGATTTCAGCACCGTAACGAAGAGCTTCTTTGAATGTTGGCGCACCAACTGGCAAGATCATGAACTCTTGGAAAGCGATTGGAGCGTCAGAGTGAGAACCACCGTTGATGATGTTCATCATTGGAGTTGGAAGAACTTTAGTGTTGAATCCACCAAGGTAGCTGTAAAGTGGGATTTCAAGGTAGTCAGCAGCAGCGCGAGCTACAGCGATAGACACACCAAGGATTGCGTTTGCACCCAATTTACCTTTGTTAGGAGTACCGTCAAGAGCGATCATAGCACGGTCAATAGCTTGTTGATCACGTACATCGTAACCGATGATTGCTTCAGCAATGATGTTGTTTACGTTGTCAACAGCTTTTTGTGTACCAAGACCACCGTAACGAGATTTGTCACCGTCGCGAAGTTCAACTGCTTCGTGTTCACCAGTAGAAGCTCCTGATGGAACCATACCACGTCCGAAAGCACCTGATTCAGTGTAAACTTCTACTTCAAGTGTTGGGTTACCGCGTGAGTCTAGGACTTCGCGAGCGTAAACATCAGTAATAATTGACATTTTTTACTCTCCTTTGAGTTAAATTATTTTACACCTCTATGATACCTTAAAAATAAGCGTTTTTCAAGAAAAACGTCATCTTTGTGCAAATTTTCCTTAACTTTCTAAAGTAATCGCTTTCTTATTTTTCTTTTCTAGTTGCTTTTTATGATATACTATTTTCATGACAGATTTATCAAAAACAACTACTAGAAAAAGCTCATGGTGGAGCTAAAAGTTAAACTCCCGATGAACAACGTCGGTATCTCGGAACATTTGAAGAAAGAGTTCTTGGTTTTGCTGATATGGAGACAGCCAATAGTCCAGAATTGCAAAAAGGTTTTCTTTCTATTTTAGAAAACTTTCAAGAGCAAGAGAGCCACTTTTTCTAAAAATTAATCCTAAAAATAGAATTTGACAAACAAGTTTTTATCTGAAACAAGCTAAGAAGCAGATTGTCAGAGCGACGATAGTCTCTGATGATCTCACTTCTTCTCCTTTTGGGCTGATTTTCCATACTGATCATGTTAGTCAAATTAATGAAAAAGATACTCAGATTGCATTTTTCAAATCTCTGGGAAGGTAAAAAGAAGAGTCAGCATCTATCTGGAAAAATGGTTTGGTTAAATTTTTCCAAGGTTCAATAAACGACTCTATATTTGCAGCAGTGTTCTCTATATACCGACTTGCATTGTTTAAACTATCTTCAAGTGGTTCGCTTTTCTCTAATATTGAAAAAGCCGCTAAGATATTTTCAAATGGTAGGGGAAGGAAATCCTCTGATAGACTGCCACAAATAGCAATAACAGGAACTCCGACAGGGTTCTTTTCTACACCAATCGGTGCCTTTTCCTAGCAAACTTTGACAATCCAGTCTGCCTTCTCCTACGATGACTAAGTCTGCATCTGCCACTTTTTATCAAAAGTCTATCAAATCCAAGCAAGTGTCAATTCCAGAAACGATACGAGCTTGAGCAAAAGTACAGAACCTGCAGCAATACCTCCACCAGCTCCTGCTCCTTGAAGCTTAAGTGTCATAGGAGCATTTTTCTCATAAAAACTCTGAGTTGCTAAATCGATGGGTTCAAACAAATGATACTCAAGTCCCTTCTGTTTTCCAAATGTGTAAGTGGCACCCTCATGCCCACATAAAGGACTTTTTCACATCAGCTAGGATACGAATCTCAACATCATCAGGTATTTTAAAAGCTATTTCATTTGATACAGAGTCTAAGACCAGTAATGTTTCCCCTGTTCCTGATAATTCCATTCCGTTCTTATCATAGAACTGATAACCCGCAAACCAGCAGCAATCCCAATTCCACCATCATTACTAGCAGTGCCACCTACACCTACATAGATTCTTTTAATACCTTGTTCAATAAGGTAACGGATTAACTCTCCGATACCACGAGTTTGTATTTTTCAAAGAGTTTCTCTTTCTCTGGTGGTATCTGCCCTGAGACCAATTCATCAGCTACTCAAAGAGAGCCGTTTCCCCATTTAAGAAGTAAGGCATGGCTAACTTTTGACCAAAAGGGCCTGTCACTTCTTGAAATTTTTCTTCTAAATTGAGCGACTGACTATAGCACTTATCGTGCCTTCACCACCATCACCAACTGGACAGAGCAAGCAATCAACATGAGATATCGCTTGTTCAAATCCTCTTTGGATTGCTTTAGCAACCTGATCAGCTCTTAAACATTCTTTAAAAGAATCTGGTGCGATTACAATTTTCATACTTTCACCTCATTTCAAAAAGTCAATCAATGGCAAGACTTCAAAAGATCTCTCTATCTACATGACATGCAATCTCTTTTTGACGACTTCTTTGCAAAAACCTACTCCTAAACCTGCCGTTTTTAACATGAACAAATCATTTGCTCCATCTCCAATTGCGATTGTCCTTTCTCTTGGAAGATCTAGTTCTTCTCTCCATTTTTCAAGAGTAGCCTGTTTGATGCGCGGTGTAACAATTTCTCCTGCTAGACCTCCTGTCAAAAAACCATCCTTTACTTCTAACTGATTTGCAAGCAAATAATGAACATCTAGCGATTTTGCTAAACTCTCAACTACTGGACTAAATCCACCAGATACAAGGCCAACAAGAATCCCATTATTTTGCAAAATAGAGATAAATTCTTTGGCATTTTGAGATAAATGTATGCTTTTTAATAACTGTTTCAAAAACTGCAACCGGGAGACCTTTTAATAAGGCCACTCTCTCCCTAAGACTTGTTTCAAAATCCATTTTGCCCTGCATAGCTAGCCGTGTAATCTTTGAAATTTCCTCCTCACAGCCTGTCTCTCTTCCCAACAAATCAATCACTTCTTCTAGGGATTAAGGTCCCATCAACATCCATGACACACAAGCCTTTTACTTGAGACATCCGTTCTCCTCTCTAAACAGCCCCAAAAATCGTATGAAGTTATCATACGATTTTTATCTAATAATTAACTAAATTATGGTACAAGTCTAGATATGACTTGCAGGCTGTATCCATGAGTCACATTCCATAGCTTGCTTTTTGTAGTTTTGCCATACATCAGGGTTGGTTCTTATACAAGCTTCCATAGCTGTTTGGAAAAGTCCAATTTAACCAATATGGTGACATAATTGTCAAAAACTAAATCCTGTACCAGAACCTTCAATTTGGATTAAAAGGCTTTGAGACAGTATCTCGCAAACCTCCAACTTCATGTACCAACGGTAAGGTTCCATAACGCATGGCCATCATTTGAGATAAAACCACATGGTTCGAAAACGACTTGGCATGAGGAAAAGATCACTAGCTGCATAGATTTCTTGAGCTAGCCGACATCAGGTAATATTTGGCAGATAGTTTTTCTGGATAAAACTTGTAGCAAACCAAGAAAATGCTTGTTCAAATGCTGGATCCCCAGTTCCCAAAAGAACAATCTGCACATCTTCTTGCAAGAATTGATGCAAGCTCTCAACAACGATGTCAAAATCCTTTTTGACGTGTTAGAGCGAGAAACAATTCCAACTAGAGGAACATCTGCTCGAACTGGCAAAGCCAACTCTTTCTTGCAATCTTTGCCTTATTTTGAGCTTTTCCAGATAAGTCTTCTTTGTGTCAAAATGATAGTCTAAAAAGTGCATCTGTCTCCGGATTATAAATATCTGTATCGATACCATTCACGATACCAGATACTTTACCAGATTCCATACGAAGAATTTGATCCAAACCACAACCAAATTGACTTGTCATAATTTCATGAGCATAGCTAGGGGAAACGGTTGTTACACGGTCTGCGTATAGGATTCCTGCCTTCATCCAGTTGAGACAATCTTTCCAGCGAAGGGTCCCATCAGCATAACGTTCAAAGCCAACTCAAATAGATCCCCAAACATTCCTTCAGAAAACTGACCTTGGAACTCCAAGTTATGAATGGTTAAAACAGTTTTAATACCACGGTAAGCTTGAATCCAATTGTACTTTTCCTTCAACAAGAAAGGAATCATAGCTGTATGGTAGTCATGAACATGAAGAAGGTCAGGGATAAAGTCAATCCTTTCCATAGCCTCAAGGGCAGCTAGTTGGAAGAAAGCAAAGCGTTCTCCGTCATCAAAATCACCGTAAACATGACCACGGAAGAAATAATACTGATTATCGATAAAGTAGAAAGTGACCCCATTTAAAACTGCTTTCTTAATTCCACAGTACTGGCTTCTCCACCCAACTCTGACCTCAAAATGGAGAACATCTTCAATCTGATTTCCAAATTTAGCCTCTACCATGTCATAGTAGGGTAAAATCACTGCAACTTCATGCCCAGCTTTTACCAGTGATTTGGGAAGAGCGCCAATGACGTCTCCCAAACCACCTGTTTTTGAAAAGGGTGCACCCCTCTGCTGCTACAAATAAAATTTTCATGAATGAATATCCTCTGTTACTTTAGCACCTTTCTTAACGACGACTGGATGTTCTGCAGTTCCACGGATCACAACTCCATCCACAACTTCAACACCCTTGTCCAAGATAGCATATTCTACCTGAGCACCTTCTCCAATAACAACACGAGGGAATAAGATACTATCTTTAATCAAGCTATCCTTGTAAACATGAATATTACGTGATAGAACAGAATTAGCCACTTGACCTTCAATGATACTACCAGAAGCAAACTGAGAAGTACTTACCTTAGATGTATTAGCGTAGTAAGTTGGTTCTTCGTTTCTTAACCTTTGTATAAATCTTTTGGTTTGGTGAGAAAAGAGAGTAGAATTTTTGCGATTCAAGCATATCTTTGTTAGCTTGGTAATAAGACTCTACAGAATGAATATTTGCTAGGTAGCCTGTGTACTCGTAGGCAAAAGCCCCTTCTTTTGCAGCCAAATCCCGTAAAACATAGCGCAATTTCTCTGGATGTTCTTTCTTAGCTTCTTCTTCTAAGCGTTCAATCAACCAAGGTGTATCAACGACAAAGATATCTGTAGACATATTGTAAACTTTCTTCTGTTGATTTTCTATCAAATAGTTTATGAGAACGAACATGGTCTGTTTCATCCACTTCCAAGATTGCGTTCACTTCTGAAATATCTTTCTTAGGAAGTTTCTTATAAACAACTGTAATAGGTCCCTTCGTTGTGTTATGAAGGTGGAACACTTGGTTCAAATCAATATTAATCTAAAACATCACAGTTAAGTGATACTGTTTGGTTTGACCCAGAGCGTTTTAAATAAGTGAGCAGCTGTTGGTAATATTCTTTTCCTACTGTGCTACTCTCAACGCGTGTATTATAAATTCCTAGATAATAGTGACTAAGAAGAGTTGACAAGCCCCACTCACGCCCTGAACGGATATGGTCAAAAACAGAACTAATATTATCCTGCTGAAAAATACCAAAAACACTACGAACACCAGCATTGGCAAGACTTGAGAGCGGGAAGTCAATCAAACGATATTTACCGCCAAATGGCAAACTAGCTACTGGACGGTGGTCTGTCAATGTTGACATATCATGAAAACCAACTGTGTTTCCTAAAATGGCAGAATATTTATCAATCTTCATCTGTTGCTACCCCCACTACTTCATTATATCCTACAACTTGTACTTCTTCTGTTCCATCAATTTCGACACCATCAGAAATAACTGCACCTTCACCAATAATGGCACGTTTGATTTTAGCTCCGTGTCCAATAATGGCTCCACTCATGATAACTGAATCAACAACTTCTGCCCCTTCGCGAACTTGCGCACCTGTTGAAAGGATAGAATGTTTAACAGTTCCATCAACGAAACATCCGTCTACAACCAAGGAATCTTCCACATGAGCATTTGCCCCAAGGAAGTTTGGTGGTGAAATTAAGTTTCTTGAGTAAATCTTCCATTGACGGTTACGGCTATCCAAGGCATTTTCTGGAGAAATGTACTCCATGTTCGCTTCCCAAAGCGACTCAATAGTACCAACATCTTTCCAGTAACCATTAAATTCGTAAGCATAGACACTTTCACCTGACTCAAGGTAATTTGGAATGACATTTTTACCGAAGTCTGACATATCCACATTGCTCTTTTCAGCAGCTACTAACATATTGCGGAGACGTTGCCAATCAAAAATGTAAATTCCCATAGAAGCCTTTGGTAGATTTAGGTTGAGCTGGTTTTTCTTCAAATTCAACAATACGATTGTTTAGCATCTGTATTCATGATACCAAAACGGCTAGCTTCTTTAAGAGGAACATCAAGAACTGCTACTGTCAAACTAGCATTATTATCCTTGTGAGACTGGAGCATAGCATCGTAGTCCATCTTATAGATATGGTCACCCGAAAGAATCAAAACATACTCAGGATTGACACTATCGATATAGTCGATATTTTGATAAATAGCGTGACTAGTTCCTTCAAACCAACGATTTCCTTCACTTGCAGAATAAGGTTGAAGGATAGAGACACCAGAATTAATCCCATCTAGACCCCAACTTGAACCATTCCCAATATGATTGTTGAGAGCAAGTGGTTGATACTGTGTGATGACTCCAACATTGTTGATGCCTGAGTTGGCACAGTTTGAAAGAGCAAAGTCAATGATACGGTAGCGCCCACCAAATTGCACAGCTGGTTTTGCAATGCTTTGAGTGAGTTTACCGAGACGAGTTCCTTGCCCACCAGCAAGAATCAAAGCTAACATTTCATTCTTCATTTTCTACTCCTTTTTTTGGTTTTTACTTGTGACAGTTTTTAGTCAGGTTTTCAAGCGACGCTTGATTTTTCCATACACTAGCTCCCCATAGCCGGTAGGGTAAAGGTCAAGGTCTGCTCATAATCCTTCCATAGTCCTTCTTGCGTTTGAACAGTTTGATTATGTTCTTTCCAAACGCCTCCCCACTCTTCTAACTCAGTATTCCAGACTTCTTCATAAATCCCTGCAACAGGAAGTCCGATTGTAAAAATCTTTTCGTTCAACAGGTGCCATATTAAAGACACAGACTAACATATCGTCCCTTCTTTACCCTTACGGATGAAGGACAGAACACTCTGGTCTCGATTATCCGCATCAATGATTTCAATACCATCATAGCTGGTATCGATTTCCCACAGACAGCGATGGTCTTTGTAAAAACTGGTTTAGCTGAGAAGTGAAATACTTCATCTTAGCATTCATTGGATCTTCTAGATTAGACCATTCCAACTGTTCTTCAGATTTCCATTCTAGAAATTGCCCATATTCACTACCCATGAAGAGCAATTTTCTTACCTGGGTGACAAATTTGGTAAGTGTAGAGATTGCGCAAAGCCTGCGAATTGATTGTAGCGATCTCCCCACATCTTGTGCATCATACTCTTCTTGCCATGAACCACTTCATCGTGCGAGAATGGTAGGAGATAATTCTCCTTGAAGACATACATAAAGCTGAAAAGTCACCAGGTTAAAAGTCATATTTACGATAAATCGGATCTTCTTCGTAGAATCGGAGGATGTCATTCATCCAACCCATATTCCATTTGTAGTCAAATCCTAGACCATCTGAATCCTTGGTGTCAGTAATCTGAGTAGCTGATGAACTTTCCTCAGCTATCATCATAACATCTGGATGAACTTGTTTAATCACATCATTCAAGCGTTTGAAGGAAATAATAGCCTTCGTAGTTGAGATTACCACCATCTTTATTAGGTGTCCATGGGAGCATCATCGTAGTCAAGATAGAGCATGTTACTAACCGCATCCACGCGAATACCGTCCAAATGGTAAAAGTCAATCCAAAACTTAATACTAGAAATCAAGAAGGACTGGACTTCATTTTTCCCAAGGTCAAAATTGAGCGCACCCCAACCATAGTTATGAGCCTTATTATGGTCTTGGTATTCAAAAGTAGGCGTCCCATCATAATAGGCTAAAGCATCATCATTAATGGTAAAGTGACCAGGTACCCAGTCCACAATAACTCTATATTGTTTAAAGTGACATTCCTCAACAAAATCTTGAAACTCTTCAGGGACGACCATAGGCATGCTCTAGAGCAAAAGTAACCCATAAGCTGATAGCCCCAACTCAAACCAAGTGGGATGAGACATCAAAGGGCATAAACTCAATGTGAGTATAGTTCATCTCAACCAAGTAAGGAATGAGTTCATCTTTTCAATTGAGCAAAAACTATAAGGACTGCCATCAGGATTTTCTCTTCCAAGAGCCAGCATGAACCTCGTAAATATTGACAGGACGCTCTTCAAAAGCTCAAGTCGTTTTCTACGAGCTAACCAGAGACCATCCTTCCATTTCTTTTTCTGGAATATCTGTTAAAATAGCTCCAGTCCCAGGGCCGTGCTTCATATCTACAGCCAAAGGGTCAATCTTCATCAGCTGATGACCATTTGCACGTGTGATATGGTACTTATAAATTTGGCCTTCTTGAGCAAGACTGGTAAAGACTTCCCAAACTCCAAATTCATTCCGTTCCATCAGAATTTGATTTTTCAACCCAATTGGTGAAATCCCTACCAAGTGAACTGCCTGAGCATTGGGTGCCCAAACTCGAAAGTATAACCAGACTCTACCATCTTTTTCTTCCCTATGCGCTCCCAGATAATGCTGAGGTGAAAATTCTCACCTGTCATAAAAGTTTCTAAAAGCTTTTTTTCTTATCCATACATCCCTCCTATTTTCTGTAAGCGTTTTTCTATAAATTTTATTATACTACCTTTTTATGAAAGATTCAAGTGAAATTACTAAGAAAGATTAAAAATTATTTTGAAAGTCTTCAATAAATTAACTTATTTCTTCACTTGTAAATCAAGTAGTTTTTCAGAAACACTTTGAAAACGAAATGTTTTTACAATACTACCATAAAGTTCGTTATTTTTACTAATAAAAATATAATTTCAATCATGACCACCCGTCAAACGGGTGGTTTGTACCCAGAGCTATAAGCCCAAATTTCCAACCAGCGCCTGAAGACGCTGGCTTTCACGTTGTTCAAAGCCTCATTGCTCTTTGACTCGTCACTTGCCTCTCAAAGAGGCTTTTAGTATTACTTTACCACTATCCCTAAAGGGATCCTCATATTCTTTTACACTTAATTTATCTAGTGCTATATCATGCTTTTACTCGTTTTTCAAATTTTCATACTCGTGAAGAAATCATCCACTGGATAATTTCTTTAATCTTGAATATATTTCTTAATTGTGGCTTCATTGAGGTCCCACCGTACTTACATAATAACCTTCTGCCCTAGAAATGCCGATTCCCAAACTTGTACTTGAGATTGGCGTGTTTGTCAAACATCATGAGTGCACTTTTTCCTTTTAAATAACCCATGAAACTCGAAACACTTATCCTTGGTGGAATACTTACTAACATGTGTACATGGTCTGGCATTAAGTGACCCTCGATAATTTCAACTCCTTTATAACTACACAAGCGATGAAATATTTCGCCTAAACTACTTCGATATTGATTATAAATGACTTTTCGTCTATACTTAGGGGTGAACACAATGTGATATTTACACATCCACTTTGTGTGTGATAAACTATGTGCCTTTTTGTGCCATATTTTTTTCTCCTTTCGCTTTACAATTGGCTTGAACACCTTTATTGTATCGCGTTTGGAGTTTTTTTGGTATAACCTTCGACGCGCACCCGCATAGCGGGTGGTTTTTTGTCTCGCACCTAACGGAGCGAGACGGACTAATAGTCGCATAATAAAAATAAACCAGGAAATGAATTTCCGATTTTATGGTTTTTAACAGATAAGGTACTGCAAATGAATTTAAATTGTAAATCGATTCTACAAAACTTTAAAGACACTAACACTTATGTCACCAAGTATATCTTCTTCAAGGGAAGTTGTATTTGTAACAAGCAGCTGCAAACTGCCCGCATTTTTCAAAACGTTGAGGTTTACCTTTAGCATTGAATACGACTAGTAAATGCTCTTTCCCATGAACTTCATATACAATCCAACCACTGTGTTCATTCGCCGAATGGACAAAAGACATGGTGATAGATTTCTTCATAAGTAGGATAAGAAAAGGCATCTGTTTGAGTTTTTAACTGAATAACTTTACGAACAAAGTCTATACTATTTTGGCGTTCATTTAGTAAATCCCAATCAACTTGATTGACCTTATCTGGGGCATTGTAGCTATTCATGGCACGTTCTCTATCATCGTGTGTTAATTCCCCATTTGGACCAGTCGTAACAAGTTTAGTACGACCAAATTCTTGACCAATTTCCATAAAGGCCATGCCTTGCATGAGTAAGTTCATAGCTGTTGCAGTCTCTACCTTACGCATGATCTGCTCAGAACTTTGATCCTGATGTAGGGTTGCTAACAAGTCGTGAAGATTGTAGTTATCATGAGCTTCGACATAGTTGAGTACTTGATTTGGACGAATATATGATCCTAATTCACGACTACCAAGGATGGCTTTTTGCAAGAATAGGCTCGGTAGCTGCACCACTGACAAAACCAGATTTGATAGAACCATAGACTTCCCCGCCCTTAACTGCATCACGCTGATTGTCGTTAAAGAAGCCAATATTTGGCATTTGATAAGCATTGTCTTTCTTGGCCTTATCATAAGGGGCAAGACCAGTACCCATGTCCCAGCCTTCACCATATAAGATGATATTAGGGTCAATTTCATCCAAACTCTGACGAATCATCTGCATGGTTTTAACATCATGGATTCCCATCAAGTCAAAACGGAAGCCGTCAATATTGTATTCCTGCACCCAGTAGAGAAGAGAATCAATCATATACTTACGGAACATTTCATGTTCACTTGCTGTCTCGTTACCAACACCCTGTTCCATTTTGATAAGTACCATCAGGATTCATTCGATAGTAATAATCAGGAACTGTTGTTTGAAAAGGTGCATCCACTACTGAGAAAAGTGTGGTTGTGAGACAACGTCCATAATGACACCAATACCCGCATCATGATAGGCCTGAACCATCGTCTTCAAATCACGAATGACTTGGGCTGGATCATCAGGATTGGTTGATAAACTTGTTTCCGGAGCGTTATAGTTTTGTGGGTCATAACCCCAGTTATAGGTCACATTACCTTCTGAATCATATTCCTTATGACGATCTGCAATTGGTTGCAGTTGCACATAATTATAACCCACACTCTTGATGTAATCAAAGGCTGTCGCTTGTCCATATTGGTTGACAGTCCCTGCTTGGGCAGCACCTAAGAAAGTTCCTCGAAGATGTTCATCCACACCTGAGGTTGGTGATTGGGTTAAATCTCTGATATGCATTTCACAGATAACTGCCTTACAAGGATTTTCTAATCGCCAGCTCGCTTCTTTTCCATGTTTAACTTCAAAGTTTTCTATTTGCTTCTCAGCATGACCAAGGATTGCAGAACGTTTCCCATCAGGACTGGTCGCGATAGTATAAGGGTCGCGAGTAAGACTTTGATGATGTGGAAATTGGACCTGATACTGATAAGCCTTACATCTTAAATCTTCCTCGACTTCTAAAGTCCACACTCCAATCGTATTATCTTTGTGATTATATGAATAGCTATTACCTCTCTTCATATCAAATCTTTTCCAAACAGGAGCATCATTTGCAGTAGATTCATACACGACAACTTGTACTTCTGTTGCCGTTGGCGACCAAAGAGCAAAACTAGCCTTATTGTCCTCTACTTGGCAGCCTAGTTCACCCTGATAACCCCAATGATGGTCAAAACTGGCGCTATTAATAGCTTTATCGAAAGCGAAAGGATTTTGATTTTTATAAGCAGGACTTGCAATAGCAGGATTTTCTGAATAATAAATCCGATCATCTTCCTCTAAAATCCATACTTCTGTCAAAAGTGGATAATAGTTAAAACGGATAGAGTATTCCTTATTTGCTTGACCTGTATGAACCACAAAATTTAGGGTATCGACAGCTCTATCACTCGAGTGTTCAAAGGTAAATAAGGCACCGAAATAATCCTCCTTATAGGTTAATAAATCGATTCTCTGATCTTGACTTTTGACAAAAGAACATGTGTCGTATTCACTATTTTTACGATGGTAATGAATACGCATAGGGTAGTTGTACATCATTTTATATCTTATCTTTCTTTCTTACTTTTTGATTTTATTTTAAAATACTAAATCTCAGTCTTTTACAGACTTTCTAACCAAGCTTCATCTCGAACCTCGATACCAAGTTCTTGTGCTTTTTGAAGTTTACTTCCAGCATCTGCACCTGCAACGACGAGGTCGGTCTTTTGGGAAACACTGCCTGTTACTTTTGCACCCAGACTTTCGAGTTTACTTTTAGCTTCTGAGCGCTTGAGACGTTCCAATTTTCCGGTCAATACAACGGTCAAGCCTGACAAGGCTGCATCCGCTACTACAGTCTGTCCTTTATAGTCCAGATTGACTCCTGCTTCTTTCAATTCTCTGAGGAGAATTTCAGAGCCTTCTGTCGCAAAATAAGTCTGAAGACTCTTGGCAATCACACCACCCAAACCTTCAATACTAGCCACTTCCTCTGGATCTGCCTGAGCTAGATTTTCAATTGAATGGAAATGTTGAAGTAAGAGCTGACTGGCCTTGCTTCCGACATGGCGAATTCCCAAACCAAACAAGAGCTTCTCGGCAGAATTTCCTTAGATGCTTGGATGGCCTGATAAAGTTTAGCAGCAGACTTTTCCTTGACCCCCTCTAAAAGGAGGAAATCCTCTTCTTGCAAACGGTAAATATCCGCCACATCCTTGACTAGATCTGCAGCAAAGAGTTTCTCAACAATAGATGGACCAAGACCTGTAATATTCATGGCATCTCGAGAAGCAAAGTGAATCAAGCCTTCCATGATTTGAGCAGGGCAACGCGGATTGATACAACGGAGAGCCACTTCATCTTCAAAGTGCAACAAGTCAGAGTCACAACTTGGGCAGTTTGTTGGAATATCTAGTTTCTCTTCAGAAATTCGTTTTGACTCTACTACACGTAAAACAGCAGGGATGATGTCCCCAGCCTTATAGACAATGACCGTGTCGTCCTTACGAATATCTTTTTCAGCAATATAATCCACATTGTGCAGAGTCGCACGGCTAACAGTTGTTCCAGCTAGTTGTACTGGTGTTAGATTTGCAGTTGGGGTTACAACACCCGTACGACCAACTGTCCAATCAACTGATAAGAGTTTAGCTTCTTTTTCCTCAGCAGGAAACTTGTAAGGCTACTGCCCACTTTGGAGCCTTAACAGTAAAGCCAAGTTCTTCTTGACCTGCTAGGTCGTTGACCTTGAGCACCACCCCATCGATATCATAAGGCAGATTGTCCCGTTCCTCTCCTACTTCTTGGATAAAATCCCAGATTTCATCTATGGTTTCAGCCAAGATTCGCTTAGGATTAACCACAAAACCGAGCTGTTCTAGGTGCTTCAAAACCTTTTCTTGGCTATCACGAGTTGAAGGGCTGGCTTCTTGATAGAGAAACGTTGCAAGATTGCGCTTGACTACTACAGCTGTATCCAACTGTCGCAGGGTGCCTGCTGCCGCATTACGAGGATTGGCAAATTCAGGCTCTCCATTTTCTTGACGAGCTTGGTTGACCTGATCAAAAGAAGCGCGTGGCATATAACATTCTCCACGAACTGTAATATCTAGTTCTTCTGGCAAGGTCAAAGGAATATCCTTAACACGTTTGAGATTTTCTGTAATATTTTCACCAACAGAACCATCTCCACGTGTTGCTCCTGCAACTAGAATCCCCTTTTCATACGTCAGCGAGATTGACAAGCCATCGATTTTCAGCTCACAAATATAGGTTGGATGGGCCACTTCCTTACGAACACGCGCGTCAAAAGCTTCAAGCTCCTCACGTGAAAAAGCATCCTGCAAACTATAAAGAGGATACTGATGACTGTATTTTTCAAAACCATCTAAAACCTTGCCACCAACACGATGGGTCGGACTGTCTGCTAATACTTGATCTGGATAGGCAGCCTCCAACTCAACCAACTCACGGTAAAGACGGTCATAGTCACTGTCTGAAACCGAGGGATTATCGCTGGTATAGTACTCAGTCGCATAGCGATTGAGCAAGGCGACTAACTCATTCATTCTTTTATTCATAAGACCATTTTACCATAAACTAAGCCCTCCTCACAAACGAGAAGGGCGGAAAAAATACTTAGATTGGAATTATTTTTAAAACTCAAACAGACTTATATCTCTTTTTCAAAATGAGTTCGAACATAAATAAACGATATACAAGACAAGATGATAACACCACTTCCAATTATCAAGAAAGAAGAGAGATGTACACTTGGTAAGACTGTCATAAATCCTTTTGCAATAGGCATAAATAGAATAGCTAAGGTAAAAATTGTACTTAATACTCTCCCCAAATATTCCCCCTCAACCTTGGTTTGCACCTGAGTAAAAAAGTGAATATTAAAAATCGTCATAAAGAGTTCACAAATCAGGTTTCCAGAAAAGGTTAAAATATTGGGCAGTGGCAAACCCATCATAAAAACTCCTACTCCTGTTAAAATCAATAAGAACAAAAGTGTATTCATACTTGATTTAAATTTATTTTGCTATCAGTGCTCCTATGATGGAGCCAATCGCACCCATGGTTAAGATAGTCGCATAAGCTCCTTCTACTCCGTATAGTTTATTTGAAAAAGGAAGCAAAAACTCAAAGGCCGCAAAAAAGAAATTAACGCTGGAAGCCACTAACAGGAGAAAGAAAATCTCTTTTTGATGCCAGATATAGTGCAACCCATCCTTGATATCTACAAAAATATCTTTCCCAGTAAAAGGTTTCTTATCTTGAACCATTGGTTCTTCTTTTGGAAGGAGAGCCACTAGAACAAAAAGCAATGAAAAAGTCATGCAGTCTAGCAGTAGCGTCATATGGAGACTTGCAAATTGTAAAACAAGGAAGGAAAGAACAGGAGAGCTAACACCTACAACCTGCAAAACCAGCTCTAAGCGAGAGTTATAGATCACAATCTCATCTTTTTCAACAACCTCAGTTATAATGGCTTTATTGGCTGTACGAGAAAAGGCAAAAGCAACAGCCTGCACAATGTTAGCAACAATCAAAGCTCCAATCATCCAGCTGTCATTTCTTATAAAAGAAATAGCCAGACAAAGAATCCCACAAACAAGATCCGTCGCCATTAAAATCCTACGACGAGAAAAACGGTCTGAAACGACTCCGCCAAAAGGATTTACGAGAATAGATGTGACGAGCTCAGAAATCTGATACATTCCTAAAACAGTCTGTCCGATAGTCCCCATGGAAGCCAACCAGACACTATTTCCATAATCATAGAGCATATTCCCTATCTTGTTAACAGTTCCACGGCTAATCAACTGTACTGCATAGCGGTTCATATAAAAACTCCTCTCAAATTTTGAAACTATTGTATCAAAACTGAAAGGAGCTTTTTATTTTTTCCCTTATTTGGGAAAATTAATCTTTGACAAATTTTTCGTAGTGTTCCTGATAGTAGGCTACTTGCTCTGGAAGACCTAGCACGTCAAAAATATGCATGGCCTCTTGCATTTGGCTACAACCTTCTTTACACTGTCCTTTTTGGTAGAAGGCAAAGCCTTTTAAATAATGAAAAATATTACGCTCATAAAGCTTAATACCTTTACCAATAATCTTCTCTGTATAAGCCTCGAAATAACTAGCATTATCAAAAGAAAGATGCTCTAAACAATGTTGATAACAATTGAGGGCCAAAATCAACACTAATCTCTTATGACGACCAATCTCTAGGTAAAATTCCTCCCTCTCCATAACTTCTCTACCAATCCGAGTGACATAGTCCACATCGTAGAAACTATAGAGGTTCCCGAAAAGAATCAACTCATACATGGTCCATTCTTCTGTTTTGAAGAGATAATCTGCTACCTTATCCAAATCATCCTGCTTCATATCATAAGTCGTATCTCTTTGACAAATCAGACCTTGTAGCAAAATCCAGTTCAGCTCAAAATAAAGGGGATTCGTCGAACTCTTAGCCTTTTTCAAGTTGTTCCCTTTGAAGCTTTTTGAAAAACCTGCAATATCATTTGAATAGTAAAGAGGCACAATTTGTCCCATCATGGCAACATGTTCATGATTGTGAAAATTCCTTGCCTTGTCCATGAAATTTTCGATTGTGACATGAATATTATCCAAAATCTCAAAAAAACGTGAGACTGCTAGGTCAGACTCCCCAAGCTCAAAAGCGAGATAACTGAGAGGTTGAACAGGATTCCCCTGCCGCCTCCTTTAAAGAATAATTTCCACTTGTTCGAAATTCACGAAATACTTTTCCTAGATTTTCCATCTTTACACCTGCTCTGATAATTCTTCCCACTCAAGCATAGCTTCTTCCTGACGATGGCTGATTTTGTCCAGTTCAGCCTGCAATTCCATGAGTTTACCTGCATCGTTGGTTTCCAACATTTGTTCAGAAATAGCTTGGCTTTGACTTTCTAGCTCTTCGATTTCAGCTTCTAGACTTTCGATTTGTCGCATGAGTTTGCGAACCTCTTTTTGACTTTCTTTCTGAGCTTGATAGTCATTAACTGGACTTGCTTCTTTTGCTTGATTGCTAGTTGAAGCTTCCTCATCCTGAGTCATTTCTACTTCTGCTTTCTTCTCAACATAGTAGTCGTAGTCTCCAAGGTAGAGAGTCGAACCATTCTCAGACAATTCCAAAACATGAGTTGCCACACGATTGATAAAGTAACGGTCATGGCTGACGAATAGAAGAGTTCCATCAAAGTCAATCAAGGCATTTTCCAACACTTCCTTGCTATCAATATCCAAGTGGTTGGTCGGCTCGTCAAGGATCAGGAAGTTGTTGTTTTCCATAGACAATTTAGCAAAAGTAAACGTGCTTTCTCCCCACCAGACAGCATGCCTACTGATTTTTTAACATCATCCCCTGAGAAAAGGAAGGCACCAAGGCGATTACGAATTTCAACTTCCGGTGTCAATTTGAAATCATTCCAGAGTTCATCCAGCACCGTATTACTTGGTGTCAGCTTGCTTTGGGTTTGGTCATAGTAACCAACCTCAACATTAGCGCCAAAGCGCTTTTCTCCCTTGATAAACGGAATCTGATCCACGATTGATTTAATAAAAGTTGACTTGTCAATTCCATTTGGACCAACGATGGCAACAGCATTCATCTTACGAAGGTCTAGGCTGATAGGCTCTGACAATACTTTCCCATCATAACCAATAGCCGCATTTTCAACAGTCAAGACAATATTGCCCGACGTTTTCTCAGACTGGAAGGTCATGTTTGCTGATTTCTTACCAGTTTCAGGCTTGTCCAAACGCTCCATTTTTTCCAGTTGTTTACGACGAGATTGGGCACGTTTGGTCGTTGAAGCTCGGACTAGATTGCGGTTGACAAAATCTTCCAGAGCAGCAATTTCCTTCTGTTGCTTTTCATAATTTTTGGCTTCAGTTAGAAGTTTTTGCTCTTTCAACTCGACAAAACGAGAGTAGTTGCCCACATAGCGATCTAAGGAATGCTTGGTCAAATCCAGCGTAATCGTCGCAACCTTATCCAAGAAATAACGGTCGTGGCTGACAATAATAAGAGCACCGCTATAGTTTACCAAGTAATTCTCTAGCCAAGCAATAGTTTCGATATCCAAGTGGTTGGTTGGCTCGTCCAATACCAAGAGATTGGGCTTTTCAAGGAGCATTTTGGCAAGAGCCAAACGAGTATTTTGACCACCCGAAAGCTCCGCAATTTTCATCTGCCACATAGACTCATCAAATTTGAATCCATTCAAAATCGCTCGTATATCAGCTTCATAGGTAAAGCCCCTGCTTGGCGAAAATTTTCAGATAATCGGTCGTAAATCTGACATCAGTTTATCCAAATCTCACCAGACTTTTTCCCCATCTCTAACTCCATCTGACGAAGTTGTCTCTCGGTTCGACGCAAATCATCAAAGACATGAAGCATCTCATCGTAGATGGTATTTTCAGACTCAAAACGGCTATCTTGGGCTAGGTAAGACAAAGAAATATCTTTTTTCTTATTGATTTCTCCACTAGTTGGCTCCTCTTCTCCAACCAAAATCTTCAAAAGAGTAGACTTACCTGCACCATTTTTCCCAACAAGGGCAATCCGGTCTCTTTCATCAACCTGCAGATTGATATTATCAAAAAGAACCTCTCCTGCAAAAGAACGTTCAATTTTATTAGCTTGTAAAATAATCATACAAGTAGTATAGCATGTTTCTCTAAGGCATTCAAGATAGGTCTATAGGCATATATCAAGACCTTCTAGAAATATAAGCTAAGGTTTTACTAAAAAACTAAATCATGATATAATGAAAGCGATAAAAACTATAATAAATAAAAAGGAGAAGCAATATGTCTTACCAAGAAAAATTACCAGAAATGGGTTGATTTTTGCAGAGCTTCCTGACTACCTTCGTCAAGATTTAGAAAATATGGATGAAAAAACAAAGGAAGATGCCTTTCTATACAAATCTTGAATTTGGTACTGCTGGTATGCGTGGTTTGATTGGTGCAGGTACTAACCGTATCAACATCTATGTTGTACGTCAAGCAACAGAAGGTTTGGCACGTTTGATTGAATCAAAAGGTGGAAACGAAAAAGAGCGTGGTGTTGCGATTGCTTATGATATGCCGTCACTTCTCTCCTGAGTTTGCTTAGAATCTGCGGCAGTTCTTGCTAAACATGGTATTAAATCTTATGTATTTGAAAGCCTTCGTCCTACTCCAGAGCTTTCTTTTTGCAGTTCGTCACCTCAACTGTTTTGCTGGTATTATGATTACTGCCAGCCACAACCCTGCTCCATTTAACGGCTACAAAGTATATGGTGAAGACGGTGGACAAATGCCTCCACACGATGCAGACGCTTTAACTACCTATATTCGTGCAATCGAAAACCCATTTGCAGTTGAAGTTGCTGATGTGGAAGCTGAAAAAGCTTCTGGCTTGATTGAAGTTATCGGCGAAGCTGTTGACGTAGAATACCTTAAAGAGGTTAAGGACGTAAACATCAACCCAGCTTTGATTGAAGAAATTTGGTAAAGACATGAAGATTGTCTACACACCACTTCATGGTACTGGTGAGATGTTGGCTCGTCGTGCCCTTGCCCAAGCAGGATTTGACTCTGTTCAAGTCGTTGAAGCACAAGCAACTGCTGACCCTGACTTCTCAACTGTAAAATCTCCAAACCCAGAAAGCCAAGCAGCCTTTGCTCTTGCTGAAGAACTTGGTCGTCAAGTTGGTGCAGATGTTCTTGTCGCAACTGACCCTGATGCTGACCGTGTTGGTGTTGAAGTTCTTCAAAAAGATGGTAGCTACCTCAACCTTTCAGGTAACCAAATCGGTGCTATCATGGCTAAATACATCTTGGAAGCCCACAAAAACGCTGGAACTCTTCCTGAAAATGCAGCCCCTATGTAAATCTATCGTTTCAACTGACTTGGTAACGAGATTGCTGAAAGCTACAGCGCAACCATGTTCAACGTCTTGACAGGTTTCAAATTTATCGCTGAAAAAATCCAAGAATTCGAAGAAAAACACAATCACACTTACATGATGGGATTTGAAGAAAGCTTCGGTTACTTGATTAAACCATTCGTACGTGATAAAGACGCTATCCAAGCCGTTCTTGTCGTTGCTGAACTTGCTGCCTACTACCGTTCACGTGGTTTGACACTTGCTGACGGTATCGAAGAAATCTACAAAGAGTACGGCTACTACGCAGAAAAAGACTATCTCTGTTACCCTTTTCAGGTGTCGATGGTGCTGAACAAATCAAAGCGATTATGGCTAAATTCCGCAACAATGCTCCAAAAGAATGGAACACAACAGCTATCACTGTCGTAGAAGACTTCAAGGCTCAAACTGCTACTGCTACTGACGGAACTGTTACAAACTTGACAACTCCTCCAAGTGATGTGTTGAAATACACACTTGCAGACGGTTCATGGATTGCCGTTCGCCCTTCAGGTACAGAACCAAAAATCAAGTTCTACATTGCAGTTGTAGGGGGAAACAAACGAAGAATCACATGCTAAGATTGCTAATATCGAAGCAGAAATCAATGCTTTTGTAAAATAAAGCCCTATAAAAGATGAGACCAACCAATCTCATCTTTTTTTCGTATCAAATCTAAGCAATTTTAGAAACTTTTGATGGCATACTAGACATATCAATGAAAGCGAGGGTAATCTCATGGAACAATTTTTAGATAATATCAAAAGACCTTGAAGTCACTACAGTTGCGCGTGCGCAGGAAGCTCTTGATAAGAAGGAAACTGCAACCTTCTTTATCGGTCGTAAAACTTGCCCTTACTGCCGTAAATTTGCTGCTACCTTGGCAGGTGTCGTAGCTGAAACCAAAGCTCACATCTACTTCATCAACAGTGAAGAAGCAAGCCAACTCAATGAGTTACAAGCATTCCGCTCACGCTATGGAATTCCAACTGTACCAGGCTTTGTTCACGTTGCAGATGGTCAAATCAATGTCCGTTGCGACTCTTCAATGTCAGCTCAAGAAATCAAAGAATTTGCAGGATTATAAAAAATATAAAAAGAAGGCATTCGCCTTCTTTTTAATTATTTTCAAAATAGGAATCAACCAACTCCTGAATTCTTCCTTCTTTAGCAGCTGGAATAGTATCTTCTAAAACAAAATTCTTCCTACTGATATCTTGAGAGAGATTTCCAAAGATAAAATTAGTCGAGATGTTATAGATAATCTCTGAAGGTGCAAATCCATAAACTTGATTTTCCAGGATATGCTTTAAGCGTTCCTCAGAATTTGGAAATACATCTTTCAAGCCTTCGCTATTATATAGTCGCTTAACAAGCTCAGCAATATAGAGACCTGACTTCATGTACAAATCAATGAATGAAAATTTACTTGAAAAAAGTAATTCAATAAATATCTCTCCGATGACCAACTTCTAGAGTAGCAACGACTAATTCATCATCTACAATTTGTACGATAACTCGATAATTACCAATTCATAGCCCCCATTGACCAACGCGATTACCAACCAAAGCCTTTCCGTGTCGTCTTGGGTCTTCCAAAACATTGGTTTGTAAATAGTTTGTAATTAGCTTCTGCGTATAACGGTCCAATTTTTTCAATTGCTTGATGAAGCGTCTTGTCGGAACTAATTTATACAAATTATTCATCCTCCAAGCCTAAATCATGCATCATTTCTTCCCAAGTAATGGGTTCAACTCCTTTTTCCAAGTCTTCTAAATACTCTTGATAGGCTAAATCTGCCACACGAGCGTCGTATTCGTCTTCTAAAGCTTCAAGAGTTTTTGGTGCGGATAGTTCCGACAGAGAAACTCCTTCAAACTTAGCCATTGCTTT
>BNJS01001618.1_pt1:0-95000 | contig 175991 bp, 196 predicted proteins | sample 8540461 | NCBI WGS metagenome assembly BNJS01 (sample SAMD00202454, study PRJDB9452) | human saliva metagenome | isolation source: human saliva | place: Japan
CTGTCCATTGTCATATTTTTTCAACGAACTCTTCTGTCTGTGCATTTGCTTGGAAAGAGAAGATGCATAACAGTAATAGCAGTATATATTTCGTGTTCATATATGATGTTCTTAATGTCATACGCCAGAGTCGGTATCTTTTAATTTGCTGGTACTTTGTAACTATCGGGCATTGTGAAATAGTATGTCAACTGACCATTGGCTATGCTAAAACTATAAACGTTTTTTTAGTGTTGGTTCACTTGGACGATCTATATCGCCTTGAAACCATATCTGTCCATTACTAAGTGTACAAAAATTCACATCTTTGATAGCTTTTTCTGGAGCTTGTGTCCATAAGATCCTACCATTTGTTGACCTTAATTGGAATACAGGTAGGGCAGTCTTCGATATATTAGTGGTATAGGACATTAAGATATAGTTGGCATCTTGGTAGATGATTTTAACATTAAAGGCTGTAAACCAGTCTGTAATAGGGCTATCGCTAACAAGTCGATCATCATGTATCCACAATTTTTCACCTATGTCGTCGAAGGAATATCTATTTTGTGGATCACCTAAATGATATTTAAAGTGTATTTTGATAAAACGATATTTACCACCATTATTAGTCGAAGAATTAGCATTTTTCTTCTGAAGACAATAGTAAATGCTGTCTCTTAATTCACCATTAAGTTGTGATGGCGGCAAATCTTGGGCATAATTAAAAGCTTCTTCCGTATAGAGTCTATCTGTTCCGGGGAAATAGTAATACATTTCTGCCAAGTTGTTGACAACCTTTATGCCCTCCCCATACTCGTCATACAGTAGCTTAGCACTGGAAACACCAGTACTCATAGCATTCTTTTTTTCAAAGAGCGACTTCGTTACATCTTTCATTGTGAGCTGTTCTGGGGATACTTCAAAGATGTAACGTTCAGAAACTATAAAGAACCAACGGCGTGCCTGATTGAAATATCTTAGATTATAATAGTCGTATGAAGCCATGCGGAAGTCAAAAACTGCCTCACCAGTACCCAATAACTGTTCGGCAAGGATTTTCCCTGTTTTAATATCACGGAACCCATAATAAACCCCATCAATGTGTTTTGGGTCTTTATCCACACCTGTTGAGAAGTCTCTTCCAACAATATAAAAAGAGACAGGCATTGCCTTTATGGCTCATTGTAACAGCCATATAGGTATCTTCGGCAACATCAATAGAATCTTTTTGGGATAGTATTGAAGAAGAATTTGGCGATGATGATAAAAAAATGGGGAGTAAAACAAAGAAAACTCCTATAGCTATAGCTAACAAAGCATACATTCCTAATTTCCTTACTATATCTATAGTGTCATTAGATGAGGGGATATAGTCAAAGCGATGGTTGACGTTGATATTGATATCATCGTCGTCTATATAGTATTCGGTTCCACAGCTTTGGCATAGATAACACTTATCTTCTTTGTGTGTATGCTTCTCGCTACCGCAATTCGGACATTTTATTGGTTTTATCTTTGTTCCCATTTAGGATTTTTACAGGGTTTATTATTTCTTTTTATAGTGTAGTGCCAGATAGACAAGTATAGCCTGAATGGCGTTTAATATTACAAACATGATAACCCACCAGTTGTTCATCAAGTGTTCGGGAGCGATCAGTCCACTGAAATACTCTATGATTCCAATCAGAGCGAAGATAATGCCTAAGCTCAATCTGTGGGTACTTTCTGCGCGGCAAAGGAAGAGTATGATAATTAGAAGGGTATTGACAAGAATTGCTATGCTGGTGAATAGCATGTTTGTCAGTGAATATGCAGATAGCAAGAGCCATACTATGATATTTACAGTGAGTATGGCTAATGCTGGAATAATTACCTTTTTCATAATTTTGATAGTATTTCGTTCTTTTTCTTTTCGTATTCTTCTTCGGTGATAAGTTGCTCATTAAGGAGGTTTTTCAGCTTTCTGAGTCGTTCTGTTATTTCTCCTTCTGTGGCATTTTCTTTACCTTGTGTCTTGAAGATATCCTGTGCCAACTGTAATCCTGCACCCATTTGTAATCCTGCGCCAGCAAGTCCTCCTTCGTTGCGTGCTGCTTCACGGAGTGCTTCAAGCTTCTGCATACTAACATAATCAAGGTCGACTTCTGCAGCTGCTTGCTTCTCTGTGGTCATGTTAGCTATTCTGCCAATACGCTCCAAAGTTTCTTCATCGAAGGTAACTGAATTGATTCGGAAGTCAGTAAGTTTCAAACCTAAGCGTTCGAGTTCCTCTGCAGTCTTGTTTTTCAAGTCCTCTGACATCTCCATAAGATGTGTGTCAACTTCTCGATAAGAGTAAGCCTTCTCTGCAAGGAAGGTGGTCAGTGGTGTTATGATACGTGAAGAAACAAGCTGTTGTACGTCTTGACTATAATAGTCGCTGATAGGTCCAAGTAATGTTACGAACATCTTCTCTGGGTCGGAAATAACAATAGAGAAGTTACCACAGGCACCAAGGGTTATAGGGAGCTTATATTCTGGCTCAAAGTATTTGACAGGTGAAGGTGTTCCCCATAAAATGTTAACCATTTCAGCAGTGCGAAAGAAATAGAAACGCATCTTATGTTCACTATCTGTTTGCTGTGCAAGATTGAGTAGCGAAGTGATAAAGGGATGATTGGAGGTTTCCATTTCATAGATGCCTGGTTCGGTAAGAGTATCTTTTACCTTTCCATCATAAACAATGATGCAACCTTGTCCCGGAGCAACGATAAGTTTACTTGTATTCTTTATTTCATCTGTAGTGGTTTCCAATTGATGAAATAATAAGTTAGTTTTCTGCCCTTTCCATTCTATGACAGTTCGCAATTGGCGTCTGAAAATATCTGTTAATCCCATAGCTTTTATTGTTTCTTTTTCAAATTCGTTTAATAATTGCTGTACAATTAGTTGTGGTGTCTACCTTTATTTTAATATGCAAATGTACTGATTTGTATTGGAAAGAGCAAAAAATAGTAGGAAAAGGTGAGTCTAATTCTATCTCAAAAAGTTCAGTAAGTTCTTGTTTTTTGTTTGAAAGCAAAGATTTATCGCATGGCAGTTTGCTTGTTTTCATTTTGTACTTAGTTGTATAAAACAAAGCAGCCACATTACCAGTGGGGTAATGCGGCTGCGACCTAAGTTTCAATAAAATAATTCAGAGAGTGTCTTATAGTTTAACGCTAAGACCTACATACCATGTTGCACCATATACTGGAGCATACATGAAGGCTGCGTCGTCTGTGTGTTTCTCGTCCTGAATATAGCTGAAAATATTCTTAGCACCTGCATAAACAGTACATGAACCAAAACGTTTTGCAGCGCGGCAGTTGAAGATCATGAAGGTGTTTGTCTTCTTAATCTTTGATGTTGCACCATTGTCCTCAGAGTTATAGTCGATGAACATTCTTCCCTGCAATGAGCTTGTGAGAGAGAAGCTCCATGTGCCAGGAGTATAATCGAGGTCGATATCGCCAGTCATTGCTGGGAAACGAGAAACGTTACGGCTGTCCTTCGCATACTGTAAACGCTGTGGGAACTCCTTTACAGTCTCGTCGTTAGGGTCTGACCAGTCTGCACGCTCGTGCTTGAACTTACCTTGATTGAAGGTCCAGTTAATACCAGCATTGAAGTTACGGAAGAGGTTTGCCTTTGCACCTAATTCTACACCCTGTACATAGGCATCGTCAACATTCTCCCACTGGTAAGAATAACCGAACTTCTTAACCTCATCGTCTGCAGGAGAGAACTGAATCTTATCCTTCAAAGTTGGTACGGAAGAGGTTGATGCTGAACTGATACTTCTTTGCATAGTAGTCTGCTGAGAGGTTATAGCTGATAGCACGCTCGCCCTTGAGGTTAGATGATTTCCACACACGTGGCGAACCACTACAGAGGTGGAGGTCTTCAGAGAATCCGTAAGGAGCACGGAAAACCGGTACCTACATTAGCACGAAGAACCAGCGAAGGAGTCAATTCATATTTGATAGCAATACGAGGATTGACAGTTGTCTTGCTAAACTTTGTTGTTGGGAAAGCACTGTCTGAAACCTTTACACTGGTAGTGTACTCCTCACCAGAGCTATGTGAATCGATGCGGATACCTGGTACAACGGTCAACTTTGGTGTTACGTTCCACTCATCCTGTACGAAGAAACCAAGTTCGTTAGCATGCTTCTTACCGATAGAAGTGTAAGGAACGCCATAGTAAGGACTTGTCTTCTCGTCCTCAGCAGAGATAACATAGAGTCCTGTCTCACGCAAACGAGTGAAGTAACCCTGTACACCACCAAGCAATGTGTGGTTGCCAAGGATTGAAGTGAAGGTGAGCGATGGTGTCACCGTATTCTCCTTAGCAATGTATGGGCGCATGATAGAAACGTCAGGTTCTGCACCGTCCTCATCTGGATGTGCTGGATCCTTGTGAGAATCCATGTAATCATGGAGGAAGGTATCGTTCGTTGCTTGACGTTTGTGATATACGTAAGCAGTTGTGAGGTTCAGTTCTGAGTGCTTACCAATAGGCAAAGTGTAAGCGAGGTCAGCTGAAAGGCGGTTGGTACGGATGTCCTCAGTACCGTCAGTGTATGGGTTTAGATATTGATCGTTTGTCATGACACCACCGAAACGGTGCTCATCAATCGCCTTACCACGCAGTACGAGTTTATCGTTCTTAGCAAAAGGCTGATAGAAGTAAAGGCTGAAACCAAGGTTGTTCATCGTCTCGTCTACACGATCAGAGATGCCATCCTTGTTCTTTACTTCCTTACGTGTAAGACCATTCTGTGTGCGGTCGATAGCATCCATCTGTGTACGCTGTGCGAATACACTCAGACCGATGTTGTTATAACGCATAGATCCAGAACCCTTATAGCTCTTGAAGCCAAAGTTTCCGAACTGAATATCTCCATTAACAGATGGCTCAAAGGTTGGTTCCTTTGAGATAATGTTGATGGCACCAGCAACGGCACTACTTCCATAGAGCGCTGAACCTGCACCTTTAACTACCTCAAGACGGTCGATGTCATTGGTACCAATCTGCTGCAAACCGTAAACACCAGCAAGACCAGAGTAGATAGGCTCACCATCAATGAGTACCTGTGTGTGCTCAGCACCCAATCCTTGCATACGAACCTCAGAGAAGTTACAGAACTGGCACTGCTGTTCTACACGGATACCCGGTACACCTTCAAGTGCTTCGTATAAGTTCTGGGCGTTCTTCTTGGTGATAGCCTGTGATGTCAGAACCTCTGTACGGATAGGTACATCCTTTACAAAGTGGCTGGTACGAGTACCAGTTACAACGACCTGACTCAGCTCCAATGGGTCTTTTTCCAACTCAAAGTAAGCACCAGTACCCTTGTTGGCTTCCATGTTTACTTCGATTTCCTGCTGCTGATAACCAGCAAGTGTAGCAATGATAACCTGCTTTCCAACAGGAAGATTACTTAATTTGAAGTGTCCAGTAGCATCGCATTGAGTTTAAGGTTGGTACCTTTTACTTGGATTTTAGCATGAGAGAGGTGTTGTCCACCTTCTTTTGCCTTTACGTCACCGAAGAGCATTGCGTCGGTGTTTTGTGCCATGGCTGCTAAAGAGCATAGTATGGCGATCAAGGTTAGTAAATATTTTTTCATTTGTTATTATATGGTTTGTAAATAACGATGCAAAGTTATGTTATTTTTATAAATTCAGCAATACCTATTAGTGGGTAATTTCGTTGCTGTTAGGCTAATTAAGCCAGCTTGAGCAGTAAGTATAATTATAAGTCAGAACTTTAGTTTTTCTTGTCAATTTAGGAATAACTCTTGCAGGTTTCAATAATTTCGTTTTACTTTGTACGCAAAATAATAACCTCAAACTGTTGAAGACAATTCTCACTATAACAGGTTCAGATAGCACTGGTGGTTCTGGTGTGCAGGCTGATATCAGAACGATAGCAGCTTTAGGAGGCTATGCGGTGTCGGCTGTAACGTCTGTCACGGTACAGAATACCTTGGGTATTCAAGCCTTCTATGACCTTCCTGCAGAGATTGTCAGAGGGCAGATTGAGGCGATTATCAATGATATGCAGCCTGATACGGTAAAGGTGGGAATGATCAGAACCACAGAGACCTTGGCTGTTGTGGTGGATGCGTTGTTGAAGTATCGTCCTCATCATATTATATATGACCCGATTGTGACGGCAAGTAATGGTGACAGATTGATGACAGATGACGTGATTACGCAGATACGTTGTCGTTTGCTGCCACTTTGTTCACTTGTTATTTTGCGTGAGGGAGAGGCTGAAAAAATCTTTGATTGTTCTTCGTTGAAAGGGGAGGGAAGCCGAGCTGTACGCTCGTTCGTATTAGATGACCCTTTGCAGCATGGTCTTGCTAATAGTTTTTCATCAGCTCTTGCCGTCTATATCAGTCAGGATGAGCCAGTGGAAGAGGCGTTACAACATGCTCGGGAATATGTACGAACGCTTGTGGCAAGGAAGAGTGATATCAGTGGACGGAGTAGTCAGCTGTATAATGAGTTCTTAGAAACTGTTCAAGTTGCATTATCATACTAATCGTGATGTTGCTTTTTATGCTGACTGCCTGAATGTTTCTCCACGTTATTTGTCGCAGGTAGCGCATCGTATATCGGGCAAATCACCAAAGTGTATCATTGATCATACGCTTGCAGAAGCCCTTGCCTGTCAGCTTCGAACGACACAGAAAACAATACAAGAGATTGCTTACGAGCATGGCTTTGCTTCACAAGCTCAGTTCTCTAAGTTCTTTAGAAAGCAGATGGGACAGACTCCGAGTGAGTGGAGACGGACGTAGTGGGGGACCTCCCCAGCCCCTCCAAAGGAGGGGAGAGCCTAACAGGGATAAAGTAGGGGATAGTATGTTGGGTTTTAAAGCTCATAGATCCATGTATTGTTCTTACGCTTCTCTCATCGTTTTTAAAAAGGAATTTCTAATATTAACTAACACATATAACATCTTCATGTACACTCATTCGTGAGTGAAACATGGTAGAAATCTAAAAAAATAAAGTAATATGGCAAATAGACAAGAACTAAACCGCAACCTCGCTCAGATGTTGAAGGGCGGTGTAATTATGGACGTAACAACACCAGAACAGGCGCGTATTGCTGAGGCTGCAGGTGCTTGTGCAGTAATGGCATTGGAACGTATTCCAGCTGATATTCGTGCAGCTGGTGGCGTTTCACGTATGAGTGACCCTAAAATGATTAAGGGTATTCAGGAGGCTGTTACGATTCCTGTGATGGCAAAGTGCCGTATCGGCCATATCTCTGAGGCACAGATTCTGCAGGCAATAGAGATTGATTACATTGATGAGAGCGAGGTGCTTTCTCCAGCTGATAATATCTATCATATTGATAAGACACAGTTCGAGGTGCCATTCGTATGTGGTGCACGTAATTTGAGTGAAGCATTGCGTCGTATTGCAGAGGGTGCAACGATGATTCGTACAAAGGGTGAGCCAGGTACGGGTGATGTTGTGCAGGCTGTCAGTCACATGCGTTTGATGCAGAGTCAGATTCGTGAACTCGTTAGCAAGCGTGAGGACGAACTCTTTGAGGCTGCTAAGCAGTTGCAGGCTCCATACGAACTCGTGAAGTATGTACATGAGAATGGTAAGCTTCCTGTAGTGAACTTTGCTGCAGGTGGTGTGGCTACTCCTGCTGATGCTGCGTTAATGATGCAGTTGGGTGCTGAGGGTGTGTTCGTTGGTTCTGGTATCTTCAAGAGTGGTGACCCAGCTAAGCGTGCTGCCGCTATCGTTAAGGCTGTTACAAACTATAATAATCCTAAGGAGTTGGCAGCGTTGTCAGAAGACTTGGGTGAGGCTATGGTTGGTATCAACGAGCATGAGATTGAAGTGCTCATGGCTGAGCGTGGACAATGAGAATTGCTATTCTTGCCCTGCAGGGAGCGTTCTTAGAGCATGAGATGAAGCTTCGTAAACTGGGGATTGATTGCTTTGAGGTGCGCCGATTGGAGGATTGGCAGCAGGAGAAAGATGGATTGATAATCCCAGGTGGTGAGAGTACCACTCAAGGAAAGCTCCTTCGTGATCTCGGTTTGCTTGAACCCATCCGTGAAGCTATCGAAGCAGGAATGCCAGTCTTTGGTACTTGTGCAGGCTTGATACTCCTTGCTCGTGAAGTAGAGGGAAATAGTCCGTCTGCTCCGGTTCCTCCTCGATTGGGTACAATGAATATGACAGCTGCCCGTAATGCTTACGGTCGTCAGCTGGGTAGTTTCCATACGGAGGCTCCTTTTAAGGGGATTGAAGGTGATATTCCAATGACTTTTATCCGTGCTCCTTATATAAAGGAAGCGGCTGGAGGGGTAGAAATACTTTCAGAAGTTGATGGTCATATCGTTGCTGCTCGTCAAGGAAATCAGTTTGTTACTGCTTTTCATCCTGAATTGGATAGTGATACGCGTGTGCATGAATACTTCTTGGAAATGGTGAAGTGATACTTTTGATAGAAAAGTAAAAACAAACGTAAAATAAATAGGCTGCCATAGACATTTATAAGTGCTTATGGCAACCTTTTCTTTGTTAGCTTTAATGATTTGAGGAGAGGCTTTTGTTATTCCTTTTTTATTTCCTTAAAGTTCCAGTCGTATTCTGGATTGTTTCTGCTTATGTCTATAACTTGGAAGTAATCACTGTAGGCTATAATAGGATGTGGAATCATACCGTAGACGAGTTGATTCTTAGAATTGATGATACCATATTGATTGTCTTTCTTTACAACAAACTTATTGCCGCCCACTTTGTACAGCCATTCGTCGTACATGCATGGAATAATAGTCTTATCGTTTTTGTCAACAATACCATATTTATCATTCAGCCTTACACTAAAAAGGCTATCTTCGTCTACTATTACTATCTCTTCGTATTTAAACGGGAAGAGTAGGTCGAGTGTTAGCTTGTTTAGAAGGGCTTCTTTCCCTTCTTTTTCAATGACTGCATACGGACCGCTTGTTTCTCTTATGTCGTTGAAATGCAGCGATTGAAAGATACTGTTGTCTTTCAAAGAGCAAAGTATATAGCCCTTTCCGTCTTCCAAAGCAATATGGTCACGTATATAAATCTTAGAAAACGATTTATATTTTAATGGGATTAAAACCTCGTTTGAAAAGTTGATTACTCCATAGTGCGAGTTCTGTTTTACAACAAGATAGTCTTTGTTCCCGCTCGAAATATTATAGTATGAATCCATTGACTCATATTGCGGTGATATTAATGCACTGTCGTTCTCATCAAACAAACCAAATCTTCCTTTATTATCTTCAAATATAAAATAAGAGATTTGCTTAGAATTACCTTTTTCTTCTACCCAATTAGTTATTTGTCCTTTTATTGAGATACCTTTTAGCAGTGTTTGTTTGTCTCTCTTCAGATAGTCTTTTGGTCTCCTTTTTAGGAATAATAATGACCATTGTCAAATTTTACGTCATCGTATTCTGACTTTATCAGACGTTCGCCTTCGGCATTGAACATACCGTATTGACCCTTTTCTTTTACTATAAGATTAGCGGCTTTACCATAACCTCTGTCTATGCTGGAGATATTTTCGTATTCTGCTGATAGTACTTCCTTCCCTCCGTCGGTATAGAGACCTTGTAGCCCATTCAGATATACCTTCCAGAAAAAGCTCCAACTATCACCAATACATTCTATCTTGTTGTATTTTATAGGTATTAATTCCTTTCCTTGAGTGTCGTAAATTCCTTTCAGATGGTTTTTGGTCACAATAAACATGTGGCCTTTTAAGGGTTTAATGCTGTCAAGATTATTTAAAAGCAATTTACCTTCTTCTGAGTAAACTGAAAGTTTCCCAGTTTTATTATCTTCCTTTATTTTCCAAAGGGATTCAGTTAGGATAACACCAACCTGCGCCTTTACTGCTACCCAACAGAATAGGGAAAGCATTGATAGAAATATTCTTAAAGCCGTCATCTTTAGCCAAGTTCTTTCATATTAAAGTTTATGATGCAAAGATAACGAAAAAAATCCATTAACAAGATGTTTATGTTTTCTACCGAGTCTTAATCCCATATTCCTTATTTTTATGGCAAGTTTCTCTCCGTTTGACAACATCTTGCAATGTGTTAAGTGCTCCGCACCATTGGTGCTTACGCTCCGCACAATATGTGCTAAGCACCAACACGAGATGTGCTGAACGTTAATACACTGGTTGGAGATAGCAAGAAAGGCTTTTGTTAGTCGTTATTATAATGATAAGACACGAATAAGTAGTATTTATGGAGGATGCTTGTTGGGCTATACTAATAAGTTTTATAAGTCTATATTTTACTGATAAAATGTTTGGAATATCAGACTTAAAAGACATAAAAAAAGGACTACCGCTGTAGTCCAACCTTTGTTAACCTTAAATCTAATACTATGAAAAACACGTTGCAAAGATAAAGAGTATTTTTTATATTTGCAACTTTTCCAATGCTTTTTTTAAGCAAATGATGTATTATTGATTTACATCAAGTAGAATATATGACAATTTGATAGTTTAATATAATTTGTCATCAATCACTACAACAGGCTTGATGAGATCGCGTGGTTTGTCCTTCATCAGGTTAAGTGATTCCTCCATGTGGTCAAGCCATTGAAGCGATGAGTCACAAGATGCGATAGGTTTAGTCTACCTGATGTAACCAATTTGGCGAGTTTTTCCATACGAAGACGACCACCTGGCATCAATCCACCTCTAATGGTCTTGTGTCCCATACCAACACCCCACTCAACACGAGGGATATTAATCGTTTCTCCAGAGCCGAGATAGTTGACATTACCGATAGTTCCACCCGGTTTGAGTACGGTGACAGCTTCTGCAAAGGTGTCAACTGTTCCGCCTGCAATGACGATACGATCAACGCCACGTCCCTTAGTTAGTTTCATCACCTGTTCGGCAATAGGACCATTATGGTAGTCGATAATCTCATTTGCTCCATACTTGCGTGCAGCGTCTGCACAAACCTTTCTGCTACCCACAGCATAGACATAGGATGCACCAGCAAGAGCCGCACCAGCCACAGCCATCAATCCAACTGGTCCAATACCGATAACGAGGACTTCATCTCCGAACTTCACGTCAGCAAGTTCTACTCCGTGGAAGCCTGTAGGTACCATGTCTGAGAGCATAACGGCATCAACTGGGTCAAGTCCTTCTGGAATTAAAGCCAAATTGCCATCGGCATCATTGACATGGAAGTATTCTGCAAAGACTCCATCTTTGAAGTTAGAGAACTTCCAACCAGCTAACATACCATTCGAGTGCATGGAGTATCCAGCCTGTGCTTCTAACGAATTCCAGTCGGGTGTGATAGCTGGAACAAGTACTCTGTCTCCCGGTTTGAAGTCCTTTACCATTGAGCCAACCTCAACGACTTCGCCCGTAGCTTCGTGTCCGAGAATCATGTCTTTCCTCTCTCCGATAGCTCCTTCCCAAACCGTATGTACGTCAGAGGTACAAGGAGCAACTGCCAATGGTCTAACGATGGCATCCATAGGTCCACAAACTGGGCGGTCTTTCTCAATCCAACCGGCCTTTCCGATTCCTAACATTGCAAATGCTTTCATAATAAAATCTCTTTTGAAAAAATGAAACTTAGTTTTTTAGCACACTTGCTTATCATGATATATATGTCGCAAATATAGACAGTATTTTTTATATTTGCAAGTGATTTCAAGGAAAAGAAAACAGTGATTTTACTATTGTTGAAGGGGAGAAATTGTGGGAAGAGTAGGCAATGATTAAGTGTAGAAAACTTAATGTGCAGAAGTCTGGTATAAAGAGAGTTGAATAAAAAATGAAAGAAAACGTAAAGTCTGAAAGAAAAGTTGTAATAAGGCTTATAAAAATGCAATTTTATCCTCTAAAACTTTGTTATGTCATTTTTTAAGCCTACCTTTGCAAAAAAATAAAGAGATTAAGGCGTTTAAGGATATGGGATTCCGGCATTCAGTGAGATTGATGTTGGAATTCTATCTTTTTTATGTCTATTGAAAAACGATTAATTTTTAAAACAAGATATTATGGCTTATATGTCACAGGAAGGTTACGACAAACTCGTAGCCGATTTGCAGTATTTAGAATCTGTTGAACGTCCCAAAGGCATCTGCTGCTATTGCCGAGGCTGCCGATAAGGGCGACTTGAGTGAGAATTCTGAGTACGATGCTGCTAAGGAGGCACAGCGTCATCTTGAAGCGCGTATAGCTGAGATGAAGATGACCGTGGCACAAGCAAAGATTGTTGATGTGTCACGTTTGAGTACTGATGCCGTACAGATTATGTCTACTGTTGAGATGACAAACGTCAAGACAAATGCTAAGATGAAGTACACGATTGTCAGCGAGACTGAGGCTAACCTGAAGCAGAATAAGATTTCAATTAAGACCCCTATCGCACAGGGCTTGTTGAATAAGAAGGTGGGTGATGAGGTTGAAATCACTATCCCTCGTGGTACTGTCACTCTGCGCATTGACAAGATCTCAATTGATGCATAACAACAAAACAAGGAGGTTTGTATGACTATATTCAGTAAGATTGCAGCGGGTGAGATTCCAAGCTACAAGTGTGCAGAGAACGAACAGTTCTATGCTTTTCTTGATATTGACCCAGTAACAAAGGGACATACACTTGTCATTCCTCGTAAGGAGGTTGACTATATCTTCGATATGGAAGATGAGGAACTTGCAGCCTTTGAGGTTTTTGCAAAGAAGGTTGCACGTGCTATAAAGACTGTCTTCCCTTGTAAGAAGGTGGCCCAGGTCGTTTTGGGATTAGAGGTTAATCATGCACATATCCATCTTTTGCCAATGAACAGCGAGGCAGATGTTGATTTCAAGCATCATGTACAAGTTGAGGCTGAGGAGCAGAAGGAGATTGCAGCAAAGATTCAAAGCTTTCCAGGAGTTGGAATAACATTTGGTTTCAGAAATAAGATATTATTAATACGGGGATATACAGTCATTGTATATCCCCGTTTATCATTTTCCTTAATATAAGGAAGATACGTTTAACAAAGTAATCTCACCTTTACCCAAATTTGCTACTCCCCTCCTTTGGAGGGGTTGGGGGAGTTTTTTCTTTATACAAACTCTTCCCCCTTCTTTATCTGTACCTCATTCACATATTTCCTTACCAATGCAGAAGAATCTTCTTTCTTACAGATAAGTAATACATTGTCCTTTTCTGCAATGATATAGCCATCGAGTCCGTTGATGACACCTAATTTGCCTTTAGAAAGCTTTATGATATTATTGGCAGCATCTTCAAGGATAACATCCGAGTCAATGACAACATTGTCGCCATCTCTCTTGCTTAGTGACTCATAGACTCCATGCCATGTTCCAAGGTCAGCCCACCCAAAGTCGCACTTCATCACATAGACATTCTCCGACTTCTCTAAGATACCATGGTCTAACGAAATGTTTGGATAGCGTGGGAAGTTCTCACGAACGAAAGCCTCTTCTTCTGCTATGGTTGTTATCTGGTCGCTCTTTTCTCCTGCACGTAGTACAGAAGGGAGAAAAGCCGTAAAGACAATGACGCAGGTAATTGCTGTTAGACAAGAAGAGACCTGTGTTCCAATACCACTCCTTACTATCCATGAACATTTGAGCAAATTCTCGGTCGGGCTTCTCTGTAAAGGCTTGTACCTTATAAATATCACCATTTCCTGTGTAGACACCCTTTTGTATATATCCGTATCCTGGTTCTGGTCGGGTAGGGCTAACACCCATCGTCAGTACAGCATCATTCTTCTCAACAAACGATAATCCCTCTTTTATATTACGGAAGAAAGCATCATCATTTACAATATTATGATCAGAAGGTGATATTATGATATTAGCTTTAGGGTCGAACATCATAATACGATGCACTGCCCATGCAACACTCGGTGCAGTGTTTCTGTGTATAGGTTCAGCCATGATATGGTCGGTTGCCACTTCGGGCAACTGTTCTCTGACAAGGTCAAGATAATCACAGCTGGTATTAATATAAATGTTCTCTTTTGGAAGAATATTTGCAAAGCGGTCAAAAGTTTGTTGAAGCTGAGTACGACCCACACCAAAGAAGTCTATAAACTGCTTTGGATGCTTATCTCTACTGCAAGGCCATAGTCTTCTTCCCTTGCCTCCGGCAAGAATCACGCAATAGTTGTTCTGATTCGTAGTCATTATCTATTTAAGCTAACCGATTTTGTTTCTCCAAAGATACCTTATATAACTCATACCTCCAAATCTTTTATTGTAAAATACTACAAATATGCATTAATCAAAGTATTGTCATTAAATAATTCCTCAAAAATTTGCCAAATCCAGATTTTTCTCTACCTTTGCACCCGTTGTTCAAACAACGGCCATGCCCAGATGGCGGAATAGGTAGACGCGCTGGTCTCAAACACCAGTGGGGCAACCCATCCCGGTTCGAGCCCGGGTCTGGGTACAAATATAGGTTGGTAACTTGTTGGTTATCAGCCTATTTTGTTTTTACGGGTAGCCAAAGGGTAGGAAAAGACAACCGTATAAATCAGAACTCACTTAAACCTTTATTCAGAACTCACTTTCATCTTAAATCATACTATTAATTTTTAAAATTTATTTCCTGTCACTTTTTAACATTGTTTGTAAAGGCTTTGAAAATGAATAACTTGTGTCTATTGTGGTAGTGACAGCAGTGACAGGAAATTAAATTTTGTCTATACAAAGTGATAAGTTGCTGTTAATAGAAACAGAAAAGTTGCAGAAATCCAAAGGAACACCAACAACTTATTCTGCTTTCTCCGTATATTAAATCACACCCTTTATCTTCCTCGTCTTATCAGACATACCAATGACGATAATACCACCATCAATATTGGCAAATGTGCGATGGTAATAGCCAATGCCTTTTGGATCTATTTGAATACTTTTGCAATCAAAAAGTCTGCTCTTCTTTGCGAGTTGTTATTTCTTGTATTGTCATTTCTAATACTTTACATTTGTTAGTATAACTGCTATTTTTTTGTCTTATATATATGCATCATTGCCATATAGTATATGGCTAATATTCATTTACTGCGTTTTTACTTGGTTTCTTTTGCATTATATCAACTATCTTTTCTATTTTTCTTAGGGTATAAGTCCTTATCTATCTCATTTTCAAAAAGACAGAAAATAGTGTTATTAAACAACTCTACATAAAATAGTAATATTGCTGGGAGATATGCGTAATAATGTCGCCATAAGTGTTCAATATTAACATGAGTTGCAAAACATAAAATTAAAAATTCATTTCTCCAGTTTTTATTCCATGGTCTTGTCGTAACAGGATGAATTGCTCTATTGGATAAATTCAGAATAGACCCCATATTTTTCTTTTTTTATAGATACATTCATATATGAATGACCCTTTAATACTATTTGCTATTCTTATAGAGTCTGTTTTATCCAAGTATTCCCTAAGTGTATCATCGTTAAGATGTGCAGGATCGTAATCATTGCGCTTGATAAAATCATCATAAAAATTATCATCATATACAAAACGCAATAATATTTTGAGGTTATCCACGAGCGGTCTTCTTAACAACGCATATGTTACAACTAATCGCATCTTGTTCGAACAGTCTAAAGACTCTTGCATAAAATAGCAGAAATCCTTCAATAGTCCCAAGATAATACTTTTATTTAGCTGCAATCTAAAACCTGCCTGATTATGTTCTCTTAAATAATTCCAGACATCAAAATCTTCTTTCTTTATGTTTGGTATCTCTACTTCATCTATAGGATAAGTAGTTACCTGTAAGAACTTATATTCATCTCTGACCAAGAACTCTTCTACCTGTCCTATGAGTTCAAAACACATTTTGTGTGTTTGCTGATATTCTTTGGGTAAATAATAGAAATCCATACTTATTTATTTTTTCGGTACTATGTCTTGTCATCGTTTACAGCTCGTTCAAATACTGCAACAACTGCTTGACAGTAATTGCACCTTCTATCTCTTTTGTTTGGAATACCATAAAATATTTATAGTCGCTTCCAGCAAGGTCGGCCCATTTATTACCAAGCCAAATCTTGTTCTTCGAATCCTCATTGACTAAATGGTCGCCTTTTGTCTCTACAAGAATAGTGTTTCCAGACTTCATACGAACGATAAAGTCGGGGTAATGATTGATATACCCATTAATGCAGAAATCCTTCTTTTCTCGATTACGGTGCCAGAACAAGACATTGGGGTTATCAGCTATGGCTGAGATGACATTGTATTCGAAGTCATTAACAGTTTCTTCTGCAACATACAACCCTTTATCGATGCCAATCATTTCTTCTTTTGGCATTGCAATAGCATCAATAAAGGTATAATGCCCTTTAAGTTGAATCTTTCCCACATTTAACCATTGTTGGAAAACCTGTTTCTGGTAATCCTTTAAGAGAATCTCTATTTTCTCTTTGATGGTATCTCGTGTCAAGTAGAGGTTGTCCACCAAACTAGCAATAGCATCGACATCGAGCCCTGAAATCACCCTATCTATGTATTTCTTAATATCTGGCTCCACAACATTGTCAAACTTAATCATACTTGCAATTTGCTTGCTTAGCATATCTTTCTGAGTGGTCGCAGACTTATCCATATATTGCTGTCGGATAAAGTCTATGGCTTGCTGATTGTTGCGACACACTGGCACATAATCATCGCCTGATTCCGCAACATCGATAGTAACACCCTGTGGACGGACAATGGTGAAATCTACAGTAGCATCCTTTGATGGCAAATCAAAACCTTTCGACAACATCGATTTTTCCAAAGGAATCCATTCCTCATCGGAGAATATTGATGCAACAGTCTTTGTGTAGAAGACAGGGAGGTTTATTTCTGCTACTACCTCTTTATAACTTTCATTGATAGGATAATACATTTCTGCTGGTATAATAGCCGCAAGTGGATCGATGTTTCCTCTTTGTACCTGTTCATTTATTTTTGATTATACTCATTGCCCATCTGTTCCGCCTGCTTTTGTAAGTCTTGGATATATTTACTTGGAGCATCGTTCCGTATCGTTTCTTTGATTGTAGTTACCTCTTCTATTGACAATTCGATAGCATCCTCTGCCTCATTCTCTTTCTCTTGATTTTGTGGCTTATCAAACAAATTGGGAATACTTTTCTTTTCTTCAGCAACACTATGCATATTTACTTCACGGAAGTCTTTTTTACTGAATCCCGCCTTTTGTAACGAAAGAATGATTCTCTCAACTGTATCACGGAAGTCATTACTACTTGTGAAAACATAGGAAAGATTGAGCAAAGGATTCTGATGCTGGGTAGTATATGGCTGACGGAGTATGCGCCCCAAAAATTTGTTCTACATCTACACGACTTGTTTTGTTCGCCAATGTTGCCAAAATGTAGGCAAAGGGACAATCCCAACCTTCTTTCAGCGCATTTACGGTTATAATGTATCTTACTTCACAAGCACGACTCATCAAGTCAATGCCCTTTAATTCGTCTTTATTAGCCGTCTTGATTTTGATTTGCTCCTCAGGAATACCAAAGCCAATAAGGTTATTTTTTATCTTATCAAAAGTAATGTTGTCGTTATCAATCTTTGGTTGAGCTTGAAATAATACAATTGGACGGATGTATCTACCACCATGCTTTTCCATCTCAACGGCATGTTGTTCCAGACTATTACGCATTCGGATGGCACAAACAAGCACATCTTTAGGCGAGTTGCGATTTTCCACGATAACGGGAAGTTTCACCATGTTTTCACGCTTCAGTTGCATGGCATCTACAAAACTGATGATATTGCTATTGTCGCGTGGAGTTGCTGTCAATTCCAATATGAATCGGGGAGATAGATTGTTGAGCAGTTCTACTCTTAGATCGGCCTTGAAGTTATGACTTTCATCTACTATCACCAACGGGTTCTGCTGGGCTATCACCTGTATGAGTGCCGTTGGGTCTGCATTGTCAATCAACTGGTTTGGGTGAACATAATATTGCGTATGTTCAAGGAAGTTTCCATTCTCTCGAAAAGCACGAGGCTTCAATTGCTCTACACTTTTATCTTTCTTCACACGGATGGTCTCCACAAACGACTGAGCACTTAACACGAAGATGGTCAGATTATCGTGCATCTGCACAGGACTAATGCCTTGCCCCATCAGCGCAGCCTCCTTGTCCACTACTGTCACGCGGTGGGAAAAAAAGCGTATCTATTGTTTGACGATATGGATGAGTGGCATCCTGTAATTTCTCCAAAGTTTGCTTGAGAATGGTATCGCTGGGAACAAACCATGCCACAACCCGATTAGGAGCACCTGTTTGCAGGTTATCCATAATCCTCTTAATAGCATTGCAGGCAATGAATGTCTTACCGCCTGCCGTGGGAACTTTCAGCGTTACACGTGGCGCACCGTTCACGGTATTGACATAGGGATGCAGATAGCTGTTACTGAATCCATTCACCGAAACCCCTCTATTTCCCCAATATCGGGAATAGGCAACAGAGAGACTTTTGCTACCATTCAAAGCCTCAATATATTGCTCCAGATCTCGGAGCACTTGGTGTTGATATTCTTTCAGTTGCATACTTTAAAATCTATTGATGTCGCGAGGAATCTTCTTGAATGTAATATTCAATTGCGCCAGCTGCTCTTTACTAATTGTACAGACATCAGCATAAATAACATAATGATCCACCTTCTTGGGTACAATACCCAATGTATCATACGACAGCGTTGTAATCTCATTGGGCTCGTAATAAAAGAAATAGCCCGTGCCGTCCTTGTAGTCTAACAGATAGGGATAGTCTACTGTCTGCTGGCTTATCAGGTGGTCGTGGGTCTCTGTGTAATAGATGTATTCACGCATCTTTCCTATACTGACCTGTTCGTTTAAGTTACCATCTTCATTGAACAGAGGAGAACCTAATTCGTAATAATCGAAAAGAGCCGCCCAAGCCTTCAACAGCTTTCTTCCCTTCTCCGTAGCCTTTGATTACCCGGCGTATTCGTTCAGCAGTAATACTTTCTGCATAAGCCTCCATTTCTATTAAGATAAACTTTCTGTTGCCTTTCGTATTAAAATTAATATCTAACACAGAATGAGCTGTCGTTCCTGAGCCTGCAAAAGAATCGAGGATAATACTATCATCAGCAGTTGCAATTTGAATAAGATGTTCTATCAATTGGAATGGTTTAGGTGTCGTAAAAAGGAATTTGTTCAGAGAAGATATTTTTTAAATTGTTCTTGGCGATTTCATTTGTAGCTACATCATCAGCAAAGAGAATGGTTTCAGGGGTTAATCCCCTATCTTTGTCATTTAGATATGTCTTCTTTCGTGGAACATTATTACCACTTTCTCCAAACCAAATTCGCCTATCGGCAATAGCTTGTCGCATTACCTCCTCTGTATATAGCCAACAGCGTCCATTTGGTAAAGTATGTTTTTTCCCGTTTGGAGCAATCAATGTGTAAAATTGGCTCTCAGTGGCATGTCCTGCTTGTGCTGTTGCTGGGTCTGACTTCCATAAGCCACGTGGATCATTATCAGGGTTTTGATATCTACTCAACGCTTCTTTTGACATGGGTAAGAGATGCAGGCATCTATCTGTCTTCATTATATTTTTTTACAATAGCAAAGGATATAATCGTGACGCATGAAACAACCTTTCTATTCTCTCTGTTTTTTCTTTTTTCCCAAATAAAAGTGGTTACAAAATTTGTGCTACCGAAAATTTCATCACAAATACACTTTAGATTCGCATATTCATTATCATCAATACTTATAAAAAAATAATTCCTGTATTGGATAATAGCAACTGGAGTAGCCTCAGCCTTGGATACATCATGCAGAGCCATTTATCATGTCTGCTAAGATCTTCGCCCTCGACACCTACCACTTCTCCGAGCCATTTGCGTATGTGTGGGTCGTTCACGTTATCGTTATACACCCAACCCCTCTTCGCCTGTATTATAGGGAGGATCTATATAGACGTAATCCACTCGTCCCTCATATTCAGGTAATAATGCCTTTAACGCTTCGAGATTATCTCCATGAATAATCTTATTTCCACTATGTGTTTCAGATATATCAGAAGGATTATCCCCCCGATACCCATATTGATGCTCCAGCACACGAAACGGTACTTCCGCATGATGGTTAACAACCTTATCTTTTCCTATCCAATGTAATGTTGGCATATCTGTTATGTTACTTTATCAATTGTTGTTTCCAAAGATTATAGTATTCCCTTAATTCCGCATCATAAATTCTTGTGAGAACTCCAAGTGTCTGAGAAACAAAGTTCTCAAAACACTTGGATATGTCAGAAATTTCACCTATCTTGGTGCTGCAAACATAACATGTAAGCAAAAAAATCTGACATGACAAAGGTAGCAATTAAAAACGAGAATATCACTTCTTTCGGTGGAATTTATTACATTATGGACGTTTTCTCAAAGTTGGGCTTTGAAAGACAAGGATGGCAAGCAACAGACAGATATCTTCGGAGTAATATACACATACCGCTGTATCCTCACCAATAACTGGACATCCACCGAGAAAGACATCATTACATTTTATAATGAGCGTGGAGCAAGCGAAAAGAACTTCGACATACAGAATAATGACTTCGGATGGTCGCATCTGCTCTTTTCCTTTATGGCTGAGAACATGGTTTTCATGATGGTTACCAGCATGCTGAAGAATTTCTATCTCTATCTCGTCCGTCATATCAGCGATAAGGTCAAGCCATTGAAAAAGACAAGCAGGCTGAAAGCCTTTATCCTGCATTTTGTCAGCGTGCCAGCAAAATGGGTGCGCACTGGAAGGCAGAACGTTCTGAACCTGTATACAAATAAAGCATACTACGCTGAAGTCTTCATTGAATAAACAGTATTTCTTTGTGGTTATCATACTTCCCCATTGGTTTGGGTGGGGTCTTTTATGCTTAGAAAAGACCCAAGAAACACCGAGGCGCCTCATATCAACATATAGAGCCCCAAAAGACATCTCAACATATAAAATTTTCTCACAAGAAAAAATACTGCGGAATTAAGGAAAAAAAGAATTATCTTTGTCCCTCTGTTAATGTATAAAGTATAATAATAAAATGATAGATAAAATAAAACTGACGCTTGTTTTGTTGGTGGTGATTGTGACTGTTATAACTTGTATTCATCCAATTTATCCGAATGAGCAGACGCTGCAGCATATTGGTACAGTACTATTATTGATACCGCTGATAATAGATGTGTTTAGAAAGAAGCTGCCGATGTCAGCGTTTATTGGTATTGTTGGTTTTACGTTGCTTCATGTTATTGGAGCGCGTTACATTTATTCTTACGTTCCTTATAAGGAGTGGGCAGTATCATTAGGTTTGGTTGATAAAGGTTTCTTTTATGACCCACGCAATAATTATGATCGGTTAGTACATTTCTCTTTTGGTGCATTGATGTTTCCTTATTTCGTCTATCTTTGTAGGAAATGGGTAAAGCAACAGTCGTTTGTTGCTGTTGTAATGGCATGGATGATGATTCAAACGGGTAGTTTGATTTATGAGCTATTTGAATGGTTACTGACGATAGTCATGACTGCAGAGGAGGCTGATTATTATAATGGTCAGCAAGGTGACATGTGGGATGCACAGAAGGATATGGCTTTGGCACTGGTTGGGTCTACAGGAATGTTCATGGTATATGCGGTTCGTAGCCTTATTAGAAGGGGCAAATAGGATAAACAGAGATGAAAGGTTACATCGCTGCATAGGCTTATGGGCATAAAATAAAAAAATAGATTTTTACGCCTTGGATTAATTAGAAAGCATTGCTGTGTAACTACAGATAATTATCACTTCGGAATTATTTTTCACGACAAGAAGAATTTATTTTCATGAAAAGAAATATTTATGTTCATGAAGAAAAATATTTATTTTCATGAAAAATAATTTGAGAAAGGATAATTCTGATGATGAAAAAGGGGAATTGTCTTTTGATTATTGATAGTTCCGAGAAGTTTGAAAAGAGCCTTAAGATAGTTTGAAATATGGGTGATGTGTTTTGCTTTAATTTGGCTTGTGAGGGAATGTAAAGAGGTGCAAATTGTCACTTGTGGATAGCATTTAGATGTAATTTATGTGTATTTTCTTGGAAAATCAACCTTTTTTGTTTACCTTTACACCAAATTTGAATAACGAAGATTATGAGTTACAACTTATTAAAAGGTAAAAGAGGTATTATTTTTGGAGCCCTCAACGAGATGTCAATCGCATGGAAAGTTGCTGAAAGAGCAGTTGAGGAAGGTGCAATGATCACTTTGTCAAATACTCCAATCGCAGTAAGAATGGGTACAGTAAATGCATTGTCAGAGAAGTTAAACTGCGAGGTTATTCCTGCTGACGCAACAAACGTTGAGGACTTGGAGAACGTATTCAAGCGCTCAATGGAGGTTTTGGGTGGTAAGATCGACTTCGTTCTGCACTCTATCGGTATGTCACCAAACGTGCGTAAGCACCGTACATACGATGACTTGGACTATAAGATGCTTGATAGTACACTTGATATCTCAGCTGTTTCATTCCATAAGATGATTCAGAGTGCTAAGAAACTTGATGCTATCAACGAATATGGTTCAATCCTTGCACTCTCTTATGTAGCTGCTCAGCGTACCTTCTACGGTTACAATGATATGGCTGATGCTAAGGCATTGTTGGAGAGTATTGGTCGTAGCTTCGGTTATATTTATGGTCGTGAGAAGCACGTACGTATCAATACTATTTCTCAGTCACCTACAATGACAACTGCTGGTTCAGGTGTGAAGGGTATGGATAAGCTCTTCGACTTCGCTGACCGTATGTCTCCATTGGGAAATGCAAGTGCTGATGAGTGTGCTGACTATTGTATCGTAATGTTCTCTGACCTCACCCGTAAGGTGACAATGCAGAACCTTTACCACGATGGTGGTTTCTCAAATGTAGGTATGAGTCTCCGCGCTATGGCTACATACGAGAAGGGTCTCGATGAGTATAAGGACGAGAATGGTAATATTATCTACGGATAAAAAGCCTCCGCCAGAAGCCTCCCCCAACCCCTCCGAAAGGAGGGGAGTGCAAATAAAAGGTGGGTAGGAATAAAGGGATTATCTTTATTGTGATAGTTTTCCACTACTATCGAATATAAATCCTCTTTATGATTACGACGAGGAAGGTTTTATGAAAATAATAAAAAAACTCCAATAAGTGAAAACTTACTGGAGTTTTTAATTTCTATCGTTATTCTCGAAATAGCTTATTGTACCAAATCTTAAGCGAATTTGTCTCCCTCCCCTTCGGGGAGGGTCGGGGTGAGGGCTTTACTCCTTCCAAAGTCGGCAGGGATCTCACCCCACTGCTTGGTTTCCCACTTTATAATAGGTGTCGTAACCTTATGCGTTTGGAGCCAATGTTCTGCACGAGCAATGATTTGATGGAGTTCTTCAGTTTCTGCGTTGCGGACAAAAGTAGTCTTACAACGCTTTTTGTTTACCCATAAGATAGCATTATAAGAGTCGCTATAAATAACCTTATCCTTTATTCCTTGCTTTTCCATCAGTGCCAAAGCATGAACAATAGCGAGGAACTCACCAATGTTGTTTGTTCCCATTACTGGACCAAAATGGAAGACTCTCGCCCCTGTTTGTAGGTCGACACATTGATACTCCATAGGTCCAGGATTGCCAGAACAAGCAGCGTCAACAGCCCAAGCACCAGCCCCCATCAGTCCCCCCGAAAGGGGGGAAGCCCCAGTCTGCTGTGGTTGGATAGCTGACTGAGAGTTTGTTTGAGAACTCGTCAGTGTATTTAGCTGAGCATCACCAGATTGATTCGTGTTATGTGCGTCTATTGCCATTATGGTTTCTTTAATCTTCTTGATAACTTCTTCCCGATGGTTGAATATTTCTTCATTAGTGAATCGGATGACTGTATAACCCCATTGCTCAAGGTCACGAGTCCGTTCCTCATCCTTTATAATCTGTTCATTATAAAAATGATACTTACCATCAATTTCAACAATAAGTTTATACTTAAGGTTGATGAAGTCTGGCAATGTATTGTTTGATGATATGTTGTCTACGAAACTTATATCCACTTTGTTTTTCCTTTTTAGGTATAACCAAAGTAGACTTTCTGCTTGTGTAGCGTACTGTCTGTTCTTGATAGCATTTGCTTTCAGCAGTTCATACTCTATCTCATCAGCCGTTTCTGTAGATATACATAGTCTAATCAAGTCTTACTTTTTATCCCCCTTGTCCAATTAGTTTCCTCCCATCTCTTCAAAAAGGGTTACTATGACCTTTCTTATCTTATTTGCCTCCCTCCCCTTTCGGGGAGGGTCGGGGTGGGGCTTTACATCCTCTCAGGCACCTCAATACCGAGCAATGCCATACCATTCTTGATGACCTTAGCCACATTCTTGGCAATCACCAGGCGGGTAATCTTCTCTGCTTCGGTATCAGCGTTAAGGATGCTGTAGTCATGATAGAACTGGTTGAACTCCTTAGTCAGCTCATAGCAGTAGTTTGCAATACCACTTGGGCTATAGTCGATACCAGCCTGTGCAACAGCAGCACCGGAAGCTCATTGAGTTTCTGGATGAGTGCAATCTCCTTCTCGTTAAGCGGAGCATCGTCGTTAAGTGATGCTGGCAAGGTGATATTCTGCGCCTCAGCTTTACGGAGAATACTGCGGATACGTGCGTAAGTGTACTGGATGAATGGTCCTGTATTACCATTAAAGTCGATAGACTCCTCTGGGTTAAAGAGCATATTCTTGCGCGCATCAACTTTAAGGATGAAGTATTTCAACGCCCCCATACCCACGATACGTGCAATCTCGTTCTTCTCTTCCTCTGTGATACCTTCCAACTTGTTCACCTTATCCTCGCTAAGACTCTTTGCGTTCTCAATCATTGAAGCAACAAGGTCGTCTGCATCAACAACTGTTCCCTCACGACTCTTCATCTTACCGTTTGGCAATTCAACCATACCGTATGAGAAGTGCACAAGGTCTTTACCCCACTTGAAGCCTAAACGGTCCAAGAGGATAGAAAGAACTTGGAAGTGGTAGTTCTGCTCGTTACCAACGACATAAATCATCTTGTCGATAGGGTAGTCGTTGAAACGCATCTCTGCCGTACCAATATCTTGTGTCATATAAACCGATGTGCCGTCCTTACGCAACAAGAGTTTCTGATCTAAGCCCTCGTCAGTGAGGTCAGCCCATACAGAGTTGTCTTCCTTGCGGATAAAGAGACCCTTTGCAAGACCTTCTTCCACCTTCTTCTTACCAGCGAGATAAGTGCTTGATTCGTAGTAAATCTTATCGAAACCAACGCCCAATGCTTTGTAAGTCTCGTCGAAACCAGCATATACCCAGTTGTTCATCATTTCCCACAAACCGCGAATCTCAGGATCGTTAGCTTCCCACTTCACGAGCATATCGCGTGTTTCCTTCATCAGTGGAGCCTCATGCTCAGCCTTAGCTTTTGCCTCTTCGGCTGTCAATCCCTCCTTCTCATACTGCTCCTGCAGCTGCTTGCACTCTCTTTGTAGTGCTTGTCGAAGAGAACATAGAAGTCACCAACTAAGTGGTCACCTTTCTTTCCTGCCTGCTCTGGTGTGATACCATTGCCCCACTTCTGCCAAGCCAGCATTGACTTACAGATGTGGATACCACGGTCATTAACGATATTCGTCTTTACAACCTTGTTACCATTGGCTTCCATAATCTGTGCCAATGACCAACCAAGGAGGTTGTTACGTACGTGACCAAGGTGAAGTGGCTTATTTGTGTTAGGTGAAGAGTATTCAATCATCACCAATGGACTCTCATCTGTCACACGCTTCTCGCCAAACTTCTCGTCAGCATTAATGTCATTCAACAGACCCTGTCCATGCTGCCTGTGCAATAACGAGGTTGAGGAAGCCCTTTACAACGTTGAAGTCTGGCTACAGCCTTACAGTTCTTCTTCAGGTATTCACCCTAAATCCTGTGCCGTATCTTCAGGCTTCTTGTGTGAAGTCTTCAGCAATGGGAAGGTGACGAGTGTGAGGTTACCCTCAAAGTCGCTGCGTGTCTTCTGCAGCTGAATCATCTTTTTCAGGAACTTCTGTTCCATACATTCCTTTACAGCTGCAAGTGCAGCAACGGTAATTTGCTCTTCTATCTTCATCTTTTGTTTCTTTTTTTATCTGTCTGCAAAGTTATGGAAAATCAGCCGAATAACGGCAGGAGGAGGGGTAATTCATAATTCATAATTCATAATTCATATATTATGATTGGTTTTTAATTCAGAATTCATAATTCAGAATTCATAATTATGATTACTTTTAAGGCACAGTTTATAATTCAAAAATTCAGGAATTTGATTACTTTTTAAGGTATAGTAGAACTGCTGTATTTCATTATAAAGAAAGCTAATTGTCGTGGATGTTATGGTTATAGTCGGTTGTCGAAGTCCTTTCTAACGATAGATTGCAAGCATGATGATTGTCTGTAAAGTGGTGATTAGGCGTCAACACCATTGGTGTTCATGCCCAGCACCAATGGTGTGGAGGCTTAGCACCAATGGTGCTTACACATCATACGACATGGAGAAAGTTACTTTTTATCTCCAGATATCAGTATAATCCTTTTATCTTCTATGCTTCTATGTCTTCACTCCTTACCTTTCGCATCCTCTTCCTATCAAAGATTTTTCCAGATTTACCTTTTAATGGTATAATATCCACCCTTTTCTTTGATATAATCAATGAGTTCTGCGAAGATTTGGTTTTGTCTTAATGTCGGCTCATTACCAGTAAGAATCAACTGTTTGCGGGCTCTTGTGATGGCAACATTCAGTTTACGGTCGATGGGTTGACCGTCTTCATAGAACGTGTTGGCGGTGAGGAAATCGAGTTGATAGCGACTTTGAATGGTGAAAGAATAAAGAATGATGTCACGCTGGCTGCCCTGATAGCGTTCTACTGTGTCAATACTTATTTCTTCCAATTCGGGAATACCGAGTTTCTCAATCTCCTTTCTAATCATTGCAATCTGATTACGGTAAGGGACGATGACACCAACAGACTTCTGTGGGTCGAAGTTATTGCCGAGTTGTCGGTATAAACGTCTAAGTAGGTCGGTAATGATACGTGCCTCCTCCGTGTTTACCTTCTCTGAAATATTCAGTTGTCGACACGGCTTTGAAGGGATGAAAATCATACGATGCGCCTTCAAGACATCATCGTCCTCGTCCTCACTCGTTTCGTTATAAGCCAATGTCTGCTCCAACTGATGCGCTAATGGTACACATTCAAGTTGTTCGCGTGCATAAAACTTACGATTAGCAAAGTCGGCAATGTCTGGATGCATGCGTCCTTGTTTGTGCAGTGTACCAATAAAATCAGTTCTCCCTGCTGCCCGCTCGGTTAGGATAAGGCGCTCAAAGAGAGAGTTTGCGCAAGAGTTAAGGTGGATTGCTTTCAGTGTTTCGTCTTCAACAAGCACTTCTGTATCACTCTGTTGTACCACCGCTGGCAGCTGTTTATGGTCGCCAATTAGTATAAACTTACTGATGGCCTCACTCCCGCCCTCTCCTTCAGAGAGGGAGCTGCAAGATTGGTGAGGTTTTGCTGTATGTTTGCAGAATGTTTATTTCCCATATTATAGTCCCCCTGCTGTAATCCTTTGAGGGAGTTGTTAGCAGCAGCTCCCTCTCTGAAGGAGAGGGCGGGGGGTGAGGCTATAATACTCTTTAGCACCCACTCTGTCTGGTTTATTACCTCGTTATTGGTGAATCGTAGTACATAAAAACCTTGTTCATTAAGATATTTTGTACGGATAGTATCCTTTTCTTGCTGTTCTTCACTATTATGATACTCACCGTCAACTTCAATGATAAGACTAATTTCTAAGCAAATAAAATCAGCAATATAGTCCCCAATGGCATGTTGCCGTCTGAATTTCAATCCTAACTGTCGGTCTCTTATACACTGCCAGAGTAAGGTCTCTGCATCAGTCGGTGTCTTACGGTTATTAACTGCATTGTTTTTAAGAATCTGATAGATGTCAGGGTGGGCTGTACGAAGGGGAGACGTCTTAGTCCTTGCGCTCTCCTTTAGAGAGGAAGTTGCAAGATTGGTGAGGTTTTGTTGTATGTTTGCAGAATATTTATTTACCATCTTATAGTCCCCCTGCTGTAATCCTTTGAGGGATTTGTTAGCAGCAGCTCCCTCTCTGAAGGAGAGGGCGGGGGTGAGGCTGTAAGTAAAACCAATAATATTTGGTTCTAATATTTGACTCGCTTCATCAATGATGGCGAGGTCGAAATGCTTGATATTAAAGAGTGCAGCATTGCTGTTCATTGTTGAGGTTGTGGCAACAACGATTTGAGCATCTGCTAAGGTAGACTTTATGCTGTTGAGGGTTGCATTTTCATCTAACACTTCCTTCAACAGATGGTCACTATATTTCGGATCACAACTGAACTCATTACCAATGCGGATATAGTCAAGTTCGTTCTCTGTCAGCATATTACAAATCTCGTCAACAGCACGGTTTGTATAGGCAAGGAGGAGAATTGAACTTTGAACTTTGAACTTTGAACTTTGAACTTTAGGCTTTTCTGCCAACTGTTCACGCACAAGAAATTGCAGGGCTTGTGAGGTCTTGCCTGTTCCGGGAGGACCGATAAGAAGGAAATAATCCCTGTGCCTGCTTTGCTTTCAAGATGATTTCGTCATAATCGGGATGGTAGCTGCGGGATAAGGTCAGCGACTTATCGACGCATGGCACACGCTGTCCCAAAAGTAGCTGGCGGCGTTCTTCGTTTGAGGTGATGAAAGTGTAAAGACTTCTGATAGCTGATGTGCCACCGATGTCGCTACCAGCATGCTCAATAGCGAAGTAATCTCCGCTGATAAGGTCAGGGTTTTGCTGTCCGTCATTGAGGTGCACAACAATGCTGTTGCTATGTATCTCCTGCAAAGAACCTTTGAAAAGAATACTCATTCTCACGTCAGGAGCCTCGTTCTTCTTGTACGAATAGAGATAAATCATATCTCCTCTGCGAAAGTTAGGGAGGAAATCTTCGCCCTGCTGGGGTACAGCGAGTGTAATCGTATCATAGCTGTTGAACGAGCTGCTACGCTCTTTTCTCGATGATAGTCAGTCCTGTATAGATGTTTCCAGTCTCTTTTTTCTCTGCAAGAGGCATATTCCATAGGTCGGCATTACTGTTTCCTACACCTTCCTGTACACCCACTTTCGACACTAATTGTTCCTTGATAACAAAGGTCATCATACGTGTGAAATAAGCACGTTCGAGGTCGTTGAGTTGGTGAAGTGGTGTCAGTGTTTCAGTGAGTTGTGGTAAGAGGTATCTATTGTAGAAGTTATCGTTTTGTTTCTCAACGTTCAATGTCTGCGGTGTGAGCAATGGCAACATCCTATCAAAGCCATTTTCAGCCATCCAAAACTCGGTTGCTACGGCTTGATTACGAAAGCGGATAGCTTCACGAATCAACTTTTGCAGTGGCTCCACTTCGAGCAGTCCGTCGGGTAGGGGATATTTTGAATACAAGAGTTGGATGTGTGCATTCTTCGGACTGAGTTGGAAGTTATATTGCAAGATACCATAGTAGAGCAACACCTGCACGTAGTGTTTCTCAACATGGAGTGAGCCATGCGGATTTTTGTATTTGCGTTCAATAAAAGTATTCTTTCCCGACTTCTGCTCAACAAGTAGTTTTAAGTCGGTTGTCATCAAGTCGACACGACCCTGTATGCCCAATCGTTCGCATACAAAGGAAGGTTCAAGAATCGCTTTCTCACGGTCGAAGGTTTGGAAGATTTCGTCAACAATCCCCTTGATATTCTCCACCTGTCGTTCTGCATCTTGTTTGAAAGATGCTGCATCAAAGTCGGGACAGGTCGCATAGTCCAAAGCCTTCTCTCTGAAGTTAGAACGGAAGGTTTCTTTAATGTCGTATCCTGCAGGATGATTGATGATATCATCGAGTGCAGAACCGGCGAAATTACCCAATACAATGTGTTTATTGCTGAGGCGAGGGGTAAGTCTGTTGACGGTGAAAAGCAACGGATGGTGTCCATAACTTTCAAAACAATTAGCAATGGTAGAGATATCTATCAGGTAGTCTGGCTCAACGACGATAAGGCGTGGTACGACCTTTTTTCGTGTAACAGTACAGTCAAGAAGATTCAGCTGCATTCCTTCGCGTAGCATCGGGCGTAAGTAGCTGAAATCAATGTAGTCTGGTGTGTTCATATAGTCCACCGTTAAGAGTTCTTCGCTACTGTCTTGATTGGTTACAGCTACCTGAATAGTACTCGTCCCACTCTCTTACGATACAACGAATGTAACGATAATTCGTAATCTGAATGTTCTCTGTGATGCGTCCGTGTGCAGGAATCTTTCCAACAAGGAACGAAGGGATGGCCTCCTGCACAACAGCAGACACGAAGATAGCCAAGGCACGACAGTCGTAAGCCACGTCTTCAGGGAGAATAGGGGCGTAAGAGTTACTGTGCCGACGCATTTTCTGGATTGCCACAATGTCCTGTGGGGCAATATTATGCTGTCGGCAGAGCGACTCCACCTGCGAAGAAAGGTTGCCGAAACCATGTTGGGTGTTTTTTAATCCTTCATGACAAGCAATGACGAGTGTCTCGTGCATGATAAGAGCCTGCGCTTCAGAAGGTGCCGAAAGGATGTCAGCAATACGTGAGAATAGTTCGTGTGCCATTATGATAATGTTTCCCCAGTCCTCTTAATAAAGAGGAATTGTTTTTATACTATGCGTGGGGACTAATTCATTGGGTTATGTTTTGAGTGGATGTTATTGCTTTGTTATCAGTTGGTTGTGATCGTTCTTTATTGTAGAAAGCCTATTGTTGTGAATTATTTTCATGAAGAGAAGAATTTATTTACATGAAAATAAATATTTCTTTTCACGATGAAAAATATTTCTTTTCATGAAAATAATTCGCAAAAATGAGTCTTTTCGCCTGCTTACTGTCCTCCTAAGCGTTCAAAGAAAGTGATAATTTCCTCCCAAGTCTTGAACTCTTCGCTACCGAAAAGTAGGCTTGTACCGAGGAAGTCGTCGTGTTCACTACTACTGATGAAGTAGTCGCCATAGAGAAGGTGAGGCTGGTTGGTGAAGATCGTATGGTTCCACGCTGGTGCACTGAAAGCATCTTCAATCCATGCCTGTTGTTCAGTGATGGCTGATGGATTGTTGGTTGGTGCAGGACACACGAAGAATACGTTATAGTTATCAAGTAAGAACTCGTAAGCTTTGTTCAAACTTGATTTCGGTTTACCATATCCATCAGCGAGTGTATTCTGGTCAATGAGTACTGTACGACGTTCGCGGCCTTCCTGTCGGTCGTCGATCCATCGGATAACGGGCATGAGGTAATGGAAAACAACCTTCTCGATAAGTCTATGTTCACCATGAAAATGGATTGCCTGAGGGTAATGTTCATGGAAAAGGTCAAAGGTGTGGACAAATGGGTCAGTATCACCAAAGAGTCCAAAGACGCGTTGCTGCTCTTCCTCTGTCACTTGTGAGAAACACTTTTCAGTTATCTCTTTGTATTCCTTTACCAATGCTTTGGTCACGATAACCTCCTGTATGCCATCTTGTCGCTCGTTTTGGAATACCTGTTTCCCCATCATATTACTCTCGCTGATTGTTGTTCCCATTTGAAAAGCAGGATTCACGCAGATACGGTCGACACCATAAAGCATCTCTGTGTACATACCTCCCATTGAAGTACTCAATGATAAGGTCGGGCTTTTTCGGTGTCAACAAGGTTGCGCAATAGTTCCATTGCCTCCTCAGGATGTATGGGGAGGTCGGGCGCAATGACAGTAGCTTCGGGCATATAGTCCCTCAGCATCTGTACCGTATGACTTGAACCGGCTGACATAAAGCCGTGAACGTAGATAATCTTCTTTCCTACCATGAGGTCAGGAAAGGTCTTTTTATATTGATTTTCCATTGATTCTTTTTGGGAGTTAAAGGAGTTGAAGAGGTGAAAGGAAGGGAGATAAATCTGGAGTTAAAGGAGTGAAATGGAGTTAAGACAAATGTGTTGTAGGGGTGTCTTTATATTGATTTTTCCATTGTTTCATTTGGGGAGTTAAAGGAGTTGAAGGAGTGAAAAGGGAGGAGATAAATCTGGAGTTAAAGGAGTTGAAGGAGTGAAATGGAGTTAAGACAAATGCGTTGTGGAGTGCCTTTTGTGTTGATCTCTCATATTAAAAGCGTTTCCAAATGTCCTTCCAGAGAATTTCTTTAAGTCTCTATGAAAGAGTGAATAACTGCGATAATAGTGTGAGAATAGCATCCCTCTTTTTCCCTCTTTGCCTCCCCTCCTTTCGGAGGGGTCGGGGGAGGCTTCCTATATCAGTGGCAAACTGATACCATTTATCTTCTGATAGATGTCGAGTGCATAGATATCTGTCATTCCACTGATGAAGTCGAGTACTGCCATGATACGTGTTTCAAGGCAAGGACTTTGGATGTCATACTGGCTTGAGAAGCGTCGGATAAGCTGCTGACTGTGGAAGTGTTCAGGCTCAACGGTAGCACCAATGAGTGCTTCCATCAGTGTTTCCATAATCTTATAACCTGATAACTCAACGTCGAGGACTGCTTTACTGCGGTAAATCCTATCCACAGAGACCTCTGTACAGTGTTTGTAAGCCTGTCGGGGAAGCTCAGAAATATGCTTGATGAGTGACCCTTCGAAGGTTCCGTTGAGTATCTCCTCCTCGTGTTCAACAAAGACATTGACACACTCTGCCTCCAATAGTCCTACGGCACAGGCACGGAAGTAAACAACTTGTTCGTTTTGGTCGGTCACACCCTCGTCTTCTATGCGCTTTCTAATGCTCTTTCTGGTTTCTTCATCGAAGAAGCCAAGGAGCAAATCGGCTGTCTCTTCAAAGGATAGGAGCTTGAGTTTGTGGGAGTCTTCGATATCCATAATCTCGTAACAGATATCGTCTGCAGCCTCCATAAGATAGGTCAACGGATGGCGAACATAACAGATACCATCCTCAGAGCTATCCTTTTGTATGATTCCTAATTCATCAGCAATCTTCTTATAGGTTTCTTCTTCCGTTGCAAAGAAGCCAAACTTGCCGTGTTTGCTGGCGTATGTAGAACTGAAAGGATACTTTACGATGCTCGCTAAAGTACTATATGTCATCACAAAACCACCTTCTCTTCGGCCTAAGAAACGATGGGTCAGCAAGCGGAAAGCATTGGCATTACCTTCAAAATGAGTAATATCTTCCCAGAAATGAGGGCTAACTTTGTCTTTTAAGCAGGCTCCCAGTCCCTTCTGTAAAGAAAGCTTGAATAGCCTTTTCACCACTATGACCGAACGGAGGATTACCCATGTCGTGAGCGTAACAAGCTGTTTGCACGATGGTTCCAATCTCTTCAAAAAGCGTACCACGCAACTCTGGATGTATTTCGATGAGTCTTCTTGCCACGTCATCACCCAATGATTTACCCAATGAAGCCACTTCTAAAGAGTGAGTTAGGCGGTTGTGCACAAAGACACTACCCGGAAGAGGGAAGACTTGAGTCTTGTTCTGCAGTCGTCGGAACGGTGCAGAGTAAATCAATCGGTCGCTATCACGCTTGAATTCAGAACGATCGTCGTGTCGAAGGGCGTGACGCTCTTCTTGTCCGAGACGCTTATTTGATATGAGTTGTTGCCAGTTCATTGCGGTAATTGTTGGGTGTTGGGTGTTGAATATTGGGTGTTGATGAATTCTGTTTATGATTTATTAGCTACTTGAAAGCTACACACAAAAGTAATTAAAATTGGCTAAAAACAAGTTTTTTACTTCATAAAATGTATGAATGTGGCTTTAAATGCTTAATTTTGTACCTTATTATATGGCAATGACACAGATAAAAGTAATCAATAAAGGGCATCAGCAGCTTCCTGCTTATGCTACTTCACAGAGTGCGGGGATGGACCTTCGCGCTAATATCGATGCACCTATCGTACTGCAACCCATGGAGAGAAGACTCATTCCAACCGGTCTTCATATTGCTCTCCCAGTGGGGTTTGAAGCACAGGTGCGCCCTCGTAGCGGTCTTGCTTTGAAGCATGGACTGACTGTTCTCAACTCTCCTGGTACGATTGATGCCGACTATCGTGGTGAAATCATGGTACTACTCATTAATTTCTCCAATGAACCTTTCATCATCAACGACGGTGAACGCATTGCGCAGATGGTTATTGCACGCCACGAACAGGCAGAGTTTGTTGAGGTGGAAGTACTCGATGAGACCGAACGTGGTGAAGGTGGATATGGTCATACGGGTGTGAAGTAAAGACAAAGAAAGAAACGATAAATGTTTAATAACGTTATATTGAAAGTCACAAAGATGCGCCGTACCCTTCTTGCTCTTGCTTTGTTGGGTGGTTCTTTGGCGATGCATGCTGACCGAAAGGATAGCCTTCAAAGCTATAATTACTTCTTCCTTGAAGCAATGCGACAGCAGGATATGGGCAACCTTACGGCTGCCTTCGACCTTCTGCGCCATGCACGCGAGCTTAATCCACAAGCACCAGAGGTTTATTATCAGTTAGCTGCTTTTTATGTGGATATGAAGAAGGATGCATTGGCACGTGAATACTTCGAGAAGGCGGCAAGTCTTGACCCTGAGAACTCGGCTTTATCAGGAGAAATTAGGAAAAACTCTACGTATCACAGAAGGACTATCCTAATGCCATCAATGCCTTTGAACGTCTTTATGAATCTAATAAAACGCGTTCTGATGTGTTGCAACTTCTCTATCAGCTTTACGCTTCCCAGGATGATGACAAGATGATGATCAAGTGCTTGGAACGTCTGGAAATATTGGAAGGAACCAACGAGCAGATTTCACTTAGTAAGATGCAACTCTACGAACAGATGGGGGAAAAGCGCAAAGAGTACGACGAGTTGAAGGCACTCGTTGACAGTCATCCGCTCGACCTCAACTATCGTGTGATGTTCGGAAACTGGCTTTTGCAGAATGGAAAGAAGAAGGAAGCCCTTCAGAAGTACCGTGATGTACTGAAAGAGGACCCTAATAACTCGCTTGCTAAGCTCTCTATGATGGATTATTATAATAACATCGGAGACAAGGCAACCGCAAAAACAATCCTACAAGAGTTACTGCAATCGCCAAAAACAGAGAAGGAAACAAAGTTAGAGTTACTCCGTCAGATTATCACAAGCAGTCAGAAGGATAATAACCCAGATAGTACTGAGGTGATGCGACAGTTCTCTGTGGCTTTAGCCGTTCCACAAGAAGACGCTGATATCTATATGCTTAAAGCCGCATACATGACACTTCGCAAGTGGCCAAAGGCTGAAATCAATCGTGTTTATGAGAAAGCTATTGAGGTAGAGCCTGATAATTCGCGTGCAAGAGTAGCTCTGATTCAGAATATTTGGGACACACAAGACTATGATAAGGTCATCGCTATCTGCCGACCAGCCATAGAATACAATCCAGATGAGATGGCATTCTATTACTTCCAAGGTATGGCTCAGTTCCAAAAGCACGATAGTGACGCTGCATTGGAGACCTTCCGAAAGGGAGTGGGGCAAATAAAGCCAGACAGTAACCCAGGTATTGTGTCAGACTTCTACGCTATTATGGGTGATATCCTTCATGAGAAGGGGCGCAATGATGAGGCTTTTCAAGCGTATGATAGTTGTTTGCAGTGGAAAGCAGATAATGTTGCTGCATTGAACAACTATGCCTATTACCTCAGTGAGGAGAATAAAAACCTTACGAAGGCAGAGCAGATGAGCTATAAGACTATTAAGGCAGAGCCTAATAATAGTACTTATCTTGACACCTATGCATGGATTCTTTTCCAGCAAAAGCGTTACTGAAGAGGCAAAAATCTATATCGAACAAGCTATCCGTATGACTCTACACTAAGCAATGTTGTAAAGGAACACGCTGGTGATATCTATGCACAGACAGGCGATATAGAGAAAGCTCTTGAGTACTGGAAGAAAGCTCTCGATGGAAATAAGGAGAATGCGACATTGAGAAAGAAGATAGAACTAAAGAAATACATAGCAGAATGAAGAAAACAAAGATATTACTTGTAAGCATGACTGCCCTAATCTTGGCATCATGTGGTACAAAGAAAGCTGTAGTGCAACAGAAACCTGTACAAGATAATAAGGTTGCACAGCAGACAGCACCTACTCCAAAGGATAACAAGATGGAGAGTCTTGTTGTCATGCAGCGTGTTGCTGACAATGCACTTTACCAAAAGAACCTCGTTTCAAATCTCACTTTTACGCTTAATGATGGGCGTAAGGATATTACCGTACCAGGCATTTTGCGTATGCGTAAGGATGAGGTTATCCGCTTGCAGTTGCTGATTCCAATTCTTCGTAGTGAGGTGGGACGCATCGAGTTTGCAAAAGGATTATGTCCTCTTCATAGACCGCATCCATAAGCAGTATGTAAAGGCAAGCTACGATGAGGTAGGTTTCTTGCGTGATAATGGTGTCAACTTCTATTCGCTCCAGTCGCTTTTCTGGAATCAAGTGTTCATTCCTCGTCAGCAAAAGGTAAGCGAAGCAGACCTCTCACAGTTTGCTGTTGATGAAAGCAAAGTACAGACAGAGGGTTCTACTTGATAAGTCTTAAAGACGGAAAGATGGATTATCAGTGGTCGGTTAACCCTAAGAACAATCAGATTGTACTGACAACTGTAACTTATAACAGCAATGCTCATGGTGCTTCAAAGCTCTCATGGAGTTATGATGACTTTAAAGCGTTTGGTTCAAAGCAGTTCCCTGCAAGCCAAGTTTTGACAATCAATACTCCGAAATTTGGTCAGAAGCCTGCGAAGACACTTAAAGCAAACTTTGATCTTGAGGGCTTCAGCGATGCCAGCGATTGAAAGCTTTTTACCACACCATCTGATAAGTACACAAAAGTAAGCGTAGAGGATATCCTCGGCAAACTAATGAACTTTTAAATGAAACGTCTTTCTTTATTATTCATATTGTCAATCATGTGTATGCTGAGTGTTTCTGCTCAGCATTCACGAAGCATAGAAGGCAGCATAAAGCGGCTGTCACTCAATCTGTTCAAACAAAATCTTCTGTAAAAGGGAAGGGCAAAAAAGCCTTTAATACGAAACAAAATAGCCCAGCAGAAGTTCCTGTAACTAACGTAAAAGGTCAGAAGCAGGTAGCTGAGAAACAGCAAGCTCAACCCCAAGTAAAGGGTAAGCAACAGCATGGTAACGTACAACAGCAGCAACTTGTCAAAGGTCAACAGCCTCAAGGAAAGGGTCAACCCGTTCAGGTTAAGGGTCAGCCAGTTCTACGTGGTAAGACTGCTGCCCGCAATGCCAATGTTGGTAAGAAGGGCACAAAGGGTCCTGCATACGTAACAACAGAGGAAATTAAGGGCTTGCAGCAGCAAAACCAGAAGTTGCAACAAGAGATTTCAGAGCATGAGGAGGAAATGAAAGTAAAGCAGAAGGACGTTGACGATCGTCTGCAAAAGATTGTTCGCCTCGATACTGAAATAGGTCAGCACAGAGAACGATTGATACTATTGCCACAGATATCAAGGGCTTAGATACGAATATCGGTATTTTGAAGGGTCAGTTGGCTTCTCTTGAGGCACAGTTGGGAGAGCGTCGTGCTCGTTTCATCCGTTCTATGCGCTACATGGCACGTCATCGTAGTATTCAAGACAAGATGATGTTTGTCTTTTCTGCAAAGAACTTAACACAGATGTATCGTCGTCTTCGTTTTGTACGTGAGTATGCTGCCTACCAGCGTGCGCAGGGCGAACAGCTCAAAGCTAAGCAGATGCAGGTAGATGAGAAGCATTCACAGCTGAAGCAGGTGCGTGTTAATAAGAGTAATCTTCTCTATAAAGACCGTCAGGTGCATGCTCAGATGGAACGTAAGCGTGTTGAACAGCAAAACGTTGTAACCTCTTTACAGAACGACCAGAAGGTTTTGCAGGGTGTTATCGCACAGCGACGTCAACAGCAGCAGGCATTGAATGCACAGATTGACCGACTCATTCAGATAGAAATACAGAAGGCGCGCGAACGTGCTATAGCAGAAGCAAAGGCGCAGGCTGCCGCTCGTGCCGCTGCTGCTAAGAAGCGTGCAGAGGAATTAGCACGTAAGAAGGCTGCTGCAGAAGCTGCCGCTCGTGAGAATGCTCGTCGTATTGCTGAGGCAAAAGAGCGTGAGGAGAAAGCTAAGGCTGCCGCTCGAGCCGCTGCTGAGGCTGCCGAGAAAGCTCGTCAGGAGGCTGCTGCTCGTGCTGCTGCTGCCCGTGCTGCCGCTGAAAAGGCACGTCAGGAAGCTTTGCAGAAGGAACGTGCTGCCGCTCGTGAACGTGCTATACGTAAGGTAGAGGAGCAGGAGGCTGCTGCTAAGGCTGCACAAGAAAAAGGCTGAGGCTCGTGCTGCTGCAGAGAAGGCTCGTGCTGACCAGATGGCCCGTGAGGCTGAGGCAAATCGTGTAGCTGCCGAACGCAAGGCTGATGCCGACCGTGAGCGTGCTGCTCGTGAGGCTGAGGCGCAGAGCATCTGACGCTGAAAGCAATGATATGCTCAGTTCTGCTGACCGTGCGATAACTGGTAACTTTGCTAATAACCGTGGTCGATTGCCAATGCCATTGACTGGTCAGATTGTTAGTCACTTCCGGTCAGTACAATGTGGCTGGTATGTCAAATATCCGCCTGAATAATGATGGTATCAATATCAAGGGTGCTCCTGGAGCAGCTGTTCGCAGCGTCTTTATGGGTGAGGTGAGTGGTGTCTTCATGGCAGGTGGTATGAGTGTTGTGATGATTCGTCATGGTATTTATATCTCTGTTTATGCTAACTTGGGTTCTGTAGGTGTCAGCAAGGGTCAGAAAAAGTTGGTACGGGACAGACCATCGGAACCGTTGGTAAGACGGGTATTCTTCAGTTCCAGTTGCGTAAGGAGACTGCTAAGCTGAATCCAGAGCAGTGGTTGCGCTAATAAGCGGCTTGTCTCTTATATTAATAATGTAGGCTTATTGAGTGCAAAATGATGATGTCTTGCCTCGTGGTTTATTGTCTTTCCAAGCTCAATAGTACGTTATAATTAAATTATCTTCATGAGAAGAAAAACTTTCTTTTCATGAAGATAATTCTTTTTATCATGAAGATAATTCTTTTTATCATGAAGAAAAATCTTTTTCAATAGCTTTCTTGTAAGCTTCTTGCCTCTTAATAGTTAGCTATAAACATCTTACTCCTTCTTTGTAATATCTATAATGACGCTTTCTTCTCATCATAAGCCGATGTGTTGATGCTTCGCACATATCGTGCTAAGGCTTCGCACATATCGTGCGGATGGTAAACACCAATGGTGCGGAGCACTAAACACATCGAAATATGATATATAAACGGATTCAACTTATTGATGAAAGTTAGATAGAAGTTTATTTCTGTAGATCCTTATTGTATTTTTGGATTTCTAATTGGTACGCATATAGGAGGTGTTTTGTTCTATAAAAGAAGATAATTGTTCTATTCTTCTTTATTTGATAGAGTGAAACCAAAAAGGCTAAAATTGCAATTTAATATCTAATTTATTTTTTGCTTTGCGGATAAATGTTTATATTTGCAGAAAATAAAGTGCAATCAGCTATTTGAATAAAAGACTTTCAGGCTTTTTTATACATGCTGATTTGACTAAGATAAATTAGGAAACAATGCAGACAATCGGACATCTCTCTGTTCTTATTCACGAACAAGCAAAAATACGGTGCAAAAACCAGCAATCACCTTCCGTAACTTTGGAAGTCTGGAGTGGAAGACAGTGTCATGGAACCAGTTCTCAATGCGCGTAAAGGAAGCTTTCAAAATGCGCTCTTAAACCTCGGAATGAAGCCACAAGAGGCTATCGCTGTATTTTCACAGAACTGTATTCATCATCTTTATACGGACTATGGTGCATACGGAGTACGTGCGATTAGCATTCCGTTCTATGCAACAAGTTCTGAGCAGCAGATACAGTATATGATTCAGGATGCCAATGTAAGATTTCTTTTCGTTGGCGAACAGGAGCAGTATGACAAAGCACGTCGTATTCTATCCCTTTGTCCTTCATTGGAGCGTATTATTGTTTTTGATTCAAGTGTACGCCTTAGTCAGCATGATCCAAATTCTATTTATTTCGCAGACTTCTTTGAAGTTTAGGGTGAAGGTTTTTCCGCGTGAGGCAGAGGTAGAAGAGCGTTTAGCGCAGGCAAACTATGAGGATGTTTGTAATATCCTTTACACAAGTGGTACCACTGGCGAGAGCAAGGGAGTTATCTTGACTTACAAGATGTATCAGGCTGCTATGGATGCGAATAGGAAGAGTGTGCCTGTAAATGATAAGGATCGTATTATCAACTTCTTGCCATTCAGCCATGTTTTTGAGCGTGGTTGGGCTTGCTTGGCACTCTCTGTAGGTGCTGAGTTGATTGTAAATACTTATCCAAAGGAGATTCAGCAGAGTATGCGTGAAACGCATCCAACAAGTATGGCGGCTGTTCCTCGTTTCTGGGAGAAGGTTTATGTGGCTGTAAAGGAGCGCATGGAGAAATCCAGCATCGTTCAGCGTAAGCTCTTCTATTATGCTCTGAACGTTGGTAGAAAGCGTAATATACAGTATCTGGCACGTGGAAAGCGTGTTCCTTTGGGGTTGGAGATGGAATATAAGTTTGTCAATAAGACTGTGTTGAGCCTTGTGCGCAAGCAGTTAGGATTGGAGAACCCTCATATCTTCCCAACGGCAGGTGCATACGTTTCTCCAGAGATTGAGGAGTTTGTACATAGCATAGGACTCAATATGCTTGTTGGTTATGGATTGACAGAAAGCTTGGCAACTGTTACCTGTGATCATGATGGCCAGTCTTATACCGTTGGTTCTGTGGGTAGACCACTTCAAGGTATTGATATCAAGATTAGCGATGAAGGTGAGGTTCTGTTGAAGGGTCCAACGATTATGCCGGGTTACTTCCGTCGTGATAGTGCGAATGCAGAAGCTTTTGATAAGGATGGCTACTTCCATACTGGTGATGCTGGTTATATGAGGAATGGTGAGTTGTTCTTAAAAGAACGTATCAAAGATCTTTTCAAGACCTCGAATGGTAGGTATATTGCGCCACAGATGGTGGAGGGTATGCTGTTAGTGGATAAGTTTATCGAGCAGGTTTCGGTTATCGCTGATCAGCGTAAGTTTGTTGCTGCTCTGATCGTTCCAGAGTTCTCTGTATTGGAAGAATGGGCAAAAGAAAATCATATTGAGTTCAAGGACCGTGAGGAGTTATGTCAGGATCAGCGTGTAAATGAGATGATGCGTGAGCGTATCGATACCTTACAGCAGCGTTTGGCATCATACGAGAAGATTAAACGCTTCACCCTTCTCCTCATCATTTTCAATGGAAAGCGGAGAATTAACGAATACATTGAAGCTGAAACGTTCGGTTGTAAACCGCCGCTATCAGGATGTAATTGAAAAGATGTACGAAGAGTAGGGAGGTAAATGAGTTGAAGAGTTGATGAGTTGACGGGTTGACTCGTTAATTGTTAGGTGGCTTAGGCTGTATTTTACGAGCTTTATTAGGCTTGTTAGCTTCACAAGGCTTCTTAGGCTCACTATTTCTACCAAATCTTCTAATCCCCATTCCAACGATAAAAGAATAAAGATGATAACAGCAGATCAGCTAAAAGATATCCAAGAACGCACTGAAGCGTTGCATCGTTATCTTGATATTGACAAGAAACGAATCGAGTTTGAGGAGGAACAACTCCGTACACAAGCCCCAGACTTCTGGGATGATCCAGCTCGTGCACAGGAGCAGATGAAGAAAGTTAAGGATATAGAGAAATGGGTCAAAGACTATGATAAAACTCGTGCGTTGGCTGATGAAGTTCAGTTAGCGTTCGATTTCTATAAAGATGAACTCGTTACAGAGGAGGAAGCTTGATACCGCATACGCTAAAGTTCTTTAAGGTAATTGAAGGCTTAGAGCTTAAGAATATGCTCCGTCAGGAGGAAGACCCGATGAGTGTGATGAAGATTAACTCTGGAGCGGGTGGTACGGAGAGTCAAGACTGGGCTTCTATGCTGATGCGTATGTATATGCGTTGGGGTGAAGCTATAGGATATCATGTGACTATCTCTGATATTCAAGATGGCGATGAGGCTGGTATCAAGAGTGTAACAATGAAGTTTTGAGGGTGGAGAATACGCTTATGGCTATTTGAAGAGTGAGAATGGTGTACACCGTTTGGTACGTGTTAGTCCGTTCAATGCCCAAGGTAAGCGTATGACAGCTTTTGCCAGCGTCTTCGTTACTCCTTTGGTTGATGATACGATTGAGGTATTTGTTGACCCTGCTCGCGTTAGTTGGGATACCTTCCGTTCGAGTGGTGCGGGTGGACAGAACGTCAACAAGGTAGAGTCGGGAGTACGTTTGCGCTATCAATATGAAGACCCTGACACTGGAGAACAAGAAGAAATCTTAATCGAAAAATACGGAAACTCGTGACCAGCCAAAGAACCGTGCTAAGGCTATGCAGCTCTTGAAGCTCACAGTTGTAGGACCGTGCAATGAAGAAACGCATGGAAGAACAGGCTAAGATTGAGGCTGGTAAGAAGAAGATTGAGTGGGAAGTCAGATTCGTAGTTACGTCTTTGATGACCGTCGTGTGAAGGACCACCGCACTAATTATCAGACTTCTGATGTGGATGGTGTGATGGATGGTAAGATTGATGACTTCATCAAGGCTTACCTCATGGAGTTCCCAACGGAGGAATAAAAAGCCTCTCGCATCTCCATCGAAGGGAGGGAAGAACTTAATGGGAAACGGTTTGGATAAAAGTAATAAAGATATAAGGTTACGATAATCCCACTGCTATCTAATAGATCCTCCTTTGGAGGAGTTTAGGAGGTTTCTTCCTTATTATTAATGATATACAACCTTTTAAAAATAATATAACTATGAGCGAAAGAAGAAAGTAAAACCGTAAGGAAAGAGAACTTAAACAAGAAAAACAGGCTAAGCGAGTTATCACATGGTTGGCTGTGGTTTTGATAGCATTGAGCGTTCTTACAATCGTTATTGCATCAAATATCTAATAATAATCAGCGCTTTTATAATGGGCGACAGTTATCTTATTGATAGGTAGCGGTCAATGATTATATTAATAATGGATTCTCATGAGTGGATTAGAGATTGAAAGAAAGTTCTTAGTTCATAAGAATATGGACTGAAAAAGTATGCAAGTGGTTGTAGTCACATACAACAAGGATATTTTTGCAGCAGTCAATACCGTTCGTGTTCGTATCAGGGACGATAAAGGGATATCTTACAATCAAAGGTCCATCACGCACTGGTGGTCTATCACGTTATGAGTTTGAAAAGAGATTACATTGGAGGAAGCACAGCAGCTAATGCTTTTATGCGAGCCAGGTGTAATTGATAAGCATCGCTATCTTGTTCCTTTTGGTGGTCATACCTTTTGAGATAGACGAGTTTCATGGTGATAATGAAGGACCTCGTGTTGGCTGAGGTTGAGTTAGGAGTGAGGATGAATCGTTTGATAAGCCAGACTTTATCGGCTTGGAGGTGACGGGAAATCGCCACTTTTATAATTCTCAGATGCGCCGCAACCCATTTAAGCTTTGGCGCGATATCGTACCAGAAGAATACCGATAACCAAGGCTATTGTCGATCCAATAGCGTCTGCGTAGAAAGTCCTGAGCCATTCGCCACTTCGATTCCCATTTGTACAGTTGGACTGAAGAATCTCTATGAGTCCTCCCATAAGAACAGGTATTAACCAGACCCATACGACAATAAACTTGGGGGCTGGGATACTTTGTTGTGCGTATGTATTCAAGGCTTATGCTTAGTCCTAAAACTAAGTAAATAAGGCTATGTGTCCACTTATCAATAAACCCTAACAGAACTCAATGGAGTTTCTGGAATAGTCATAAAACACAATATCCAAGTTCCTATTACAATAATACAACTAAATGGATATTTAGTTAAGATGTGTTGTAATATATTCATATTTTACTTCTAATTTGATACAAAAAGTAGAGATTTTTCGTAAATTTGCGCATATATTCAAGTCAAATTTATATGGGTGAACAAAAAGAGCAAAGTTTGGAAGCAAGTTAGGTATGATCCTTGCTACGGCTGGTAGGTGCTGTTGGTTTGGGTAACTGTGGCGTTTCCCATACATGGCAGGGCAGAAACGGTGGTGCAGCTTTCATTCTTATTTATATCGGTTGTATCTTGTTATTGGGCTTGCCTTTGTATGATTAGTGAGTTCATTATTGGTCGTCATGCAGCCTCAAATACGGCACGCGTGCCTCATACAAAGTTGTCTAATGGGAGTGCATGGAGTTAGGGTAGGTTATTTAGAGTGCTCACTGGTTTCCTATTACGGGCTATTATGCTGTGGTTGCTGGCTGGTGTTTGCAATATGGTACAGCCTCTGTGTTGAATCATCTTCACGGTACACCAGATTATTTCAAGTCTTATTTTGCAGACTTTCTATCAAACCCATGGAAGCCAGTTCTATGGACAGTAATGATTCTACCTTCACGCATTATGTTATCATTCATGGTGTTAGGAATGGTATTGAGCGTGCTTCAAAGATTTTGATGCCAGCACTTTTTCGTGCTTTTGGTAGCTATTGTCGTTGCATCTGCCTTCTCCCAGGAGCAAGTAAGGGAGTTGAATTCTACTGAAGCCCGACTTAGTAAGGTGACAGGTGATGTGTTCCTTGGTGCTTTGGGGCAATCATTCTATTCGATGAGTATTGCAATGGGTTGTATCTGCACATACGCTTCTTATTATAGCCGCCACACAAAGTTGTTGAACTCAGCTGTACAGATTGGTATCATTGATACCTGCGTGGCTATTCTTGCGGGTTTGATGATTTTCCCAGCGGCATTCTCAGTGGGAGTAAGTCCTGATAGCGGACCATCTCTTATCTTTATCACACTTCCAAATGTCTTTGAACAGGCCTTTGCAGGTATGCCAGTGGTAGGATATATCATTTCAATGGCATTTTACCTATTGCTTTCAATGGCAGCGTTGACCTCATTAATATCCCTACACGAGGTGAGTACAGCCTTCTTCCAAGAAGAGTTGCACATCAGTCGTCCACGTGCTGCAATGATTGTTACGGCTGGATGTTCGCTTATTGGTGCAGTCTGCTCGCTGTCATTGGGCGAGTGGAGTTTCCTAAGGTGGCAGGTGTCGACCTCTTCGATGTCTTCGACTTTGTGACAGGACAAATCTTCCTCCCTATAGGAGGACTTCTCACCTGCCTGTTCATAGGCTGGTATGTACCAAAGAAACTGGTGAAGGACGAGTTTACTAACTGGGGAACCACACGTGGTATCTTCTTTGGTACTTATTACTTCCTCATCCGCTTTGTATGTCCATTGGCTATTCTGGTTATCTTCCTACATCAGTTGGGAGTATTCTAAGCCATTAGATAAGTAAGTTCTCTCTATCTTCTCCATCTTTAAAAAGTCAGAGAAGAAGATCTATACCAACCCTTCTCCAATAGGAGAGGGGATTGGTAAATATTAAGAGAGGTCTTAATCTCCACTCTTAATCTACTACCTTTCATCACTTATTCATACTTAATAATCACCTGACCATTCTTTACTTCTATAAAAGAATCTCTTTGAAGAAAAGAATATGACTAAAAATTCTACACACTATGAATCTAAAATCAATTTTTCATCTCCATCGTTCTGATCGAAAAAGTGCTACTGATACTCTTTGCTGTTTATCGTTGGTAGCATTGGTTTGATTATCTTTGTTGGCAATCAGACAACGGAAACTTTAGTTGTGAAAAACGACAGTATAAGTAAGCTTAAGCCCACTTCTTTCTCCCGTAAAGCGCAACTTCCAGAAGCTTGAGACAGCAGATGGTAAACAGCTATTTCCCTTCGATCCGAATACAGCTACAGCCGAGCAGTTGCAGCAGTTAGGCTTAGCCCCTTTCCAAGTGCGTAACATCATCAAGTATCGTTCTAAAGGAGGAGTCTATCATTCACCAATGGATTTCGCCAGACTCTATGGTCTTACGCGCAAGCAGTATCGAGAGTTAGAACCCATATAACGATTGGCGATGATTACGAACCAGCCTCACGCTTGCCTCTGTACAAGCTTATATTGCTCAAAGGGAAGCTGATAGGCAGGCTGCCCATGCTGCTTATGAAGCCTATAAGGCGCAAAACGCGTATAAGCCTAACAAAGGTAACGACCGTGACACCCTTCGCTACCCATTGAAACTAAAAGCAGGAGAGCGTATCAACCTTGTTACTGCTGGATACAACCCAGCTAAAGAAAGTCCCCGGTATGGGCTCAGGGTGGGCACGTGCCATTCTCAACTATGGTAAACGATTAGGTGGATACGTTGCTGTGGGACAACTGCAAGAGATAGAAGGATTCCCAGAAGAAAGTCTACCTTACTTCTCAATTGCTAACCCACAAACGGAGAAGATAAACCTAAATACCGCAACGCTTGGACAACTTCGCCAGCATCCTTATATGAACTTCTATCAGGCAAGGGCTATTTGTGATTATAGACGACTGAAAGGAAAACTTTCCAATCTCTCACAACTCCACTTATTAAAGGACTTTACGCCCGAAGCAATCGAGCGTTTGCGTCCGTATGTCGCGTTTTAGGTAGTCATGTTTTTATAAGCTATTGTATGGCTCTGATAGAAACTCTTTACCGTCGTTGTGTGATGCTCCGCACCATTGGTGCGGAGGCTTAACACCAATGGTGCGGGGCGTTAATTCGCTTGCTATATGTTGTTGGACCGAATCTAATCGTAATCCTCCTAACTGCTTGAACATTATTTCTGATAATAAAAAAAGACATTCATTGCTTTTGCATTGTCTTTCATTTAGCTTACCTTTGCACCAAGAATAAAGTAAACACAATGGATATACAGGAGATTTACAAGATTTACCAAGCGCACCCTTATTGTGACCACAGACAGTCGTAACTGTCCTGAAGGAAGATCTTCGTGGCATTGAAGGGAGTTTCATTCGATGGTAATAAGTTTGCTGAGGCAGCCTTTAGAAAAGGGCTGTAGCTATGCAATCATTGACGAAAAGGAATATGCAAAGGCTGGCGACGAGCGTTATATCCTCGTTGATGATGCTCTTGTTACTTATAAAGAATTGGCACGTGAACATCGTCGTCAGTTCTCAATCCCTGTGATTGGTATTACAGGAACAAACGGAAAGACGACAAGCAAGAACTTATCTCTGCCGTATTGGCAGAGAAGTTTTAATGTACATCATACGGAGGCGAACTATAACAACGACGTGGGTGTGCCTCGTACGTTGTTAGGTATTCGTCCAGAACATGAGATTGCGGTTATTGAGATGGGTGCTTCTCACCCTGGTGATATTGAGAAATTAGTTACATACGCAGAGCCAACTTGTGGTTTGATTACTAATGTTGGTCGTCGCACCTTCAAGGTTTTGGTAGTTTTGAGGGCGTAAAGCAGACGAAGGGCGAACTCTATGATTTCCTTTAAAGCTCACGGTAGTTTGCTTTTCCTCAACGAGAGTAATCCAGACTTGACAGAGATGGCAGAACAGCGAGAGTTTGATCGTATCATAACTTACGGACAAGATGAGACCGCTGACGTGCAAGGTTATGTTGTTAGCTGTGCTCCGTGTTTGAAGCTTTGAGTGGCAGTCATCAAGTCTCAATGCTCAACAGCCAGGTCATACTATCTACGAAGGCAAAACCCATCTCATTGGTTCTTACAACTTAGATAATATGTTGCAGCCACTTTGCATTGGTCTTCACTTTGGTGTTACGCCACAGCAAATTAACCATGCTTTTGAGAATTATGTACCTCATAACAATCGTTCTCAGCTGACCGAGACAGCGCATAACAAACTTATTGTGGATGCTTATAATGCTAATCCATCCAGTATGGCTGCTGCAATAGAGAACTTTCAGTTGATGGATGTAGAGAATAAGATGGCTATCCTCGGTGATATGCGTGAGCTTGGAGATGCGTCTGCAGAAGAACATCAGAAGGTTGTAGAATTACTCAAGGCTACAGACATTCGTAATGTGTGGTTGGTTGGAGAGGAGTTTGGTAAGACGCAAACCGATTTCCGCAAGTTTAATGACATCGATGAGGTGAAGGCAGAGATAGCTCTTCATCGTCCAGACGACCATTATATCTTGATAAAAGGCAGTAATGGGATTAAGCTTTTTGAGCTTCCAGATTTGCTCTAAGAGATAAGAAAAACGATCGCAAAGTCAATGTTTGTCCGAGAAAAGAATTAACTTTGCATTCGCTTATAAAACAATCGGGATGTAGCGCAGTTGGTAGCGCACTACGTTCGGGACGTAGGGGTCGCCAGTTCGACTCTGGTCATCCCGACAGAAAAAGGGAAGAAGCCATTTGGTTTCTTCCCTTTTTGGTTTTATTGGGCTAATTAGTCTTATTAGCCTAATTAGGCCTACAAGCCTTATTAATTATCATTCCCTTAGTTTTTCTCTACAATCTTCAAGGATAGCCATCAACTCATCCATCTTTGTTGTGCGCAACATAGCGATGCGTGTCTTCTTAAAATCAGGGATTCCTTTGAAGATTGGCGATGCAGCTAAGTGTCGGCGGGTATGTAGAATACCACGATGCTCGTCGATACGTTCCACATTAATGCGTAGCATTTCTTCAAGAATATCAATCTTGTCATCGATAGTTAGCTGCTTCTCTCCTTGATTGAATAACCACGGACAACCGAAGGTTGCACGTCCAATCATTACAGCATCAACACCATAACGGTCGAATTTCTCGTGCGCTTCCTCAATACTTGTCACGTCACCATTGCCAATGATGGGTATATGGATGCGTGGGTTGTTCTTCACTTCACCAATCAGTGTCCAGTCTGCTTCACCTGTGTACATCTGCGAACGGGTACGTCCATGAATCGTCAATGCCTGTATACCGCAGTCTTGCAGTTGCTCAGCAAGATCGGTGATAATGAGGTTGTCGTTGTCCCAACCCTAATCGAGTCTTCACAGTGATAGGTGTGTTGACAGCCTTCACTACCTCTCTTGTAATGTCAAGTAGCAATGGGATGTTCTTCAACATACCAGAGCCAGCACCTTTGTTTGCCACCTTCTTCACCGGACAACCAAAGTTTATATCAATCACATCGGGCTTTACCTGTTCTATAATCTTAGCTGCTTCAACCATTGAAGCTACATCCCTGCCATATATCTGTATTCCCACAGGACGCTCACTATCGTCACATGACTAATTTTTGAAAGTGTTGACTTGATACTACGGATGACGGCATCAGCCGACACAAACTCCGTATATACCATGGCTGCACCCGAAGCGTTTGCACATCTTGCGGAAGCCAATATCCGTCACATCTTCCATTGAGCCAAGAATAGTGGGCGTTCCCCAAATCTATTGTTCCTATTTTTCATAGGTGCAAAGGTAACGAAAAAGGCTTTTGAATAGTAAAGGAGTAAGAAGGCAAAAAGCAAAAAGGAGGGAAAGTTTTTAAGGCTCTTCTGTTCAATGTGGGGACGCTTTTGCTATTGCTTTTAACGTAAGAATCGAAGTTATTCATTAAATAAAAACCATGGCTAAGACAGTCAACATTCTATCCGATTATCATCCTTTTTCATTGAAAATCATTTCTTTTTAGACTTCGAAAATATGCAGATAAGGGTTTGAAAAATCATTACATAATTTCAAAGAAAACTTCTATAACTAACGCCAAAAATACATATAAGAAGCAGGTTTGCAAACCAACAGTAAATCAATTAGTTATAAAACGGTATGATGAAAGGTGCTTAATTGGACTTCAAAAGGGCGTTAGTAAGGGTCTTAAAGGGCACCTTTTGCAAGCCAATTAGGCGTCTTTTAGAAGCCAAAAGAGCATGTATTGGTTTTGAGTTGCACGAAAATAATTTACAAACTTCAGGTAGTAAGGGAATACGTTGATAGTAGAAGACAGATAGATATCGCAGCTAATTACGTTTATCATGTAGTTTATTTCCCTTTATAAAACCATCTTATTGGAGGTAATTATACCATGTATGTGGATGAATCTCATTCTATTAACAATCTACGCATTTAATGGGAAAAGCTGTTTTAAACGCCAATAGGGTAAGGGAATGAAAAGGAAAGGGAAGAAAAAGGGAAAGATGTTTTTCAATCTTAATTATTTTGTACTACACAAAATATGTAGTATTTTTGCAATATAAAGTTCACGTATTATGGATGATCAGTATAAAATCCCCTATTTGAACGCTGTTATCAGAACGTTTGGTGATCGCTTCAACTTGACGGTACAGCAATCTTTCCGCTATCTTTATAACTTTAAAGGAATACGATTTCTTTTAGAGTATTATGACGTGGAACATACATTGTCTATAGAAGATACGGTAGATGACCTTATCAAAGTTTGTCAAAAAGAATGGAGGAGAATTAGCATGACACTCTATCATGGTACTAATACTGATTTTTTCAGAGATTGATCTTGCAAAGTCTTTCCCTCTAAAAGACTTTGGACAAGGCTTTTACTTGACGACAATACGTGAGCAGGCAGAACGAATGGCGAAACGAAAGCAACAAGCGTTGGGGGGCAAAGCCATTGTACAAGAGTATGAATTCGATGAGAGTTCCTTACATAAAGGTGATTTGAAAGTGCTGATTTTTGAAGGAACTACCCTGAATGGGCAACATTTATCTTTAATAATAGGGTCAAGAAACAAAAACTATCAGCATGATTATGATATCGTTGTAGGACCCTATAGCAGATGATGGAGTAGCCTTCTTATTAACAAGTACACGACGGAGCAGTCACTTTAGGACAGTTTACAAGGATGCTTTAAGCTTTAAGAAGCTCAGTAATCAGTATTTCATTGAACTGAAAAGGCTGTAAAATTATTAAGAAGAATAAAAGTAATGACTCAACAAGAAAGATTTAAAACACCTTGTCAATTTTACGATTGATGAGCTGACAACTTATCTTATAAAAAGACTTTCATTTGGATACTGCAGAAGCTTTTGGACATTGTTTATTCTTCAAAAGACACTTGAACTTCTGCAGAACAAACGGACTGGACTTTATGACCAAAGTCCAGGCTATGTGTATCATTTGCTCAAGCATGAGTATAAGACTGGGCAATTGCCACAAGTCAACTAATCTTTATTAAAAACGATTATCTAAATTTAATTTACGACCATCTTTTGCAACCGAGTTGCAAAACATAATCTTTATCTTTTGCAGCAGAATATTAATGCAGTAACAGGTTTTAGATTATGAAAAAGAAACTTATAAGAATCATTCTTACGGCTGTACTCCTCGCTGGAGCATGGTTAGTAGAGCATTTCACAGCACTTCCAATGTGGCAGGTGCTGCTTGTTTATTTGGTTCCTTATTTGGTTATCAGCTATGATGTATTAGGTGAAGCGGTTGAGGGAATCATGGAAGGCGACCCTTTTGATGAGAATTTCTATGAGTATTGCGACTATTGGAGCATTACTCATCGGTTTCCTCCCTAATGCCGAACCACAGTTTATCGAGGGAGTCTTCGTGATGTTGTTCTTCCAATTGGGAGAACTCTTTGAGCATTATGTGGAAGATAAGGCGCGTGACTCCATCTCTGAACTAATGGATATCCGTCCAGATGTAGCCAATGTGGAGCGAAACGGAGTGGTAGAGAGCGTAAGTCCAGAGGAAGTGATGATTGGTGAGACTGTGATTGTTAAGCCGGGAGAGAAGATACCATTAGATGGAAAGGTGCTTTGAGGGTAGTTCCAGCCTTAATACCGTAGCCCTTACGGGTGAGAGTATGCCACGTGATGTAAGTGCAGGCATGGAAGCTTATCTCTGGTTGTGTTAACCTTTCGGTGTGTTAAAGGTAGAAAGCTTGAAAAGCCATATAGCGAGTCTACTGCTGCAAAGATTATCCAACTCGTTGAAGAGGCAGGTGATAACAGAGTCACGCAGTGAGTCTTTCATTCGCCGTTTTGCACGTGTCTATACGCCTATCGTGGTGATTGCTGCCCTTGCTTTGGCTGTTATTCCTCCGTTCTTCTATGATAGTTACGCACCAGCCTTTGGTGTTTGGCCTCATCGTGCATTGACCTTCTTGGTTGTAAGTTGCCCATGTGCTTTGGTTATTTCTATTCCACTTACCTTCTTTGCAGGAATCGGTGGAGCTTCTCATAAGGGAACCTCATTAAGGGTGGTAACTATATGGATGCTTTTGTCAAAGCTCTCTACGGTGGTATTCGATAAGACTGGAACCTTGACACGTGGTACTTTTTGATGTTGAGGCTATCCACCCCGAGAGAAACTCTCTGAGCATGAGTTGCTTCATTTAGCAGCCCATGTAGAACGTTATTCTACCCATCCAATTGCCCCTTGCCCTCCGTATGGCATATACGGATGAAAAAGGATAATTGCACTGTTGAAGATATACAAGAAAACAGCGGGACAGGGCATTACTGCTATTGTTAATGGTAAGAAAGTAAGCGTTGGAAATGACCGCTTAATGGCTACACTTAATATTATACTCCCTACCTGCGAACGTTGTGCGAGCCATGTAGGTACTATCGTTCACGTGGCTGTTGAGGGTGAATATGCAGGTCATATCGTTATTTTCCAGACCAGCTGAAGGCTGATGCTGTGAAGGCAATAGAGGCTTTTGAAGCAGTTGGGTGTTAGTAAGACTGTGATGCTGAGCGGCGACAAGAGGGAAGTTGTTGAGCAAATTGCTGAGCAGACAAAGGTGACGGAATACCACGCCGAACTGCTCCCTGCTGACAAAGTAAAGCATGTTGAGTGTCTCATTGCAGAGAAAAATACAGGTGAAACAATTGCCTTTGTCGGTGATGGAATCAATGATGCACCAGTGTTAGCACGTGCTGATGTGGGTATTGCTATGGGTGCCTTGGGCAGTGATGCAGCCATTGAAGCAGCTGATGTTGTGTTGATGGATGATAAACCTTCAAAGATTGCACTTGCTATTGAACCTCTACGTCGTACTATCTTTATAGCAAAGGAGAACGCATGGTTCGCCATCGGTATCAAAGTTGCAGTCCTTCTTCTTGCTACCTTTGGAATGGCAAGCATGGGATTAGCCGTCTTTGCTGATGTTGGCGTTATGGTTCTTGCCGTTCTTAATGCGATGAGAGCAAGATAGAAAGGCATTCTTCTCGATTTATTTTCATGAAAATAAATATTTTTCTTCATGAACGTAAATATTTATTTTCGTGAAAATAATTTCTTTTTTACATGAAAGTAATTTGGCATCTGTCGTAAAGTAGCTACGCAGATGCCTTTTTAATAGTTTGAAAAAGCATAATTTGATAAAGCAATAGACAGTTCTCTTTCGGCTTATCTGGCATTTCGAGTGATACTACTATTGGTCTTTGTGATGCAAACCTATGATTCCCTTTTGAGTTATTGTGTTATTAATAAGGTTTCTTTTGCTTAGTGATTCGGTGTGATATCGCTATTCGCACTATTGGTGTTCAGCGTCCGCACCATTGGTGCTCATCATCCGCACCATTGGTGCTGAGCCTTCGCACGTTGATAAAACATGAACTCTTTCACTCTTAAACAATGTTACAACCTTCTGCTTTTACGATAAAAATAATTACGAAAAAAGCCGAATAAGAAAACTTTTGTGTAAGTTTGCAGTAGAGAGTTGATAGTTATGCATATACGATTATTACTATTTTTCTTGTGGCTTTTGCTACCCCTCTCGCCACTTCAAGCACAGAAAGTGCTGGTTTGTGATGGGGCGACGCGCTTTCCGATACGTGATGTATTGGTCAGTGTGGATGGGAAGAATGTGGGACTTACTACATGGCAAGGAATCATTAACCTGCCTGATTCTTTCCAAACAGCCTCCTTTAAGAAGAAAGGCTATGCGCCAGAGAAGTTATTTCGGAGTGAGGTTTTGCGTGATACCGTCTTCCTTTTCCCTGCAGAACATTATTTGGATGAGGTGGTGGTAATAGGTAAACAGGTTGTTGATGGGCGTGAACTGTTGAAGAAGATGCCGAAGCGTGATATCTTAGAAAAACGTTCGTCTGGTGGACTTGGTGGTTTTGATTTAGGTCTTATACTTGACAAACGATACCGTAGAGACCGTAGGCATGTCAGGAGTTGCGTGAAATTTTTAAGAAAATGGACGGTTTAGAGGATAAGGAAGATCCTATCCTCAAGGCTTATCGACAAACACAGTTGGAACTAAAAGCTGATTCTATTCAGAAAAAGAATGAGCAAAAAGAGCTGAAGAAATAGTTTTTAACGTGAATATAGGTTAAATATAAGACTATTAAAGCAATCTTTCTGTATAGTTTACTTGACTTTTAGAAAAATAAGTATTACTTTTGTGGTGTGATAGATATCTTTACTTATTAATTAAAAAAGCTACTTTATGAAAACAGATTATCTTTTACCCCACATCTTTAGGAAGGTTGGTTGGTTTATTTTTATCCCTTGTAGTGTCATGATTATGGTTTCTTGGTTAGGTATTAATGAGTGGTTTAATGATGACAGACTGAGTTTTATTACCTTACACATTGAAACTTGAGTTTCTTTTGCTCCAGAACAAGAGGGACGTTCCTTCTTTTATTTTGCGCAGGAAGACATGTTTTCAGAAATTGTTTACTGTTTGACCTTTTATCTCTTTTTATATGATAGCATTTTTCAAAGGAAAGAGTTGAGGATGAATATGTTGAACATCTCCGTATGCGTTCATTAGTATGGGCACCGGAAAGTAAATACGATTTTCTTTGTAATCTTCACATGGTTCTGCTTTGGAATGGTTTATATCACGTTGTTAATGCTATCAATGTTCAGCATATTTCTGCTGTTTCACTTCCGTTTTCTTTACGAACTACATAAAAGGAGAATAGATAATGAAGAATAGTATAAGGGTAGAGCGGGCTATCAAACGCATGACCCAAGCGCAATTAGCAGAACTTATTGGGGTATCCCGTCAGACAATTGTTGCTATCGAAAGCGAGAAGATGTTCCTCAACAGTTCTCAGTCTGAAGATTGCACGTGTATTCGATAAGCGTGTAGATGATATTTTTGAACTTGAAGAAAGTGATTAAAGCCTTGTATCTATACTCCCTCATTTTCGATATCATCAGTAATCATAATTATGAATTTTGAATTATGCATTATGAATTACCAAAGTAATCATAATTATGAATACTGAATTGTGAATTATGAATTAAGGCTAATCATAATTATGAATTCTGAATTGTGAATTTAGAATTAACTGAAAGGCCCGATGGACAAGGTGAAGATAGCTCACACTTGCCCTCATCGGGCTCAACATATACTCAAGTCAGAGAAGATATTATTCTTAAATCACGCCACGGATACGGTCGTCAAAAGGCTGAAAGGGCAGCCTTAGCACCTTCTCCCATAGCGATTGTAATCTGTTTGTAAGGCACCGTTGTAACGTCACCGGCAGCATATACGCCACTTAGATTAGTGCGGTTGGTTGCGTCAACGACTCATCTCATTGCGAGGAGTAACCTCTACTTGATCCTTGAAAGCATCGCTGTTTGGCGACAGCCAATCTGAACAAAGACACCATCTAAGGCTATTTCGCGCTCCTCATCATTGGTACGGTCCTTCACTCTGATACCCGATAGCTTCTGACCATCACCCAAGAGAGCTGTTGTCTGGGTAGAAAGGAACACCTCAACATTAGGTAGACTGGCTACTTTCTGCTGTAAAACCTCATCAGCACGCATAGCATCAGCGAACTCAAGTACGGTTACGTGGCGGCAGATACCAGCCAAGTCAATGGCTGCTTCGATACCAGAGTTACCACCACCGATGACTGCTACGTCCTTACCTTTTGTAGAAAGGACCATCGCAATGAGGGCAGAAATGCTCACCATGACCGATGTATTTCTCCTCATCTGGCAGACCAAGACGCGCCAGCTTGCACCTGTTGCGATCACGACAGCAGGTGCAGTGAAGGTTTCACCACCACGAACAGAAACAGTCTTCACAGCCTCTTTCAGGTTGGTTGATACCACCTTGCGGTTGTCGAATACGTCGATAGAATATTCATTGATATGGGTACGGAGGTCAGCAGCAAGCTGTGTACCCTGTCGTTTTGGTAACAGAGATAAGGTTCTCGATGCCCTGTTGTGTCGTTTACCTGTCCTCCAATGCGCTCCGCAACGATAGCTACGCGCAAGCCTTTGCGGGCAGAGTAGATAGCAGAAGATGCTCCAGCAGGACCACCACCGAGTACGATAACATCATATTCACGTACTGTTTGCACAGCATTCTCATCATGATCGGTACCAACTTTGTCCTCCAACTCCTGCAGAAGGATTCCAAGATCACCACGACCAGTGTGCAATGGCTCCCCATTAACGTACACAGAAGGTACGCCTTGTATGTTCAAACGTTGTATTTCATCCTGACATAGACCGCCGTCAACCATCTCATTGCTAATATTTGGGTTGATAAAGCGCCATTACGTTGAGTGCCTGAACAACGTCAGGACAGTTTGTACAGGTGAGAGATACGTAAGTCTGAAGGCGGATTTCACCTTCAATGACTTGATACGTGCAGCAATCGCCTCGTCAGGAAGGTTCTTACCCTGTCCGTCAGTATTGAGGACAGCAAGGAGCAACGAGGTAAACTCGTGTCCGTTTGGTATACCACGGAAGCTGATACCAGTTTCTTCACCATTGCGAAGGATACTAAATGAGAACTGTTCTCCTTCCTGATAAACCGTCTTAATCTTGTCAGAAGTAGAGGCAATATCCTCTACGAAGGAAGAGAACTCTGCTGAGTTTTCGTCATTACTATTGCGGATAACGCTAAGTGTTATATCAGATGAGAGCGAAGCAAAGACGCCTTTCACCTGTTCGAGTATGTTTGAATCTAACATGGGTTTGTATATTTCTCTCCTTATTATAAAAAGTGGAGAGATGAAGTCCCTGAGACTTATCTCTCCACCATAACTCTATGACACTTTTTATGTCTGTTATTACAGAAACTAAGTCTTAGAGCTTACCTACGAGGTCGATGCTTGGCTTCAATGTCTCGCCGCCCTGCTTCCACTTAGCTGGGCAAAACCTCGCCTCGTGAGAAGCAACGAACAACGCAGCCTCAACCTTACGTACTAACTCGTCAGCGTTACGACCGATGCTGTTATCCTGGATTTCAGCAATCTTAACGAGACCCTCTGGGTTTACGAGGAATGTACCACGGTAAGCCAAACCCTCGTCCTCTTTGTAAACACCGAAGCCACGGCTCAATACGCCAGTTGGGTCAGCAAGCATAGTGTACTTAATCTTCTTGATTGTATCTGAAGCATCGTGCCATGCCTTGTGTACGAAAGTGAGTATCAGTACTTACTGAGAATACCTCTACACCAAGACCCTTGAGCTGCTCGTACTTGTCAGCCAAATCCTCCAACTCTGTAGGACATACGAAAGTGAAGTCAGCTGGATAGAAGAAGAAGAGTGCCCATTTGCCCTCGATATCCTTGCTTGAAACGGTCTTTAAACTGTCCGTCCTGGAAAGCCTGAACGGTAAACTCTGGTGCGTGTGCATTAATAATTGGTTCCATATCTTCTTAAAACTATTTATGTGATAAATTATTTTTTTGTTTCGTAATGCAAAGATAGTATTTGTAATCATTACAGCCAATAGAAAAATCTATATGCTGATTAATAAAATCTATCGGACTTATTAGTAGCATTGATTATCAGTAAGTTATATTTGTTTATTTGCTAAATTAAAAGATTACCTTCAGATAAAAAATATATCAAACAAGTACTTATGCACTCCAATACAGAATCGGAAACACTCGTGTTGTCTTTGAAAAAGCAAGCTGAATAAACTAAGAACAACTCTTACTTCATAGCAAGTTGTAGTCAATAAAATCATATATAATAAGGTTGTCAACCTTTAATATGCTTTTTAGTGCTCAGCCTCCGCATCGCTTTTAGGTTCAGTCTCCGCACCACATGTGGGGAGCGTTAGCATCACTTTAGTGTGTGGTGGCTTGTTGATTGTTGGGTGATGGTTGTTAGGTGGTGAGGAATACTGATGTGAAACTTATAAGATGGTGAAGAATAATACTTATTTATAGTGATTGGGCGTGTATGCACTCACTATAAAAGATGAAAAAGACCGATATAAAGCATAAAAACACGATGATAAGACGGCTATTTGGCTTTTTTTATCTATTTTTGTCATAGTCTATACATGGTATTAGAAGAATGACACTACAACAATTAGAATATGTAATGGCAGTTTATCGGCTCAAACATTTTGCAAAGGCAGCCGATGATTGCAACGTCACACAGCCTACACTTAGTTCGATGATTCAAAAGTTAGAAGACGAATTAGGTGTGAAAATCTTTGACCGTAAGCGTCAACCGATACAGCCTACACAAGCGGGTATGAAGGTAATTGAGGAGGCTTGAAGGTGCTTAATCGTGCAAAAGAAACTCCACAAGTTATTGACGAGGAACGGCAGGTGCTTACGGGTACCTTTTGAGGTGGGCGTGCTACCGACAATTGCACCTTATCTTATTCCACGTTTCTTCCCACAGTTGATGAATGAACATCCTGAGATGGATGTGAGGATAACGGAGATGAAGACCGAAGAGATGCGTAGGGCACTTCGTAGGGGCGATATAGACGCAGGTATCTTGGCACGAGTCGATGGACTGGAGGAAATGTCGTGTACACCGCTTTATCGTGAACAGTTCTTCGGTTATGTAGCAGAAGGCGACCCATTGTTCGCAAAGGAGTTTATTCGTCCTGCTGACTTGTCAGGAGAGTACTTGTGGCTGCTGGACGAAGGACATTGTTTCCGTGACCAGTTGGTGAAGTTCTGCCAGCTAAAGTCGGCTGCTTTAAGCAAGAAGAGTTATAACTTAGGGAAGTATAGAAACCTTTATGCGTGTAGTAGAGCATGGCAAAGGAGTTACCTTTATCCCTCAACTTGCCCTCTCGCAGCTCACGAAGGAGCAGCATCGTTTGGTACGTCCTTTCGCTCATCCAGTGCCTTCTCGTGAGATAATACTGATGACATCGCCTAACTTCATTCGTCATACATTGTTGCGTATGCTTGCAGAAAGGATTAAAGAGTCCTTACCAGATGACTTTCAAAGCTAAACCTTAACACTTTCCCTTTGGGAAGTAATAGGAATAAAAAGAGTAAACCCCAGCTACTTTCACAGTGGCTGGGGCTCATTGTAATCCTTAAAAACAATCTTGTGAATTAAATGATAGAACCTGTAAAACTAAAAATTAAATTACATCTATATAGAGAGAGACTGTGTTTTATAAGCTCTTTTTAAAGTGCACTTTGCTATTAATGAGAAGGGTGGAGGAGATGTTAATCATCCGAATAGGTAATACTTACACAACGTTTTGTTTGTTACATATTATATTTTTTTATTATCTTTGCAATGATAAGATGTCAATTTATAGGCATAGATATTATAAATTCATTTGATATGAAAAATCAATTCAAAGCGACCCAGCGAACAGTATTCTAATTTTTAATCTTAAAGATTTCTTTAGTATGAATATTTCGAAAAAGTTATTGATTCCCTGCAGCCTTTTGCAGCCTTTCTTTGTGTCATCGGCTTTTGCTTTCTTGTCTTTTGTGAATCCTCCATACGACCAAGAAGCAGCGTTAAAGATGAAAACCTATCTTCTTTGGTAGTACACGTGTTGCTGACGAGCCAGTAAATTCAATCACTCTGATAGCACCAACAACGACTGCAGTCTACTTCAATATCTTACCACAGAAGATGCAGTTCCAGTTTGATGACTTGCTCTCAAACGACAATACTCCACTTGATGTTAATATGTATATGATTATCCAAGTGAAGAAAGGGCAGACCCCTGACTTGTTGAGAAACTATGGAGAGAACTGGTTTGAGAACTTTCATCGAACCTTATTTCCGCAATAAAGTGCGTGAGTATGTTTCCTCTTGTTCACCATTCGACTTGATGAGTAATCGTGAGGTGCTTGCAAAGTTTGATGATCGTATTAAGCAGTCTATGCGTCAGTATGTAGCCTCTTTTGTCACGAAAGGCAAATTTCCCTATTGACATTCAGCAGGTGATTACCGACCGCGTGATGCCTAACAAGGAACAGTTGGAGGAAATGAACAAGACTGCTGCAAGCATTCAGGCAAAGCAAACACAGGAGAAACGTGCCGAAATGGAGCTTGCACGTGCAAAGGCCGAGCGTAATAAGGCGGTGGCTGATAAGGCATATATGACTGAGTTGAACCTCTCACCATCACAGTTTATTCAGCTGCGTGCATGGGATGTTATCGAGAAGAAGAATGGTGCTAATATAGATGTTCTCTTTGAGGAGGCGAAACGCCGATGTGGAATATCCGTCGATAAGTAGAGATACGGAAAAGAAGTAAATATTAATCCATTCGTGTGTTTGAAGATAATAGTAGGCTAAGTCGGTAATGATAGTATTGCTGTAAAGGCTTGTATTTCTTTCTTTTTATAAGAAAAGTGTGCTTTTATGTGCGAATTATTTTCATGAAAATAAATATTTTTTTGTTCATGAAGAAAAATATTTCTTCTCACGTAAATAATTATCATGAAAATAATTCTCCAAAGGAAGCAAAGTGCGCATCTGAGGGAACATGTTTTGTCTGGTTGTTGAGTGTTGAATGTTGGCTGATGATGCAAAGTGCGCATCTGAGGGAACATGTTTTGTCTGGTTGTTGAGTGTTGAATGCTGGCTGATGATGCCATGTGCGCATCTGAGGGAACATTCATAGTAATAAATAAAGAGGTGATTGCCATGCTGGCAATCACCTCTTTATTTCTTTTATACTGTTTAGATTATAGCCTGATAGAGTAGTTTAATAGGTACTATATTCAAGCTTATACTAATCTATCTCTTTGTGTTGTAGACTTATTTCAACTTAGCTTCAAGATTCTTCAGCATGTCAACAGTCATCGCGTCGAGGTCATACTGAGGCTTCCAATCCCATTCTGCACGTGCGCAACTGTCGTCAAGGCTGTCTGGCCAACTGTCAGCAATACCCTCGCTTGAGTGGGTCTACGTCGTATTCCATCTCAAACTCTGGCTTGTAACGCTTGATAGCATTGAAGATTTCTTCAGGGTCGAAGCTCATAGAAGCAATGTTGAAACCATTGCGATGAACCAAACGAGTTGGGTCAGCTTCCATCAATGAGATAGCTGCATGCAAACCATCTGGCATGTACATCATGTCCATCAGTGTTCCCTTCTTGATAGGGCACACGAACTTCTCACCACGAACAGCAGAGTAATAGATGTCAACTGCGTAGTCGGTAGTACCACCACCCGGAGGTGTTACGTAGGAAATCAATCCTGGAAACGTACTGAACGAGTGTCAACACCATACTTCTTAAAGTAGTAGTCGCTGAGCAACTCTGTGGTAACCTTTGACACACTATAGATTGTTTCAGGACGCTGAACAGTGTCCTGTGGAGTTAGTGTGTGAGGTGTACTCAAAACCAAATGAACCGATAGAACTTGGAGTAAAGACAGCACAGTTGTTCTCACGTGCTACTTCCAAGATGTTCCACAGACCGTCAATACCGATTTTTCCAAGCCAGTTGTGGTTTCTTTTTCTGCTACTACAGAGAGTAATGCAGCAAGGTTGTAGATGGTGTCAATGTTGTATTTTTACAATATCGGCAATCATCTCTGGGTTAGTAACGTCGGCTTCTGCTGATGGGCCGCCTTCTTTCAGTTCACCCTTTAGGTTCTGCTCCTTTTAATGTAACCAGCAACAATGCTGTCGTTTCCATAACGTTTTCTAAGTTCTCTGGTAAGCTCCGAGCTCAATTTGACCAGTAGAGCCTATGACCAAAACATTTTTCATAAATATTGTTAAGCTTTAAATATAACTGGGTGCAAAGTAAGCATATTTTTTGTGGATTACGCACTATTAGGTATTAAAATTATTAAAAATAAGTCATCACGTAAAAACCTCCTTAACCTCCTTTTTCTCAATTTTTTATAAGTTACTTTTGCTTACTAATAAATAAAATCTAATGTTATGTACGGTAAGATGAAAGAACATCTCAGTAATGCACTTGCTGAGATTAAAGAAGCAGGACTTTACAAAGAGGAAAGAATCATTGAGAGTCCTCAAAGTGCGGCAATCGAAGTAAAAAGGCAAGGAAAGTTTTGAACTTCTGTGCTAACAACTATCTTGGTCTTTCTAATCATCCACGTTTGATTGAAGGTGCTAAGAAGATGATGGACAAGCGAGGATTCGGTATGTCCTCTGTTCTGTTTTTATCTGTGGAACACAGGACAGCCACAAGGAACTTGAGGCTGCAATCTCTGATTACTTCAAGACTGAAGACACTATTCTCTATGCTGCTTGCTTTGACGCTAATGGTGGAGTCTTTGAGCCATTGCTCACTGATCAGGATGCTATCATCTCTGATGCGCTCAACCATGCCTCCATTATTGATGGTGTACGCCTTTGTAAGGCGAAGCGTTATCGCTATGCGAATGCCGATATGGCAGACCTTGAGCGTTGTTTGCAGGAGGCACAGGAACAGCGTTTCCGCATCATCGTGACTGATGGTGTGTTCTCTATGGACGGTAACGTTGCTCCAGTTGACAAGATTTGCGACCTCGCTGAGAAGTATAATGCTCTCGTGATGGTTGATGAGTCTCACTCTGCTGGTGTCGTTGGTGCTACTGGCCATGGTGTAAGTGAACTCTGCAAGACATACGATCGTGTGGATATCTACACAGGTACACTTGGTAAAGCATTTGGTGGTGCACTCGGAGGATTTACTACTGGTCGCAAGGAAATCATTGACATGCTTCGTCAGCGCAGTCGTCCATACCTCTTCTCTAACTCACTTGCACCTTGTATCATTGGTGCCAGCATTGAAGTATTTAAGATATTGAAGGAGAGCAATGAACTTCATGACAAGTTGGTTGAGAACGTTAACTACTTCCGCGATAAGATGATGGCTGCTGGTTTTGATATTAAACCAACCCAGAGTGCTATCTGTGCGGTAATGCTTTACGATGCTAAGTTGTCTCAGGTATATGCTGCTAAGCTCCTTGAAGAGGGTATCTATGTAACTGGTTTCTATTATCCAGTAGTTCCAAAGGGCGAGGCTCGTATTCGTGTTCAGCTCTCAGCTGGTCACAATCGTGAGCAGCTTGACAAGTGTATCAACGCTTTCATCAAGATTGGTAAGGAACTTGGTGTGTTGAAATAGTCTCACTTGTAGACACTCGATTCGTACTCAACACCATTGGTGTTCAGCCTCAGCACGTGTGGTGCTGTTGGTAAGCACTATATGTGCGGAGTACGAATAGATTATTAAAAGATAAAAAAAGAGCGAGTACCAGAATAGATACTCGCTCTTTGTTATAGGATAGTTGTTTATCGGATAACGCTTGTGTAACGTCCTTCTTGTGTGGTGATGCGTACCACGTAGGTTCCCTTTGGAATAGAGAGGGTAAGATTATCATTACCATTCACAACACTGCTTGCTACTAACATACCATTCATATCATATATCTCTACACGCTTCAAGCCCTGCTGTTGTACGTGTAAGCGTCCGTCAACGAAGTGTAATGTAGGTTTGATACTCACTTCTTCCACACCATTTGTCACATCCTCAGGATATTTGTCATACGGTCCGTTGATGAGAGAAAGGTAAGGTGACTTCGTAGATGCTGGTACTAAATCAACGTTCTTACCATCTACCACACCAATCAATGCCAAACGATAGCGGCGGTTGTTGATGAGTTTCTCAGTCTTAGAGTCAATCCAATCACTGGTTATCAGTGTCATCTTGCCTGCTTGTGTGAGGTCAACCTGTAGTGGCTTTTTCATCAATGGGATTGACATACCTGTCACTGTATCGATAAGGTAGAGTGTGAGGGCACCCTTGTACTGTACATTTTTTGCAAGGATAGCAATACAACTCACTCTGAATGTTGGGCTTCTGGAAACATCAAAGTTTTCCAAAGGCACACTTCCTTCCTCATTATCTTGAGCGAAAATAGTCAGTCTTGAGAAGAGGTCAGCACGCTTTCCATCCCTCAATTGTCAGTGAGTAAGGTTCTTGTGAAACCTTCTCACGCACCTGACAGCTTTTCATTGTCGGCATTGGTGATGGTCGTGCGCAGGTTATACTTGCCCGATGCAATGTCGAAAGGAAGGTTGAATGGCAGTTTGACACGTGTCGTCGTGTAGACATCAAAGTCTATCACCTCATCTGTCTGTGTGGTATAAACTACCTTATTCTCACTGTTGATAAGTTCAACTTTTACGGTTCCGTTGAAGAAGTTGCATCTAATTTGCGGATGTTTAGACGGAGCACATTTGGCTCACCTGGCATTACTTTGTTGTCAAACTCTGGGTCGGTTGTAAGCTGGTAAGCCGTTGTTGTCGATGGCAACTCTAAGTAACTGATGTTCCCGTTCTCCACCTTCATCACGATACGTGGTGCCTTCTTCATACGTGCCCAAGTACCGAGGGAACCATTATCCTGCGTTCGTGCTGCAATAGGATAGAGTGAATAAGTGCCATTTGTTAAAGTGGTAAAGTCAAGTGTGAAGGTTATCTTATCATCTATTACACCTCCTGAAACCCACTTACCTTCGTTAAATATAAATCGGTCCTTGGTAAATATCTCTCTTCCATTCTGTCCATAAGGTGTTACCTTTACCAGTTTTCCCTCTTGGTCATAGACTCCCAAACCAATGTCGCCCACAAGTTCGCTTTGACTCTGGTTGATAAACCTTGAATACATCACCTTAGCAGTAGCGGATAAGGTCGTAGGAGCATTGCCAACAAACGCCATGTCGCTTCCGTAATCAAAATTGATATTAGGTGACTGATACGCAATGTCAGCATCAATCTTTGGTGTACCAGGCTTATTAGGGTGTATCGCAATGACATGAAGTCGGCGGTTGAAGCTGTGCTGTGCACCATTAAATTCGCTACCTGTAGATGTAACATTCAAGGTAGCAAGCGAGTAATAGCCGTCAGCCTGACCATTCCATCCAAAGTTCATGTGGAACCTATCGTCTTTATCAAAGCCATCGCAAACCCACGCATGACCCGCTCCATTCTTTGAATCGCCAGATATATAGAGTGGGAAACCATTGCGGAGTTCTTTCTTGACAATCTCGATAAAGTTGGAAACTCCCTCGTGTGATCTTGTTACCATTGAAGCATCATAGTCGAAATGGTTGAGTAATGCACGCTCAGCCATATAACTCTGTGTGCCGCTTGCACCATCAGTGTACTGCATATTGGTAGCAATACCCACATCGTTCATCAGCAATGCCACTGCATCTTCCTGCTGTGCAGTAACGTTTCTACGGTTATAATTAGGCAGCATATTGTCCCAATCATAACGTGACTGTGTGAAATCGGCAGAGCGTACAGTGTTATCAAACTTCACCGTATAGCTTTCTTGTCCCTTTCCTTGTGCTGGCCATTTATGGAAATACATCACTTGTGCAACCGCAGTAGCTACGCACCCCGTCATGTAACGGGTCTGCTTGCTGTATGGATAGTCCTGTCCCCACTTGCTTTTCAGCAATGGTTGTACAGCATCAGTTGTCTTTGTTGCTACTCCTGCACGTGTGGTAAGAGCCTTGTTCTTTCCCAACTCCTCATATACTTGTTGATAAGCATCAAAGAGATAACGTGCTTCGGGATTAAGGTTAGCCATATCAATCGATGCCTCGTTGCTGTAAGCCAACACCTCACCCATCTTGTCATCGCCCGCAACGACAACAAAGCCTTTGCCTAGCATCATCGTTGAAAACGTAGTAAGGTTGTTGTGTCGCAGTTGCAGCAGCACGTGTTTTTAAGTTTTGGGCAGCCTTCTTGCTGACGTTTACATACGTTCTTGCAATACGTAAAGCTGTGTTGAAATCAACATCTTCTGCGTAGTTGGCTGTTGCAGAAAGTAGGAGGGAAAGAACGAGAAAACCTCTTTTTATTATATTATTCTGTGCTGAAAAGACAGTTCTTTTATTGTCAAATTGAAATATTGAATTTATCATATCAGGTTTATATAAATGCATTATAGGCTACAAAGGTACACTATTTTTGATTTTTCTATATAAATTAGGTATGTGTTTGACCTTAATATATTAATAAAAGGCTGATATTAATGTGTAATCAAGTTTTAAGACTTATGCACTTGCATGGTATGTTTATCCCAAATTGATATCACGTCAATCCATAATCTCCAAATAACTGATTCCTATTAGCCTAATTAGGCTAATTAGGTTAATAGGTCCAATTGGACTAATAGTTTGTTGTTTTGTCATAATTTTTCACGTCATGATTTTAAATACATGCTCTTTTGGCTTCTAAAAGACGCCTAATAGGCTTTCAAAAGATGCCCTTTAAGCCCCTTACTAACGCCCTTTTCAAGTCCAATTAAGCACCTTTTACTTTACTGCTTTATAACTAACTGATTTCCTTTTGGTTACAAACCTGCCTTTTGTGAGTGTTTTTGTCCTTATTTATAGATGTTTTATACGAAATTATGTAATGATTTTTCAAAGTATTGTAGGTGGATTTTCGAGTATTAAAAAGAAAAGGTTTCTGTGTCGGAGTATGAGAAAAGAATAGATAGTTGATAGTCTTGCCTATGTCTTTATATAGACTATTTGTTTATGTTTTATTGCAGATGAAAAAGCAGTAAAACAAACATGTAAAATGAATTCAGCTTATAGTGTTATAAAGTAATCTGCTTATTGACCTTCCCTTTATAAGTGTTGATATTCAAATAGATTGCATCATTCTGTTTAAAACCAGTCAAAGGAATACTTGTAAAGATACGTCTACTGTAATATTCTGGTACGCCATTCTGGTGATGATGTAGTCGGAGATAGAATGCTCGTTCACCAGAAGATAAGTGCTTTATGGAGTCACAAACAATAGCTAAGCTCTGAATAGCCTTTTTGTCTTCTGTTTTTCCAGTCTTCAAAGTGAGGGCAAGGTTGAGATACTTACGATTCTTGCTCATCCAGATACTTTCAAAACCAACGGGGTCGGTGTATACTGTTGGGAAGTCAAGTGCCAAACGTGGACGTAAGACTGCAACAGGACTGATGGCAAATGATGATGTTACGCCATTCTCCACCTTATTATAATACAGCAAGGCACGATAGGTTGTGTCGCCCTTTGTCGCCCATAGTTCTTTTACTGCAGGTTTTAAGGTCAGTTGTACTCCGTCGTCAGTAGTTGCTGAAGCAAAGGCTGATAGCTCATTGGTATGCGCTTCAACGAAATCGGTATGTAGATAAGACAGTTCGCTGTCGCCTGTCTCGTAGAAGTTATGCTCACAGGCACTGACTATAAGTAACGACACGAGTGCCGTTACCATAGTCAATAGTCTGTAGATAATCTTTCTGAACCTGTTCACGCTTTGTTACTTCTTAAAGGTAAGACGGTTCAGAAGTGATTTGATCGACCATTTTCAGATGACGCAGCAATGTAATTCTTTGCAGGATAAGCATACTGTGTCAAGAAACAAGTGCGTAAGAACTTATCATCACGGTTCTCAATTTCAATCTTCTCAATCTGACCATTGAGGTAATCATTGAAGTTCTGATAGTCTTCTGCTGTATAATACTCTTCGTAAACACGTGTGTCCTGAATCATATCCAGTGCCACGTAGTTGATTGGATAGAGCTTATAGTTGCAGTGAATTTCGTGATCAATGTGTGCTGCAATGGCATCAAAGAGCTTGTTCTTTGGCAGGTCCTCATCTACTGTGTCAAGCCATTCATCAATACATGGCGCACATTTGTAGAAGATATGTCCCTTATAGCCCTTGATACCTACTAACATACTTTCAAGATCGTCCTCAGCCGTCTTCTTCCAGTAAGGTAAATCACGACGCAATTGATACTCACGTGCTTTAAGATAATCGCATGGGTCATACTCGTATGAGATAGCTAACGGCACGATGTGGAGCTGCTTCAGACGCTCAATGATAGTACCTTCGCCGCCCATTGCCATCATCTTCAGGATAGCAGGTTGGGTAAGGTCGTTTGAATTCTTAGATCTTCCCTGTCGTTGAGCAATCCATACATTGTCTTTCTTTTCAGCAATAACGAAGTGGATATACTCTGACATACGTTTGCTGGCACGAAGCATCTCAACCGAATGGAGGGCACGCTCTACGGTAAACGACTTGTTGATACGCACTAAGTCACGTACCCAATCCTGTGAAAGGAGATTGTCGCCGATAGCAATCTCACAAGTAGTGGTAAAGCCAACATCAATGAGAAGCTTGTCGAGGAAAGCAGAGTCGAGGACAATGTCACGATGGTTGCTGACAAAGGTATAGCGGTTGCGAGTGTTGATATTCACTGCATCCATGCTACATCCTAAACTCAACTCCATAACAAGACGCTGGAGGAAAGGATAGCAGAAGGCTTTTTGGAATTCAAGATTAGTCTTGCAAGCGTGCATCTTCTTTGCTATCGTCTCTGTTGGAACATCAGGGTAGAGGTATGCCAGCACCATTTGGAATTGCTTGTCAGCAAGAATCCGATCATAGACTGCCGGTAGTTCTTCCGGCTCAAACGGACGGATAGGGTCAAACTCTGATGGTATTTTCATAATTGTAAATAATTAATAAGTTTCTATTTTATGTCTTATTACATGCTCTGAGAGCCTGCAATGATTAGTTCTATGCCCATTTCTTCAATCTTGTTGGCTACAAACTGCGGTATCTTTGAGTCGGTAATGATGATATCTATATCCTCAAGTCCGCTAATTTTTGCAAAGCCACGACGGCCAAACTTACTTGAATCTGCTAAGACAATGGTCTTCTGTGCAGCGTTCATCATACTTCTGTTCAGTTCAGCTTCGCGCATATCTGTTGTTGAGATACCGAAGTCAAGGTCGATACCGTCCACACCCAAGAAGAGTTTTGTAAACGAACAGCCACGCAGTATCTCCATACTATATTGTCCAACAACAGAAACACTGCTATGACGAACCATACCACCAAGCTGGATAATATCAATATTATCGTTGGCAGCTAAGGTCATTGTGGCTTGAAGGCTGGCCGAAACTATTGTCAGTCTGCTCTCTGAATGAATATTACAAGCCAACGCATGAATCGTTGTTCCCGATGCAAGAATGATGGAATCGTCTTTCACAAGTAGCTTGACAGCCTCAGCTCCGATGAGTTGTTTCTCTTCCGCATTCAGCTTTTCCTTCTCGTTTACCGAGCGATTGTTGGTAAATGGATTGATAAGAATAGCCTTACCATGACTTCGATAAAGCTTTCCAGCCTTTTCAAGTTCGGTTAGGTCTTTTCGTATCGTTACTAATGACACATCCAAGGAGGTTGCCAAATCGGAAACCAATACAGACTCCTGTGTTAGAAGCTGGTCGAGAATGGCATTTTGCCTGTCTTCTTTTGTCATATTTTGCATCGGTTTTTGGTAGCTTTAGCTGATGTCTGTCACGCTTTACCGCATTAGAATAGTTTTGTACAAATATAGTTAAAATAAATCAATGGCTAAAGGTGAAGCCCCCGTTTAACAGAAGATTAACAATTGTTTACACCTACCTGCGATGTATCTATGGCTGATTTATAGTACGTTTTACGATTTAATTTGTGACAAGAGAAGGACAAAAAGAGAGTTATTTTGGAAGAATATTTTATCAATTTACTTGTCATTCACGAACAAAGTATTATCTTTGCAATATTATGAAGTACAGCATCATTGTTCCTGTTTTCAACCGTCCAGATGAGGTTGACGAACTGTTGGAGAGCCTGCTCAGCCAGGAGGAGAAGGATTTTGAGGTCGTTATCGTTGAAGATGGCTCACAAATTCCGTGTAAGGCGGTGTGCGATAAGTATGCTGACAGGCTTGACCTGCACTATTATAGCAAGGAAAACTCGGGACCAGGGCAGAGCCGTAACTATGGTGCTGAGCGTGCAAAGGGTGAGTATCTGCTTATCCTCGACTCTGATGTTGTACTTCCAAAGGGGTATATTCGTGCTGTTAGTGAGGAGTTAAATCGTGAGCCAGCTGACGCTTCGGTGGACCTGACTGTGCACATGACTCTTTTACCGATACACAGAAAGCCATTTCTTATTCAATGACTTCGTTCTTCACGACGGGAGGAATACGTGGTGGTAAGAAGAAACTTGACAAGTTCTATCCTCGTTCATTCAATATGGGCATCCGCCGTGATGTCTATCAGGAGTTGGGTGGCTTCTCAAAGATGCGCTTTGGAGAGGATATTGACTTCTCTATTCGTATCTTCAAGGCAGGAAAGCGTTGCCGACTGTTCCCTGAGGCATGGGTATGGCATAAGCGTCGCACGGACTTCCGCAAGTTCTGGAAGCAGGTTTACAATTCTGGTATTGCCCGAATTAACCTCTATAAGAAGTACCCTGAGTCGCTGAAACTTGTTCATCTCTTACCGATGGTATTTACTGTTGGTACGGCTTTATTGGTTCTGATGATTCTCTTTGGACTCTTCTTGCAGTTATTCCCAATTATTAATGTCTTTGGAAGTCTCTTTATCATGATGGGCTTGATGCCGCTGGTGTTATACAGTGTCATTATCTGTGTGGATTCTGCTATGCAAAACAATAGTCTTAATATTGGTCTTCTAAGTATCCAAGCCGCCTTCATTCAACTCACTGGCTACGGTTGTGGCTTCATCAGTGCATGGTGGAAACGCTGTGTATGTGGCATGGACGAATTTGCTGCGTATGAAAAAAACTTCTATAAGTAATTCAGAATTCAGAATTCAAAATTCATAATTATGATTACCGATGTGAACAGAAATAGAAACTGTTGACGACTCTTTTATCGTTAATTGAGTCGTTATACTCTTAGACCTAAACTTAATTACAAACCATCTGATATTATGCTTAAACGTGAAAACAATATTCTATTGACGAAGGTCGATGCTTATAGCAATAGGATAATACGCCTATATAAATATCTTAAGGACGTAGAAAAGGAGTTTATTTTGTCCAAACAGCTCCTTAGAAGTGGAACAAGTATAGGTGCGAATATAGCCGAAAGTCAGAGTGCACAAAGCTCTGCTGATTTTATACACAAACTTGAGGTAGCTCTTAAAGAGGCTAAGGAAACTCATTATTGGCTTGAAAAACTCTTGATAGGAGAGTATATCAATGATATCGGATATCAGTCTATGAGTAATGATAATATAGAGATAATCAAGTTATTAACTTCTATTATTGTTACGAAAAAAAGAAGAATATGAGAAGTGGACTCGATGTCAAATATTAGACAGATGAACCACATTAAATAAGCGGAATATTCACCTAAATGATAATGCTTAATCAAAAATGCAAAATGTTGAAGTATGAAACAAATGAAAGACAAGTAATTATAATTCTGAATTCTGAATTACGAATTTTTGAATTAGAGGTAATCATAATTATGAATTTTGAATTATGAATTCTGAATTTCCAAAACTCACTATCTCTCACTGGGCTGAGGCTGATCGCCCACGCGAAAAACTTGAAAGACTGGGGGCTGCTACACTCAGTGATGCAGAATTACTGGCTATTCTAATTGGTTCTGGCACACGAAAAGAGAGTGCGGTAGACCTAATGAAGCGCATTCTCAATGACTGTAATAATAATCTGAATACACTTGGAAGCTTTCTATTCGTGACTTAGAGCAATACAAGGGTATTGGTTCGGCAAAGGCAATCACTATCCTCGCAGCTTGTGAATTAGGTAAAAGACGGCAGAAAGCGACAGTGGAAGAGGCACCAATACTCAATAGTGCCGAGAGTATCTACCAGTTTATGCACACTACGATACAAGATCTTGATATCGAAGAAGGCTGGGTTTTAATGATGAAACAGAACTTCCGACTCATCGAAGCCAAGCGCATTTCGGTGGGTGGACTTACTATGGCACCTGTCGATCTTCGTCTGATGATGAAGGAGGTGCTGTTAAAGAACACTACCGTTTTGGCTTTTTGTCATAATCACCCCAGTGGTAGTACGAATCCAAGTAGGGAAGATGATATGCTGACATCGCATATTCATAAGGCCTGCGATTTGCTTCATATCCACTTTGCAGACCATGTAATACTTACCGATGGAGGGTATTTCTCATATCGAGAGGAAGGAAAGTTATAACTGAAAAGACTCAGAAATGGCTATGTTTTATTTGTGTTGACAGGTAAATATTTCTCATGTTGGTTAGCCATAAGCGCCTGATAACATTCTTTGTAATGAACATAAAGGGCCTTTCTTCCCATCTTTAGCTGCAGCGTTGTTACTCCGCACCACTCGTGCTAACCCTCCGCACGTGTTGTGTTGATGCTCCGCACCAATGGTGCGGAGTGCTGAATGGCTTGCGTTATACTTCTTTTTCAAGACTGTTCATCTTCCTTTTATTAATTTATCTGATGCAAATATACTACTTTCTGTATGTAATCCCACAATAGAATGTAACCTTTCCGCAATGAATTATTGTGATTATAGTTTTTAATTACTATCTTTGCAGAAGATAGGCTGCGTTCGGCAATTTGAAAGTAAACTTTCATTGCGCTCACTTGCACTATCTTTGCAAAAGATAGGCTGCGTTCGGCAATTTGAAGAGGGTTTTCATAGTAGGCGCAGAAGCTATTTTTGATAAAAAGACAATTCAATTTAAAAGAATCACTAATTATGACAATAGAAGAGAAAACAAAGATAGAAGAAAGAATCGTTGACGTTTTGAAGACCGTTTACGACCCAGAAATACCAGTGAATATCTATGATCTTGGTATGATTTATAAGATTGATGTGAATGACGAGGGCAACCTTGATATGGATATGACCTTTACTTCACCATCTTGTCCTGCAGCAGATTTCATTCTTGAAGACGTACGTACAAAGGTGGAAAGCGTGGAAGGTGTGAAGGCAGCAAATATCAACCTTGTCTTTGAGCCAGTATGGGATCAGAGTATGATGACAGAAGAGGCACGCGTTGAATTAGGCTTCGAGTAAGCCTGTTTACGCTCCCTTGTAGAATAGAGCAGCTAAGCCTCTGTTTAAGTGGGCTACCTTGTCTCTATCATTCTGTCCCTCCTTCTGAGGCATTGCCTCAGAATAAAGAGCAGAATCATCACCCCCTTACCATCCTTCCCCATTACCCAATGACATGAAGAATATCTATTTCCTCTCCGATGCACACCTCGGTTCACTCGCAATAGAGCATCGTCGCACACATGAACGCCGCCTTGTACGCTTCTTGGATACTATTAAGCATAAGGCTGCGGCAGTCTATTTGTTGGGCGATATGTTCGACTTTTGGAATGAATATAAGTATGTCGTTCCTAAAGGTTTTACTCGTTTCCTTGGTAAATATCCGAATTAACGGATATGGGAGTGGAGGTTCATTTCTTCACAGGAAATCATGATCTTTGGACTTATGGGTATTTGGAGAAAGAATGTGGTGTAATCCTGCATCGTAAACCTGTTACAACAGAGATTTATGATAAGGTCTTTTACCTTGCGCATGGGGATGGATTAGGTGATCCTGATCCAAAGTTTCGCTTCCTTCGTAAGGTGTTTCATAATCCTTTCTGTCAACGACTACTCAACTTCTTCCACCCTTGGTGGGGTATGCAGTTAGGTTTGAACTGGGCAAAAAGGAGTAGGCTGAAACGTGCTGATGGAAAGGAAGTTCCCTTCTTGGGCGAAGATAAGGAGTATCTGGTGCAGTACACGAAGGAGTATATGTCCACACATAAAGATATAGACTATTATATTTACGGACACCGTCATATTGAACTCGACCTCACCTTGTCGCGGAAGGCTCGTTTATTGATCCTTGGCGACTGGATATGGCAGTTCACTTATGCCGTATTTGATGGTGAACACATGTTCCTTGAAGAGTATGTAGAAGGTGAAAGCAAGCCTTAAGAAACGTAAAAATATCCTATTTGTAAATATAAAAGGGTATTTTTTGAGTATAAAAAGTGAATTTTCGCAAAATAATTTGGAGGTTACGAAACAAAAGTGTAACTTTGCATTGTCTTTAAGAGGAATGAGTAGCAGCTCATTACCGAGATAAGATAAAAGAGGCTTAGGCCCTAAATTCGATTTAAGACATTCATAATATAAAATTAAAACTCAGGTTTGTAGATTAAGTTTAGTCAAAAGAAAGGTAGTTGTCGTGAGACAACTACCTTTCGCATTTTTATGGAGTTTTATTGCTGTTTGCCAGCGTAAGTATACAATTATAGGCGTTATTAGGTATTTTATGAAAGTATAAAATCGCCTATAACGCCTATATCTGTCTTTATTATTTCTTCAAGTCCTTAACCAGTTCCTGTGTGTCACGAGCAATAACAATCTCCTCGTCGGTAGGAACAAGTACAACCTTAACCTTTGAGTCATCGGTAGAGATGATTCTCTCCTCACCACGACACATGTTGCGCTCCTTGTCAAGCTTAACACCAAGATACTCCATATCCTGGCAAGCATCCCAACGAAGACCCGTCTGATTCTCGCCAACACCAGCTGTCCATACGATGATGTCAACACCATTCATTGCTGCAGCGTATGCACCAATGTACTTCTTAATACGATAAGTGTACATCTGCAATGCTAAATGAGCCATCTTATCGCCTGCGTTGTCAGCATTCTCAATATCGCGCATATCAGAGCTGATGCCAGTAATACCAAGTACACCGCACTCCTTGTTCAGGAAGTCTGCCATCTCCTGTGGCTTCTTTATCGAGTTTCTCCATCAGATAAGTCACTGCTGAAGGGTCAATATCACCAGAGCGTGAACCCATCATCAAACCTGCCAATGGGGTTAAGCCCATTGAGGTGTCGATAACCTTCCCACCCTTGATAGCAGCGATTGAAGCACCATTACCAATGTGACAAGTGATAATCTTCTGTGTCTTAATGTCAACACCAAGTATCTCGCAAACACGATGTGATACGTAGCGATGACTCGTTCCGTGGAAGCCATAGCGGCGAACGTGGTACTTCTTGTAGAGATCATAAGGTACTGCGTAGAGGTAAGCGTAGTCAGGCATTGTGCTATGGAAAGCATTGTCGAATACAACTACCTGTGGAGTGTGAGGCATTAAAGCATCAACAGCACGTAAACCGCGCAAGTGACCAGCGTTGTGAACGGGTGCAAGGTCGATAAGACTCTCAATACCTGCCTCTACTTCCTTGGTTACGATGCAGCTTTTCTCAAAGAGGTCGCCACCCTGTACGACACGATGACCAACGGCATCAATCTCATCAAGGCTCTTAAGTGCGCCAAACTCTGGGTCGAGAAGCACCTTGAATACGAGCGCAACACCCTCCTTGTGGGTTGGAAGGTCAGCCATAATCTGCTTCTTCTCACCATTATCAAGTTTCACCTTGATGAATGCCTCATCGAGTCCGATACGCTCAACACCACCCTGAGCCAATACTGACTCATCTGCCATATCGTACAACTTGTACTTAATGGAACTACTACCGCAGTTTAAAACTAATATCTTCATATAAAGAATTATTATTTTAGAAGGATGCTATAGGTAATGTTCAGTCAGCCTCTTTGTTATCTTTGGAGATTTTCAAAACGCTGTCAGAATGCCTATACCATCATTCCTAATTCTACAATTATTTCTTAGAATCCTGTGCCTGACACGCTGTGATGGCTACCATGTAGTAGATATCATCAACGCAACAGCCGCGAGAAAGGTCGTTTACAGGGCGAGCAATACCTTGGAGGATTGGGCCAATAGCCTTTGCACCACCGAGTCGCTCAATCAGCTTATAGCCGATGTTGCCTACCTCAAGGTTAGGAACAATGAGTACGTTTGCCTTACCTGCGATGCTTGAACCCGGTGCCTTCTAGCTGCAACAGCTGGAACTAATGCTGCATCAGCCTGCAACTCACCGTCAACCTTCAGCTCTGGGAATCTTTCTTTGGCAATCTTTGTAGCCTCAACAACCTTATCAATGATATAAACGCTCTTACCAGTCTCACGGTCCTTAGCATCCTGTGCAGAGCCCTTTGTAGAGAAGCTCAGCATAGCTACGTATGGATTCTGGAAGCCTGCAACACTCTTTGCTGTCTCTGCAGTGGTATATGCAATCTGAGCTAACTGGTCAGCAGTTGGGTTTGGAGTAACAGCAACGTCGCCCATAACGACAATACCGTTCTCACCATACTGCTCTTCATGTGTAAGAATCAGCATAGCACCACTCACACAGCTGATACCTGGCGCACATTTAATAATCTGCAAAGCAGGACGAAGTGTGTCACCAGTTGTAGAGAGAGCACCAGAAATCTGACCATCAGCACCTTCAGTCTTGATAATCATACAGCCGAGGTAGAGGTTGTTCTTGGTAACCAGTTCGCGAGCCTGCTCGATTGTCATGCCCTTCTTCTGGCGCAATTCAGCCAATTTCTCAGCATATTCTTCACTCTTTGGGTTGTTTTCTGGGTCAACAATGGTAGCCTTGTCAATGTTCTTAAGCCCCCATTCTTCGGCAAGCTTATGGATGTTGGCTGGGTTTCCAATGAGGATCAGATTGGCGATGTCATCAGCTAACACTCTGTCAGCTGCCCTCAGGGTACGCTCCTCTTCTGCCTCGGGGAGCACGATACGCTGCTTATCGGCTTTAGCACGTGCAACGATTTGCTCTAATAAGTCCATATATGTCTTTTAAAATGTAATTATTATAAATTCTGTTTTTTTGCTATGCAAAGATAGCAAAAAGAAAGTTGTAATTCCAAACATAATTATCGTTTTTCTCCTATAAAACAGGTTTATACAGGGTTGGCAATCATTTTCCATCTACTTTCGTTGTGAGTATCTTCTATATAATAGGGACAAAGATGTCTTTTTCTTCGTATTTTTTTAGCGATGTGTTGTCGTTCCGCACATGTGGTGCTAATGCTCCGCACATGTGGTGCGCATGGTAAACACCAATCGTGCTGAGGGCTAACAGTCTTGTAGTGTATTGTCAGTTTGATTGCAATTTGTTGTTAGGAAAGAGTTATACTATTAAAAAGATGCAAAATGAAGTTTTATTGGGTAGTAATAAAAACAATTTACTCTTTTGGGCGTCTTAGGTTTTCTATATACCTTTGTGTTTCAAACAAAACAGATAATGTTATGATAAAATTTCATGATGTAAAGACAACCGACCGTGAATTAATACAAAGTTATACGCTATGTGGCGACCGCATGAATTGCGATTTAAGCTTTTGCGAAATATTATTTCATGGCGTTTCTTATATAATACGCAAATAGCTGAGGTTGACGGCTTTTTTAGTGTTCCGTTTTTTTATACAGGACATCATCTTGCCTATATGGCTCCAGTGTGGAAATGTAAGTGGGATGAGGCTATGCGTGAGCGTTTTGCAGCTGTTATTAGACAGATGCGAGATGATGCAATCACCTTGGGTCATCCCTTCTTATTGTTGGGTGTTTGTTCTTATATGGTTAGTGTCTTTGGAGGAAACTTTCCCAGACACTTTCTTTATAAAGCCCGATCGCGACCATTTTGATTACATCTACACCCGTGAAAAGTTGGCAACATTGTCTGGTAAGAAACTTCAAGGCAAACGAAATCATTGTAATAAGTTTCGTAAGAGCTATCCTAACTATGAGTATCGTCCGCTTACGAAGGAGATGATACCCGAGTGTATCGCTGTAGAAGAGAACTGGAGGGCTGTCACAAAGGAGGAAAGTGAAAATACCGAGGAACTCTCTGAGGAACTTCGTTCTATGACACGTGTCTTTGATTTGTGGGATGAGATTGGTGCCATTGGTGGTACGATATGGGTTGATGGAAAACTGATAGCCTTTACTTTCGGCTGTCCTATCACGAATAAGGTGTTTGATGTTTGTGTGGAAAAGGCTGATACGGCATACGAAGGAGCATTCTCTATTATCAATCAAGAGTTTGCACAGCACCTTCCAGAACAGTATGAGTATATGAATCGTGAGGAAGACCTTGGAATAGAAGGACTCCGTTATGCGAAACTTTCCTATAAACCAGACATCCTTTTGGAGAAGAGTGTGGTCTTGGAGAAATATCCTTTGGCACAGGAGGAGTCACAAGAACTGATTAAAGAGGAGACCATCGCTTTATGGCGTGATACCTTCCAAGACGTAGAACCCTTTATTCAACTCTATTTCTCACGTGTTTTTAAGCCTGAATATAATGTTATCTGTCAGGTCAATCAGCACACGGTGGCTGCCCTTCAGACACTCCCCTATACGCTGAAGTATTATGATGAGGAGGTACAAACGGCTTATATTAGTGGTGTGAGTGTACGAGAAGAGTTCCGCAAACAGAATATGGGTAATAACCTAATGTCGCAGGCTCACTTCCGTCTTTACCATAAGGATGTTGTTTTTGCATCGTTGATACCTGCTGAGGAATGGCTTTACGATTGGTACGGTCGTTGTGGTTATACACGTAATATTACTTGTACACCACCTCCGGCAGATGTAGACAATATGGATTTTGCAACCTTCGATAGCTGGCAACGTGCAAAGGATTGTGTACTTTTACATGACGAAGAAGGTTTTGAGATTATCAAGGAAGATCATCATATCTCATTGTCTATCGACCCGAATGCGCGTAGAGAAACGAAGGATATCCCTGGAATGATACGTATTATCAATGCTGAAAAGGCGTTGCAACTCTATGCAAATCGTCATCCAGAGCATGCGGAGAACATCCGAGTGTACAATGATTCGGATATTCCAATGAATAATATCTACTTCGAAATCAAGCAGGGACACGTCGTTAGAACCAATCATCCTTTGCCCGATACCCGCTCATTAACGATTGCTGAATTAGCTGATTATATCTTTAAGGATGATAAGCTTGAGATGAATTTAATGCTTAACTAAGGTGTTGGGTGATGGGTGTTAGGTGTTGATGATGTGTTAAAGTTTGGCGCATCTGAGGGAACATGTTTTATTTGGGTGTTGGTTGATAGGTGTTAGGTGTTAATGAAGTGCGCATCTGAGGGAACATGTTTAACACCCCTTTCCAGAATTCCTCAACACCCAACACCCAACATTCATCACCCATTACGCCATTACAATCTCCTTTGTAATGATACTCTCTAACTGCTCGGCAGAAAGGCGGAGTTGGAACTCACCACGTAGGGCAACACTGATACGGCCTGTTTCCTCTGACACGATGATAGCCAATGCGTCAGAGTCTTGAGAGATACCCATTGCTGCACGATGTCGCAAACCAAGTTCTTTAGGAATATCCTGCTTGTGGCTCACAGGAAGAATACAACCTGCAGCCTTGATACGACGTTTCGAGATTACCATCGCACCGTCATGGAGTGGAGAATTCTTAAAGAAGATGTTTTCTATAAGGCGTTGGTCGATACGAGCATCAATCAAGTCGCCTGTCTCAACAATGTCTTCTAACTTTACACCACGCTCAATAACAATCAGTGCACCTACCTTTCCGCGACTCATACTCATACAAGCCATAACGATAGGCATGATGGTTTCTTTGTCAACTTCGCTTTTTTCCCCCTTCCTTCTAAACAATTTCATGATGTTGTTTACCCTTCTGTGAGCACCAAGACTATAAAGGAAGTGGCGTATGTCTTCTTGGAAGAGGACAATCAGACCGATGACTCCCACCGAGACAAGTTTGTCCATGATACTACCTAAGAGGCGCATCTCTAACACTTGACTCACAATGAGCCACATGATAACGAATACCATAATACCGATAAAGACGTTCAGCGAGCGTGACTCTTTCATCAATCGGTAAATATAGAAGAGCATCAGTGCTACCAGCACGATGTCGATTACATCTTTTATTCCAAATGGGAAAAACATAATAGCAAAGTTACTACCCGTGTCGCCATGGTTCCCTCTCATGCGGTGGAGAACTTAGATGCTGACAGTGGGTGAAACGTAGGGTGTCTATTGGTTTATAATTAATATGTTGACTCCTTCTTATTGCTCTGCATTCTGGCGCATTGCTTCAACGATTTTCACCGCTTCAACAGCGGGACGAACGTCGTGAACACGGAGTATATTGGCTCCTTTCATGAGGGCGATAGTGTTCAGAACGGTTGTGCCGTTAAGACTTTCATCTGCTGTTATACCTAAAAGCTGATGAATCATACGCTTACGGCTGATGCCAACAAGTAGGGGAAGTTCCATTACTTGCAATCGCTCCATCACACTCAGCAAGGTATAGTTGCCTTCTACAGCACCCTTTCCAAAGCCAAAGCCTGGGTCGAGGATAATGTCTTTTTGTCCTAAAGCTCGCAGCTCTTGTACTTCACGTGAGAAGTTGATGAGCATATCGTGTAGGTTGGCAGCCGTTGACATTAATATATAAGGTGTACCTAATTCGGCGACAGTAGGGAACATCTCTGGGTCTTTGCCCTCTTCAACATCATTGATGATGTCAGCTCCGAACTCCTCAACTGTGCGTCTGGCAATCGAAGCATGGAAGGTGTCAATCGAGATGATGGCTTCAGGCTCGGCATCTCGAATAATAGGGAGGGCAAAAGCTAATCTACGCATCTCCTCCTCAGCACTGATAGCCTCACTGCCTGGGCGAGTAGAGCAAGCTCCAACGTCAATAATCTTTGCACCTTCTGCTACAATCTCATGCGCACGTTGGCGGATAGCCTCCTCTGTTTGTACACGACTGCCAGCAAAGAAAGAGTCAGGTGTCACGTTCATGATACCCATAACAAGTGGATGGCTCAAGTCGAGGAGCTGTCCCCTTACGTTGATAGTATAGTTAACGGGCTTTACATCTGCCCCAAGGTTCATACTTTCCATATCCGCAAAGGTAATGCAAAAGTAGCATATACGTGAATTTTGAATTAAGAAATTTGATGTGGTGGAGGAGACAGGGTAATCTTAAGACAGGGTAACAGGGGAGTAGGGGATGTGTTGAGACATAGTAACAGAAGAACAAAAGATTAGTAATAAGATGGAATGGGACGTTATTTGTATAGAAAAATTTAGCCTTATTGTATTGCAGCTTAGTGGGTATTTCTATATGATTAACAGATAAGATACGAATTATTTTCATGAAAAAATATTTTTTTCATGAAGAAAAAAATATTTCTTGTCGTGAAAAATAATTCTTTTTGTTCATGAAAATAATACGTGTTCGTTGTCTTACTGCTTTCGAAAAAAACAGTTGTTAGGATGTTAGGATGCCATATTAATAATGTGAATTAACCCTTGATAATTAGATGTAAACATATTGTTGTAGACGAAGCTGAACTTATTTGTGGTTATAGTCTATCATTCTGACAGAGGTTTTAAGTAGTCAAAAAACTTTGATTTTACAAATTCTCTGTAGTGGTACATGACCCCCTCATAGTTGGTTTCTTCACTATCTATGGCACTGGGGTGATAAGAACAGAGAATTACGGTAGTGGTTTTTGCCTCTTTATTAAAATGTACACATAAACTTTTATGTCCTTCAAACTCGTGAATTTCATCAGTCGGAAACATTCCTCTGACCGTAGCATATATTTCAGAATTAGTGCAAACAATGATGTTTGGCTTGAGTATTTCAATCTCTTTCTTTAGAAGATGTCCGTAAGTGTGAAGGTGGTGTTTTAGTATCTTTGTTTCTAATTCATTGCCACCAGGTTGTTTTTTACATTCAACAAAAGCAAAAGGTTGTGTGTTGAAAAACTCTTTCTGTTTATCAAAGTGCATCTTTATTTCTGGCAGCCACCACTGTTCTTCCTCATCTCTGTTTACCTTAGAAAGTCCCCAATGTAGATTAGCTATGCGACATAGGAATTTAATTTCTAAATTGCGGTTCTTGCTTTTTAGTTTACGTTTGTCTTCAGAGTCTTCTTGCATATCCTTAAGCCAGAAACGAGTATCATCATTTGTTTCTGAAGGTTGGTCTTTTAGTAAGAATAGAATACGTCTATTAGATTTCTCCCAGCTATTGTACAATTCTTTTTTTGAAACATCATTTTTCCACATAATCCCATCACATGTGAAGATAGGTTCTCCATTAGTGTCAAGTAAAGGGACTTCTTCCTTTTCTTTAAGTTCTGCTTTCCATTTAGGGAAAACTTCTTTGTCAAGGCGTAGGTTATAGTCTTCCATTTTGTATAGGTTTATTAATCTGTTTAAATGTTTATCTCTGTGATAATTGAATGCTCTTTATGTAATCTATCTATATGTACAGTAGGCAAGGTGTTTCAATAAATCTAATTTTGCTGTCACTGCTATCATTTTAAGTCATTGCTTAACTCATTAGTTTACAGTAGAGTTGAGTGAAATGTTAAAAGTGACAGCAAATTAAAACAAAACTATTCTTGTAAGATACTTAATAGCTTCTCTATCTTTAGAAAGTTTTTAGTACTCTATATATAGGAAGAATAAAAATAGGATATGCCAGTCACCTGACACATCCTATCTTATATAATGTTTAATGATAGTCTGTCTGTTGACAGGCAGGACTTAGCCGTTTACACGACCTAAGTAGCTACCATCGCGAGTGTCAATCTGGATAACCTCACCCTCGTTGATAAAGAGAGGAACGCGAACAACAGCACCAGTCTCAAGCGTAGCAGGCTTTGTTGCGTTTGTTGCAGTATTACCCTTCACACCTGGCTCACTGTGTGTAATAGTCAGTGTAGTCTTAACAGGCATCTCAGCGAGGAGGATTGTGCCGTCAGAAGTATCTGTAACAACTTCTACAACATCACCTTCCTTCATATATTCAGAACCAGTAATCTGATGCTTAGAGATAGGAATCTGCTCGAAAGTCTCCTGATTCATGAAGATGTAACCCGTTGAATCCTCATAGAGGTACTGGTAAGGACGACGCTCAACGCGTACATCCTCAAGCTTGAAACCAACCTGGAAGGTACGCTCAAGCACGCGACCGTCAGAAACGTTCTTCAACTTGGTAATCATAACGGTATTACCCTTGCCTGGCTTACGGTGCTGGAAGTCGATGCAAGTCCAAATTTTGCCATCAAGACGAATACATGTTCCGATCTTGATTTCCTGTGAATTAATCATAATCTGTTAATATCTAATTTAATATTTTTATACGTTGATATCTCACTAATGCGGTGCAAAGTTACGGAAAATATGGAAAAAAACATAAATAATAAGCGTAAAAATCATCGTTTTCTTGGTTAATTCAAAAAGATTAAGTAATTTTGCAGCCCATAATGGCAAGTTTTGTCTTGCTGCTCTTATAATTCGCACAATAACAATAAAATAGGATAAGAAATGAAAAGAACATTTCAGCCGCACAACCGTCGTCGTGTAAACAAGCACGGTTTCCGCGAGAGAATGGCAACAAAAAACGGCCGTCGTGTATTGGCTGCTCGTCGTGCCAAGGGTCGTAAGAAGTTAACTGTTTCTGACGAACATCACGGAAAGTAAAAAGTATGCCTTTTCCCTTAGAGGGATTTAGTGCGAAAACGGAAAGAAGTAGAGAGTATTCTTTGCTTCTTTCCGTTTTTTTATCTACCTTTGCCAAGTATAATGTTTAGTTGACGGGTTGATGAGTTGACTGGTTGACAAGTTATATGCTAATATTAGGAGTTGACAGGTTAACAGGTTAACAAGTTGACAAGTTAGAAGAAAAGTAAAGAAGTTGAATGACAGCAAGAGAATTCTTCCATAAATTTAACAGCACATATATCTGGGGCAATATCCTGGCTATCGCTATTCTTGTGTCGATGTTGTGTATAGGAGTTAGGTTTGGTCTTGACTACTACACCCTTCATGGCGAATCTATCGTTGTGCCAAATGTAATTCATAAGCAGTATGGCGATGCGGTGGATATCATGGAGAAGGTTGGATTGACAATTGAAGTGACGGATACTGGATACGTGAAGGAACTTCCTGCTGACTGTATTCTTGAACAGTCGCCAGCTGGAGGTAAGCGTATTAAGTCTACTCACGTGATTTATGTGACTATCAATGCAGCAAGTGCTCCTTCGCTTGTTATCCCTGATATTATTGATAACAACTCGCTTCGTGAGGCGCAGGCACAGTTGCTCTCTATGGGATTCAAGGTGGGTGAACCTGAGTATATTCCAGGCGAGAAAGACTGGATTTATGGTATCTTGGTGAAGGGTAAGCATGTTCAAGCGGGTGATCGTGTCCCATCAGATGCTGTGATTGTCTTGCAGGTGGGTGATGGTACGCGTCAGATTTCGGATACATCAGGATTGAAGGAGCCTGAGTATGAAGAAGTAGAAGTTGTAGAGAAGGTTCCTAAGTACGATATGGTTGAGGAATACGTAGAGGTTCCAGTTGATGAGAATGGCAATGAGATTAAAGATGGCCGTGGAAGATCGGGTTCTGGTAGTTCAGGTTCTTCTTCTCAGTCGGGCTTGCCAGCTGACCCTTCTTCAGTAAGACCAAAAGAATAATGCACTATGATGACAGAAGAAGAAACGATATTTGAGGATGAGCTTAATGATGACTTCCTGCCTGTTGAACCTAATGAAGGAGGGGAAGGTGAGTTGTATGAGCATTTCCGTGTCATTGTAGATAAAGGTCAAGAGCCTGTTCGTATAGATAAGTTCCTCTTTGAACGAATGCAACATTCCAGTCGTAACCGTATTCAGAAGGCTGCCGATGCTGGTTATATTCATGTGAACAATGTGCCAGTAAAGAGTAATTATAAGGTGCGTCCAGAGGATGTTATCACCTTGATGCTCGACCGTCCGAAGCATGATAATACGATAGAAGCAGAGGATATTCCTTTGGATGTTGTCTATGAAGACGATGTTTTGATGGTTATCAATAAGCCTGCGGGTCTTGTTGTGCATCCGGGAGCAGGTAATTTTCATGGTACATTGATTAATGCCATTGCTTGGCACTTGAAAGATATGCCTTCCTTTGACCCCAATGATCCTGAGGTAGGATTGGTGCATAGAATAGATAAGGACACAAGTGGGCTCTTGGTGATTGCAAAGACACCTGATGCAAACGGCATTGGGAAAGCAGTTCTTCAATAAGACTACCCATCGCAGCTATAATGCTATTGTTTGGGGAAATATAACGGAGGATGAAGGGCGCATCGAAGGGAACATTGCGCGTGATCCGAAAGACAGATTGCGTATGACGGTATTCCCTCCAGACTCAGAGGTTGGTAAGCCTGCAGTTACACACTATCGTGTCATTGAACGCTTCGGTTACACAACACTCATAGAATGTATTCTTGAGACAGGGCGCACCCATCAGATTCGTGCACACATGAAACATATTGGGCACCCTTTGTTTGGTGATGAGCGTTATGGTGGAACAGAGATTCTGCGTGGTCAGCGTTCAAGCACTTACAAGGCATTTATCCGTAATTGTCTTGCACTCTGTAATCGTCAGGCACTCCATGCTCGGACATTAGGATTTGTTCATCCCGTAACGGGTGAGCAGATGGACTTTACCAGTGAACTGCCTGCCGATCTTGCTGCACTGATAGAGAAGTGGAGAGGATTTGTTAGTGGACGTGCGGACGAGGTTGTCAGTTAACAACTTGCCAAGTAAATGAGTTGATAAGGTAGTTATTTGTTGATTATCAGGCTTGTTAGATAGTAGTAGATTCAGATAAAAAGAAACAAAAATAGCCCGCAAATACCCTACGAAGAAAATTAGGTGATTTGTTCTTAAAAGGGGAAAGAGGGAATAAAACATAAAAAAGACACAATGAAAGATTCAAAGCGAACAATCGCTATCGTCTGTGGTGGCGACTCATCAGAACATGATGTTTCTATGCGTTCAGGACAGGGGTTATACTCTTTCTTTGACAAGGAACGTTACAATATATATATCGTTGATGTAAAGGGACTCGATTGGAACGTTGAATTGCCTGATGGTAGTTTGTCACCAATCGATAAGAACGACTTTTCGTTTGTCATGAATGGTGAGCGAGTAGAGTTCGATTATGCCTATATCACAATTCATGGTCAGCCTGGTGAGAACGGTGTGATGCAGGGATACTTTGATCTTATCCAACTGCCTTACTCAACAGGAGGTGTCTTGGTTGAGGCTTTGACCTTCGATAAGTATGTACTTAATAACTACCTCCGTGGTCTTGGTGTCAAGGTAGCTGATAGCATTTTGCTTCGTCGTGGTGAAGAGTATGATGAGGCTGAGATTGAAAAGCGACTTGGAATGCCTTGCTTTGTGAAACCATCAGCTGATGGAAGTAGCTTTGGTGTGTCAAAGGTGAAGAATATTGACCAACTTGCACCTGCTCTTCGTGTTGCTTTTATGCAGAGCGATGAGGTGATGATTGAGGCTTTCATGGACGGTATGGAAATCTCTCAGGGTGTTTATAAGACAAAGGATAAGGCGGTTGTCTTCCCAGCTACTGAGGTTGTGACAAGCAACGAGTTCTTTGACTATAACGCTAAGTACAATGGTCAGGTAGAGGAGATTACACCTGCTCGTATGTCAGATGAGACCGCTGAGCGTGTTGCTGCGGAAACAAGTCGTATCTATGATATTCTGCATGCTAATGGCATTATACGTATTGACTATATTATCTCAAAAGATAAGGATGGTAAGGATGTTATTAATATGCTTGAAATTAATACCACTCCTGGTATGACCGTGACCAGCTTTATTCCACAGCAGGTACGTGCAGCAGGCTTAGATATTAAGGAAGTATTGAGCGAGATTGTTGAGAATCAATTTAAGTAAACAGACTGAATAAGTCTTTTTCTGAAAGATAAAAGAGTAGAGAGGGTATCAGAAAGCCAGTCGTAAGGACTATGGCACATCTGATACCCTCTCTTTTTATATGTCGTAGACTCAGACAGAATCTACTCTTATTATCTCTTACGAGGAGCAGGACGCTTACCTACTGGGTGCTTACCAACTGGCTTCTTACCAACAGTGCGGTTGCCAGAAGACTTGCGAGTTGAAGTCTGAGTATTAGAACCCTGTTTTGTTGTAGGCTCTTCGCGTACAATCTTTTCAGGCATCTTATTCTCTGGACGAGCAAAGCCATCCTTCTCAGCACGCTTACCCATAGTCTTGATACGCTTGTCGAGATCAGGGTGTGACGAGAACATGCGCTGCCACTTACTGTCCTTCTTTACGCCAGCATCCTCTTCCAACTTCTTCAACTTCTCGAAAGAGAGTGCAATAGCCCAAGGGTTCTTACCATTCTTCTTGAGGAACTCATAGCCATAGGCATCAGCCTTACTCTCCTGTTTCTGTGAGTAAGTCGCATTGAGGAGTGACTCACCGAGGCTACCGAGCTGTGACTCACTTAATGCTGCAGCTGCTCCATTGGTTGAAGCGATTCCATCCTTCAAAGCAGAGGTCAGCAATGCTGTACGGAAACCTTTCTTAGAGTCTTTGTGTGCAACGTGACCAATCTCATGACCGATAACACCCAATAACTCTTCGTCTGTCATTACGTCCATCAAAGAAGAGAATACGCGTACGCTACCATCAGGGCAAGCGAAAGCGTTTACGTCAGTAACATAATATACTTTGAAGTTCAAAGGAATACCTTCAACCTCGTTCAAACCTTGTGTAAGTCTGTTCAGACGCTTTGTGTATGGGCTCTTGGCATCACAAACATGATTATGCTCATCCATCCACGCAACATACTCTTTTACATATTTTGCCATATCGGCGTCTGTTAGTGTGGCTGCTTTAAGAACTTTTGTGGCACCTCCTGCTGCTTTACCAATATTGAACTGAGCCTTCATAGGCAAGGTTCCCAAGAGGAGGAAGGCGCTCATACATACACCGTAGATACTTTTTCTCATAAGAATTGTTTATTTAATGATAATTTTTTTCAAATGCAAATTTATATATAATTTTTTTCAAATATTCAAGTCTAATTACTCTTTTTCTGTCAGTTCTGGCATGCTTTTTCGTTGCCTTTTTCGTTGCCTTTGTCTTTCTTTTTGATAGCTTACCTATCTTTTTGTGATGAGATTAGATAACACTTCTTTGTGCATCTTGTAACGGTATTATTGATTAATAAAAAAGGACAACCCGATGAGGCTGTCCTTATATGTTTGATTCTTCCTTTGATTAGTTTCGGTTGTTTCCGAGGAAACGGAGAAGATAAAGGAAGAGGTTGATAAAGTCAAGATAAAGGCTCAATGAACCGAGAAGTGCAATCTTCTGTGCTCCTTCACCAGCGTCAGGTGCCATCAGCAAGTTTTGCTTAATCTTCTGTGCATCCCAAGCTGTAAGACCTGTGAAGACAAGAACACCGATACCACTAACGATGAAGTCGAACATTGCGCTCTTCAGGAAAATGTTTACCACTCCTGCAATGATAAGACCAATCAGTGCCATGAAAAGAATACCGCCCATCTTGGTTAAATCCTTCTTAGTTGTTGAACCAATCAAAGCCATAGCACCGAAGGTTCCTGCAGTAACAAAGAAGGTTTTAGCAATAGCTGCTGACGAGAAGGCTGCAAAAATCCATCCCAAGGTAAATCCATTGATGGCAGCAAAGACGATAAACCATACTGTTGCTGCAACGAGTGATAGTTTTTGGATGCGTGAAGAAAGATACCATACGATACCTACTTCTACTAATCCTGCCACGAGTAGTGGACCGCGTCCCATATAGAGGAGTTGGATGAGGGCTGGAGAGTTTCCTGCGCCATAAGCTATAACACCAGTGATGGCAAGTGCCATAGCCATCCACACATATACCTTACGCATCAATGATGGAAATGCACGTGACATTTCTAAGTCGCGCTCCTGGCTACTTGTCACGTTTGTGAAATTGTCAAAATTCATATTCATAATCTTTTTTTGTTTGTTTTCTTTTCTCTGTTGCCGACGTGCAGTCGGCTCTGTGGCATAACTGCCTTATATCTCTTGTTATGCAAATGCTATGCCATTTAGTTACAAATATAATGGAAAGATTGTAGACTGACAAATATGATGTCTGTTTTTTATTAATTTTATAATACTCTATTCGTGTAAACTCTTGTTTACTTTCTTTTTGACTCATGCATTATATATGGTATAATAATTCTTTTTCTTGTATATTTCTGCGTTTTTATTTGCATAAATAAAAAGTTTTGCATACTTTTGCAATCGAATCAGAATATATATACAGTTATGAAGGTAAAAAACAGTAGACTTGAAGCATTGAAGATGTTGATTTCAAGTATGGAACTTAGTTCCCAGGAAGAAGTTTTGAAGGTATTAGAGAAAGAAGGTTTCAAATTGACTCAGGCAACATTGAGTCGTGATCTCAAGCAGTTGAAAGTAGCAAAGGCTGCTTCTATGAATGGAAAATATGTATATGTTCTGCCAAATGAGACAATGTATCGTCGTGTGACGACACCGCGTAAAGCAACGGAAATGTTGCAGCGAAGTGGTTATGTATCGGTGAATATATCAGGGCAGTTGGCTATTGTCAAGACGCGTCCTGGTTATGCCAGTGCCCTTGCATACGATATTGATAACTCTGATTCACCTTATATATTAGGCTCTATTGCGGGTGATGATACTATTTTTCATTGCACTTCGTGAAGGGGCTACACGCGGTCAAGTGTTGGAGGCACTGTCGTATGTAATTCCTGAGATTGGATAAGAACAGAAAAGCACTTTACATTCCTTATTGGTTTTTATGCCAAAAGGATATTTAGGCTACTTAGAAGTTCGCTTTATAAATTCTATAAGGGGTTTATAAAGCGAGTTTTTTTGATTTTTCGCTAACTACACAGACATTTTTTCATATAGCTTTAAGGGAAGAACCAAAGATTATATTAAACTAATAGACTATCAAGGCTGTCTTGACAATCTACTTTATTCTTCTTCCGACACTAATAACTTTTTCATTCTAACACGTCGAAAAATTGTAGGAAAGGCATTGAAAAATAATTACATAATTGCTTGTAAAACACCTAAAATAAAGCAGAAAAATACGTATGAAAGGCAAGATTGCAATCGGCAGTAAATCAATTAGTTATAGAGTGGTGTAAGAAAAGGTGCTTAGTTGGACTTTAAAAGAGCCTTAGTAAGACCTCAAAAGGGCATCTATTGCAAGTCAATTAGGCGTCTTTTCAAAGCTAAAAGGGCATGTGTTGATTTTGAGTGGCATGAAAATAGTTTACAAATAGCGATTGCAATGGGAATAAATTATTTGTAGAAGCGAAAAGACATAGTAATAGATAGACATAGTCTTTATTTGTTTTTTCTACATTATTCTCTTGTAATTTGTCCCCTTGTAAGATTATCTGATTTTGAAAAGTCATGCTGTCTAAGTATTAAATCTTTATTTTATAGCCATTCTATGTATTTAATCGAGGAACCTTTTTTTGTGTATTGTTATGAAGTTGTCTTTTCTTTGCCCATGGATAAAATAAGTTTGTTTTTGTTTCTTGAGTAAATGATAGTATGCACAACTTACCTATAGGTGTGTATAAATTTGTTTATTTAATCTGCATAATTCTGAAAATACGTCGCTTTTTGTTTTGAATGTAATTTTATTTGTTACTTTTGTGGAGAATAAAGTAGTACATTGAATTATGGAAGAAGCGATAAAGCAAATAGGTGAAAGACTAAAAGGCTTACGTGAGGCTCTGGACATTTCTGTACAGGAAATGGCTGAAACTTGTGGTATATCTGAGGAGAAATATTTGAAGATGGAAACTGGTGAGAGTGAGTTGTCAGTTAGTAAGCTGTATAAGGTCTCTCATAAGTATGATGTTTCTCTGGATGCTTTGATGTTTGGTGAGGAGCCTCGCATGAATTCTTATTTCCTAACGAGAAAAGGAAAGGGGATGAGCGTTGAGCGTAGGTATGCTTATAAATATCAAAGTTTAGCGAGTGGGTTCAGTGGAAGGAGAGCTGATCCTTTCCTCGTTACGGTTGAGCCAAAGCCTGAAGATGCTCCTGTAAATATGGATGTCCACCCTGGACAAGAGTTTAATATGGTTTGGGAAGGGCGTATGGATCTTAGGTTAGGGGATAAACGATTTGTTTTAGAACCAGGTGATTGCATTTATTTCGATGCTAATCAACCTCATTGTATGCGTGCTTTGGATAACGTACCAATGCGCTTCTTGGCAATTATATTTTAGGTTTAGTTTATTCATAACCTCTAAAGGAATAGTGACGATGGTATATCGTGTACTTTTAGAGAGGGGTATAGTCTTTTAATATGTTTATTTTGTGTGATATAGGAAAAGCTATAAAGCATAATATTAATTCAAAAGAATAAAATGATAGAAAGATATTTAACACAAACACATTTTACTTCAGAGGAAGATTTTCGTGACAACTTGCATTTTGTAGTTCCTGAAACATTTAACTTTGCTTACGATGTTATGGATGAGTGGGCAAAGGTTGCACCAGAGAAACTGGCGTTGTTGTGGACCAGTGAGCGTGGTGAGGAGTTGAGGGCTACTTATGCCGAGTTTAAAGAACAAACCGACCAAGCTGCATCTTATTTTCTAAGCCTTGGTATAGGACGTGGCGATAAGGTTATGCTGATATTGAAACGCCATTATCAATGGTGGGTGTCTATGATGGCACTGTGCAAGATTGGGGCAGTAGCTATTCCAGCAACTCACATGTTGACTGCAAAAGATATTGTTTATCGGAATCAGCGTGCATCTGTAAAAGCTATTATATGTGTCAATGATGAATATGTAACTACGCAGGTTATAGAGGCTATGGCTGAAAGTCCAACGGTAGAGGTACTTGTTGCTGTTAACTCTTTGGAACAGAAGGGTTGTCCTGTTGCTGACGGATTTCATGATTGGTTTGCTGAATGGGAGAATGTTCCAACCTTCGTTCGCCCTGAGAATGTGAACGTAAATGAAGATACAATGTTGATGTATTTCACGAGCGGTACCAGTGGTGAACCGAAGATGGTGGCGCATGACCATCTCTATGCGTTGGGGCATTTGATAACGGGTGTTTATTGGCATAATCTTGATGATAGTGGAATACATCTCACAGTAGCTGATACGGGATGGGGTAAGGCTGTATGGGGTAAACTTTATGGACAATGGTTTGCGGGAGCAACGGTCTTTGTGTATGATCATGAGAAGTTTACGGCGGAGAAGATGATGCGCATGATGGAGAAGTATCGTGTAACTTCGTTCTGTGCCCCTCCAACCATCTACCGTTTTATGCTGCAAGAGGATTTCTCGCAGTATGATCTTTCTGCACTGAAGTATTGCACTACGGCTGGAGAAGCTCTTGAACCTATTGTCTTCCAGAAGTTTTATGAACTTGTGGGTGTAAAGATGATGGAGGGCTTTGGACAAACGGAAACGACAATGACTTTGGGTACTTTTCCCTTGGATTAAGCCAAAGCCTGGAAGTATGGGTAAACCGAATCCGCAGTATGATGTCAAACTATTGAAGTCGGATGGTTCGCCATGTGAGGATGGTGAGAAGGGTGAAATCTGTATAGATACCAGTGTAGGGAAACCAATAGGTCTCTTTAAAGGGTATTATCGTGATGCTGAACTGACAGAGAAGGTCTGGAATGATAACCTTTATCATACAGGTGACTTGGCATGGCGAGATGAAGAAGGGTATTATTGGTTTGTCGGTCGTGCTGATGATGTTATAAAGAGTTCTGGTTATCGCATTGGCCCATTTGAGGTGGAAAGTGCATTGATGACCCATCCCGCGGTTGTTGAATGTGCAGTAACGGGTGTGCCTGATGAAATACGTGGTATGGTCGTAAAGGCTACAGTTGTTCTTGCTAATGAATGGAAGGGTAAGGCTGATGAGGCTTTTGTGAAGGAACTGCAGAGCCATGTGAAGCATGTTACAGCTCCATATAAGTATCCACGAATTATCGAATTTGTTGATGCTTTGCCGAAAACTATCTCTGGTAAGATTCGACGTGTGGAAATTCGTGAACGTGATAAACGGTAAGGGGGATAATGTTTTTATGAGTGTGCCTATTATATTATATAAGGTGTATTGCTAAAATTGATGCTGAAAAGAGTGGAATGAAAAAGAAAAATGTATTTTTTTGAAAGTTTTTCTTCAAAACATTTGGAGGGAAGAAAAATTCTCTATACCTTTGCACTCGCTTTTGAAAACAAGCCACCTGGTAAGTTCTTGAGAGCAACAAAAGAAAGAGTTCTTTGAAAAGATTTACATAAACAGAGAAGTAGTACAAGAAGCGTCTGTTTGGTTTTATATCAAATAGATGGGTAAAAGAAACGAACCGATTAATTCATTGTCCTTGCTTTTGAGGCACCGCCTCAAAACTAAAGGAACAAGAGAAAAGGTGCTTTTTACTTGATACTTTTAGGATAAGCGTTCTGAAACAGAGATTACTCGGTGGAGTGCTTGAGGAATATTGGTATTCATTATCATTCATTACTCATCACTTATCACCAACACATATTTTACAATGGAGAGTTTGATCCTGGCTCAGGATGAACGCTAGCTACAGGCTTAACACATGCAAGTCGAGGGGAAACGGCATTGAGTGCTTGCACTCTTTGGACGTCGACCGGCGCACGGGTGAGTAACGCGTATCCAACCTTCCCATTACTGTGGGATAACCTGCCGAAAGGCAGACTAATACCGCATGGTCTTCGATGACGGCATCAGATTTGAAGTAAAGATTTATCGGTAATGGATGGGGATGCGTCTGATTAGCTTGTTGGCGGGGTAACGGCCCACCAAGGCAACGATCAGTAGGGGTTCTGAGAGGAAGGTCCCCCACATTGGAACTGAGACACGGTCCAAACTCCTACGGGAGGCAGCAGTGAGGAATATTGGTCAATGGACGGAAGTCTGAACCAGCCAAGTAGCGTGCAGGATGACGGCCCTATGGGTTGTAAACTGCTTTTGTATGGGGATAAAGTTAGGGACGTGTCCCTATTTGCAGGTACCATACGAATAAGGACCGGCTAATTCCGTGCCAGCAGCCGCGGTAATACGGAAGGTCCAGGCGTTATCCGGATTTATTGGGTTTAAAGGGAGCGTAGGCTGGAGATTAAGTGTGTTGTGAAATGTAGACGCTCAACGTCTGAATTGCAGCGCATACTGGTTTCCTTGAGTACGCACAACGTTGGCGGAATTCGTCGTGTAGCGGTGAAATGCTTAGATATGACGAAGAACTCCGATTGCGAAGGCAGCTGACGGGAGCGCAACTGACGCTTAAGCTCGAAGGTGCGGGTATCGAACAGGATTAGATACCCTGGTAGTCCGCACAGTAAACGATGGATGCCCGCTGTTGGTACCTGGTATCAGCGGCTAAGCGAAAGCATTAAGCATCCCACCTGGGGAGTACGCCGGCAACGGTGAAACTCAAAGGAATTGACGGGGGCCCGCACAAGCGGAGGAACATGTGGTTTAATTCGATGATACGCGAGGAACCTTACCCGGGCTTGAATTGCAGAGGAAGGATTTAGAGATAATGACGCCCTTCGGGGCCTCTGTGAAGGTGCTGCATGGTTGTCGTCAGCTCGTGCCGTGAGGTGTCGGCTTAAGTGCCATAACGAGCGCAACCCCTCTCTTCAGTTGCCATCAGGTTATGCTGGGCACTCTGGAGACACTGCCACCGTAAGGTGTGAGGAAGGTGGGGATGACGTCAAATCAGCACGGCCCTTACGTCCGGGGCTACACACGTGTTACAATGGCCGGTACAGAGGGACGGTGTAATGCAAATTGCATCAAATCTTGAAAGCCGGTCCCAGTTCGGACTGGGGTCTGCAACCCGACCCCACGAAGCTGGATTCGCTAGTAATCGCGCATCAGCCATGGCGCGGTGAATACGTTCCCGGGCCTTGTACACACCGCC
>BNJS01001618.1_pt1:100000-175991 | contig 175991 bp, 196 predicted proteins | sample 8540461 | NCBI WGS metagenome assembly BNJS01 (sample SAMD00202454, study PRJDB9452) | human saliva metagenome | isolation source: human saliva | place: Japan
ATACAGGTAAAGGAATTAAGAAAAAAGATATAAGAAATGTATTTCGTCCAGGCTTTACTACTAAAGGAACGAGGTTGGGGCTTAGGGTTTGAGTCTTGCAAAAGCGTATTGTTGAAGAATATCATCATGGTAAAGATATACGTGAAAGAGCTCTGAAGTAGGGAAGGGGACAACTTTTTCGCATAGAACTTCGAAAAAGCGTAGAGGATAATATGATGGATTTCTTTTTCATGAGAAATAATTATTTTTTCTTTCATGAAAAATAAATATTTTCCGTTCATGAAGGAAAAATATTTATTTACGTGAAAAATAATTCAGCTTTTATAATCATATATTTCTGATTTTATTACTGATAGAGTCATCAAACTGAGTTAAGAATATAAAGTTGTTTAAATGCTCGAGACATTTAAGAAAAATACCTTTAATCTTTCTAATGATAGTACAATGTAAGACTCCATTTCATATTATGTAGAAGAAATAGAGCATAAATCATCTTACAATAGATGTTCTCACTTTTTTTACTTATAATTTGCTTATAATCAGAAAAATATTCGTAACTTTGCAACCCAATTATGGACTTAGAAACCCTTAAAATAGATTTGAAGGGTCTGGAAGAAGGTGTAAATCACCTTGAGTTCGACCTGGATGACGCTTACTTTAAGGCAGTTGACGCTCCTGAAGTGAGTCAAGGCACGTGTGCATGTATCTCTTGATATTGTGCGCACAGGAAATGATTTCTTTACCCTTGATTTTCATGAGGCAGGTACGGTTATGGTTCCGTGCGACGTATGTCTCGATCCTGTAGAGCAGTCAATAGAGACAACACAACGTCTCGAAGTTAAGTTAGGAAAAGAAAACTCAGAAGAGGATGATCTTGTGACGGTGGCCGAGGACGAAGGAATACTCGATGTTGCATGGTACCTCTACGAATTCATAGCTCTCGCAATCCCTATCAAGCATGTGCATGCACCTGGAAAATGCAACCCTGCTATGGTACGAGCTCTTGAGGAGTATTCTGCCGCCCGAAGCGGTGAGGAAGACGAGCAGGCGATGGATCCGCGCTGGGAAGCTCTATTAAAATTGAAAAAATAAAATATTAAAGTTTAAAGAATTATGGCACATCCAAAAAGAAGACAGTCAAAGACTCGTACACTCAAGAGAAGAACTCACGATAAGGCAGTAGCTCCTACATTGGCATTATGCCCTAACTGTGGTTCTTATTATGTTTATCACACAGTTTGCTCAACTTGTGGTAACTATCGTGGTAAGGTTGCTGTCGTAAAGGAAACCGCTGAGTAAGCATGAGTAAGATTAATGCGATTATAACAGGTGTCGCAGGTTACGTGCCAGACTATGTCCTCAACAATGAGGAATTGTCTCGCATGGTTGATACTAATGATGAGTGGATTACCACTCGTACAGGTATCAAGGAACGCCGAATCCTCACCGAAGAGGGACTCGGTACATCCTATATGGCCCGCAAGGCAGCAAAGCTCCTGATGACAAAGACAGGTGCTGATCCAGACAGTATTGATGCTGTTGTTGTTGCTACAACGACTCCTGACTATCCGCATCCTTCAACAGCTTCTATCGTATTAGGAAAGCTGGGATTGAAGAATGCCTTCGCATTTGACTTAGCTGCTGCATGTTGTGGTTTCATGTATGCACTCGATGTTGCCTGCAATATGATCCAAAGTGGTCGTCACAAGCGTATCATTGTTATCGGTGCTGATAAGATGTCAGCTATTACTGATTATCGTGATCGCGCTACATGTCCACTTTTCGGTGATGGTGCAGGTGCTGTGATGTTAGAGGGTACAACCGAGGAAGGCGTTGGTATGATTGATTCTTATCATCGCACAGACGGTAAGGGACTTCCATTCCTCCATATCAAGGCAGGTGGTTCTGTATGTCCTTCTTCAAGCTTTACAATTGATCATCGTTTGCATTACACCTACCAAGAGGGCCGCACCGTCTTCCGTTATGCTGTTACAGCAATGGGTGAAGATTGTGCAACACTTTTTGGAGCGTAACGGCTTGACTCAAGATGATGTTGATTATGTAGTTTGTCATCAGGCAAACCTTCGTATCATCGAGGCTGTTGCAAAACGCATTGGAGTTCCAATGGAGAAGGTATTGGTAAACATTCAGCGTTATGGTAATACCAGTGCTGCTTGTATGCCACTTGTTCTTTGGGATTTTGAGTCACAGCTGAAGAAGGGTGATAATATCATTTTCACTGGCTTTGGTGCAGGTTTCGTTAATGGCGCATCTTACTTTAAGTGGGCTTATGACGGTGACGCTGCTGCGGTTAAGAAATAAAGACTTTAAGTTATCATATAAAAAAGCGCATCTTTCTTTTCTTATAAGATAGGTGCGTTTTTTCGTTAAAGGGATTAGGAGAGTGGCATAGTAGGACTTTTCTACCTCCCCTTTCTCCTCTTATAATTATAACAGAACTTTTCAAACATTCCTTCCTGTGGAAGGAAATAGTGGGTGAATAGATAATATGCATAAAGCTGGATTTGTAAATATCGTAGGTAATCCGAATGTCGGAAAGAGTACGCTGATGAATCAACTTGTCGGTGAGAAACTCAGTATTGCCACGTTTAAGGCACAGACAACGCGTCATCGTATCATGGGAATTGTCAATACAGAGGATACCCAGATAGTATTTTCAGACACACCGGGTGTACTGAAACCAAACTATAAGATGCAGGAGATGATGCTCCAGTTCTCTGAGTCAGCTTTGGCAGATGCCGATATCTTACTTTATGTAACAGACGTTGTTGAAGATCCAGAGAAGAATATGGACTTCTTGGAGAAGGTTTCTAAGATGTCAATTCCTATTATTCTTTTGATTAATAAGATTGACGAGAGCGACCAGAAGAAACTTGGCGATCTTGTTATGAAGTGGCATGGACTGTTACCTAATGCAGAGATACTCCCTATTTCGGCTAAGAATAAGTTTGGAGTAGACATTCTTTTGAAGCGTGTTCACGAACTATTGCCAGAAAGTCCAGCTTTCTTTGATAAGGATCAGTTGACAGATAAGCCAGCAAAGTTCTTTGTATCAGAGATTATTCGTGAGAAGATACTGCGCTATTATGATAAGGAAATCCCTTATTCTGTCGAGGTTGTTGTAGAACGTTTCAAAGAGGATGACCGTCAGATTCATATCAATGCTGTCATTTACGTTGAGCGCAGCAGCCAGAAGGGAATCATTATTGGCCATCAGGGTATGGCACTTAAGAAGGTGTCTACCGAAGCACGTAAGAGTTTAGAACGCTTCTTTGATAAGAAGATATTCCTTGAGACTTTTGTGAAGGTAGATAAGGATTGGCGCAACTCACAGAAGGAATTGAAACACTTCGGGTATAGTCCAGAGTAAGGGAAGCCTCCCCCAACCCCTCCGAAGGAGGGGAGAGCCTAACGGTATAGGCTGGGGAGATTTTATTAGCCTTATTGGGCTAATAAGGCTAATAAGGCTCATTGGGCTAATACAAAGCTAATAGCTCCCTTGATAATAAGAAAACTAATCGCCCTGACTGCTTAGTAGGGCACACTCTCGCACAAAGCGAGGGCTGGGGAATGGTCATCCTCGGCAAATATTCATCGGATGCCTGACCACATCCGGCGCCTTTTCATAATCGGTTAACAGTTTTAGTGCTGAATTATGAGGAGGGAAAAGACCAATATAAATGGCAAATGTAGTAGCTATTGTGGGACGTCCAAATGTAGGTAAGTCCACACTTTTCAATCGATTAACTCAGACACGTCATGCAATTGTGAGCGATACTGCTGGTACAACACGTGACCGTCAGTATGGTAAGTGTCAGTGGAATGGACGCGAATTTTCTGTTGTTGACACTGGTGGATGGGTTGTTAAATCAGACGATATTTTTGAAGATGCAATCCGCAAGCAGGTACTTGTTGCAACGGAAGAGGCAGATCTCGTTCTCTTTGTTGTTGATACTGAAACAGGTATCACCGACTGGGATGAGGATGTAGCAATGATTCTTCGTCGCACGAAACTTCCTGTACTCCTTGTTGCTAATAAGGTTGACAATAGCGGAGAGTATTATCAGGCAGCTGAGTTCTATAAACTCGGTCTGGGTGAGCCAATCTGTATCAGTGCTGCCACTGGTGGAGGAACTGGTGATTTACTTGATATTCTACTTGAGAATTTGAAAGATGTGCCAGACGAAATCGTTGAACAGGATATCCCTCGCTTTGCTGTTGTAGGTCGTCTAACGCAGGTAAGTCAAGTATTATCAATGCTTTCATTGGTGAGGACCGTAATATTGTTACCGAGATTGCTGGTACAACTCGTGATAGTATCTATACACGCTATACGAAGTTTGGCTTTGATTTCTATCTTGTTGATACTGCCGGTATTCGTCGTAAGAACAAGGTGAGTGAAGACTTGGAGTTCTATAGCGTTATGCGTTCTATCCGAAGTATTGAGAACTCTGATGTTTGTATTCTTATGTTGGATGCAACACGTGGTATCGAGTCGCAGGATATGAATATCTTCCAGCTCATACAGCGTAACAATAAGAGTCTTGTTGTCGTTGTGAACAAGTGGGATTTGGTTGAAGACAAGAATCAAAAGGTTATCGATACCTTTGAGAATGCTATTCGTAAGCGTATGGCTCCGTTCGTTGACTTCCCAATCATCTTTGCTTCAGCACTGACAAAGCAGCGTATTTTCAAGGTTTTGGAAACAGCGAAAGAGGTATATCAGAACCGTACAATACATATCGGTACAACGAAGTTAAATGAGGTAATGCTTCCTATCATTGAGGCAACACCACCACAGTCAGTGAAGGGTAAATATATCAAGATTAAGTATTGCTCACAGCTTCCAAACACACAGATTCCTTCTTTCGTATTCTATGCGAACCTGCCACAGTATGTTAAGGAGCAGTATCGTCGTTTCTTGGAGAACAAGATACGTGAGAACTGGAATCTGCATGGCTGTCCAATCAACGTGTTCATTCGTCAGAAGTAGTTGTAGGAGTTGTGCCTATGAAGAAAATAATGTTTCCTCTTCTTTTCGCTTTGCCATTCTTATGGGTGGCTTGTGGTAAGAGTAAGGAGGTAGATCAAGGAGAGTTGGCTGGTCGTGCAGCCAAACTCTACTACGAGCAACTATTGAAAGGTCAGTATGATGCCTTCTTAGGCGGTGAAAATCGTTCAGAGAATTTGCCTGATAGTTATCGAAAGCAACTCTTGACGAACCTCCGTCAGTTTGTTGAACAGCAGAAGACAGAGCATAACGGAATTGATTCTGTATCTTTCGTATCATCTGTTTTCTCTGAAAAGGATAGTACTGCCAGTGCTTTTCTGCTGTTTCATTATGGCGATAAGACGACCGAGCAGGTTGTTGTTCCAATGCTAAAGAAGCAGGGAGTGTGGATGATGAGATAATACTTCATTATCAGTAGCTCCTTTCTTTACCATCTTCAATCGTTGTGTTGATGCTCCGCACGTGTTGTGTTGATGCTCAGCACCAATGGTGCTAAGTATTGATAACATTACAATATGCGCTTGAAAAAAGTCCTCCCACTTATTAATTTCGTCCTAAAAGAGGTTGAAACAAATAAGCGGGAGGACTTTTCTATTAAGTAGATAGTGTTGGAGAAATGCTATCAAAGCCTTTTCTTCACAACTTATAGGGGAAAGGCAGGCTGCTTAGAGTGCCCCACTATTCTCTATTTTCTTTACCTTCTTAAAGAGTTCAGAAGCAAAGACAAGGTCGTTTAGCTTCTCATTATCTGATGTAATGACAGAGTTTTTATCACCTTGCCACTCCTTCCTTCCGTTTGCAATGAAGACAATATTCTCACCAATTCCCAATACAGAGTTCATATCATGCGTATTGATGATGGTTGTCATATTGAATTCTCGCGTGATACTCGTTAAGAGTTCATCAATGACCAGTGATGTCTTAGGGTCGAGTCCAGAGTTAGGCTCATCACAGAAAAAGATACTTTGGGTTCATAACGATAGCTCTTGCAATAGCTACACGCTTCTGCATACCACCAGAAATCTCACCAGGGAACTTTTGTTCAGACCCCTGTCAGGTTTACACGGTCAATACATTCCATTGCTCTTTTGTCACGTTCCTGTGCAGTCATGTCTGAGAACATGTCCAAAGGGAAACGTACATTTTTCCAGAACAGTGAGTGAATCGAAGAGGGCAGCTCCTTGGAAAAATCATACCCATCTCGCGGCGCATGAGAATCTGGTCTTTCTTTGTCATGTTGACAAAGTTACGTCCGTCATAAAAGTACTTCGCCCTTAGTAGGGTCAAGAAGACCAGTGAGCGAACGCATCAGAACAGTCTTACCTGCACCACTCTGTCCGATGATGAGGTTTGTTTTTCCGTCTTCAAAAACGGTGTTTATATCTTTCAGCACTTCCTTGTCGCCGAATGACTTGAATAGATGTTTTACTTCAATCATAGAGCCTCCCCCGACCCCTCCGAAGGGAGGGGAGCCCAATCTGCTTACTTGTGGGGGAAGATGGGCTTATTAATTAGTTAGTATTAACTTTCATGAGTTGATTTATTCTCTCTAATCTACCCTCCTTTGGAGGGGTTGGGGGAGGTTTAACTCAATATCTGTGTGAGGAAAACGTCGCTGAAGAGAATCAGTACGCTTGAACAGACTACTGCGTCAGTAGATGCCTTACCGACCTCAACACTTCCACCCTTCACGGTGTAACCCATATAGGATGATACACTTGAAATGATAAAGGCAAAGAAGAATCCCTTAATGATACTCATCCACATAAACCATGGATTGAAATCATGTTGCAAACCAGCGGTCAAATCTACAGGTGTAATGATATGTCCGATGTAGGCTGTGGCGTATGCTCCAATGATACCCGTTGCGGCAGAGAAGATAACAAGGAATGGCATGATTGTGATGAGTCCTAATACCTTTGGTAGGATAAGGTAGCTGGCAGAGTTGATACCCATAATCTCTAAGGCGTCAATCTGCTGTGTTACACGCATGGTTCCTAACTCTGATGCAATGTTTGAGCCCACTTTACCTGATAGAATCAAACACATAATACTACTGGAGAACTCCAAAAGCATAATCTCTCGTGTCACATAACCCGATACCCAATGTGGCATCCAAGGACTCTGCACGTTGAGTTTAATCTGTATACATATAACTGCTCCAATAAAGAAAGAGATAAGTAACACGATGCCGATTGAGTCTACACCCAACTGGGACATCTCCTTAACATATCGCTTTAGGAACATTCTCATTCGCTCAGGACGACTGAATGAACGTCCCATCAATATCAGATAATTGCCGAATGTATTCAGCCACTTAAATAAAAGCATGATCTTTTTAATTGATGTTCAAAATGCAAAATTAACCAAAATATCACAGAAAGAGAAAAGAAAGACATTATTTAATAGTCAAGAATGCTACTTTCTTTTCTGTAGATAGTAACTTTGCTGTTGTGGGATGGCTCTTTTTGGATTATATTCGTATCTTTGTGCATGACAAACTACGAGTTGAAAGCTATGAAAAGTAATCCTGCAATATATGTGGAAGGGGTAGGTTGGCGTCGTGCGCGTGTGGCCTCGCTGCTACGGAGGCTTAAAGGGCATGACTATCAAGGACGGAGTATCTATATGATAACGCTCTGTACGGAAGGAAGACAGCCGCTGTTGGGAAGGCTTATGCGTCGAACTGCAGCTGTAGCATCCGCCTATATAGAACCAACGGAGCTGGGGAGTGAGGTTGCGCGTTGTTGGCGAGAGATTCCCAAGCATTATCCAGAGGTGAGTGTGCTTGCTTTTCAGGTTATGCCAGACCATATACACGGCATCCTCTTTGTGACACATGAGATGGCTGTACACCTGGGGAAGGTTGTCAACGGGTTCAAGGTTGGCTGTAATCGGGCGTATCGGAGGCTGGTGTTGGGGAGTTCTGAGGCACTGCCTCAGAAGCAGGGACAGGGTGGACGATGCGGGAAAGGAGCTAAGCAGCGAGGTTGCAAGCACCCAGAGCATGGTATGCTCTTTGCTCCAGGCTATCATGACAGCGTGCTAAGAGGGAAGGGGCAGCTGGAGAATATGTTCAGATATGTTGCTGATAACCCTCGACGGCTGGCGATGAAGCGGGATAATCCGCAACTCTTTCGTGTTGTGAATAGTTTGAAGGTGGGTGATAGGACATTCTCGGCTATAGGAAATCAGTGGTTACTGGAGCACCCAATAAGACTGCAGGTACGTTGTCATAACAACAAGACGCCAGAAAATCTACGCCTTATAGCCTTACAAAAGGAATACTTCCTTGCACGAGGACGGGAAGGAGGGGTACTTATTAGTCCCTGTATATCGGCTGGAGAAAAAGAAATAGCACGTGCAGCATTGGAGGAGAAACTCCCTCTTATAGTCTTGTTAGAAAACGGCTTTCCTCCCCTTTATAAGCCGCCTGGACAGTATTTTGATGCTTGTTGTGAAGGGCGACTTCTTATGTTAGCCCCATGGGCATTTCATCACGAGCGCAGGACTATTTCGCGTGAGCAGTGTCAAGTCCTTAATTCAATGTCGGCAGCACTTAGTAACGAAGTATGGACGGCTGCATTTGAGCAGGAATTGTTAAGGTATATTTCTGGTTAAGAATAGGGGGATAGGTACCAAACAATCAAGGCATAGAGCCTTCGTGAGAAAGTCTTCCAATAGAAGCGTTGGCACTGTGATATTCTTTTGTTAGTGTTGCTCTTTTGTTTCTTTTCACGTCTTTATGATTGCTATCTGCTTTTTATTTCGTAATTTTGCAGCGATAGCTTAAAAGAGAAAACTATGTCAGAATCAGATAATATTGTTGTGCGCCCAGAAGGCGAGGGGAGTATTCTTCGTACAGAGAAACTGGTGAAGCGATACGGAAAACGTACTGTTGCCAATGGTGTGAGCATCAATGTGAAGCAGGGTGAGATTGTGGGACTGCTCGGACCAAATGGTGCGGGAAAGACCACGTCGTTTTATATGACAACGGGATTGGTTGTTCCTAATGAAGGACATGTATATATTGATGATCAGGAGATTACCAATTTCCCTGTATATAAGCGTGCCCGTTCTGGTATTGGCTATCTTCCACAGGAGGCGAGTGTCTTCCGTAAGATGAGTGTGGAAGATAATATCATGAGCGTCTTGGAGATGACAAAGCTATCAAAGCAGGAGCGTATCGACAAGATGGAGAGTCTGATTCGCGAATTCCGATTGGAAAAGGTGCGTAAGAATCTCGGTGACCGTCTTTCTGGTGGTGAGCGTCGTCGTTGTGAGATTGCTCGTTGTTTGGCTATCGATCCAAAGTTTATCATGCTTGATGAGCCTTTTGCGGGTGTCGATCCTATCGCTGTTGAAGATATTCAGCACATCGTTTGGCGTTTGAAGTTCCGTAATATCGGTATTCTTATCACCGACCACAATGTACACGAAACGCTGAATATTACCGATCGCGCCTATCTTCTTTTTGAGGGTCGTATTCTCTTCAAGGGAACTCCAGAGGAATTGGCAGCCAATAAGATAGTGAAGGAGAAATATCTCGGTACAGACTTCGTTCTTCAGAAGAAAGACTTTCAGTTGCTCGACCAGCGTAAACGTGCGCAGGAAGAAGCGAATGGTTTATAAGAGGAATATTTCCTCTCTTTTAGTTAGGCTATATTAGTCGTCAGAAAGGCGCAAAGATAAAGTGTTCTTTTGCGCCTTTGTTTATGCAAGTAAAGTAAGTTGCGAATTATTTTTCATGAAGAAAAATATTTTTTTTCATGAAAAGAATTTTTTTTCTTCACGACCATAAATATTTATTTTTCATGAAAAATAATTCGAGAAAGGAGCTTTTCAGATATAAAGAGTAAGTGCAAAATAAAAAGCTGCTTACGGTAAAACACTATAAAAAGAGTTGGCTGTAAACAGCTTTGTTGATTGAAAAATAAAGCCCAATTATAGCCTTCTGTAGCCAATTATCTTGGTTAAAAAAACAAATTTCCACTTATATATTATAAGGTTATGCGATTTTTTTAAGTATCTTTGCACTTCAAAGTCTGTAGGGGGTAATTGCGCCCTCTTGTGAACTTAGTACTTTTGATAAATAATAATAAACATAAATATATAACATCAAAGATGAAAATTTCATTTGAGAATCCCGACAAAGTGAATGGCTTGATGACCATCACCGTTGAGGAAGCTGATTACAAGGATGAGGTAGAGAAAACTCTCAAGGATTATCGTAAGCGTGCCAACGTTCCTGGTTTCCGTCAGGGTCAGGTGCCTGTAGGTTTGATTAAGCGTCAATATGGACCACAGGTAAAGATGGATGTTATCAATAAGATTCTTGGTGAGAACCTCCAGAAATATATTGCTGATAACAAGATTCAGATGTTGGGTCAGCCAATGGGTTCTGAGTCTCAGGAGGCAGTAGACTTGGAGAAGCCAGCTCCTTATGAGTTCAAGTTTGATATTGCTATCGCTCCAGAGTTCAAGATTGAGTTGAATGGCAAGAACAAGATTGACTACTACGAGATTGCTGTTGATGACAAGTTGATCGATCAGCAGGTTGAGATGTTCCAGAGCCGTTCTGGTCACTATGAGCAGGCTGAGGTGTTCGATCCAGAGCAGCGTGATATGTTGAAGGGTGATCTCCGTGAGTTGGATGAGAATGGAAATACACTCGAGGGTGGTATCACCGTTGAGGGCGCATCATTGATGCCACAGTACATCAAGGTTGAGGATCAGAAGAAGCTCTTCGATGGTGCTAAACTTGGTGACATCATTATCTTTAACCCAACAGCAGCTTATCCTGATAACGATATCGAGGTTTCTTCACTCTTGAAGATTAAGAAGGAGGAGGTTGCTGAGCATAAGGGTAACTTCTCTTATCAGATTACAGAGATCTCACGCTTCGTTAAGGCTGAGAATAATGCAGAGCTTTGGAAGAGTGTTTATGGTGAGGATGCTGATATCAAGGATGAAGCAGCTTTCCGTAAGGCTATTGCTGATGGCTTTGGCAGAGCAGTTGAAGGGTGATTCTAACTACAAGTTCGTTCAGGACCTCCGCACTTACTGCGAGAAGAAGGTTGGTGAACTGACTTTCCCAGACGCTATTTTTGAAGCGCATTATGTTGGCAAACAACCCAGATAAGGGCGAGGAGTTTGTAGAGAAGAACTATGCGCAGAGCATCAAGGAATTGACATGGCACCTAATTAAGGAGCAGTTGGCTAAGGATCATGGTATCAAGATTGATGATAACGATGTTCGCGAGAGCGCTCGTCAGATGGCACGTGCACAGTTTGCTCAGTATGGTATGACTAACGTACCAGAGGATTACTTGAATGGTTATGCTGATGAGATGCTGAAGAAGCGTGAGAATGTTGATTCATTCGTTGAGGCAGCTCTTGATCGTAAAGCTTGCTGAGGCTATCAAGGAGGTTGTTAAATTGAACGTAAAGACAGTAAGTCTTGAGGAATTCAACAAACTTGTAAGCGAGTAATATTTTTAGAAAAAAATCTTCCTTTATATATAGGGGTTATCGATTTTTGCTTATCTTTGCTTTTAGATATGCAGGCAAATGTCGCTCTGAGTGGCATGGTGTTTGTATAGATGACAACGATAAGGGAGGTCGATAACCTCTATTTTTGTCATATATAAATTATAAGAAAGGAAAAACAATGAACGATTTTTAGAAGGTATGCTACAGGGCATCTTGGGATGAATGGTATGGTGCTTGATGACGTAATGAGAGCACAGGCACAGTATCTTAATCCATATATTCTTGAGGAACGTCAGCTGAATGTGACTCAGATGGATGTCTTCTCACGTTTGATGATGGAGAGAATCATCTTTCCTCGGTACTCAGGTGGATGACTATTCAGCCAATACAATTCAGGCACAGCTGCTTTACTTGGATTCTGTTGACCCAGGTAAGGATATATCTATTTATATTAACTCTCCTGGTGGAAGTGTTACTGCGGGCTTAGGCATCTATGATACTATGCAATTTATCTCCAGTGACGTTGCTACACTCTGCACAGGTATGGCTGCATCTATGGCTGCCGTATTGCTCGTTGCAGGTAAGGAAGGTAAGCGTTCTGCCTTGAAGCATAGTCGTGTGATGATTCATCAGCCATTGGGTGGAGTACAGGGTCAGGCATCTGACATTGAGATTGAGGCACGCGAGATTCAGAAGTTCAAGAAAGAACTCTATAACATCATCAGCGAACATTCTCATCAACCATTCGAAAAGGTTTGGAACGACAGTGATCGTAACTACTGGATGACTTCAGAAGAGGCAAAGGAGTATGGTATGATTGATGAGGTTTTGATGAGAAAACCAGTAAATAACGCTTCGGAAGAAGTAAAGTAAAGGATAATAATGCCCCAAAAGAAATGTAGTTTTTGTGGTCGGGGTGAGAAGGAAGTAAAGCTCCTTATCACAGGCTTGAACGGCTATATCTGTGAGGAATGTGCACAGCAGGCTTATAATATCGTCATGCAGACAGGTGTCTTGGTACAGGATCAGAGTGGCGATGGTGAGGCTTTCAAACTCAAGAAGGTTCCTAAACCAAAGGAAATCAAGCAGTATCTTGACGAATATATCATTGGTCAGGATGAGGCGAAACGCTATCTTGCTGTGGCTGTTTATAACCATTATAAGCGTTTACAACAGCCAAAGGATGATGATGGTGTAGAGATTGAGAAGAGCAATATCATCATGGTTGGTTCTACAGGTACGGGTAAGACATTACTTGCTCGAACCATAGCAAAACTCCTTGATGTGCCTTTCACGATTGTTGATGCAACCGTATTCACAGAAGCTGGATACGTAGGTGAGGACGTAGAGAGTATTCTCTCACGTCTTTTGCAGGTTGCTAATTATGACGTTCCTGCTGCTGAGCGTGGTATTGTCTTTATCGATGAGATTGATAAGATTGCGCGTAAGAGCGATAATCCAAGCATCACTCGTGATGTAAGCGGTGAGGGTGTACAGCAGGGTTTGCTGAAACTCTTGGAGGGAACAATGGTCAATGTGCCGCCAAAGGGTGGTCGTAAGCATCCTGATCAGGATTACATTCACGTTGATACTCGTAATATCCTCTTCATTTGTGGTGGTGCATTCGATGGTATTGAGCGTAAGATAGCACAGCGAATGAATACACACACGGTTGGTTACAACTCTGTGCAGAACGTTGCGAAGATAGATAAGAACGACTTGATGAAGTATGTTCTTCCTCAAGACTTGAAGTCATTTGGTCTTATTCCTGAGATTATTGGACGTTTGCCAGTGCTTACCTATCTTAATCCGCTTGACCGTGAGGCATTGCGTAAGATTCTTGTTGAGCCAAAGAACTCTATCGTGAAGCAGTATATAAAGTTGTTCAAGATGGATGGCATTGAGTTGACTTTCACCGAAGCAGCACTTGATTACATCGTAGACAAGGGTGTAGAGTATAAGCTTGGAGCCCGTGGATTGCGTTCAATCGTTGAGGCTGTGATGATGGATGCTATGTTCGACGTACCTTCACGACGCATAAAGTCATTTGAGGTGACGGAAGAATATGTTCGTCAACAACTTGATAAGGCTCATATTCAGAAATCGAATACAGTCTCATAAAACCTATATATACAGCCTACTGATGTGAGGAATCCTTCGCGTCAGTAGGCTGTGTAATTTCTACAGAAACCGTAAAGAATCGGAATATACCCAGCTATTAACATGACACAAGAAGTCAATCTTACCGAAAAACTAAAACACTATTTTGGCTTTGATAAATTCAAAGGCGACCAAGAGGCTATTATCCGTAATCTTCTTGACGGACAGGATACTTTCGTACTGATGCCAACGGGTGGTGGAAAGAGTCTTTGCTATCAACTTCCTTCATTGATTATGGAGGGAACGGCGATTGTCGTTTCTCCGCTCATTGCATTGATGAAGAACCAAGTGGACGTTATCAATGGAATCAGCGAGGAGGATGGTGTAGCGCACTATCTTAACTCTTCCTTAAAGAAAGCTGAAATCGATCAAGTACGTGCAGACATCGTTTCTGGTCGTACAAAACTACTTTATGTTGCTCCAGAGTCCTTGAACAAGGAAGAGAAATATGGAGTTCTTGAAGTCAGTGAAGATTAGTTTCTACGCCATCGATGAGGCACATTGTATCTCGGAGTGGGGACATGATTTCCGACCAGAGTATCGTAAGATTCGTTGTGCTATCGAAACGATTGGCACTGCTCCTGTCATTGCTTTAACAGCAACGGCTACTGATAAGGTGCGTACGGATATTGTACGTAGCTTAGGTATTGAGGATTGTGCCGAGTTCAAAAGCTCTTTTAATCGTCCAAACCTTTATTATGGGGTACGTCCGAAAAAGGGTGATGACGATACGAATAAGCAGATTATCAAGTTTATCAAACAGCATACAGGCAAGAGTGGTATCATCTATTGTCTTTCACGTAAGAAGGTAGAAGAGTTAGCTGCTATCTTGCAAGATAATGATATTAAGGCTGCTCCTTATCACGCAGGACTCGATTCTGAGACACGCTCTAAGACACAGGACGACTTCCTCATGGAAGAGTTGGATATTATTGTGGCAACGATAGCCTTTGGTATGGGTATTGACAAACCAGACGTACGATTTGTCATCCACTATGATATTCCGAAGAGCCTTGAAGGCTATTATCAGGAAACAGGACGAGCAGGACGTGATGGCGAGGAAGGTCTCTGTGTTGTGTTTTATTCTAAGAAAGACCTCAATAAGCTGGAAAAGTTTATGGAGGGAAAGCCTGTTGCTGAGCAAGATATCGGTCGTCAATTGTTACAAGAGACAGAAGCTTATGCAGAGTCATCTGTCTGCCGTAGAAAGATGTTGCTACATTACTTTGGTGAGGACTATCCAAAGTGTAACTGTGCTATGTGCGATAACTGTCTTCATCCAAAGACGAAGATTGAAGGTCAGAAGCAGCTTCTTATCGTTCTCCAAGCTGTGAAGACATTGAAAGAGAACTTCCGTCAGGAATATGTTATCGACTTTGTACGTGGCAGAGCTACCGACGATCAGAAAGATCATAAAGCATGATGAGTTAGACTGATTTCGGAGAAGGGCGAAGACGAGAATCCAAAAGATTTGGAATCAGTAGTACGCCAAGCGCTCTTAGCTGGTTATCTTAAGAAAGATGTAGAGAACTACGGCTTATTAAAACTAACCGCTGCTGGTAAGCGATTCTTGAAGTCGCCAGAGTCATTCATGATAGTTATGGATGCCGAATTTAAGGAGGAGGATGAGGATGATGAACCAATGATGGGTACGGCAGTTCTGGATCCAGAACTCTTCTCTATGTTGAAGAACCTTCGTAAGAAGATTGCCCGTAAGTTAGAGATACCTCCTTACGTTATCTTCCAAGACGTTTCTTTGGAACAAATGGCGATGATGTATCCTATCAACGAACAGGAACTACAAAATATTCAAGGTGTCGGTGCTGGTAAGGCGAAGCGTTATGGAAAGGAGTTCTGTGAACTGATTAAGCAGCATTGCGAGGAAAATAACATTGAACGACCAGAAGAACTGCGCGTTAGAACGGTAGCAAAGAAGTCGATGCAGAAGGTAAAGATTATCCAGAGTATCGACCGAAAACTTCCGCTTGATGACATCGCTACAGCTGAGGGACTCGACTTTGATGACTTGCTGACAAAGATAGAGGAGATTGTCTATAGTGGAACAAAACTCAATATCGACTACTTCCTTGATGAGGTGTATGATGAGGACCAGATAGACGATATCTATGATTACTTTATGGATAGCGAGACCGATAGTCTCGATGCCGCAATGGAAGAATTAGATAGCGACTATAGCGAAGAGGAAGTTCGTCTTGTGCGTATCAAGTTCTTGTCAGAGATGGCTAACTAATACAATACATCATTATTAATGGGTGTATAGCTCTTTATCTGTAGGGATACACGATTTGTGTATCCCTACAGCATATAATAGAAATCTTCTTAATCTATGATCTGAATACAAAACCTCTGAGTCTTAATCTATTTTATTGTTAACCGTAATTTTGTTATAAATCTTAATAATGTAATTAATTTGTTCCATTTATTTGGATATATGTAATCTATTTATTACCTTTGCTTATGGATAAAGTTGTAAGAGAAGTCATCTACTCACCAGAGTATGAAGCCTATTATGCAGGCTTGGATTCAAAAACTAAAGAGAAATACGATTATGTGGAGCATATTATCAAGACACAGGATGTCGTAAAGAAGAATTATGTGAAGCATTTAGAGAATACAGACCTTTATGAGGCACGTATCTCCTTGGGTAGTAATGAGTATCGCACAATTCTGTTTGCGGTGAATGCTACCAGTTTTATGCAAGCAACAAAGATCTTGTATCTTAATTCTTTCTTAAAGAAAGATACGAAACAATATAAACGTGAGATAAGCAAGGCTTATAGATTGTTGGAAAATTATATGGAGGAATAAGATATGATAAAGTTAGATGAAAATAAGTTAGCAAAGTTACGCACCTCTTCTGAACGCTTAACAGAGAAATATGGGGAGCCTGGATCGCCTGAACGAGAAGAGTTTGAGGCACGTGCCAAGGCTTACTATTATGCAGAACTGCTAAAGGAACAGCGCAAGCAGCAGAAGATGACACAGCAGCAGTTGGCGGACAAGATAGGTAAGAAACGAGAGTATATCTCAAATATTGAGCGTGGAAACAGTGATATGCAACTTTCTACTTTTATGCAAATTGCGAATGCTTTAGGGCTTCGATTTGCTTTGGTGGTAGGGTAGTTGCGCTGGTGAAAAGTAGTAAGTTGAGTTCGTTTCAGCAATATATTGCAAGGTGTTTAGCACTCAGCACTAATGGTGTTTACCAACAACACGAAATGTGCGGGGCGTCAGCACGATATGTGCGGAGCAATAATATGTTATCTGAAGATGGGAATATAGAACGCTAATGTTTAGTATAAAGAATATTTTAAGATGATGATGGCAAACTAACATGGGAAGTGTTTACCAGAAAGTTCTTAAGATATTTTTTTGGTTTTCCATGTAGCTAAATCAATAAAGAGGCTGAATCAGAAAGTGGTCAGTGGTTAATGAAGAGTGGTACGAGTTTAGTCAATTCTTCGATTAAGCCTTCTGACAAATGCCTATGGCGTGCATTTCTACTTCTGATTCAGCCTCTTGGCTATTTATTCAATGTTCTTGTATTATTCTGCGCAGTTCTGTGAGCTAACAGCAACGAGCATCCAAACAGTCTTTTCCTGCTCCTTGAGGAAGTCGCTTACCAATGAAACTGTTGTGTCATCATGTGCGTCAGAGGCAACTTCGATGATTCTACGCTCGCGAGCAATCAGTGTCTTGTAGTAATCGAGAAGCAAGTCGAGAGCCTCTTTGCTGCAACTAACAACGTCAGCCTCTTTGATTTCAGATGTTTGCAGATATACACTGAAACGACTCTCTGGCGTACTGCCCAACTGAAGGATACGCTCTGCAACCTCGTCAACCTTCTCTGCTGCATCGTTGTAAAGTTCCTCATACTTGCTATGCAATACAAAGAAACCATTTCCCTTTGCGTTCCAATGGAAATTGCGGAGGTTGCTGTAGAATACCTGAAAATCTGCCAGTAAAACTGAAAGTTCATTTACTACGTTTTCTACTTTCTTTTCGTTTAATCCTAATACTTCTAATCTTTTCATCTTGAATATGTTTTTAAGTTGTTGTTTCTTGTTTTCGTTTGCAAAAGTTAGTGGGTTTTTCAATCTACCACAACAGATAAAAATCTATATACTAATTGATATAATCTATATTTGCTTATTATTGATTGATAATGAGGAGATTATTGTCGATGTATAGACTTTTTGGCGAGTATGGATTTGTACTTGATGTTTTATAGTTACTGTCGAAAAGCAGGGAGTATGTTAAGGAATAAATATTAAATACTTTTAATAAGGTGTGAGAAAAACTGGAAAAAGCCTGTCTGTTTGATTTTTAATTGCTAAATTTGCATGCAATAAATTTCTAAAATACAATTATGTCATCATTTGTTGCAGACAAAATCATGATGGACGGCTTAACCTACGATGACGTCCTTTTAATTCCGGCTTATTCAGAAAGTACTGCCCAAAGAGGTGGTCTTGAAAACCAAGTTTTCACGTAACATTGATCTTAATGTACCTTTCGTTACAGCAGCTATGGACACCGTTACGGAGAGTTCTATGGCAATAGCGATTGCGCGTGAAGGTGGTATCGGTGTGATTCATAAGAATATGAGCATCGAAGACCAAGCACGTCAGGTAGCTATCGTGAAGCGAGCTGAGAATGGTATGATTTATGATCCAGTTACTATCCTTAAGGGTCGTACTGTGAAAGGATGCACTTGAGATGATGGCAGACTACCATATCGGTGGTATTCCTGTAGTAGATGAGGAGAATCATCTCGTGGGTATTGTTACCAATCGTGACCTCCGTTTCGAGCGTCATTTGGATAAGCTCATTGATGATGTGATGACCAAGGAGAATCTTGTTACAACTCATCAGCAGACTGACCTTACTGCAGCTGCGCACATTTTGCAGGAAAATAAGATTGAGAAATTGCCAGTAGTCGACCGTGAGAATCGTCTCGTTGGTTTGATTACTTATAAAGATATTACCAAAGCCAAGGATAAGCCAATGGCATGTAAGGACGAGAAGGGTCGTCTTCGTGTTGCTGCTGGAGTTGGTGTGACAGGCGATACGATGGAGCGTGCACAAGCACTTGTTGCTGCTGGTGTTGATGCTATCGTTATTGATACTGCTCACGGACACTCTACTGGTGTAATCGGTAAGCTTCATGATGTAAAGGCTGCCTTCCCTAACCTTGATGTCGTAGTGGGTAACATTGGCGACAGGGAGAGCTGCAAAAAGTTCTTGGTTGATAATGGTGCTGATGCTGTTAAGGTAGGTATCGGCCCGGGTTCAATCTGTACAACACGTGTCGTAGCAGGTGTTGGTGTGCCACAGCTGAGTGCTATCTATGATGTTTGCAAGGCGTTGGAGGGTACAGGCGTGCCATTGATTGCTGATGGTGGTTTGCGTTACTCTGGCGATGTTGTTAAGGCATTGGCGGCAGGTGGTAGCAGCGTAATGATTGGTCTCATTGGTTGCTGGTACAGAGGAGTCACCTGGTGATACAATAATCTTCAACGGTCGTAAGTTCAAGAGCTATCGTGGTATGGGTTCATTAGAGGCTATGGAGCAGAAGAATGGTTCACGTGACCGTTACTTCCAGAACGATGTTGGCGATGTTAAGAAACTCGTTCCAGAGGGTATTGCTGGTCGTGTTCCTTACAAGGGAACTGTTCAGGAAGTTATCTATCAGCTCGTCGGTGGTCTTCGTTCGGGTATGGGTTACTGCGGTGCAGCTTCTATCGAAGACTTGCATAATGCTAAGTTCACTCGTATTACCAACGCTGGTGTATTGGAGAGTCATCCACATGATATTTCTATTACCAGCGAGGCGCCAAACTATTCACGTCCAGAATAATATAAAAGACGATAAATTATTCGCCCTCTTCCCTGTTTTTCAGGGGAGAGGGTCCCTGCGTTAAAATAATAACAATGAATTTCAAAGTAATTTTGTCAGCCCTTCTGCTCTCGTCGACAATGGCATACGGGCAGACTGACCCAACGATAATGACTATTAACGGACAGCCAGTGAGCCGTTCGGAATTTGAGTATTCGTATAATAAAAATAATGCTGAAGGGGTAATTGATAAGAAGAGTGTAGACGAGTATGTTGATCTCTTTATCAATTATAAACTGAAAGTTCAAGCCGCACTCGATGCACGGCTTGATACGCTCAGTTCTTTCAAAAAGGAGTTCCTCAGCTATCGTAACCAGCAGGTGCGTCCAACCTTCATCACAGATGCTGACGTTGAGGCGGAAGGACGTAAACTTTATCGTGAAGCACAGCAGCAGGTAGAGGCTAATGGTGGTATGTGGAATTGTGCACATATTCTCATTGGTTTGTATCAGAATGCTGATAAGGAAGCTTCAGAAGCAGCAAAGCAGTTGGCAGACTCTCTCTATAATGCTCTTCGTGGTGGTGCAGACTTTGCAGAACTTGCTAAGAAATATTCTACAGACGTTAACTCTGCCATGAATGGTGGTGAGTTGTTACACCTTCAGAAAGGACAGACAGTGCCTGAGTTTGAGAAAGCATTGTTTGCTTTGAAGCCAGGTGAGATAAGTACTCCTGTACTTTCACCTTTTGGTTATCATATCATCAAGATGGGTGGTCGTGAGAGTTTCCCTACTTACGAAACACTTCGTTCAGATATCATGCAGTATATCGAGATGCAAGGTTTGCGTGAGCAGATCATCGACCAGAAACTCGATTCAATTGTAGAAAGTGAGGGAAAGGCTATCACACAGGAACAACTGCTTGATAGAAAACTCGCTTCTTTGGAGGAAAAAGATGCAAGTATGAAGAATCTTATCCGTGAGTATTATGACGGTTTGCTGATGATTGAAATGAGCAACCGTGAGGTATGGGATAAGGCTGCTAAGGATGAAAAGGCACTTGAAGCTTATTTCCGTAAGCATAAGAAACAATATAAGTGGACTGAACCACGTTTTAAGGGTATTGCCTATCACGTGAAGACAAAGGAGGATGTCGAGGCTGTGAAGGCATGTGTGAAGAATGTACCTTTCAACCAGTGGGCAGAGAAACTTCGTGATAAGTTCAATGCTGACAATACTATCCGTATTCGTGTGGAGAAAGGAATCTTCCGAAAGGGCGACAACGCATTGGTAGACCGTGAAATCTTCGGTGCGAAGACGACTGTAAAGCCAGTTAACGGATACCCTATTGATGCCGTATTTGGTAAGAAGATAAAGGCTCCAGAGGGTATGGAAGATGTGCGCGACCTCGTTGTATCCAACTATCAGGAGGAACTTGAGAAGGCATGGGTAGAAGCATTGCGCAAGAAGTATAAAGTAGTTGTTGATAAGAAGGTTCTTTCAACAGTCAATAAGCATTAAGATAATACAGCATTTCAATGAAGATAAATAAAGGAAAGACTATAGTCCTGCTCGCAGGAACAGTTCTCACGGCAATGGGTCTGCATGCTGGTGCATTCCGTACAAGCGGTCGTGTTGTTCTGTCAGACTCTGTAAAGACTGAGACTGCTACCGTAGAAAAACCAAACAGTGTTGTTGATGAGGTTATTTGGGTAGTCGGTGACGAACCTATCTTGAAGTCTGAGGTTGAGATAATGAGATTACAAAGTGAGGCTGAAGGCATGAAGTGGGATGGTGACCCTGAGTGTATTCTGCCAGAACAGATAGCTGTTCAAAAGCTTTTCCTTCATCAGGCAGCCCTTGATAGTGTTGAGGTAAGCGAGTCTGAGATTGCACGTGGTATAGATGATCAGATTAACTATTGGATTTCTTTACCACAAATTGGCTCAAGAGAGAAGCTTGAAGAATTCCAAAATAAGAGTATGACACAGATTCGCCAAGACCTGCATGACGATTATAAGAACCGTCTGCTTGTGCAGAAGATGCAGCAGAATCTGGTCAGCGACGTGACAGTTTCGCCTGCTGAGGTACGTGAATACTTCAAAAAGTTACCAGTGGATAGTATTCCAATGATACCAACAATGGTTGAGGTAGAAATTCTTACGCAGACTCCAAAGGTAGAAGTTGAAGAGGTAAATCGTATCAAAAATCAGCTACGTGACTATACGGACCGTGTGACAAAGGGTGAAACTTCTTTTGCAACATTAGCACGTCTTTACTCAGAAGACCCAGGCTCGGCGCGTCAGGGTGGTGAGTTAGGGTTATATGGGACGTGGTGTGCTCGACCCTGCATTTGCTGCAGCAGCCTTTAATCTTACTGACCCAAAGAAGATTTCAAAGATTGTAGAGAGTGAATTTGGTTATCATATTATTCAGCTTGTTGACCGTCGTGGTGATAAGGTGAATGTCCGCCATATTCTTCTGAAACCAAATGTATCAATGGCTTCTATTGACGCTGCTAAGGAGCGTTTGGATTCTATTGGTAGGGATATCAGAAATGGTAAGTTTACATTTGAGGATGCTACGGCTTATCTCTCAGATGATAAAGATACGAAGAATAACCATGGATTGATGGTTAACCTGTAGAGAACACGCTGCACTTCACGTTTTAAGATGAAGGAACTGCCAACAGAGGTGGCTCGTGTCGTTGATACGATGAAGGTTGATGAGGTTTCAATGCCATTCCAGATGGTTAATTCTCGTGGTAAGGTTGTTTGTGCTATCGTGAAGTTGAAAGCACGTATCCCTGAACACCGAGCAACGATAACAGAAGACTTCCAGACGATGCGCGATATTGTTACAGCTAAGCGTAGAAAGGAAGTACTGCATGATTGGGTTGTAAAGAAGGTAAAGGAAACTTATGTGAGGATTAATCCTCGTTATAGAAATTGTAATTTCCAATACGAAGGTTGGCTTAAATGACAATAAACAACAAGTATAAAGATATATTTTGCGGGCATAGAATCTTGATTACTATGATTCTATGCCTGTTTGGGCTATGGCAATCCCAGTCACTTCGGGCACAGAGTGTAACGGAGAAGAAGGGAGATAAGTTCTATATTGACCATGCTGATAATCTGCGTCATAACCAGTTGGAAATGCCTGATGTGATGAGTTGCAAAAAGGCGATGTACGTTTCCGTTATAAGGGTATGACGCTAGTGCGATAGTGCTTATTTCAATGAGAAGTCTAATTGGTTTCAGCTCAGTCGCGTGCATATCACTCGCCCAGGTGGAGTGACTCTTGACTGCCAACGCCTACATTATGATGGCTTGCACAGATGGTCCATGCACGTGGAAAGTGGTTGCAAGAGCCAGGTAGGTCTCTCCGCTGTGACAGTTTGACTATAATACGGCTTCTGGCTGTAGCTAATTACTGGAGGACGTGGTACATTGGTTTTACAATGGTAACACGGTTGTTGCTGATCAAGGTGATTATAATACAGAAACTCATGATGCCAACTTCTGTGGTGACGTTGTGATGTTTACACCTAAGCTATCGCATTACAACGCCTGAGGCGCATGGTAATACTGAGACGGGTCTTGTTCATGTTGTTGGTAAGTCGGTTATTAAAGACTGCTAAGGGTGAAGTGGTATACAAATGATGGTACTTATAATAGCAAGACCGACCAGATGGAACTTAATGGACGTTCTACTATCACCTCCCCAAAGCAGGATGTTGAAGGCGATAATATTGTCTATAACAGTTCAACAGGAGAAGCAGAAGGCCATGGTAATGTGAAGATTGTTGATAAGGCAAACAACCGCACTATCATCGGTCAGGATGTGTTCTATAACGAGAAGACTGGTCATAGTAACGCACGTGGCAATGTTAAGATAGATGACCGTAAGGCACAGCGTGTTATTACAGGTGATGAAGTGACCTATAATGCTAAGAGTGGTTATAGTGCTGGACGTGGCAATGTGAAGATTGTCGATAAGTTAAAACAGCGCACTATTACTGGTCGCGACCTTACCTACAATAGTACACACACGAGGGAACTGGTGAGGTAACGTCTATTACATTGATTATAAGGCAAGCACGCTTTCATGGCGATTACTCCATTATACAGACTCTGCATGCGATAGCCTTTGGTGGTAATCCTGGCCCTGTTGTAAAGGACTTTTTCACAAGGTGATACGCTCTTTGTTCATGCTGATACTATTAGTATGAAGGGTTTCCACTGAATACTCCACAGATGTATCGTGGGAGTATATGGTGTGAACAATGTTCGCGCTTATCGTACAGATGTGCAGGCGGTGTGCGGTTTTATGGTTGCTAATAGCAAGGACTCCTGCCTGACGATGTATGATTATCCTATTGTGTGGATGGTCACGTCAGTTGGTGGGCGATTCTATTAAAGCATATATGAACGACTCAACCATCCGTCAGGCGTTTGTTTATGGCAATGCTTTCATTGAAAAGCTTCCTGAGGCAAATACTAGAATCAGATATCCTCTAAGGATATGCGTGCCGACTTTGTCAATGGTGCTATTCGTCGTGTGATGCTTGGGGAAATGTTGAAGTTGTCTTCTATCACCGATAAAGATAGTACACTCATTGGGCATAATTATACAGAAACAGATACGCTTAGGATGTTTATCTCACCCTGTCCGAAAGCTACAGAAGATATGGATGTCGAAGTCGAATGGCGTTATTAGTCCGATGACACGATACCACCCGACAGTTGACACCGCCTCGCCTGAACTTTTCGATGATGCACGACCCTAAGGATAAGAACGATATCTTCCGCCTTGCACCACGTAAGACAAGTGCAACCGTACGTAATTCGCGAGTATCTTTACCGCCTCGTCAGCAAATAGAATGACGTCTTTGGGTCTTATATACAGACCCATTTGGTGTTTTATTAAGTAATACTCCACAATAAATAATGCTATTCTTTCAATCATCACGCCCCCGTCGTTTCCATCATGAATATATGTATGTGGACGAACGTAAGGAACTGCTCAATGATATAGAGCAGCGTGCTCGGCGTGAATTGAATGGTGAAGAGTGTGCCTGAGGGTGAGTATCGGGAGCGCAAAATTAGTGGTTCTCCGTGTCCAGAAGTGTTGCGCCATAGAGGTACTCGTTTTACGGCAATGTGGGTGTCGTTGATTCTTTCGGCAGGTGTCATTGCTCTTCTTACCTTATTTTTATTTATTGCTTTATAGAATCATTCATGAGTGATATTATACAACTTTTACCAGACAGTGTAGCCAACCAGATTGCAGCCGGTGAGGTTATCCAACGTCCAGCCTCTGTTATTAAGGAGTTGGTGGAGAATGCCATTGATGCCGGAGCAACGCATATTGATGTGTTGGTGGTAGATGCTGGTCGCACTTCTATTCAGGTAATCGATGATGGAAAAAGGGTATGTCAGAGACGGATGCACGCCTTTCTTTCGAGCGTCATGCCACTTCCAAGATTCGTAGGCTGACGACCTTTTCTCTTCGTACGATGGGTTTTCGTGGAGAGGCTCTGGCATCTATTGCTGCTGTGGCTCAGATAGAACTGAAGACCCGCATGGAAGGTGAGGAGTTGGGTACACACCTGTCTATTGCTGGCAGTCGCTTTACGGGTCAGGAGCCTTGTTCTTGTCCTGTGGGAAGTAATTTTTTGGTAGAAAATCTCTTCTTCAACGTACCTGCTCGACGTAAGTTTTTAAAGTCGAATACTACCGAACTCAATAATATTATTGACGCTTTTGAGCGCATCGTTGGTCTATCCACAGATATCCCTTCACACTGCACAGCAATGGTACAGAACTTTTAGTCTGCGTGCTTGTAGCTATCGTCAGCGTATTGTGGAGGTATTTGGTAAGCGACTCAATCAGGATCTTCTGCCGATAGATGCTCGACACGAGTCTTTGTCATATCCATGGCTTTGTTGGTAAGCCAGAGTCTGCACGTAAGAAAGCACCCCATCAGTATTTCTTCGTCAACGATCGCTATATGAAACATCCTTATTTCCATAAGGCTGTCATCACGGCTTTCGACCGACTTATTCCGCAAGGAGAGCAGGTGCCTTACTTCCTTTACTTCGATGTACCAGCAGAGAATATTGATGTGAATATTCATCCGACAAAGACTGAGATAAAGTTTGAGAAACGAACAGGCTATTTGGCAGATTCTACTTGCAGCTGTAAAGGAGGCTGTAGGACGCTTTTAATGATATCCCTTCCATTGACTTTTGATACGAGAGGAAAACCTGATATTCCCTGTGTTCAATCCCAATGTCGGAATGTCTGCACCAAAAGGTAGACTTCAATCCTGCTTATAATCCTTTCAAACAGACATCTCAACCTGCTAAGCCTTCTGTTCCAGATGGATGGGAAGAACTCTATGCTGACTTAGGTTCTGGTGGTGAAATCCGTCAGTCAAAACTCTTTGAACAGCGTGAGGATGAGATGATAAGTAGCTTGGGTACTATAAGCAATACTGTTGAGGAAGGAACGATCATCCCTTCAGCAGCTACACAGTCTGCAGCTGAGTCGTTGATAGAAGACAAGGCACCTTCTCATTATCAGTATAAGGGCTGTTATATCATGACAGCTGTGAAGTCGGGACTTATGATTATTGACCAGCATCGTGCACTATTCGTATTCTCTATGAGGAGTATTTGCGCCAGTTGTCTCGAACATAAGGTACACTTTCGAAAGTACTCTTCCCAGGAATGAGCTTTCAGTTCTCCGTTTCCCTGATCATGGTTCGATCAGATTCTACCTGAAATGGCTGAGATGGGCTTCCAACTCGATAGTCTTGTGGTGGTAGTTATGCTGTCAATGGCGTTCCTGCAGGTATAGAAGGTACTGAATGTCGTTGCGCTTATCAATGACATGGTAGCTTCGGCAATGGAGAGCGGAACGAGTGAAGGAAGAAATCGACCAAGCTCTGGCATTGAGTCTTGCGTAATGCAGCCATACCGCAAAGGTCAGGTGCTGAGTAGCATGGAGATGGATAGCATTGTCAACGAACTCTTTGCTTGTAGTAATGTCAATCACAATCTCCTTCTGGCGAACCCGTGATTGCGATAATGAAGCAGCAGGATATTGAACATCTTTTTCGATAGTTGATAGTCTATTTTATGACTGTTTGCCTTATAAAGCCCTATTAGCCCAATCAGCTTAATAGGGCTTATTGTTTGTGTTAATAGCTAAACTGTTTAGATATTAGTATTTTACTCTCTTCATCATGATGAGTATAAAGCCCTTTTCTTCCTCTCTTTAGCCTGCGTGTTGATGCCCCGCACATGTCGTGTTGGTGCTTAGCACATGTTGTGCTGTCGGTTAACACCAATGGTGCTGTTGATAATTACTTTTCAAAATGTAGCTGAAATGTAGTCAATTTGTTGGTAGTTTTTATAAGTCAATACGATATTCTTTCTTTAAAAGAGCGGCTGAGTACGAGGAATGTTTTACCTTATCTTTATAAAACAGTAGTGATTTGCATTAATGTTCAACGTTAAATAAATAGTATTTTTAGAATAGACCCTGATAGATTTTAATTATTATCTTTGTGAACAAACTTAGTATTGCTGGTAATCACTGTCAGCAATAAAGGAGCAGAATAGGTTAAGATCGTTAAATAATAAGATTATGAGAAAAGTTATTGATAGTTTTGGCATTACGGGCTGGTATCTATGACCAGTTTTGCGCAAGATGAGGTGCTCACTGAGATAGTATAGCGTTGCTACCAAACTCGTTTTGGAGCAACTGGTGGTATAACTTTGAGTGCAGACTGGAACGCATGGTATTCTAACCAAGAGCATGGGCGTGATGCTGCAATCAGTCCGTTGAAGGACTTTCCGTTCAAAAAGCCGGGGTGCAGCTTTTGCCATTGGTAAGTGGTTCACACCGGGTATCGGTCTTCGACGAAGATACAAAGGTATCTGGGGAAAGCGTGATGCTGACAGCAATCCTGCCTTTCAGCTTGATAACAGTAATAGTATTGATTGCAGCAGAGCAGGTGATGTTCAATCTGAGCAACCTCCTTTTGCGGGTTACAGTCGAGAACCGTGTTTTGAATCTGATTCCTTTTTGCTGGTGCAGGTGTTGGCCGTTCTATGTCGGCTAACTCGTTATGCAATGGGACTGAGTGCAGGTCTTCAGTCTTCTTGAAGGTGAGCAAAGGAATGCGTGTCTATCTTGAAGCAGGTTGGAACCGCTATGAAGGGCTGATCTCGATGGTGCTGCATACGCAAACAATGAGCGTCGATGGATGGGAGTCACACGATAATAATCTTTATGCGGAAATTGGTTTTTGAACTTCAATATTGGTAAGGGTACTTGGAAGAAGAGTCCAGATATGGAAGTTTCAATCAATACACAGCATCAGGCGTTTCTCGATGCACTGAATGCACGCCTTCAGGATGCAGAGGAAGAGAATGCACTGTCTCGTAATGAATTGGCAAATCAGATGCCAGTTGAGACCGTTTCAGAGTCTGTGAAGCAGTTGGATGACAACCCCTGTTTCAGTCTTCTTCGAAATCAACCAGGCTACGATTGCTCTCAGAAAGACCTCGTAAACGTCACAGGCATTGGCGAAGTATGCCAAGGATAATAACAATCTCCTTGTGACTGGTTATGCTGACAGCGCAACAGGTTCTGCCTGATTACAATCATAAAACTGTCTCGAGCGTCGTGCAACAGTTGTTGCTAACGAACTTGTTAAGATGGGTATTGAGAACACAAGATTACGACTGTTGGCAAGGGGTGGAGTAGAGACCTGGTCTCCTATCTCTTTCAACCTGTCGCAACGGTTCAGATTACGGAATAAGATAAGTTCAATCAAGATATTTTCAAATATAAGTAGGGATACACGAGTGCATCCCTACTTTTGTTATAGATGATAGGAGTAATTGGGCTTGTTATTGAGGCTAATTGGTCTAATAAGCCCAATACCATCCTTTTTTTATTGAGCCTTCACATCCTCCTTCGTGAAAGCAATGACCTAAACCCCTTCTGCAGCATGATAAGACGAACGAACGAGCGGACCACTAACCACGTGCTTAAAGCCTTTGTCTAATGCTATTTGCTTATACTCTGCAAACTTTTCTCGGCGTGATATAGGCTTTAACAGGCAGGTGTTCGGCAGTAGGTTGAGATATTGGACCGAGTGTAAGGCGTTGGCAGCCAGTTGAAAGAATATCGTCCATTTGTCCCCTAAGATTTCTTCGTGGGTCTCACCTAAACCGAGCATAAATCCTGTCTTGGCAGTGATACCACAGTTGGCTATCTCTCTCAGTACTTCTAAACTGCGTTCATAGCGTGCCACGGAGCGTACTGATGGTGTGAGGCGACGCACTGTCTCCATGTTGTGTCCTGCTACGTGGGGTGTGTTGCCATGACTTGTCGTATGAGGTCAGCCTTTCCCTACAAAGTCAGGGATAAGTAGATTCTATCTTTGTATCGTTCAAACGGCGTATCTCTTCGATGGTCTTTATCCAATGAGCTGCACACTATGAGTCGGGTAGGTCGTCACGGTCGACAGAGGTGTGATGACGGCATAACGTAGCTTAAGAGCTTTCACCGACTCGGCTACACGACGTGGCTCATCAGGGTTGAGCAGTTTAGGTCTGCCACTTAATGTGTTGCAGAAACGGCACTTTCGAGCACAGATGTCACCGCCAATCATCAGGGTTGCCGCGACGAGCCATCCAGCATTCCGAGCAGTTTGGGGCAGAGTCCACTGTAGCAGATAGTATCTGATGATGCTTGGCAGGGATGCCAGCCGTCTTGCTGGTCGACTTCGATGTAAGGTCAATCTTTGAAAGCCAAGCTGGTTTCATTACGTGTGGCTCACGTCCGAAGAGTAAGCGGAGGAACTGTCGCTGCTTCCAAACCACGGATAATAGTGGATAGATCTATGTCTTCCAACCTCTCTTCGCCTCTCTCGTGAACTCTACAGCCTTTGAGCAGGTTGAGGAAATCATGGTCGATATCGCCAAGAAGGAAGTAATCGCCCACCATATTGATGCTTCCAATGATGTTATTCTTTAGTTCAATATGAGGCTCTCAAGTGTTCCGACACCTTCAAACGATGCTTTCGAACGAGGGAGTATTTTGGATTTTTACCATAAACAAAGTCGTCAGAAGCCTGGGTTCTTTCTCTATCTCTGCAACTTCTTTTCATGTCTTCTTCGGTTGGTTCGAGCACCTCAGTACCACACATTTCTTGTCGTACATAGTCCATGAAAAGCCAAGATATCTAACTGTGTATAGGTCGTACAACATTCGTCACTCTGTTGTCTGACAGACGCTACACCCTTGCTTTGTAGTTTCTCTTTTGCAGGAGTGAGTGCATTAGAAAGGTGGTCAGGTTGGGTGTCAAAGAGTAGGAGTTGTGCAGAACACTACGGTTAGACAGTTGATAGAAAGTGCAACCCGATACCTTTGTTCCAGTCAATGAGAATATCATTTCGACCCGATAACTGTGCGTCAATCTTCAGTCCTTTTAGTAAGTCTGCCATTCGTTGCATATAAAGCGAAAAGACTTTGTTGGCATTGACGGCACGTGAAATATAAGAAAATTGTATGCAACCCTTGTCGGCATAGATACATCCGCCACCACTTTTTCCGTCTGAAAAATATCAATCTTGTGTTCTTTGCAGTAGTCGGTGATTGACCCTCATTGTCAATCAACTGGTTGCGTCTCAACATCACCGTGGGGTTGCCACGCCAGCCTATAAAGTAGTCGTCATCGGTATAATGCCGTGCTACGTATTCTTCCACCGCAAAGTAGAAGGGTAGTTGATGAATAGTATCTGGTTTAGGTAGTAGTATATATTTCATCGTTGGTATTGATTGTTTATGGGAACAAATGTACAAATAAAATAATTAAAAAGAGAAAAAGTCGGGGAAAATAGTGAGGAAGTCACTATTAGCTTTATTAGCCCAATAAGGCTAAAATGCAACCCTTAAAAAATGCAAAAAGAGAGAACGCTTCTTTTACTTTTTCGTACTTTTGCAGTCGAATTTATCAGTTAAAATAAAGGTAATAGGTTATGTTTAAAAAACAATTCGTATCAGTAGCAGCCGTAGCAGTACTAACTACAGGGTTGCTTTCGCTGCAGTGCAGCAGGATAGGTGATGTATATAGCAGGCAGATGGCATTTACGTTGTCAGCACGACCAGCCTCTGTCCAAAATGTAAAGGGATTTAAGGGTGCAACACCAGTAGGAGGTTTATATTAAGAATAATAAGGTTATCAAGGTTGAGGCTTTGCTACAAATCGCGAAGGTCCTAAGTTCTATGATAAAGGTGAAGCAGGGGTTATTTCCAAAGTTTAATGGCATGAAACTGTCAGCACAAAGGCTGATGAGAGTCTTGATGGTGTGACCGGGCTACCTATACAGCACGTGCTGTGAAGGAGGAATGTAGTTGCTGCTGTAGCTTACTATAAGAAGAACAAGTAAGAGTTAGTTAACTAAAACATATAAGATATGATTAGATTAAATGTCAAGGTAAAGGCTGGTGTAACTACTGCCCAAGTGAAGGCTCTTACAGATGAATTAGTAGAACTTTCGTGTAAAGATGAAGGTAATAAAGGCTACGATTTGTTTGAGAGTACAACCCAATCAGGTGTTTTCCTTTTCTGTGAAACATGGGAAGACAAGGCTTGTTTAACTCGTCATGCTCGTTCAGAACATTTCCACTCGTATTGTTCCTGAATTAGAAAAAGTTGACAGATGGTGGCTTAAGCATTGAGCAGTTTGAACGCTAATTACAAATAGTCTTCTCGTTTCATAACCTTTTTTCATTGACTATTTGATTGAAGAAGGGGAAGAAGAAACTAAATTAAAAGAGCGTATCAAGAAGTATTTAATCTTCTCGATACGCTCTTTCTTTTATATTTAGCAAACCTTTAATCCCTTTCGGTATCTACTCCCCTCCCTTTGGGGGAGGGTTGGGGGAGGGCCAACAGTGTGTGTGTTGTGTTATATTTTTACTTCACATCCCCAACCTTAATCAAATACTCCGCAATCTGTACCGCATTTAATGCAGCACCCTTACGGATTTCGATGCTAGTGAGCCAGAGTGTGTTGCCATTGTCATCAGCAAGGTCCTTACGGATACGGCCCACATAGATGTCATCGTGGCCAGCACTCTCAAGTGGCATTGGATAGATATAGTTCTGTGCATCATCAACAACAGTAACACCAGGAGCTGCCTTCAACGCCTCACGAATCTCCCTCAACAGAGAGTGGACGTCGGTCTCGAACCATACTGCCTCTGAATGACTACGGAGTGAAGACACACGAACGCAGGTGGCAGAAGTGCGATGTCAGAGTGCATAATCTTACGAGTCTCGTTAAACATCTTCACCTCTTCCTTTGTATAGTCGTTCTCTCGTCATCTTATCAATCTGTGAATGACATTGTACGCCAACTGATGTGGGAACTTCTCAGCAGTCTTTACTTCGCCTTTCTCAACAAGTTCTCCTTATACTGTGCTGCAACTCTGCCATGTGGCGGCACTGCACCAGTAAAGCACTCTGATAGCTACTACATGTACCTTCTTGATATGCATGAGTTTATCGATAGAGTTCAATACGACAACCATCATAATGGCTGTACAGTTAGGCTGGCAATGATACCACGTGGACGGTTCAACGCATCCTCTGCATTGATTTCTGGAACAACCAATGGCACGTCATCATCCTGACGGAACTGGCTCTGAGTTGTCAATCGCGACAGCCACTATGGTGATAGTCTCAGCAAACTCAGCTGATGTACCACCACCAGCACTTGTAAAAGGCGATGCTCTACATCCTTGAAATCATCGTTATGTTGGAGCAGTTTTACTTCGTATTCCTTACCCTTGAATGTGTGTTTCTTACCTGCTGAACGCTCTGAACCAAAAGAGAACAAGCTCGTCCATTGGGAAGTTTCTTTCAGCTAAGATGCGCAGGAACTCCTGACCTACGGCACCACTGGCACCAACAATTGCTACTTTCATATCTTTTATCTTTATTTGTTTACTAACCTATTCGTAGTTGCAAATTTACTATTTTTTCCCTAAGACAAACAACGGTATGTTAGTCTTTTTCTGTTTTGATAGATATAATTCCGTGGTGTACTGTTGTTTTTCTGTCGTTTAGTGATAATAATAGGCTTATTAAGATGCTTCCATTAAATGCAGCAAAGAAAGAGAATAGAATAAAGGCTCACACTTTTAAGACAGTACCACTTATTCTCATACTAATCAATGTTTGTAAACTATTTTTATGTGGTTCAAAACGAATACATGCTCTTTAGCCTTCTAAAGACGCTTCCTAATTGACTTTGCAATAGATGCTCTTTAAGCTCTTACTAACGCCCTTTTGAAGTCCACTCAGCATCTTTTTCTTGTGCGGTTGTATAACTTATTGATTGTCTGCTGTTTGTGGATATGCTTCTTATACGTGTTTTGCCTTTTATTTATAGCTGTTTTATTTGAATATGTAGTCAAACCATTATCTGCAATTTTTCCAAAAGTATTAATATGAAAAAGATTTTCTGCGTTGGAGAATGATAATAAAATAGAAAGTTGACAATCTTGGCTAGTGTTTTGTTTAACGAATAACCTTGTTCCTACCATTGAAAGCAATACGAAAAAGAGTCTCACATTTAACGGAAGAAAGCCTTTATTAGGGAGGTATTATTAGTCGGTTGCCAAAGTTTTTCGTAACTTTGCAGACGGTAATTTTATGATACGCATGCTGAATTTATCTCAATATTTCCGATAACCGACCCGACATTGATTTTCTTTGTTGTTCTGCTGATGATATTGCTTTCGCCTCATCATCATGGGACGACTCGCGTATTCCATATCATCGGTATGGTTTTGGCGGGTGTCCTTGTTGGAAAAATATGGACTGAATATTCTTGGTCGTGATGCCCTCGTTTGAACTTTTCGGGCGTGTCGGACTGTTTTATATCATGTTCCTTGCAGGTCTGGAAATGGATATGGAAGGACTGAAGAAAAACCGTAATAGGGTGATGGTCTTCGGTATGTTGACCTTTCTTATCCCCTTTGCAATGACCTATTTTATGGGTGTCAGTCTATTGGGCTATCTTCCTTTGGCATCGCTTCTGCTTGCGGCTATCATGGCTTCAAACACATTGATAGCCTCATCCGATAGTGGGACGATACGGATTGACACGACATACGGAGTTCGACGCTGAGTGTTGGTTCATCTATGATGGCTCTCTTTATGGCGTTGATTGTTATGGCATCTATTGTCAATTCGTTCCATGGCAATGGTGGTATACTCTTTTGGCTACTATTCATTCTGAAATTTGTAGCATATTGTGTGGGTCTAATTATGGTGATTCCACGTGTGACACGTTGGTTCCTTCGTCGGTATTCAGATGCTGTGATGCAGGGTTTATCTTCATCCTCGCCATCGTTTTCCTCTCGGCAGCTTTGTCCGGATGCTGTGGGTTTTGGAAGGAATCTTTTGGAGCGTTCATGTCAGGTTTGATATTGAACCGATTTGTTCCAAAAAGTATCTCCATTGATGAACCGCATAGAGTTTACGGGTAATGCACTCTTTATCCCTTACTTCCTTATCGGTGTGGGTATGCTGATTAATGTACGCCTACTTTTTGAAGGAAGTAAGATACTTTGGGTCGTATTCTGTATCGTCTTCTTCGGAACCTTGGGTAAGGCTGTAGCAGCTTACTTAGCAGCTCGTATCTTCCGCCTGTCTTGGTTGGCAGGTCACATGATGCTTGGTTTTGACCAGTGCTCATGCTGGCTGGAGCTATTGCGATGGTGATGGTAGGACGTGGGTTGCAGGTAGCACCGGGTGAATACCTCTTTGGTGATGAGGCTCTGAATGGAATTGTGATAATGATTCTCTTCACCTGTATCATTTCAACGGTCATTACAGAGCGTGCAGCACAACGGCTTCGTCTACAGGAGAAGGAGGGACATGACATGATGAAGAATCTCGATGATGAGAAGATTCTGATTCCAGTAAAGTACCCAGAGTATTCTGATAACCTTGTAACTATGGCTACACTGATGCGTAATCCACGTTTAAAACGAGAGTTAGTGGCATTGAATGTGGTTTATGATGATGTAAAATCATGCGCCATAATCAGGCGGAGGGACAGCGTTTGCTGGGACCATCTCGCCATTTCGGCAAGTGCCTCTGATGTTCCGATGGTGACGCAGGTGCGTATTGCTGCCAATATTGCCAATGGTATTAAGCATGCTTTTTAAGGAGTTTCAGGCATCAGAAATTTTGATGGGACTCCCCACTTCCATAAGGAGATGGTCGTAGCTTTCTGGGAGAGTTTACACGAAGTCTTTCTATAACGGATTGAGCCGTCAGATCATCGTGACACGTATTCTTCAACCATTAAATACAATCCGAAGAATACAGGACGTGGCAATCCCTTCTCGTGCTGAGTTTGAACCAGGCTTTTCATCGTTGGTTGGAACGATTAGCACGTATGGCGAGCAACTTGGAGTGTCGTATAACATTCCATGGTCGTAAGGAAACATTGCAACTTGTTAATGAGGTTTTATTCGTAATCGTTTCCCAAGTGTTAGAGCAGAGTATGAGGAGATGGAGCATTGGAAGGAATTGCCTACGCTCGGTTCGAAAGTTCGAGAGGACCACCTCTTTGTCATTGTGACAGCACGTAAGGGTACAATATCCTATAAGACTGCGATGGAAAGACTACCAGAGGAGCTGAATAAGTGTGTTAAGGGTAAGACACCATGATAATCTTCCCTGATCAGTATGGTAGTGAGATGGATGATATGACCTTCGCTCAGCCACAGCATACGGAGGAACGCAGTGCTTACGAGGCTGTAAGAGAGTGGATTCATAATAAGGTGTAAGAGGATATTAGGCTACTAGGCCAATTAGGCTAATATGGCTAATTAGCCCAATAGCCCCAATAAAAGAATAGAATATGATAGATATTAAGAACATCACTAAAAGCTTCGGTTCGCTTCAGGTGCTGAAAGGTATTGACCTACGCATTGAGAAGGGCGAGGTTGTCAGTATTGTTGGTCCTTCTGGAGCTGGTAAGACAACCTTGTTACAGATACTTGGAACGCTGGATAAGCCCGATAGTGGCTCTGTTGTTGTGGATGGTATTGATGTTGGTAGCCTGTCAGCAGGTAAGTTGAGTGATTTCCGCAATCAGCACTTGGGTTTTGTCTTTCAGTTTCATCAGCTTCTTCCTGAGTTTACAGCTCTTGAGAACATTATGATTCCGGCTTATATTGCTGGCAGAAAGACTAAGGATGCACGTCAGCGTGCCGAAGAACTATTGGAATTTATGGGCTTGAGCGAGCGTGCTAATCATAAGCCTAACGAACTTTCTGGTGGTGAGAAGCAGCGTGTGGCAGTAGCTCGTGCGTTGGTGAACAACCCTGCTGTTATCCTTGCCGATGAGCCTTCTGGTAGTTTGGATTCGAAAAACAAGCAGGAGTTACATCAGCTCTTCTTCGATCTCCGTGATAAGTTCGGTCAGACTTTCGTTATCGTTACACACGATGAGGGGCTCGCAAGTATCACAGATAGAACGATACATCTTAAAGACGGCTTGATAGAAAGCCTCCCCCAGCCCCTCCGAAAGGAGGGGAGTGCTGCTGTCGAAATAGAGAATGAATAGATTCTCAGAATGATAAGTCAGTTACTTAGAGAATGTTGTTCTTATGTTACTTTGTCTTATAAGAAATTATCTTGTCTTCAACAATAAAAAGGTTATTATGTCTAAAATAAAACTTGGAGCATACAATACGCTCATAGTACAGAAGATTGCCTTGCGTGAAGGCAATGGCGATCCATCTGGAATCTACCTTGATGGTGGTCCAGCAGGTGAGATACTCATGCCTCAGAAATATGTGCCAGAGGGAACAGAGATTGGGGATGAACTGGAAGTATTCGTTTATCTCGACCAGGATGAACGCCCGATTGCTACTACTGAGGAACCTTTGGCGCAGGTAGGCGACTTCGCCTACTTGGAGTGTTCGTGGGTAAAATGAGTATGGTGCATTCCTCTCTTTGGGGTGTGATGAAAGACCCTTTTTGCCCTTTCCGTGAACAGAAGAAGTCATGACTATTGGAAATAGCTATATCGTTTATATTCATCTTGACGAAGAGAGCTATCGTCTTGTTGCCTCTGCAAAGGTTGAACACTATCTTGACGAACAGCCACGAGGTTATAAGCATGGACAGGAAGTTGACTTGTTGATATGGCAGAAGACCCGATCTTGGCTTCAAAGTTATTGTTGACAATAAATATCCTGGCCTTATCTATGAAGCATCAGGTGTTCCAATATGTTCATACTGGTGACCGACTAAAGGGTTAGTATCTCAACGGTTCGTCGTGATGGTAGATTGATTGTACACTTCAACCAACAGGACAACAGCATGCGGAAGGCTTTTTGCAGAGGTCCTGCTTCAATATCTGAAAGATAACGATGGAGTAGCTGATCTTGGTGATAAGAGTGAAGAGAGGATATTAAACGTCGTTTTCAGGTGTCTAAAAGGTGTATAAACGAGCCGTTGGCGACCTCTATAAACGCCATTTGATTACGGTTGAACCCCTATCAATACGTTTAGTGAAAATAGAATTGCCCTTTTTCTTAATTTTTATCGTACTTTTTGCATAAGATAGGCTGCACTCGACAAAATGAAAAGCAAGCTCTTTTTGTTCTCATTTGCACTCATCTTTGCAGTCTAAATAAAGGATAATAATAAAACAATGCAGAATCAATTTTCAAGAACCCAACTTCTTCTTGGTAAGCCCGCTATCGACACGCTTAATGGTAGTCGTGTCGCTGTCTTTGGTGTTGGAGGTGTTGGTGGATATGCAGTAGAGTATTGGCACGTAGTGGCGTCGGAGCTATTGATGTTATTGATGACGACCGTGTTTGTCTAACAAATGTCAACCGACAACTCCTTGCTACTACTCGAACAGTGGAAAACACAAAGTAGATGTTGCAGAAGAACGTATTCACTCAATCAATCCACGATGTATCGTGCGGAAATATCAGACATTCTATTTGCCTGATAACGCCGATCAGTTCGATTTCTCTCATTATGATTATGTCATTGATTGTATTGATACTGTAACAGCTAAGTTTCGATCTATCTATCGTTGTCATGAACTTAATATCCCATTGCTTTCTTGTATGGGTGCTGCTTATAAAATGGATGCCACACAGTTCCGTGTGACTGACATTTTCAAGACGATTAACGACCCATTGGCAAAGGTGATTCGTAAGAAACTTCGTAAGACAAAGATTAAGCATCTTAAAGTAGTATACAGTCCTGAAGAACCGCTTGAGAGCATAGAACAACCAGAAATCTCTTGTCGTTTCCACTGCATCTGTCCCGATAAGGATATGCGTAAGTGTACTGACCGTCATACTATTCCAAGCTCTAATGCGTGGGTAGCAGCTGCAGCTGGACTTATTGCAGGTGGAGAAGCTGTGAAAGATCTTGTCAATCTTGCCCACACTATGCGCATCCGTCCTGAAGATGAGGCTACAAGTGAGCCTGCTCGCATCGCTCATGAGCGTGCTGCAAAGATGCTGGAAGAGCATAAACGACTCAAGGCTGAGAAGGCTGCAGCGGATAAGTAATATTTTGTAAAATTGGTATAGAAAACAATCAATTAGTTAGGTTGTTTGTTTTAATTTAGTTTGCTGTCATTTTTAACACTCTTTTGTACTGTATTTATTATCAGTGATTTATATCCAATAGTAGGGTGACAGGAATGACAGCAAACTTTTTAATATAATCCTCGTTTAACCCAAATTGGTCATAAGAGCCCAAACATATTTTTATTATTGAGCAGATTATTTGTCTTTGTAAGGCAGGCGTAGAGACTGCGTCAAGTTATAAAGATAGTCAAGTATGCCGATAAGAAAAACAAAAGATGTTAGGAAACAATTGTGATAGTAATAAGAAATATAGGTATTGTGGTCTCAATGAATGATTTGGGTTAAAAACATTGTGTTTCTTCTACTTTTTCTACGACTTTGATTGTTTATTTTTGCACTACTTTTCTGACTGATAATTATTGGAGAAGAAAGACGAAGTTTTGAGGTACGATAACTATTTTCCATACTAAGCTCGCTCTTAGTAGTCTACCACGACTCGTGTAAACAATCGTGAATCTTTCTACTGCTTTCTGTGAATGCACTCGACGTTCCGCACATATTGTGCGAAGGTTGAACACAAGTGGTGCGGAGCACATAACACATCTCGTCACCATGCCTATAAGAATCTGAACAATTAGATGAGAGCAATTAAACTCAAATCCCTTCTTCTTTTCTCCTATTCATGCAGGCGTTAGTTTTTGTCTGGAAAAACAATCTTTTATTAGTAATTTTATTAAAAATAGCAGTTTAATTTGTTATTATAAAAATAATATTGTTGTCCGGTAAAAACTTAAATAACATATAAATCCTTGCGGAATTGGCTTTATATAGGTAATTCCGCATTCTTTTTTGAAATCCAAGCCCCCTAATCAAATAAGTCAAGTTCTTTTGGTGGTGAATTTGCCTTTTCAGCTATTATGATGAGTTCATCATTTTGTGGATTTTCCATAAATGAGATGAAATCAGTGTAATACATCAGTGTGAGCCTCAGCATGGTTACCAGCTGCGAGAAGGATACGTGTCTTTTTATCATTCTGGAGATAACGGTACAAAGCAGATTGGCAATGAGTACCACCCATGTGTATCTGTATGGCATTTACACTGTCACCATAGAAGAAATGCAGTGGGAAGTTCTGTTTGAGCTGCTTGTAAAGGGACTCTATAGCCCATCTTCGCTTGTATATCTCCTCAAGGTCTTTTACATCAAGTTCAAAGTTATTGGTCAGTAGAACAACTGACTTATGGGAGTTATTACTCCACAGTTCCACACGTCTTGCTTCGTGCCGTATCTCTCCTTTCTCAAAGAGGATCTTCTTGTCTGTATGTGTAACCAGCCCGTCAGGGCTTACATAGGTTACTGAAGATAGCTCCCTATATGTGAGATTCTTCTTCATTTTAGTCACATAGCACACTCCTTCCTCTGTAAGTCGCTGGAACTGTGCATAATCAACGTATGCTCTGTCCATGGTAAGGGTAGCATCCTTAGGAAGATGCACTTCTTTAAGTAGATAATGATCATGCGTGGCGGCAGAGGTAAGCTGTACGACCATGGGAACGCCAACATGATACTTCATCACCGTATGAACCTTCATACCGCCTTTCTTCTTACCACTCTTGGGGTGTCTGCCTACACCCTTGAGTATGTTGTCAAAAAGGGTAATCGTAGTTGAATCCATCATATACAGAAGCTTTTCCCATGTCTTCTGTTCACCTTTAGGGCGGCTGTCCGATAAAAAAGAACCATAACGCTCTAAGAGGTACGCATAAACGCTTGCAAAGAACTCTTGTGGGCGACGCTTGTTGGCATCAGCAAGCGTACTACGACGGACGACATAGTCGATGCCAAGATGATGCAGTTTGTTTACTTCAGCCTTCATGCCTATCTCCACTTCCCGAAGAGAATCAAAGTGTTTGAGAACACCGAAAAGCATTATGACAAGGTGAGTCCACCCATCAAGACAGCTCACATAAGCTTCACTTCGGGGTGTTTCAAGGCTGATTTGCTTGATTTGTTGCTTATCGAGTAATTTTTATTACCTGATTATAGACCGGCTGTCCGATAAAAATGTGTACTTTTTGCCCATGTTGTTGAAGTTTTATCGCAGAAACAAAAAGTAACAAAAAGGGCTGAAATCCAAATACGGATTTTTAGCCCTTAACTTTATATGTGGAAAAAGGTTTACCGGACAGCAATAAAAATAATGTTTATTTTCGTCCCATGATGCACTCCTGAGAAACGATAAATATTTAAGATAACTTATAAAACCTATTACCAATGTTACTATGAGAGAAGAAACCTATAGACTCAAAGAAAAGTTTTTCTTTGCAATGAAAAGGAATGGTCGTGCATTAGCACAATATGTGTCTTGACTGTTCTTTTATTCCAGAGTAAGCAACCTGCGTGTGCAGGAGTTTTTCCTCGAATTTCTTATGAAGGGATGGAAGTATCTCAGAAACGGCAAATCTCGGGTACGATAGTGGATGACAAAAGGAGAATCCCTTATTGGTGTAACTGTTGCTGTTAAGAATGGTAAGAATATGTGTCTTACAGATGCTGACGGTCATTTTAATATCTGGTTAAATTCTAACGAGTCAACTCTTATTATCTCATACATTGGTATGAAGACAATGGAAGTTGCTGTTCTTCATGATGGACCTTTAAAGATAGTAATGAAGGTTGATGACAACCCTTTGAATGAGGTAATTGTAACGGGTTATCAGACCTTATCTCGAGAGAGAACAACAGGTTCTTTTAACGTGGTAACTGCAGATAAACTGAAAGATAAGTTGCAGACAAACATCATAAGTAGACTTGAAGGAATGGTTCCTGGACTTGTTTATCAAAATGGTGAATTCTATCTTAGAGGAATGTCTACCTTACGTGGAGGTCCTACCCGCAATGAGCCTTTACTTGTGGTGGATGGGTTACCCTTTGAAGGAAATATTAATAGTATAAATCCTTCTATTGTTAAGAATGTGACTTTCCTCAAGGATGCTGCAGCAGCATCTATTTATGGTGCCCGAGCTGCTAACGGAGTTATAGTTATTACAACTATTGATGGAAAGGGAAATGGAAAAACTTCGGTTCAATATGATGCCAGTATAAAGTTCACTCCAGCCCCAAATATGAGTGGACTACATCGGTTGAATAGCCGGAATTAGTAGATTTACAGAAAGAAGGATTTAAATACGTATCCAGGTCAATATGCCTATCTTGATCCACGAGAAAGGGTAAACCCTGTATTGGAACTCCTATATAAGAATAGAGCAGGTATGATTGACGATGCCGAATTAGAAAAAGGCTTAGATGTTTATCGTAATTTAGACAATCGAAAGGAACTTGAAGAATTCTATACGAAAACTGGTGTTCGTCATCAGCATAATGTAAGCATATCTGGTGGGAATTGGGCTAACCGTTATGTTGTCAGTTTAAATTATGATGGCAATAATTATAATGCTCGTTATCTTTCATCGGAGCAGTCATGGATTTAGTTTGCGTGACAATATTCTTTTCTTCAAATGGCTGAAAGCTGATCTTGGAGTGACTGGTAGCTTCTCACGAGATAAGGGCGATACTGGAATGGGGCAGTTTACGGATATCTACCATAATAACCCTTCATACACAATGCTTTGCGATAAAGATGGAACACCAATCAACTTTTCCTAAATATAAGTCTGATTATGAATTAGAACTGTTTGAAAGAACTTCGGTCTTATGGATGAGAGTTTTAATCTGATTACAAATAGACAAGAAGAGAACTTCATAACAAAAAGATCAATATTATAAGGTTCAACTTGGTTTTAAACTTTAAGATTATTAAGGGTTTAAACTTTGATGTACTGTTTCAAACGGAGAATACAGTAAGTAAGACGACTGAGTTTCATAGTGCAGAGTCATATTATGTACGAAATATGATAAATGACGCAGCACAATATAATTCTATGCGAAAGACTTTGACGCTCAACGTTCCTAAGGGAGCACAGATGGGAGAGTATAGAAGTGATGTGTCTGCTTATACGCTACGTGCACAGTTAAATTTCTCCAAAGAATTTGGAGTACATAATGTTACAGCAATTGCTGGTGGGGAACGTAGACAAAAGAAATCTACTGGAACATCAATCTATTATATGGGATTTGACGAAAGTAGTTTAGGATATAAGCCTGTTAACCCATTGACTTTGTCTTCGCTTATGCGGACAGAGGCACTCACTGGTTATTTTATGTGGCAATCTATCTTTAATAATTACATTACAGATGTAGAAAATCGCTTTGTGTCATTTTATGGTAATGCTGCTTATTGTTATGATAATCGATATGATATAACGGGTAGTATTCGTGTAGACCAATCAAATCTATTTGGTACTGATCCAAAGTTCCAATATCGTCCACTTTGGTCAGTTGGTGGTGCGTGGCATATTATGCGAGAGAAGTTTTGGAAAGGAAAAGCATCGTGGATTGATAACCTAACCTTAAGGTTGACCTATGGAATAGGTGGAAATGTACCTAAAGATGCAGGACCTCATCTTACTTTAGAAGACAGCACGTTATAATCAATGGAGTAGAGATTTTTGCATCTGCAATTAAGAATCCACCTAATCCAACACTACGTTGGGAGAAGACAGCAACAACAAAACGTAGAGTGTTGATTTTGCTTTCTTTGGGAACCGTATCACAGGTGCTTTGGAGTTCTATAACAAATGTTCGAACGATTTGTTGGCGAATAGAGAAGTTTTGACCCAACACTTGGATGGCGAAGGGTTACACTGAATTATGGTACTATGTATAACTGAGGTATTGAGTTTACATTAAGTAGTAATAATATTAGAACAACAGATTTCTCATGGTCTCACTACTTTGAACTTTTGATTATAATAAGAACAAGTTGATAGATATAGATGACTCTGACATTAATGTCTTTGGTATTACATCTGGTAATGCTTCGGTAAAGGGTTATCCTTTGGGGGCTATTTTCAGTCTCCGCTATGCAGGGTTGGATGGAACAGATGGCACACCACAATATTATGTCGATGGTGGGAGTCGTGTTGCAAAGGAAGTTACATCTTTGGATGATCTCATAGTTTGGGAACAAGAATCCCAAAATATAATGGGTCTCTAACTAATATTTTCACTACAAGAATTTTTAATCTCTATTATGTTTGTTTATTATGGTGGTCACGTACTTCGAGGTGAGGCTGCTCCTTTCCTTTCTGTTGCCCCAACAACAAATGTGAATCGAGATATTCTCAATAGATGGCAACAGCCTGGTGATGAGAAACGAGCTAATGTTACTCCAGCTTTTACTGGCATAGTCTTGATGCAACAACGGTTCGCCATCCTGGTATGCTGCAGATGTTCATGTTATTATGGGTGATTATATAAAGCTACGTGACTTATCGTTTACTTACACATTTGATAGACAGCTAACAGATAAATGGGGTGTGAGCAATTTAGCTTTGACACTACAAGTACAGAATCTTCTTACTTGGCATGCAAATAATGACGGGATTGATCCCGAGGCTCTCGGAACATTTGGTTATGGATGGGGACAAAGAGGTATTCCTAACCCAACGACTTGGACAATTGGTTTATCTGCTAAATTTTAAATTAATTAGAAATGAAGAAAGTTACGACAATATTGGCAATCTGTGTTGTATTAATGCTGACGGGTTGCAACGATTATCTTGATATAAAGCCTAAAGGTGAGAAAATCCCTAAGACAGTAACGGATTATGAAACGTTACTGAATTATGAGAGTGTACAGAAAGTCTCGGACACTTATCCAACGTATTTAACGGATGATGTGTATCTTCCAGATGTTGCACAAGGAACCGCTACGCCAGGCTTAAATAGTGTTGACCAGTCTATCCTCAATCTTTATCTCTTTAAGAAAGATGTTTTTGGGGAGGCACAAGATGATGGCTTTTGGTTTGCTTTCTATAACCGAATTTATTATTATATACGGTTATAGACAATATTATGGATGCGGAAGGCCCAAGTGAACAACAAAAACATTCTATTCGAGCAGAAGCGATTGATAAGTGAGAGCTTTGGAATATCTTTTATCTTGTCAATGGTTATGCAAAAACACTATGATGTGCGTACGGCTGAAACCGATCCTGGTGTACCTTTTAATTTTTGGATGAAGATATTTCTAAGAAAGACCTTGTCAGAGCAAAGTGTGAAAGATGTGTATGCACAGATTCAGTCTGACCTACAAGCAGCCTTACCAAACTTACCAGCACAACCTAAAGGAAATGCTTTTAGAGCATCAAAGGCTGCAGGGTATGGCATCTTAGCTAAAATGTATTTATATATGGGTAATTATGCTGAGGCTTTAAAAGCAGCAAACGCTGTTCTTGAAATGAACAATTCTTTATTAGATTTGAAGAAGTATGCAGTGGTAAAAGTTCAAAAGCTCTATAGGACGTACCAATGTTCCGCAAGATATTGATAATCCTGAAAAATATCTATATCAAGTTTGCACCATACGTGTATGGGTTGAGTTCTAAGGTCTTTGGCTCTGACGAACTTATTAGCCTCTTTTCTGAGGATGATATGCGACTTCAAGTTTATTTTACAAAGAACTTCCGTAATATCCCAACAGATAAATATGTATGGGCTCCTTACTTACGGGCGAACTTAGCAGTGTCTTCTCCAGAGATTTATCTTATAGCGGCAGAATGCGAAGCTCGGGAGGGCTCTGTTGAGCGTGCAATAGCTCTTTATCAATAAGTTGCGTGATAATCGAATCAAAATAATACAGATATTGTTGCTATAGATAGGAGTGATGCGTTACAGAAGGTTCTTGAGGAGCGCAGACGTGAACTTGCAATGTCTGGTATGGTGAGGTATATGATCAAAAGCGGTTGAATCAAGAATCACAATTTGCAAAGACTATAACTCATGTTACAGGTGAAGGTATGTTTAGTTTGGAACCCAATTCTCCTCTTTACGTACTTCCTATACCTGCAAAAGTTATGAGATTTAATAAGAATTCAATGAAGCAAAATGAAAGATAATATTATGCTACGTAGAGATGGACTTCTATTCCTTTTACTATTCTTTAGTTTGTTTATTCAATCTAAGGGGGTAACCCTTGTGGGACGTGTTTCTAATCCCGCAATTAAGCAACTCTATGTTTTTTCTGTTTACGATGAACAAAATGTTTATTTGCTTCCGCTTGATTCTATAAGAGTTGTGGATCAAGGTTTTAACTATCATAATGATACGTTGAAATCTCAGTTACTCTTTATTACCCCAGTCTCCGAGAAGAAAGATATGGAGGCTGCCTTCTTGCAAGGTTGTTACATCTTTCCTTCTAATGACATGAATGATTTTGCCTTTTCTCTCAGTGCAACAAAGGGTTTAAAAGTCGAATCAAGTAGTTCGCCTTTTCAGGCTCTTTATGAACAGTTTGTGAAAGTGCGTGATAGAGTAGGGCAAAAACAACTTCTTGACTCACTTGATCAAGTGTTCTATGCTGCGAGAGAAAAGAATGATAGCAGGGAGATGGAAGAAATAAAGAGGACAACTGCTCCTATTTATAATAATGCTTACAAAAACAACTGCGCTCTTGGTTTGACACACAGATTACTGCACAGCGTGGCACCCCTTTTGGGATTTATCTCTATTATACATATAAACTGCAGCATTCTAAACTTGATACAAAAGCAAAGGTTGATGAGGCAGAACGTATGTTACAGGGATTTGGTCCAGACTTGCAAGATTCTCATTATTATCAGCTTGCTTTTAGAAAGGTGTTGAAAGCAAAAAGCACACTTGTAGGGGAGAAAGCACCAAATATAGTTGGTGTTGATGAAACAGGGAAACGTATCAGTCTAAATGATTTCCGTGGGAAGTATGTATTGGTAGATTTTTGGAGTTCAAGCTGTAAATGGTGTCGTAAGGAAACGCCAAATATCCGTAAAGCATACGATGATTTTAAGTCTAAGGGTTTTGTGGTGTTAGGTGTGTCTACTGATCTTCATAAGACTGAATGGCTAAAAGCGATTGAGACAGATAAGGCTACGTGGAATCATCTTCTATTACCAAAGGAACAGCGTTCTCGTGTTTTAGAATCGTATAATATTATTTCTATCCCAGAGATTTTTGCTCATCGATCCAGAAGGAAACATTCTGCTAAGGGTTTGCGTGGTGAGCGGATTTATGAAACAGTAAAAATGTATTTGAAATAGAGCTTAGCAAGCTTTGTAATATTATTGTTTGTTTTAATTTAGTTTGCTGTCATATTTAACACTCTTGGTACTGTGTTTATTATCAGTACTTTTATAACCAATAATAGAGTGATAGGAATGACAGCAAACTTTTATTTTATAATGTTGTCTTGTTAACTCCCACTTTCATATCTCTAATTTGTAGAACAGTACAATGTAAATAAAAACGCTGTATGCCAATTACAGAGAGCTATAATACGAACTTATAAGTTACGTGTTAATGCTCAGCACTTGTGGTGTTAATGCTTAGCACATATTGTGCGGATGCTTAGCACCAATGGTGCGGAGGGTAAACTCCCTATGCAAATGGCTCTTTGTGATAGGGAGTAACTTATAGAATAACCTATGTTTTCAGTGAAACTGCAGGGAAGTTATAAGGGATATTATTACCAGTTAATTCCAAATCCTATACTTGCAAAGATGACAGTTCTGTCTTTGTAGAGATTTGTTCGTGAGTTGTAATGGCGGACGCCCAATCCAAATCTTGGCTTGATTTTGCATGTTCCTAAGTCGGCGAACGCCATTGCCTCATAGTAGTCATATTTCCAATCACTATTTTTTCGTTTCATATTACTGCCATATCCAATTTGTGCACCAATATTACAATTCTCTGTGTGATAGACTACGTAGCCAAGATTTAAGCCTACAATGTGACTATGAGCATAGTCTTTAACACCATTTTCTTTAAAGAGAGCGATAGCGTTCTCATATCTAAGGTCTGCATATAGGTTGTCGGTAATATTGTAACCTAAGTCGCAACAAAGTTCGTAGGGCTTAAACTGTTTTGAAAGTGCTGAACCTTGAACCTGCATTAAGGTCCTAAATGTCCCTTTCTGTGAGAATGCTGCTATTGGAATTAGTAATAGGAAAAGAAGAATAAGTCTTTGTCTCGTTTTTCGAAACAAGGAAGTCTACGTAAGATAGTTTTTCTCATTGTAATAGGATTTAATTAAATAATTAATACTCGTTACAAAAATAGAAAATATAATGTTTCATGTCAAGTCTTTTTGGAGATATAGCTTGAAAGATTTTTCTTTAACGAAGTTCGATAGTTGATAGGTAAGTGATACGTAGATTAGATGGGTTTGTATGTGATTTAACTTGCTGTCATTCCTGTCACTCTTTATGAGTTCTTAAATGCTTAATATATAGTAATTTAATGAGAAATGTTAAAATGACAGCAAACGAAATTATACTTATATTTGGGTTAATGATTAAGTTTTTTGACAGTCTTATGGTATCATGTAGAGTCCCTTCGATGAATAATTTATTTTATGTATTATGTTTTAAGTTTCGTCGGGAGTGTTCTTATAGTAAATAAAAAAGCGACTATCTTTTGGAGGATAGTCGCCTTTTTGTTCTTATGTTAGAACTCTGCGTTCTTTGGAGTACGTGCGAATGGGATTACGTCACGGATGTTTCTGCATACCAGTAACGAAGAGGATGAGACGCTCGAAAGCCGAGACCGAAACCACCATGTGGGCAGGTTCCGTACTTACGAGTATCAAGGTACCAATCGTAAATGTCACGCTTCATACCACGAGTTTCAATCTCTTCAACCAATTTCTCGTAGCTTCTTCACGGACAGAACCACCGATAATCTCACCGATACGTGGGAAGAGTACGTCAGTACCCTGCATTGTCTTACCGTCCTCATTCTTCTTCATGTAGAACGACTTGATTTCGCTTGGATAATCGGTCATGATGACAGGACGCTTGAAGTGCTCCTCAACGAGGTAACGCTCGTGTTCACTGCTGAGGTCCATACCCCAGTGAGTGATAGGGAACTCAAACTTCACACCGTCAGCAGCTGCTTTCTGAAGAATCTCGAAACCTTCTGTGTAAGTAAGACGAGCGAAGTCTTCCTTCAATACACCCTCCAAGCGAGCGATAAGCTCCTTGTCAATCATCTTATTGAGGAACTCAAGGTCATCCTTACAATGCTCCAATGCCCAGCGAACACAATACTTGATGAAGTCTTCCTCAAGGTCCATCAATTCTTTCTGGTCGATGAAAGCAACCTCAGGCTCAACCATCCAGAACTCTGCCAAGTGGCGTGGAGTATTTGAATTCTCAGCACGGAAGGTAGGACCGAAGGTATAGATAGCACCGAGTGCAGTAGCACCCTAACTCACCCTCCAACTGTCCAGATACCGTAAGGTTTGTACGCTTTCCGAAGAAGTCAGCATTATAATCAACCTCACCACCCTTTGCAATGCGGTCAAGGTCGAGTGTAGTCACTTGGAACATGTTACCAGCACCCTCAGCATCACTACCTGTAATCAGTGGAGTATGGAAATAATAGAAACCATGCTCATGGAAATACTGATGGATAGCGATAGCCATGTGGTGGCGAATACGGAATACAGCACCGAAGGTATTGGTACGAAGACGCATGTGACCATACTTGCGCATGTACTCAAAACTCTGTCCCTTCTTTCTGCATTGGATAGTCGCTTGGGCAGAGACCGTAGATTTCAATCTCCTTGCACTGAATCTCTGAGGTCTGACCAGCACCCTGACTCTCTACGAGCGTACCAACAACGCTGATACAAGCACCCGTTGTGATGTTCTTCAGCTTGTCTTCGTCGATAGTCGAAGGGTCAACAACAATCTGAATGTTGTTGATGGTAGAGCCATCATTCAGTGCAATGAAGTCAACAGCCTTTGCTGCTTCTATGAGAACGAACCCAACCCTTTTACGTTGATATCCTTACCAAAATCGGTGCAAGTGCATCGACGATTTTTTTGTTCTTTTCATTTGCTATATTATAATTAGGTACTCCCCAAGTCTTTCAAAAGGAGAGGAATGTTGTTTACCAATCTTTTTAATGCTTCAATAGTAGCATTGTTTGGTTGCTCATATCCTCTTCTTTTGAGAGCTTTGGGGAGGTTACTATTTTATTCAAACGCACCCATACGCAGCATATCAACTTCCTTCTCAGTGAGGAAGCGCCAGTCGCCACGACGTACATTCTTCTTTGTCAAACCAGCAAACTGTACACGGTCGAGTTTTACGACGCGATAGCCGAGGCTCTCGAAGATACGACGTACGATACGGTTTTTGCCGCTGTGAATCTCAATACCAACCTGAGTCTGATCCTGTGGGTCAGCATACTCGATTGCATCAGCCTTGATCTCGCCATCTTCCAACTCAATACCGTCAGAAATCTTCTGCAAGTCATTAGCTGTAATAGCCTTATCAAGGAATACGTGATAAACCTTCTTCTTCAAGAACTTAGGGTGAGTAAGCTTTGAAGCGAGGTCACCATCGTTAGTAAGGAGCAGTACACCAGTTGTGTTACGGTCGAGACGACCAACTGGATAGATACGCTCTGGACAAGCACCCTTCACGAGGTCCATAACAGTCTTACGCTGCTGTGGGTCGTCGCTTGTAGTAACATAGTCCTTTGGTTTGTTCAAAAGAACGTAAACCTTCTTCTCCAATGAAACCAACTTATCCTGGAAGTACACCTCATCAGTACGCATAACCTTGCTACCGAGCTCTTTTACAACCTCGCCATTTACGGTTACTGCACCTGAAAGGATGAATTCATCAGCCTCACGACGTGAGCAAACACCAGCGTTAGCAAGGTACTTGTTCAAGCGGATTGGCTCATTTGGATCGAAGTTCTCCTCCTTGTATTCAATACGCTTCTTGAGTGAATACTTTGCATTTGGATCATAATCAGCACTGTGCTGACGGTAACCACCCTGGTTGTATCCGCCACGGTTGTTATAACCACCGCGATTATTGTTGTATCCACCACGGCTCTGGTATCCACCGCGATTGTTGTTATAACCGCCACGGTTATTGTTGTATCCGCCACGGCTCTGATAACCACCCTGCTGACGAGGCTGGTATCCACCCTGACGTGGCTGGTAACCGCCCTGATTTGCCTGATAGCTTGCTTTTCTCCTCGCCCTCAGCACCAGTGTTGGCGTTGTAGCGTGACGATAAGCCCTGTGGCTGATAGCCATTCTCATCATTGTTGTAACGTGGACGATAGCCACCCCTGCTGCGGACGACTCTGGTATCCACCACGATTGTTGTATCCACCCTGCTGGCGTGGCTGGTAACCGCCTTCCTCACCGTTATTGTTGTAACGAGGACGATAACCTCCCTGCTGTGGACGGCTCTGATAGCCACCACGGCTGTTGTTATATCCGCCACCATAGCTGTTCTGACGTGGACGATAGCCACCCTGCTGCGGACGACCTGCACTCTGTAAGCCAGAGCCGAAGCCCTCAGGACGGAATCCGCCTTCGTCGTTACTGCTATTAGCCTTGTCGCTGCTGTAAGCGCGTTGGTTGTGAATACGTGGACGTTGTGGCACGTCCCGTGCCACGGTACTCTCTTTGATAGCCGCCTTGTTCGGCTGCTGAATAGCCGTCGCGGCTGTTCTCATTCTGCTCAGACTGAACTCTTTGTTCTCGAATTCTTCTGCCATAATTGTTTTAACTTTTAAATTTGATACTACTGGCCTCACGGCCAATTTGTTATTACTTTTTGTTGTTTTTATTAAAATATTGAACTCCGTTTGACGGAGATACTCAGTTAATTTCTTCTTCTTCCGACTTTATAGGAGTGGTTAAATTCCTGTATAGTTATATGGAGTGATTGCCATTAGTTCGGCTTTCACGCTGTCGCTGACGTTGAGTGTCTGCACGAAGGCGTGTATAGTTTCCTCTGTCATCTTCTCATTTGTGCGGGTGAGTGCCTTTAATGCCTCGTAAGGGTTTGGATAGGCTTCACGGCGCAAGATGGTCTGAATGGCTTCTGCCACCACTGCCCATGTTTCTTCAAGGTCCTCTCTTAATTTCTCTTCGTTGAGGATGAGCTTGCGAAGACCCTTTCAATGTGCTCTGTATTGAAATAACGCTATGTCCAATAGGAACACCAACGTTACGCAAAACAGTTGAATCGGTAAGGTCACGCTGCAGGCGACTTACTGGCAACTTCTGTGCCAAGAACTGTAAGATAGCGTTTGCTATACCGAGGTTACCCTCACTATTCTCGAAGTCGATAGGATTGACCTTGTGAGGCATTGCACTTGAACCAACTTCTCCTGCCTTAATCTTCTGCTTGAAATACTCCATTGAGATATACATCCAGAAATCGCGGTCAAGGTCGATGATGATGGTATTGATACGACGAATGGCATCAAACACGCTACCTAAGTGGTCGTAGTTGCTAATCTGTGTAGTCCACTGCTCACGCTCTAATCCTAATTTTTCACTGACAAAGCGATTACCAAAGGCACGCCAATCATGCTGTGGATAGGCTACGTGATGAGCATTGAAGTTACCAGTTGCGCCGCCAAACTTAGCTGTCATCTTGCAGTTACGCAAGGTTGCGAGCTGCTCGCTGAGACGATAAACATAAACCTCAACTTCCTTACCCAATCGAGTAGGAGAGGCTGGCTGACCGTGTGTCTTTGCCAACATTGGTACGTTCTTCCATTCTTCAGCGTATTCCTTCAATTGAGCAATCAGTTCCTCAACCTGTGGATAGAATACTTCCTCGAGAGCTCCTTGACAGACAATGGCACACTTGTGTTATTGATGTCCCGTGAAGTCAGTCCGAAGTGGATGAACTCCTTAGTAGTCATCGAGTCCCGCCAATCTTGTCAAACTCCTCTTTGATGAAAGTATTCAACCGCCTTTACATCGTGATTGGTAATACTCTCAATTTCCTTTACACGTGCTGCCGAAGCCTCGTCAAAGTTGCGATAGATGTCGCGCAACTGCTCAAAGAGGGCGCTGTTAAAGCTTTTCCAATTGTGGTAATGGTAACTCGCAAAAGCGTGATGAAATACTCAATTTCTACGCGAACACGATAACGGATAAGTGCGTACTTGAAAATAGTCAGCAAGACTTTCCGTTTTACTTCTATAGCGTCCGTCAATAGGCGATACGGCTGTTAATGCGTCAAGGGTCATAATTTTATTTATTAATATGGTGCAAATTTAACAATAAATTCAGTAATAGCGCAAATAATAATAATAATAATATCAAAAAGGTTGCAGATTAAAGCTGAATAAAACAAAAAGACTTCACAACAATGTTGCAAAGTCATCAATTTTAAGTTTTAAAGGTGGGCGTTGACGGATTCGAACCGCCGACCCTCTGCTTGTAAGGCAGATGCTCTAAACCAGCTGAGCTAAACGCCCTTTTAAAAATCCCCTGCAACCCCAAGAGGTTACAGGGAAACACCCCTTGGTGGGCGTTGACGGATTCGAACCGCCGACCCTCTGCTTGTAAGGCAGATGCTCTAAACCAGCTGAGCTAAACGCCCCTTACTTTTGTAAGGCGAGTGCAAAGGTAAGGAAAGTTTTTTATTCTCGCAAACAAATAGCAAATAATTTAGTTGAAAATCTTATTTTGGCTTGCTGTTAAGAGACTTTTTCATTCGTTTCATTTATCTCTAACGAATTATTTTCATGGAAATAATTTGGTGGTGATGGCTTGTTGTGGCGGTAATGTACTTTATAATTTGGTAGATCCTCTTATGAATGGGTAGACTGTTGATTGCTTTTTCGGTTCTTCCTTTAAATACATAGCGTGTTGGGAGGGTAAAGACTTATACACTTGTATGGTATTACTATACCAAATTATACAGGCTTTTCAAAAGGAGGATAAAGTTAGCGATAAATACAAATTGATACTATTTTTATTCGTCTTCTACGAACAGCTTATTCTCTTATTGTTTACTATTTGTAAACTCTTTTCATACAACTCAAAACCTATACATGCTCTTTGGCTTCTAAAGACGCCTAATTGACTTGCAAAAGATGCCCTTTTGAGGTCTTACTAACGCCCTTTTGAAGTCCAATTAAGCACCTTTTGCTTTGTTGCTTTTATAACTAATTGATTTCCCTGTTGGTTGCAGAGTTGCCTTTTTATACGTGTTTTTATCCTTATTTATAGATGTTTTATTTGAAATTATGTAATGATTTTCAAAATCATGTCTACATAATCGAGGTATTAAATAGAAAGGGTTTTTCTATGTCAGAAGGCGATAATAAAATAAGTAATTTGATAGTCTTAGCTATGATTTTTATTAATGAGTAACTCTGATTTTTGTTAAGAAACCACGAAAGTCATCCACACATTTAACGGAAGAATCTATTTCTACTTATAATATAATTGTTTGTTTTGTTGGTAGAAGGCATGGATAGTTTTCGTAAAAATAGTTTATTTTTGTTTTGCATGAATTGTTTATTTTGATTATATTTGCATTGTGTTATATAAATAAGGAACGAAAAGTAGAAGATTATGTCAGTAGAAATAAGACTGGAACAGAGTAAGTTCAAGGATAAGAAAGGAGCTGGTAAATGGTATGCTCGAACGGTAAGTACGGGTGTTGCAACGACCGATGACCTTGCTGATTCTATTCAGGAGAATACCTCGTTCTCACGTGGTGACGTGCGAGGACTTGTCATAGCTTTGATTGACGAAATCTCTTATCGTCTTCGTCAGGGCGAAACGGTAGCACTTGAGGGGTTAGGGAGGTTTCATCTGACAGTAGAGAGTGAACCTGTTAACAATCCTGACGACTTCGATATCAAGAAACATATTAAGAATGTAAAGTGTCGCTTTTGTTCCTACCAGTACACGCAATGCGCGTACAGGAAAGAAGAATCAGACTCTTGCTTATGGTGCGCGAGTGGAGTGGGCAGAGCCTGAGTATGATGACGAAGACGATGATTAATCCCCTTTTTGTTAAAAGTTTGGGTTAAACTGCATTTTTATACCTTTTCTCCTGACTCAATATATAGTGTCAGGAGTTTTTGTTTTTCTTATGAATTTTGAATAGGTTTGAGGCTTATTAAAGTTGTTTGGTATTTTGGACTTATTCATAAGTTGGGTATAAAAGGACTAAAAGAGTTTTTGTTTATTTGTCCCCAAAATACGTAGTGTATACTCTTTTATTATTCTCATTTTTCGTAAGTTTTGTGCTGTTTTTTTCTTTGATGTTAAAAAGTATTTTTGTCTATATTTGCACCTGATATTTAAACCTTTCCCTATGTATATAGGCTGAAATAAGATGTATATGAGCATAGAGGTTAGTGTTTCGTGGATATAATTTGAAACTAAAAGAAACTGTTAGAGATAATATCTAAAAAGGTATTTTTTTATTCATGTTTTGGACATCTTTTTGGTTTTAGTAATTCAACTAAATCAAATGAAAGAAATTGTTAGGTCTTACAACCCTTTTCTTTGTCTACATCCTCGATTAAATGAACTTTTTTTAACATAAAAATAAATAGAAATGAAAAAATTATTACTTTTAGTATGTGCTGCAGTTATGAGTCTTTCAGCTTCAGCGCAGGCAGGCGATAAGGCAGTAGGTGCACAGCTCTGTATTTGGTCTCTGAGACAAACAGCATCGGTGTTGGTGTTAAGGGTCAGTACTACTCACAGACCAGATTAGAGGTGAGGGCTTCTTTGACTACTCCTCAAGAATAAGGGTATCTCAATGTGGGATATCAATGCAAACGTTCATTACCTCTTTGATGTAGCTAATAAGATTAAGGTATATCCACTCGCAGGTCTTGGTTATACAAACTGGTCATATAAGTGACGTTATTGTATAGATGCGAATGGTCATAAGAATGTTGTGGAGAACAGGCTCAGACGGTCGTCTCGCTATTAACCTCGGTGGTGGTGTTGAGTATGAGCTTATTAAGGACTTGAGCGTAAAACGCTGAGTTGAAGTATCAGATTGTTAGCAACAACTATAGCCAGTTGGCACTTGGTGTAGGTGTAGCTTACAAGTTCTAAATATATAAGGTAGGTCCCTAAAAGTCTACGTCAGACATCAGCTGTTTGGTTGAGTTTGATAGATAGGTTTTGGGACTTATTCATGTAGAAATAAATCGGTTCATTAGAAAAGTTCTTGGTAACTTTCTAATGAACCGATTTCTTAGCTCAGTAGAAAAAGGTGGGGAAATTTTCTTAATTAATATATTTTTCTTTCCTTTGTATCATGGAAGAAAAATATCTATATCAGTTAGCCGAATTCGTTTTTACCCAGTGATGTATTACATTATTTCTCTATTGTTAAGATAGAGTCTGATTCTTCATTGTTACGTATTTATCTTGATGAGAAGATGGAGAAAGAACTTTCCGATGATCTTCATTTTGAATCAAAAGGCTTTATGGAAGCTGTCGAGGTAACGGACTTTCCGATTCGTGACCATAAGGTTATTTTGGTTCTTCGTCGACGTCGCTGGATAGATATTCGCTACAGGTAGCTTTCTCTTCCCTTGCAGATAGATATTACAGCCTCCGGTACTCGTTATTCCAAAGAGTTCGGAGCTTTTTAAAAGAAACGTATGGAGACATCCCCAGTGACCTGCCGTACGCTTGAGGAATTCTATCATATCAATGGACGTAGTTTTGAGAAACAATACAAGGAAACACTAAGTGGTTACAGGTCCTGGGATCAGTTGTCTCATGCTCAGAAGTGGCTTCTCTTTGAGGATAATATTGGTAAGAATATAGCAATAGACGAGACATCCTTGTCCAATGGTGAACTCTATACGATTATCACTAATAGGGACAAACACGGCAAGCAAGGATGTCTTGTAGCCATTGTTGCTGGAACCAAATCCTTGGATGTCTGCAAGGTATTGGATAAGATAGATGAAAAGAAACGGGAAGCCGTAGAAGAGGTCACCTTGACTTATCCGATAGTATGCGTAGATTGTAAGGCATTGTTTTTCCAAAAGGCTAAACGAGTGATCGATCGCTTTTCATATACAGAAACTTGCAAGTGATGCCGTGCAACAGATGAGAATAGAGTATCGCTGGGTAGCTTTACAGCAAGCAAATGACGAGAAAGAGAATGCGAAGTTAGAAAAGATAGCGTATCAACCACTGACTTTTGAAAATGGAGATACACGTAGTGAACTGCTGGTAAGAAGTAGGTACCTGTTGTTCAAATCATCAGAGAAATGGACTGATGAACAGGAGCCTAAGAGCCAAAAATACTGTTCAGAGAATATCCTGACATTAAGAAGGCTTATGGTTTATCACATTCGCTAAGAATGATTTTTGCTAAGAATACTATCAAAGATGCAGCCAGACTATCATTGGCAAAATGGTATAATAACGTCGCAGTTTCTGGCTTTCATTCCTTTTAATGTCATTGCTGCAACTTTCTACAGAGCATTACAGAAGACATACTTAACTTTTTATATTAACAGATCTGCAAACGCTGCGGAACTCTTCAATGCAAAAATAAAACTATTTAGGGCTAACTTAAGAGGATTGTAGATAAAAAGTTTCTTTCTTTTAGACTTGCCAAACCATATGCCTTTCCCCACTAAATATCTACTGTCCCGATTTCTTGTTTATGTCTATTCCTTATAGAAATAAGCTCTGTATAATGATAGAGCCAGATAATTGATTACCAATTATCCGGCTCTTGTTTTAGTGCGCCTAACAGGACTCGAACCTGCACAACATAAGTCACTAGATCCCTAAGTCTAGCGCGTCTACTCAATTCCGCCACAGGCGCATAACGACTGCAAAGATACGCAATGTTTTTGGATATAGCCAAATGTTTGGGAAATTCTTTTTCTTTTATACACCTTTTTCTACCTATATAAATTATGTTGATAAAAAGTCTTATAATGTTTGGTTATGAGTGAAATTAAATATATATCTTTTGCAAAAGAAGGTTTGGTTACTAAAATAAAATATCTCCTTGAGTTTCTAATGTTATCACGATATCATTCGAGAATGAAAGGGCTGGTTTTACGAATAGCCGACTATTATGTTAACAAAAATTATTTCTTTAACTAACTAACGATTGACAATGAGAAAGACATTATTAACTGTTTTATGTATGGGAGCTTTGTATGTATCAGCTTCTGTGGTTTTACAATGGTGCTGGTGGGACTAGTGTAATTATGAGGCAGAAAACAGTCTCTGTTAAGGCTACTCCTACTAAGAAAACTTTGAGTAAAGGATGAGCGTGCAGCTATCTCACTCATTACGTCTATGTATAATACAAAGGGCTTTTGATAATAGTGCATACCTAAAGAGTCATTGCACGAAGAAGCTGCTGAAGGTGTTGAAGGCTGCGTATGATTATGAATATGATCCACAACCAGATGCTTATGCTGGGTGGTTGTTCCGTTCTGGTGCTCAAGATGGACCGTCTAATGCTCATAAGGTTCTTCGTGTTGTGAGCCTTGATAACAACTGGTATCTGTATACTTTCTTGGATATGGGTATAAAATGTACCAATAAGGTAAAGGTTATCAAGGTTGGTAACAAACTGTTATTTGACGAGATTAAACAAGGTAAAAATATAAAAACTTAGAGTTTCTTTCAGAACCTCCCAGTCCCTCCTTTTTAGAGGGATTGGGGCTTGGGAAAAGGTCTTTATCATCTTCCTTGCAAACTCAATAATAGTATCCTTACCTCGTGAGAAGTCTTTCAGAAGTAAGGGAAACTTTATAGTCTGGGATCAATACCGAACTCCGTCATTTGTTTGTCACGGTCGTACATTGGGCAAGCAGAGAAGCGGACTGACCATCCATTAGGTAGCTCGGAAGAGAAGGGCATACCTGCTCCACCACCTGTACGGTCGCCTACTACAATAACATTTTGGGCAGCACTTCATATATTTAACAAAACTCATTTGCTGCCGAGAAGACGCTACGATTGGTTAATACGATGACTGGCTTTTGCCAACGGATACCCTTTCCTGGCTTGAGATATTCTGGTTGTAACGCAGAGAAGTCGTTATGACCTTTTCCTGTTTTATGCTGTATGTAGCCAACGAGTAGTTCCTTGTTTGTGAAACGTGCAGCAAATGCTTCGGCATTGGTGAGATTACCACCTCCATTGTTGCGCACGTCAATAATCAGTCCGTTACAAGGTTGAAGGTGAATGAAGATATCGTCAAGATTACCAGCACCAATACTATTCTGGAAGGTTTCACAGCGTACATAGCCAATATTATCATCAAGGACTGTATAGTCTAAGCCGCTTGCAATGAGGTAATCAGTCTTAAGATAAAGACGTTGAAGCGAATCAGAGTAATTCTTTGGATAGTCTTCATGCCATGACCAGTAACGACCTACGTTGAAAGAAGTGTACAGGTTGACGTGTCCATCCTTTAGTTCAGATAACATATTGGTCATAACCTCAAACTGTTGCTTTGCTGTCATAGCGTTGTCAAACTGGCGTGCATAACGACTGTGTACCTCCTGCCAGTCTATCCCTTTCTGTGAGAAGAAACAGTAATGCTCGTCGATAATTCGCCACAAAGCCTCAAAGTTGCCTTGCGGACTATCTGATAGTTGGTCGTTGGTGACGCAACTTGTCACAGTACCGAGTAGGGTCAGTGCTGGAATCAGTAAGTATAGGAAGGAATGATATAGCTTTCTCATGGGATGAACTTATTGATTGAGAACTTACGAACAATACCGATTACGAGGAGATTACTCCATACATGCTGGCGCAGTTGGTTAATCTTTGCTTGCTGATAGTCGCCAAGATAGCCAATGCGGAAGGTCGTGTGGCGAACCGTGAAATCAAGAGTCAGCAATTGGCGGAGCGATGGGGCAGATACAGGAGATGTGACAACAAGGTTATGATCATAGTTGTCACGAGTGAAAAATCTCGTAATAACTCTGTCCGTAATTGGGCGAGAATGTCAGTCCAAGAAGTGGTACTTGCACTTCATATCGCAGTTGGAAAGGAAGATTTCGAAGACGGAAACGGTAGGCAGCAACAGCATTCGGAGCAATATTCACTTGTCCGTAAGCCTGTGCAGGATTGTTAGAATTACGCATATTGTAGAGGAATCCGAGTCGTGTATCAATTCCTCCACCTGCCTTTAAGTGTAGTTCTCCTTCTCCAATGTTCCATTGTCCTAACGCATATTGCCAGTTGTATTGAAAGTTGTAGAAGCCACCTAACTCGTTGTTATTCTCCCTTCGATTACGTACTGATAGTATTTGTGCCTGATGTACGAGTTCCCTTGATAGCTTGGTTCCGTTCTCACGCATAGAATGAGAGATATAACGAAGTTCTGTTCCTGTATATTCTTCGGGTGAAAGATAGGTGTCGAGAGTGTTTACAGCACCCATTCCCAACATCTGTGTATTGGTAATTACCTTGTTACTACGCAGTGTGTCCTGTGCAAGTGTAGGTGATGATAAAGCGAAAAGAATTATTGCTGAGAGAGAAAACCAGCTAAATAAGGACTTTTTTAGGTTCATAGGCGTAATGGAAAAGTGTCAATAAAAGTGTAAGTCAAATAGATATTGCTGTCAAACTTTAGGTGATAAGCTGGTCAAGCGTTTATAAATAGTCTTTGAAGGAGGGGACATACGGGAGGTATGTCCCCTTTTTCAATTTGTTATTTATCGTGTTGTTTATTCATTGTCGAAGAGGTTTAGCTGACCAGTAATCTCATCGATGACCTGCTGTTGAGACTTACCTGCATCTGGATCGAGGTTCTCTTCCTTTTCAGTAGCTGCAGAGTTCTCTTCTTGTACATCATCTTCATTGCTCTCGTCATCTCCTTTCTCCTCTTCAGGGAAGCGTGTTGGCTCCAGTTCTTCAATCTTGTCAACTGTCCAAGTTGTCAATCGTTTACCCTTTGCCTTGAATCCCTTCACGCCAACAAACTGCTCTGCATCAATCTCCTCAGTGCCACGTGCCGCATCAGCACCACCATAAGTAATCTGTATGCGAGGGAAGGCAACATCAGTCAGCAGTACCATCTGCGAATCAGGATTATCACCAATAAAGTTCTGATGACGCTTACTTGCTTCCATCTGGAATCGCTTCAAGTAAGGATAACCTTGATTGTCGGCATCGAAGATGACAGCTGTCCAAGGCTTATCAGCATCAAACTTCTCTATACGGAGAATGTTATCTTCGTAGTGGTTGGATGCGTCAAAGTTGGTAATATAGAACTCTCCGTTCTTCAGTATCACAAGGATGCTGTCTTGATCAGAGAACTCTCCAAGGTAACGACCATGGTCTTCGTAGTTGATACGGTTGACATCTGGGTCGAACCACACCTTTCGTCCACCCAATGTAGAGTGTCCGTGGCTCTTGAGTGAGATACGATGAATACTCTCTTTGGTCAGCAGATTACCCTTTTGCAGCACGACCCTTGATGAGAATACTTGCAAAAGTCACGCTCCATGAAGATGTTTTGCTTCTTCTTATCTGGGTTCGGATCGAGTGTAATCTTTATCAACTCCGCCTCACCATTAGGGTTAGCGGTGAAGTAGTTAATCTTTGAACCAGGTGTACCGAGGGTTACGTCGTATTCCTTATCACGTGTGATAGAAGTCACGTTGAAGCGTTTGATATAGTAAGGTCCCGTCTTTCCGTCACGATAAACGACGTTATAAATCGTACGCTTATCGTTCTTCTTAAACACCTGTACATGAAGTACACCCTTACCAACAAACACCTTGTCGGCAATTCGGATAACCTTATACTTACCATCACGGTAGAAGATAATCACGTCATCGAGGTCAGAGCAGTTCTGAACGAACTCAGCCTTCTTAAGACCCGTACCAATGAAACCTTCCTGACGGTCGATATATAACTCTCGTTGGCATCAACCACCTTAGCAGCAACAATCGTATCGAAGCTCTTAATCTCTGTACGACGTGGATGGTCGCTTCCGTACTTCTCTTTCAGGTGTGTGAACCACTCGATAGTGACGCGAACCATCTCGCTAAGGTCCTTGTCAATCTCGGCAATCTCTGCCTTAATCTTCTGAATCAGTTCGTCAGCCTTATCCTTATTGAACTTCAAAATGCGCTGCATCTTAATTTCCAAAAGGCGGATGATGTCGTCACGTGTCACCTCACGGATAAACGTCTTCTTATATGGCTCGAGTTTTGAGTCGACGAAGCTTACAACTTCGTCAATATCCTTAGCTGTTTCGAACTTACGCTCCTTATAGATACGGTCCTCGATGAAGATACGTTCCAAAGAGTTGTAGAACAACTGTTCCTCTAATTCATGCTTGCGAATCTCCAACTCTAACTTTAATAAAGCCTTTGTATGTTCGGCAGAATTGCGCAATACATCTGATATAGTCAAGAACTCTGGTTTGTTGTCTCGGATGACACAGCAGTTCGGCGAAATGTTTATCTCGCAATCAGTGAAAGCATAGAGGGCATCAATAGTCTTGTCACTTGACGTACCTGGGGTAAGATGAAGCTTGAATCTCCACTCTGAAGCAGTCATGTCCTCTACTCTGCGAATCTTTAGTTTGCCTTTCTCAACAGCCTTCGTAATAGACTCTTGAAGCGTGTTAGCGGTCTTTGTAAAAGGAACCTCACGGATGACGAGGGTTTTATTATCGAGCTTCTCTACCTTTGCGCGCACCTTTAGAACGCCACCACGCTGACCATCATTATACTTTGAGGCATCAATGCTACCGCCTGTTGGGAAGTCTGGATAGAGGTGGAATTCCTCACCACGCAGATAGTTGATAGCTGCATCACAGATGTCGTTGAGGTTATGTGGAAGAATCTTGGATGACAAGCCAACCGCAATGCCCTCAGCACCTTGCGCTAAAAGCAGTGGGAACTTCACAGGAAGCGTAATTGGCTCTTTGTTTCTGCCGTCGTAAGAAAGTTGCCATTCAGTTGTCTTAGGATTGAAAACAGTCTCTAAGGCAAACTTTGACAGACGCGCCTCAATGTATCGTGGCGCAGCAGCACGGTCACCAGTGAGAATGTTTCCCCAGTTACCCTGCATGTCGATGAGTAGGTCTTTCTGTCCTAACTGCACCAAAGCGTCACCAATAGAGGCATCACCATGTGGGTGGAATTGCATCGTATGACCAACGATGTTTGCTACCTTATTGTATCGTCCATCATCCATTCGTTTCATAGAATGGAGAATACGGCGTTGTACGGGCTTCAAACCATCCTCGATGTGAGGTACAGCACGTTCCAAGATTACGTAGCTGGCGTAATCTAAGAACCAGTTTTGTACATGCCAGAGAGATGATGTACGGCAGAGGCATCAAACCTATCGGCAGGTTTATAATCAGAATGGGAATCCTGTCCCTGAGTATCTTCCTCAGGGGTAAGTCCGTCCAAGTCTTTTATTTCGTCATCCATATAGTTCTTGTTTTATCACGTAAAGAAGCAAGCTTCATAAGACTGCAAATGTACGAAAAAAAATGTAAATAGGCAAATTATAGTTTGTTCAAGTGTAGGATTTGGCTTTCTGTTTGCGACCTACTTTTGTTTTACTTGTCCCATAGCCTTTTTTCAGGTTAAATTGGTTGTTATCATTTGGAAAGATAAGTACTTTCAATGATTGGAGTCAGCCTCCGCACCATTGGTGCTGGGCATCAACACGAGTGGTGCGGAGGCTTAACACCATTCGTGTTGAGCATCGATAAATCTGTTGAAAAGGTAAGGTAAGTTCGTGGTTATCAGCATAATAATATATAGTAAGGCATCGTTTACGAGCTAGCATAACTTCAAGTAAATCAAAAGTCAGGCTTGTGAATAATCGATTTAGGATAAAGTTTCGTGGTAAACCTATCCTTATTCGGCTAAAAAAGCGTAACTTTGCGGTAAAAATTAAGGTATAAATAGATTATTATGGCACAAGAGGATGTTTTCAAGAAGATTGTGAGCCACTGTAAAGAGTATGGTTTTGTCTTCCCAAGTAGTGATATTTATGATGGTTTGGCAGCTGTTTATGACTACGGTCAGAATGGTGTTGAGCTGAAAAACAATATCAAGCAGTACTGGTGGCAGTCAATGGTATTGCTGCACAATAATATTGTTGGTATCGATGCCTCTATCTTTATGCACCCAACAGTATGGAAAGCGAGCGGTCACGTTGATGCTTTCAACGACCCATTGATTGATAACCGTGATTCAAAGAAGCGTTATCGTGCTGATAACCTTATCGAGGATCAGATTGGTAAATACGAGGAGAAGATTGAGAAGGAAGTAGCTAAGGCTGCTAAGAAGTTTGGTGATGCTTTCGATGAGGCTAAGTTCCGTGAGACCAACCCACGTGTTCTTGAGAATCAGAAGAAGCGTGATGAACTTCACGTACGCTATGCTGAGGCTATGCAGGGCCCAAACTTGGAGGCTTTGAAGCAGATTATTCTTGATGAGGGCATCGTTGACCCAATCAGCGGTACAACTAACTGGACCGACGTTCGTCAGTTCAACCTTATGTTCTCTACTGAGATGGGTGCTTCTGCTGAGGCTGCAAGTAAGATTATCTCCGCCCAGAGACAGCACAGGGTATCTTCGTAAACTTCCTCAATGTTCAGAAGACAGGTCGTATGAAGTTGCCATTCGGTATCTGTCAGATTGGTAAGGCCTTCCGTAACGAGATAGTTGCACGTCAGTTTGTGTTCCGTATGCGTGAGTTCGAACAGATGGAGATGCAGTTCTTCTGCCAGCCAGGAACCGAGATGAAGTGGTTTGAGTACTGGAAGAAGCATCGTTTGGCATGGCACGAGGGTCTTGGTATGGGTAATGATAACTATCGTTATCACGATCACGAGAAGTTGGCTCACTATGCTAATGCGGCAACTGATATCGAGTTCCACATGCCATTCGGCTTTAAGGAGGTTGAGGGTATTCACTCTCGTACAGACTTCGACCTTTCTCAACATGAGAAGTACTCTGGTCGTCAGGTGAAATACTTTGACCCAGAGCGCAACGAGAACTATACTCCATACGTCGTAGAGACATCTATTGGTGTTGACCGTATGTTCCTTTCTGTTATGTGTCACAGCTATACAGAGGAGGCTTTGGAGAATGGTTCAAGTCGTGTCGTTCTGAAATTGCCGGAGCCATTGGCACCTGTTAAGTGTGCGGTTCTTCCTTTGGTTAACAAGGATGGTTTGCCAGAGAAGGCACAGGAGATTGTGAACAATCTGAAGTTCCATTTCAACACACACATGGAGGCTAAGGATTCTATCGGTAAGCGTTACCGTCGTCAGGATGCTATCGGTACTCCTTTCTGTGTGACAGTAGATGGTGATACTTGACAGATAACACAGTTACATTGCGTTATCGTGACTCTATGGAGCAGGAGCGTGTGCCAGTAGAGAAATTGCGTGAGATTATTGAAGATCGCGTGTCTATCACTGCTCTGTTGAAGAAGATTGATATTGACTAATTATAAGGAAGGATAGCAGAGTTGGCTTTTTAAGATTCTCGTAGAGTACACGGTTTCTATGGATTCTATACAATTCAACTCTGCTAATCCCTTTCTAATTCAAATAAAAGACTATGACAAAGAATATAAAGACACTTATTCGCTGCGCTGCAGGTGTCTTCTGCTTGGGCGGAATGATGCTTTCTGCTGGTCTCTTTACCTCATGTACAGAGAAAGATAATACTGTAGAAGAGTTTGCTGATTGGCAGTCGAAGAACGAAACTTATTGGAATAAGCTTTATACTGCAACGCAACAGAAAATTAAGAGTGGTGATACTTCTTGGAAGATAATACTTAATTATAGTTATCAAAAACAGAAACAGACCTCTGGTTCTGCACTGACTTATAGCCCAGAGGATTATATTATTGCACATGTAGAGCAGGCTGGAACTGGCACAACAAGTCCGTTGTATTCTGATTCTGTGTCTATGCATTATATGGGTCGTTTGATTCCATCTACGACTTATACATCGGGGCTTATCTTTGATAAGTCATGGTCAAGCGATACTTTTAATGCTGCAACATCTCGTCCGAATCATAGTTACATAGGTCTTAGTTATGATTCTAAGGGGAAACCGATAAGTCTTGTAGATGGTTTTACGACTGCTTTGATGTCAATGCATCGTGGTGATCATTGGACAGTGTATATCCCTTATCAGTTGGGTTATGGTACGAGTGCTTCGGGTACGGTACCAGCTTACTCAACGCTTATCTTTGATCTTCGACTGGTTGATTTCTCTCATCCAGGTACGAAGTTGAAGGATTTATAATTTAAGGTATATCGTCATAGCCTTTTGAAAGGTCGGATTGACCTTTAGTCTTATATGTAGGGACACAAGTTCCCGTGTGTTCGGCTTAATAATAACAGCGAACAGACGGGAGTAAGGTCCCTATTTTACTTTTAATAATTCGATATTCTTAGCGAGGGGCTTTTGTTTACTATCTCTCTTTAAGCTCTCATTATTTATTATTCAGTTTCTAATTTATTCCAAATTATAGTTTCCCGTGCGTATATCCTTTAGTAAGTCAGTTGCCGAAAGTCTTCTTGCCAAGATTCGTAGTGGTGAGGCGATGAGCAGGAATGAGAAGTTTTAATCTCATTATCCAACTCAGCGTCCCATCTATTTTAGCGCAGGTAACGACGGTTTTGATGTTTTATATTGATGCGGGAATGGTGGGGTCGTTGGGAACTGAGCCATCAGCTGCTATCGGACTTGTTGAACCAGCAACATGGCTCTTCTTCTCTTTAGTGAGTGCAGTGACAATGGGCTTTTCTGTTCAGGTTGCTCACTTTATTGGTGCAAACGACTTTCCAAAGGCGCGTGCAGTCATGCGTCATGGTTATGCCTTTGGACTATGCTTTGCGTTGTTTTTATTGCTGATAACTTTTCTTGTCGGTTTTCGCCTTCCTGTATGGTTGGGTGGCGGTGCTGACATCCAACATGATGCAACTGTTTATTTCCTTATCTTCTCTCTCATAATTCCTTTCCACCTAATAGAGTATATGTCAGCAGCGATGCTGAAGGTGTCAGGTGATATGCGTCGTCCAAGTTTTATGGCGATATTAATGTGTGTGCTGGATGTAATTTTTAACTATTTCTTTATCTTCCCTACGCGTACTATTTCTCTCTTCGGTATGGAGATGACGATGCCGGGTTTGGGTGAAGGTGTGGCTGGTGCAGCTCTTGGAAGTCTTTTATCTTTTATCTGTGTGGCACTTCCATTGGCTTATTATGCAATCTTTCGTAGTCCTATATTGGCTTGGAAGCAGGATGTTGAGCGTTTTGTGTGGCGTTGGCAATATATATGGAATGCGATGAAGATAGGTGCACCGATGGCGTTACAGTATCTTCTGATGAATGGTGCACAATTGGTTTCTACAATGATTGTAGCCCCTTTGGGTAACATCGCTATTGCAGCGCATTCGTTTGCGATTACCGCAGAGAGTCTTTGTTATATGCCAGGATATGGTATTAGCGAGGCTGCTACCACATTAGTAGGGCAGAGTGTAGGCGCAGATAGGCGTGACCTTCATCGTAGTTTTGCATGGATGACGATTTTGCTTGGTATGGTCGTTATGGCGTTTATGGGTGTCGTAATGTATATCTTTGCTCCTGAGATGATCGGTTTGCTGTCTCCAGTAGCAGAAATTCAGGCTTTGGGAAGCTCAGTTCTTCGTATTGAAGCCTTTGCTGAACCATTTTTCGCTGCTGCTATTGTTGCTTATAGTGCCTGCATAGGCGCAGGCGATACGCTAAAGCCTTCATTGATAAACTTAGGTAGTATGTGGTTTATCCGTTTAACGTTAGCTTACGCACTTGCATCACAATACGGTCTTCAAGGTGTGTGGTTTGCAATGGCAGTTGAGCTTTCTCTTCGTGGAATGATGTTTATCTTCTATCTCTTTAGGCGTCTTCGGAATGCATAACTATTATGGAGTGAAGTGTATAGTAGGGAGATGGAGCTTCTTATGTAAATTTGTTTTTGCTGTAAAGACAAAGGATAGCAATTTCCTTCTTATGTACATAAATCATTCTTTTATGGCTGTAATTTCTTTCTTTTATGGCTGTAATTCTCTTTTGAATATAAATATTATGGCTGCTTATTTCTGATTAAATAATGACACTCACTGAAAAACTTATGGATTTCATGCTTGAATTGCATAGAAAAATGATATAGATAGTATGTCGATTGCCCATATATAATAAGGTGGAAATAATACTTCTATAAATTTCCATCTGTAAAAAGGCAAAAATGGTATAATTCTTTTTATTCTTTAAAGGGTATATTTTTGTAGTAAATGTTAAAATGAAATTTTTACCTCTTTTGGGATGTTTTATTGCCCAAAATAGTTAAAAAGATGTTGAAAAACCACTTTTTTGCCTAAAAATTAGATTTTTTTCTATGAAATTATGTAGTCTATTCAAAAAAAGTGCTATCTTTGCAAACCGAATATAATTAAGTCGCTAAAATTAACAGAATTAATATTAAGCATTTATGAAAAAGTTTTTGATTGCACTTTCGATGCTCGCTATGGGTATCACAAGTACACAAGCTCAGGTAGCTTACGAGAAGGCTAAAGCATTTGACAATGTTTACCTCGGTGTAGAGGGTGGTGTTATGGCTCCTCTTGATCTCAGTCGTGTAACCCCTCTTAACGCTGCAGCTGGTCTTAAGCTCGGTAAGCAGTTCAGCCCAGTTTATGGTGCTAACCTCGAGGGTCTTGCATTCTTCGGTGACAACCGTTGGCAGACTGGTTCTTTGGGTTACTCTCATAGCCACACATTTGTTCGTGCTATTAACCTCGGTTTGAATGGTACTGTAAATTTCACAAACCTTTTCTGCGAGTACAACCCAGATCGTCGTTTCGAGGTAGGTGCTGAGGCAGGTATCGGTTACTGGATCACTTATGGTGACAAGCACATCATTCAGACTTCTAACACTGGTGATGATACAGAGTTGACAGCTAAGACTGGTCTTACTTTCGCTTACAACCTTGGTGAGAAGAGAGCATGGCAGCTTTACGTAGAGCCAGCTATCCTCTGGAACCTTACACATGGTCCTGGCGATGCTGTTCGTATGGGTAAGCACGCAGCTCAGCTCGGTCTCTTCGTAGGTCTTAACTACAAGTTCAAGACTTCTAACGGTACTCACAACTTCAAGGTTTGGAACGTTGGTGAGTTGAACGATGAGATTAACTCTCTCCGTGATCAGCTTAACGCTAAGCCAAAGGAGGTTGTTAAGGAGGTTATTAAGGAAGTTGTTAAGGAGGTTCCAGCAGTTGCTGAGCCACAGACTATCTGCTTCGATAACTTGGTATTCGTAACATTCGAGCAGGGTAAGTACTACCTCTCTAAGGAGGCTAAGTCAGCTCTCGACGGTGTTAAGGCAGGTCGTCACGTACAGATCGTTGGTACTGCTTCTCCAGAGGGTCCAAAGGCACTCAACGAGCGTCTCTCTCAGAACCGTGCAAGCGTTGTTGCTAAGTACCTCCAGGATCGTGGCGTTATCGTTGACGAGGCTACTGGTAAGGGTGTACAGGGTGTAACATCTAACCGTCTTGCTATCGTTTACGTTAAGTAAATTAAGCTACCAATTAGCTAACCTTAATAAGGTTGGTTGACTGAAATAACAAACAGGGATGAATCTTTAAGGTTCGTCCCTGTTTTTTTTATACTATTATAAGTTTGTTTTTACTTGTTGAATAATGTTTATCTTGTATATTAATTAATTCGTTGACTTATCAACTTCAAACCTGTTAGCTTTAGCTATATGCTTATCTATATTAAGAAAGAATTATTGTATAGTCTAATTTCTTGACTCTTTTGCTAATTAGACCTTAAATAATAGAATACCTCTCTGTTTTATTTTTGCCCTTTAATCTATTTAGCGTACCTTTGCATTGTTTTCATGTTATTCGATAATGTCAAAGGAAAATAGATTCGACCTTTTAAATAAAATACAGTCACCTGCAGATTTGCGCAAGTTGTCTTTGGATGAATTACCAAAGTTATGCCAGCAGTTGCGGGAGGATATCATTGAAGAGGTTGCCGTTAATCCAGGTCATCTTGGTTCAAGCTTAGGTGCGACAGAGATAACGGTGGCATGTCACTATGTGTTTAATACTCCAGAAGACCGTATCGTATGGGATGTCGGTCATCAAGCGTACGGTCATAAGATTCTAACGGGTCGCCGTGAGAACTTCTGTAATAACCGTAAATTAAATGGTTTGATGCCATTCCCTTCCCCTTTCGAGAGTGAGTATGATACGTTTACTTGTGGTCATGCTTCCAATTCTATCTCTGCAGCCTTGGGCATGGCTGTTGCTTCTAACCTTACGAAACAGCATCGTCATGTCGTTGCTATTATTGGCGATGGAGCCATGAGTGGTGGTTTGGCTTTCGAGGGTCTGAACAATGTTTCCAGCCAACCTAATGACTTGCTTATCATTCTTAATGACAATGACATGTCTATTGATAGGGCAGTGGGTGGTATGGAACAGTACTTGTTGAAGCTTGACACCAACGAGACATACAATCGTTTACGCTTCAAGGCTTCACAATGGTTGCATGACAAAGGTCTGCTAAATGATGAGCGTCGTAAGGGGTTATTGCGTTTTAATAATGCTCTTAAGTCAGCTTTAGCACATCAGCAGAATATGTTTGAGGGAATGAATGTTCGTTACTTCGGACCATTTGATGGTAATAATGTTGGTGAATTGGTTCGTATCCTTCGACAGTTAAAGGATATGAAGGGACCAAAGTTACTTCATTTACATACCAAGAAGGGTAAGGGGTATGAACCAGCTGAGAAGAGTGCTACGGTATGGCATGCTCCTGGTAAGTTTGATCCAGAGACAGGTAAGCGTATAGTGCAGGATTGCAGTAATGAACCACCTAAGTTTCAAGATGTTTTTGGAAAGACATTGTTAGAGCTTGCAAAGAAAAATCCTCGTATTGTAGGTGTCACACCAGCTATGCCAACGGGTTGTTCTATGAATATAATGATGGATGCTATGCCTGAGCGTTCCTTTGATGTTGGTATTGCTGAAGCACATGCAGTCACCTTCTCAGCTGGTATGGCAAAGGATGGTTTGCAACCTTTCTGTAACATCTATAGTGCCTTCTCTCAGCGTGCATACGATAGCATTATTCATGATGCTGCTATACTCAACCTTCCAGTAGTTCTTTGTTTAGACCGTGCTGGCTTGGTGGGTGAAGACGGTGCAACACATCATGGTGCTTTCGATATGGCTTTCTTGCGCCCAATTCCTAATCTTACGATAGCTTCTCCGATGGACGAGCGTGAACTTCGAAGATTGATGTTTACAGCACAGTTGCCTGATAAGGGTACCTTTGTGATTCGTTATCCACGTGGGAATGGTGTTTTAACCGATTGGGAATGTCCATTGAAAGAGGTAGAAGTGGGAACGGGACGTCGTCTTCATGATGGTTGGGATGTAGCTGTATTGAGTATCGGACCTATTGGTAATGATGTTGAAAAGGCTATAAAACTGATAGAGAGTGCTGAATCTCCAAATACAGAAGGTCATTGTCCATCAATCGCACACTATGATATGCGTTTCTTGAAACCATTAGACGATAAACTTCTTGAGGAGGTTGCAAGCCGTTTCTCACGTATCATAACGATAGAAGATGGTGTACGTAATGGTGGATTTGGTTCTGCTGTAACAGAGTGGATGAGCGATCATGGTTATACACCACAGATTACTCGTATGGGTATGCCTGACCATTTTGTAGAGCAGGGAACGGTACAACAGCTACGTGAAATCTGTGGAATAGATCTTGAAAGTATCAAGAAAGAACTAATTAAGGCTAACTGATAATTTATCACTTACGTCTCACCATCGTTCAAACTAAAAATAAAAAGAAATGAAAATTATTATAGCAGGAGCATACGCCATAGGAACCTACTTGGCAAAATTACTTTCTCGTAATATGCAAGATATCGTACTCATGGATGAGAATCCAGAGAATCTGGAGAAAATCAGTAGTGAGTATGACTTGCTGACCATGGAATGTTCACCGACAAATATAAAGGGACTGAAAGAAGCAGGTGTGGAACATACCGACCTCTTTATTGCTGTTACTCCAAGTGAATCAGCTAATATCGCATCTTGTGTTATGGCACATCAGTTGGGTGCGAAGAAGACAGTTGCACGTGTGGACAATCCTGAGTATGTTGAAGAACATAATAAGGAATTGTTTCGTCAGATGGGTATTAGTGATATTATTTATCCAGAGATACTTGCTGCAAAAGATATCATCAATGGTTTGAAGATGTCATGGGTACGCCAACGTTGGGATGTGCATGATGGTGCTTTGGTGATGTTGGGTATTAAACTGCGTGAGACGTGTGAGATACTCGACCAACCTTTGAAGGATATCTGTGGACCAGATGATCCTTATCATGTCGTTGCTATCAAGCGTAATGATGAGACAATTATCCCTGGTGGTAATGATACCTTGCAGTTATATGACTTGGCTTATTTTATGACCACAAAGCAGTATATTCCGTATATTCGTAAGATTGTCGGTAAGGAACAATATGTCGATGTACAGAATGTAATCTTTATGGGTGGTGGTAAGACTGCAGCACGTGCTGTAAAGATGCTGCCAGAATATATGAATGCGAAGATTATTGAACAGAAGCCTACTCGTTGCGAGATTCTTAATGATATCTTCAGTGAAGACAGACTGGTTATCAATGGCGATGGTCGTGATATTGGTTTGTTGCAGGAGGAGGGAATCCGTCATACACAAGCTTTTGTGGCATTGACTTCAAATGCAGAAACGAATATTCTTGCCTGTCTTACGGCTAAACGACTTGGTGTTCGCAAAACTGTTGCATCAGTAGAGAACTTTGATTACGTGAATACAGCTGATGGACTTGACATTGGTACGATTATCAATAAGAAAGCACTTGCAGCCAGTCATATCTATCAGATGATGCTTGATGCAAATGTAGCAAATGTGAAGTTCCTTATGTCTATCAATGCTGATGTGGCTGAGTTTGTGCCAAGCCCTGAGTCAAAAATCACTCGAAAGGCGGTAAGAGATTTAAATCTTCCGAAGGGAGTAACGATTGGTGGACTCGTAAGAAGCGGAGAGGGAATGCTTGTTTCTGGTAATACACAGATAGAAGCAGGCGACTCTGTTGTGGTGTTCTGTTATAATGCTGATATGAAAAAGGTGGAAAAATTATTTATTTAACCATGCTTAATCTGAAACTTATTTCCAAGATTCTTGGCTCTCTGTTATGGATAGAGGGTGTACTGATGCTTCTTTGTCTGTTAGTGTCATTGATATATTATGGTGTTGATATCCTGCCATTCGTATGGAGTATTCTCATAACGGTAGGTGCTGGTATTGTTTTCCGATTGTTAGGCCGTCATGCAGACAACCTCTTAGGACGTCGTGATGCCTATTTCGTAGTAACGATATCTTGGATACTCTTTACGCTCTTTGGTACACTTCCGTTTATGCTTAGTGGCTATATCGGGAGTTTCACAGATGCATTCTTTGAGGCTATGTCAGGTTTTACAACGACTGGTGCAACGATTATAGACTATCCTGAATATCTACCAAAGGGACTCCTTTTTTGGCGTTCGTTGACACAGTGGATTGGTGGATTGGGAATTGTATTCTTTACGATAGCCATCCTTCCTTCTATGGTGGGCGGTTCGGTAAAGGTTTTTGCTGCCGAAGCAACTGGTCCTATTAAAAGTAAATTACACCCACGACTGAGCACAAGTGCCAAGTGGATTTGGATTGTTTATGTGGTTCTGACAATCGCTTGTATCTTCTCTTATAAGCTATGTGGTATGGGATGGTTTGATGCTTTCAACTATTCAATGACCAGTACTGCAACGGGTGGATTCTCTACGGAGAGCGGTTCTATTACAACCTTTCATTCTCCTGCGGAAGAATATGCTAGTGCATTGTTTTGCTTCCTTTCTGGTGTCAACTTCACATTGTTGTATGCCTCGGCTGTAGGGTTAGATATTAAGAAACTATTGAAAAATAGCGAGTTTCGTTTCTATACCATAATGGTACTCTCGTTTACTATTTTTATCTCTTTTGAACTTGTTTATCGCAATCATTATGATATAGAGCATGCCTTCCGTAGTGCGCTCTTCCAAGTTGTTTCTATAACAACGACAGGACTTTTCAGTGATGATGCTGCCAAGTGGCCTCATGTCACATGGGTTGTCTTGGCTGCATGTATGTTCTTTGGCGGCTGCTCTGGTTCTACCAGTGGTGGTATTAAGAGTATTCGTGGTGTGATGTTATTAAAGGTGGTGCGCAATGAGTTCCGTCAGATACTCCACCCTAATGCTGTCTTACCAATGAAGGTTGATGGAGTGAATATACCACAGTCAAAGCGTGTAACACTTTTAGGTTTCATCGGTCTTTATCTTATTTTGACACTCTTCTGTGCCTTTACGATGATTGCCTTTGGTATTGATAACACAAATGCTATTACGATTACGTTGAGTTGTTTGGGTAATGTCGGTCCGACTTTGGGTATGGAGATTGGTCCCTACAATGTCATGGGCACAGTTGCCAGACTTTGCAAAGTGGATTTGTTCCTTCCTTATGCTCGTCGGTCGTTTGGAGCTTTTTACGGTCTTAGTACTCTTTTCCCCAGCTTTCTGGAAGGAAAACTAAGGTAAGCAAAAGCCTGAGTTTGGGTTATAGTTCTATCTATATTGATACCTTCTAAAGGCTTTTTAGCATTCCTTTATTTCCAACGTTGGTGAATTATTTTCATGAAAAGAAATATTTATTTTCACGAAAGAAAAATATTTCTTTTTCATGAAGAAAAATGTTTATTATCGTGAAAGTAAAGTGTTGATAGCTGAAAATACTTTCAATCTCCCCTAACTTCTTTTTAGTTATATAGCGTATTATATGTTATCAAAAGCACTTTATTTTTGTCTACAAACAGGGGGTAAATTCTTTAAAATAAATAATATAAACTATCATACAACTTTCTTATTACTCTTTTAACAGTAATTGTGTTGGAAATAAGTTGATAATGTGTAAATTTGTGACCAATAAACTTAAATATAATAACCAAAACGTACTATAATGAAAAAGAACAAACTATTGATTTTTGTTGTTGCACTTATAGCAACATTGTCATTTTCTTCTTGTTTGAATGACGATTATGATGAACAGGCAAAACGTAACCGCCCAACAGTAGAAGAGTTGAAGGCTGCAAGCCATACTATTCATGGTCTTTATCATGGTAAACTTTCGAGATATGGCTTAAAACGAACGAGAACAACTTGAAAGGAAAGATTCTGTGAATACTACTTGGGAAATCAAAGATGACACAACACTTATTATCAAAAATATCCCAACTAAGATGTTGACAGCAAGTATTATTGATACTGACTTGAAGCAAGCTATTGAGGCTTTGCCAAATCAGGAAATTAAATGTGCTATTAGCGTTTTCAGCGTAAAACCAATCCTCTTTTATATTGCCCCTTATCGTTTGGATTTAGGCAAGGTTACTTATGGGGGTAAAACTCATGATGTAGCTATAGCTCTTTTCAAGGCTGATTATACCTATGGTGGTTATGATTCTGATCGTAAGGTGCTTGCAACTCGTCTTTTAGAGGGCGGACTGGTGATTGACGGTGTTCTTGATAAGTCTGTTAGTAAGGGTGCTGACTATTTCTTCCTTGCTTCTGAACCAAGAGTATAAGTTTTATAAAACAGTATAAGCAAAAGCCCGGGAACATCTATTTGGATGTTTCCGGCTTTGCTTTTTATAGTATAGGTAGATAATTGTAGCCCTTTCTGTTACGATATAGTAGAATAAGGAAAGGATGATAATACCGTAGAAAACGATAAAGCCAATAGACTGTATTCATCTATTTGTTTGTTATTAGTGACAATATTGTAGGACTTTTCTGCCATTCTGTCAGTCCGACTCTGTTGGCACATCATTTGTCTAATTATTGGCGAATGACGCCGTCAGTAACAGCAGTAGATGATATAAGTCTGATAATACTGCGATAGACAAGCGTCAATTTTGAAAACGAAATAATAATAAAAAAAGAATATACAATTATGGGAAAGATTATTGGAATTGACTTAGGAACAACAAACTCTTGTGTTGCTGTATTTGAAGGTAATGAGCCAGTGGTAATCGCTAACAGTGAAGGTAAGCGTACTACACCTTCTATCGTTGGCTTCGTTGAAGGCGGCGAGCGTAAGGTGGGTGACCCTGCTAAGCGTCAGGCTATCACAAACCCAGAGAAGACCGTTTACTCTGTTAAGCGTTTCATGGGTGAAACTTATGAGCAGTGCCAGAAAGAGGCTGAGCGTGTTCCATTCAAGGTTGTTAACGAGGGTGGTTATCCACGTATTCAGATTGACGACCGTAAATATACTCCACAGGAGATCTCTGCAATGGTATTGCAGAAGATGAAGAAGACCGCTGAGGACTATCTCGGTCAGGAGGTGACAGATGCAGTTATCACCGTACCAGCATATTTCTCTGACTCACAGCGTCAGGCAACTAAGGAGGCTGGTCAGATTGCTGGTCTTAACGTACAGCGTATCGTGAATGAGCCTACTGCCGCAGCGCTTGCTTATGGTGTTGACAAGGCTAATAAGGATATGAAGATTGCCGTGTTCGACCTTGGTGGTGGTACTTTCGATATCTCTATCCTTGAGTTCGGTGGCGGTGTGTTCGAGGTACTTTCTACTAATGGTGATACTCACCTTGGTGGTGACGACTTCGATCAGGTAATCATCGATTGGCTCGCTGATGGCTTTAAGTCTGAGGA